>Ga0302316_10001251_pt1 | contig 20440 bp, 15 predicted proteins | sample III_Palsa_N3_2_FD_200456 | JGI IMG/M metagenome (GOLD analysis project Ga0302316, IMG submission 200456) | Peat permafrost microbial communities from Stordalen Mire near Abisko, Sweden - III_Palsa_N3_2 | ecosystem: Environmental > Terrestrial > Soil > Palsa > Peat permafrost | place: Sweden...
TCAACAAGATCCGCGCCTACGCGCTGCAGGAACAAGGCGCCGACACGCTCGACGCCAACCGCTTGCTGGGCCTGCCGGCCGACGCGCGCGACTATGGCGTCGCCGCCGCGATGCTCGCCGAGCTGGGTGCCACGACGATCCGGCTGATGACCAACAACCCGACCAAGATCGAGAGCCTGCAAGCGCACGGCATCGCGATCGCGGAGCGCGTGCCGTTGCAGGTCGGGCGCAATCGGCGCAACGGGGCCTATCTCGATACGAAGGCGCATCGGATGGGACATCTGTTCGACGTGTTGCGCGAGCCAAGCGACGAATAGGCGGTTCCGCCCTGCCCCGGCGAAGGCAGGTGACGGCTCACACGACAGAGATCGGGTTCGTCGACGCTTCGGCATGGACGGCCCGCCGCCGCACCTGGTTGCGCCCGTTGTGCTTCGCGTCGTACATGGCCATGTCGGCCGCGCGAATGAGTTCGGCCGGCGCGGTGCTGCGCGCGTCGCGCACACCCGCGAGTCCGACGCTGACCGACACGGGAGCGGCCGTCGGCGAGTCGCTGCGATCATGCAGCGCCTCGACCTGGCGGCGGATGCGCTCGGCGACCCGCTCTGCGCCGTCGATGTCGCAGGCTGGCAGCAGCACGACGAACTCCTCGCCGCCGTAGCGCGCGACGAGGTCGCCCGGGCGCAGCCCGGCATCGCCGATCGCGCCCACCACGGCACGCAGGCAGGCGTCGCCGGCAGGATGGCCGAAGCGGTCGTTGTAGTCCTTGAAGTGGTCGACGTCGATCAGCAGCAATGCCAGATGCGCCGCACCGTCGGACTCGGCATCGAGGCCACGCCGCTGCGCCGCGCGAACGGCGCGTTCATGCTCCGTATGCAGGACGGCGTCGAAATGGCGCCGGTTGTAGGCACCGGTGAGGCCATCCTCGATCGCGAGGCGCTGCATCCGGGCGTTGGCCTCGTGCAACTGCGTCGCCATGTTCTTCAGCGCCAGCAACAGCATGCCGCATTCGTCATCCGAGCTTCTCGGCAGCGGCGCATCCAGCTGGCCACTGCCCACCGCGGACGCGAACGCCACGGCCTGGCGCAACGGCCGGGTGATGCTCAACGTCAGTCGCCAACCCACGAAGGCCGCGAGCAGCGCCGCCAGCACCGCGACGGCTGCAATGGCGGTGTCGATATGCGACGCGCGCTCGCTCAAGGCCTCGATCTCGGCGCCGATGCGCCGGTTCTGCAATTCGGTGAGCTGGTCCAGTGCACTGAGCCAGTCGGCGTGGACGGGCGCGACTTCCCGGCTCAGCGTGCGCGCCGCCATGCCCGGGTTGTAGCCCGCCACGCTGCGTCGCGCGGAATCGAACGACTCGCTCAGCGAATGGTCGTAGCCGTCGACCTGGTCGACCAGGGCCTGCTCCTCGCTCGACTCGGCCGTCGACACGAATCGGCTCGATATCGCGCGATAGGCCCCGATGTCGACGTCGATCTCCTCCATGTCCGCCTTGGCATCCTCGATGTTGTTGACCAGGCCCAGGCGCTGCGCGAGACGATCCTGGCGCTCCAGCAGCTCGCGCATGCCGCGGATGTCGGCCTGGCGCGTGGCCGACAACTCGACCAGACGCAACAGCGCCTCGCGCGAGTGGCGCGAACTGGATACGGCCAGCCACGCCCCGGCCATCATCAGCAGGAGGATGAGCGAGAAACACAGCACGAGGCGGTGTCCGATACGCAGGTGGCGGAAAAAGGTCTTCATCGAATGTCGCGCCAGCTGCTCGAGCACGGCGCGCGGCGCCGCTCCGACAGGAATGCGGAGCGACGACCTACGTTTATCGACGAACGATGCACCGACTTGAGGCGCCACCGCGCGTCGCCTCGGCGGTGTGCGGAAAACCTCATGTTTTGCGGGGTGGTTCGAGACGACGCCGGGGCCGCCGCAAATCGTCGCCAACGGGCGCCCCTGCAACTGCGCGCAGGCCGCTTCGACTTCGGTTCCTCAGATGTCGACTTGCGTTCCGAGTTGCACCACGCACTCGGCCGGCAGCTTGAGAAACACGGACCAGGATCCGACGTTCTGGACCATGGAGGCGAACAGCCTCTCCCGCCACATCGCCATGCCCGATCCGGGCGTGGGGACGACGGTCGTGTGGCTCAGGAAATACGAGGCCTTCATCGGGTCGACGTCGATCCCGAGCTCGCGGATCTTCATCAAGGAACGAGGCAGGTCCACGTCGTCCTTGAAGCCGTACGTCACCTCGACGGAAAAACACTTCTCGGCGATCTGCCTGGAAGTGATTCGATCGCTCGCAGCGACGAACGGGACTTCGCGCGTGGCCACCTTGACGAACAGCAACTGTTCATGAACGACCTTGTTGTGCGCCAGGTTGCTGAGAAACGCGAACGGCACGACCTGCGGATCGATCGTCAGATAGATCGCGGTGCCCGGCACCCGAGTCACGTTCGACGAGAGGAGTTCGTCGAGGTAGCGCGGCAGCGGCGAGGCAGCCCCACTCGCTTTCGCACTCTCCGCCAGGATCTCGCGGCCGCGTTTCCAGGTCGACATCAGCGCAAAGACGATCGCGCCGGCGAGCAGCGGAAACCAGCCGCCGTCGACGAACTTCAAGAGGTTGGCGGAGAAGAACGCCGCGTCGATCACGAAGAAGAAGCCGGTCGCCCCGAGACACAGGAGCAAGTTGTAGTGCCAGGCGTAGCGGACGACATAGAAGGTCAGGAGGGTGGTGATCAGCATCGTGCCGGTCACTGCGATCCCGTAGGCCGATCCGAGAGCGGTCGACGAGCCGAAGCCCAGCACGGCGCCCAATACGGCCGCGAGCAACAGCCAGTTGATCGCCGGAACGTAGATCTGCCCAAGCTCGCGATTGGAGGTGTGCACGACCTGCAAACGGGGTAGAAAGCCAAGCTGGATGGCTTGCTTGGTCATCGAGAAGGCCCCGGAGATGACCGCCTGGGAGGCGATCACCGTGGCCAGCGTCGCCAGGACTATCATCGGAAAGAGCGCCCACGACGGCACCAGGTGGAAGAAGGGACTACCGGCCAATTTCGGGTCCGTGAGCAACAAGGCGCCTTGCCCCAGGTAGTTCATCGCCAACGCCGGGAAAACGAGCACGAACCAGGACAGCCTGATCGGCATGGCACCGAAATGCCCCATGTCCGCATACAGCGCCTCGGCGCCCGTCAAGGCGAGAACCACGGCACCCAGAGAGACGAACGCGACCCAGCCGTGTTCGTGCAGGAAGGCCACGCCGCTCAACGGGTTCAGGGCTTTCAGGATGGCGGGAGCGGCAACGATGTTCATCAGGCCGGAAACGGCGAGTACGCCAAACCAGACGACCATGATCGGCCCGAAAACTGCGCCGATGCCGGCGGTGCCGCGCTTCTGGACCAGGAACAGGCCGATCAGTACCGCGACCGAGATCGGCACGACATAGGGTTGCAGATGCGGAGCAGCCACCTTGAGCCCCTCGACGGCGCTCAATACCGAGATTGCAGGCGTGATGACGCCGTCCCCATAGAAGAGGGCAGCACCGAAGGCGCCAGCGATGAGGAGCGTACGGCGCAGCTGCGGCCGGTCCGACACGGACGACGTGGCCAGCGCGAGAAGCGCCATGATCCCGCCCTCGCCGGCATTGCTCGCCCGCATGATGAGCGTGACGTACTTCAGCGACACGACAATCAGCAGCGCCCAGACGATGAGGGAGACGACGCCGACGACGTTGCCGCCACTGGGCTGCAGCCCCGTGTCCGGATCGAACACCGTGCTCAAGGTGTACAGCGGACTGGTGCCGATGTCGCCGAACACGATGCCGATGGCCGCAAGGGCGATGGAGGGCATCGCTCGCCGTGCGATCGCCGAGGTCCCGGGCAGGCCTCGCGAGGGCGCGTCGGATTCAGGTTTCATGAGTGGCGTTTCGGTTGAACATTGCGGTGTGCCGGCCGGCCGGTCCTCCATTCGGCATCTTGAACGCGAGAACTGCCTGCGCGCCAGGTGAACATAGCACTCGAACCATTCACGAGCTTGAGGGCCATGTCCTGCGCTGCGCTGCTCACTTGACGGACGGCTCCTTCATCCGCGGTAAAACCGGACACGGACTCGATGCGATCCCGATCGAGCGCGGATCAGTCGACAGGACGCATCGCGTCGATGAGCCCGGCGATGTTGCCCACGTCCAGCTTCGCGTAGATCGCCTGGATCTGGTTGCGCACGGTGGCGGGCGCGCGGGCGAGGCGGCGCGCGATCTCCTTGTGCGTCTCGCCCTGCGCAATCAGCTTGGCGATGCCGCGTTCGCGCACCGTGAGCGAATCCGCGCGGCAACGCTGGCGCGCCTGCAGGAACAGCAAGCGGTGCGCAACGTGCCGGCGCACGACCACCCAGCGGCCGCACACGCGCTCTTCGCCCCGGCTGAAGGACTCCAGCAACATCGACGGCAGCGTCGTGCCGTCGCTGCCCGGCCACTCGTCGCGCAGCAGCGCCTTGAACTGCGGGTCGGCACCGTAGATCACCCCGCGCAGATCCGAGACGGCCCAGCATCTCCTGCGATGTGCGGCGCAGATGAATCAAAGCCGGACGCGGGGAACGGCGTGGCCTGCCGATGAATTGACGACTCCCAGGGGAAAAAGCGGATGGGTGCTGCTTCGAAGAAGCGAAAGCCGCGGGGACGGCGCCCGTTGAATTCCCGTGGCGCCTGCGCGCTTCCAGCCAACCCTGGCCGGCGACACAACCGGGGCGCTCCCGCGCCCCGGCGGATGCACTTAGCGGCCCCGCGCGAACACTTGCGCCGACTCGATGAACAGCAATCCGTTGGGCACGCCGTAGCCGGTCGCGTTGTCCCAGCCGGGCGCGGCCGCGAGTGAGGAGTCGAGCCCGAATCCGACGTCGTTCCAGCCGGTGAACGGGGTCAGGCCGACGAAGAACAGTGCGCCCAGGAAGCCGGTTGTCTGCGATGCGGGCAGGCCGAACAGCTGTGCCGGATCGTAGGTCGTCGGCGCGCCGCCGCGGAAGATGATGGAGGCACTCGTGTTGTGCTTCGTCGCCTTGATCGGCAGCACGTCGCGGATCGCGAACGGCGGCAGCGCGGCGACGACCGGCGCGGCCTGTCCCAGCGACTCGCCCGCCGCCTCGTCGGCCAGCGACCAGATGGCCGAGAAGATGGGCGTAGCTAGGCTCGTGCCGCCAACGACGAACCAAGTCGGCACGCCGGTGTCCGGATCCGTCTCGACGATGATCGCGCCGGTCTGCGGATCGGCGATTGCCGAGACGTCCGGCAACTGACGACCCGTGCCAGGCAGCTTGCGCTGCCAGTCCGGCTTCTTCAGGAACACGCTCTCGCCGCCGCCGCTGCCCTGCAGGAAGCCCACCATCTGCGGTGTCACCGAGGGCCGGATGCGGTTGCCGAACTGCGTCAGCGAGATGCCCCAGGCCGCCTCGACCGGGCCGCTGTCGCCCGGGATACCGATGCTGGTGCCGCCTACGGCGGTGGCGAAGCGCGAGTCCGCCGGCATGTTGGGCGCGCCTAGCGGCGTACCGACGCCGTTGTCACCCAGATCGCCCGTGGCGACGTTGACCGCGACGCCGCGAGCGGCGGCGCGCCTGAAGACTTGGTCGAACATCTGCGCGGTGGACGCGTCGGCATTGACCTCGGCCAGGCCCCAGCTGTTGGACACGACGTTGCCCAGGTGGTGGTCTGCGGCGTATTCGACGCCGTACGCCATCTCGGCATTGTCATCGCTCGGCGTCACCACCAGCACGATCTTCGCCTCGGGCGCGAAGGCGTGCGCCCACTCGATGTCGAGCGTGGTCTCGAGCGCCCAGTCAGGGTCGGTGCCGGACGGCGCGCCGTCCGAGTACATGACCTGGAAGCTCTTGCCCGTCATCGCGGGCAGGCTCATCGCCGCCGAGAAGGTGTTCAGGTCGGCGAGCGCGGTCGGCGAGCCGTAGGCGTCGACGATCACGATCGTCTGGCCCTTGCCCTTCAGCCCGAGGGCCTGTGCCTCGTCGACGCCGTAGTGCGCAACGAGCGCGCGCGCGGTGTAGCCGCAGGCGGGGCGGTTGGTGGTCGTCGTCGGATCGAGGTAGCTCGGGCCGGTGGCCGTCGAGATCACGTTGCCGGCCAAGCCGCCTAACGAGCCGCTGAGCCCCGACATGGTCTCGGTCACGTCCGGCCCGAAGCACTTCGTGGTGAACGCAGCCAGCGGATCCGTGCCAGCCTGCGCAACGATGCCCGGCGCGGCGAGGCCGGTGGAAAGATCCATCTGACGCACGAGGAAGGGCTTGGTCACCGTCCCGGTCAGGCCCGATACGCCACCCACCAGTTCCGCGTGCGCCCCCTTGTAGCTCGGTGCCGCGCTGGCCTTGAGCAGCGTGCGGCCGTTGGCGGACTGTAGCGCGTGGATCGTCGTGCCGAACGCGGCCTGAAGTTGCGCGGCGCTGCCCGAAACGCGAACAAGGATGCCGCCGTCGAACACCTTGTCGACGCTCAGCCCGAGTGCGGCGAGGGACGCGCTCGCCGTCGCGAGATCCTGCGTCGACGGCGCGTAGGCAGCAATGTCCGCATCCTGCATCCACTGGTGGTAAGACGCGGACGACGCGTCGCTCAGCGCAGCCGAGGCGGCGTCAAAGGAGGCGTCGTTGCTCCCTTTGATCCAGACGACGGCGGACACGGTCGTTGACGGCGCGACGACCCCCAGGTCGCGCGGCGCGACCGCCGCGGCCTGCGCAGAGAGCGTAGCCAACGCCATCGCAACGGCCGTCAGCGGGGTGGTCAGCAGCGACAGCGTGCGCACGAACGACCGCCGCGTTGAATGCATTTCTTTCATGGCTCTCTCCGGGTTTTGATGGTGACAACGACGTCCGACAGATGTGTTTCGGATCGACGTCAGTCTAGGCATCGCATGCCCACAGACAAACTGGTATTCCGAGTGAACCTCGGGTACCTCTTTCGGGTAACCGGAGGCCGTCGACGGCTTCTTCACCGTTATGCGCGAGCACAATCGCGCGACGGATTCCGAAGACGCCGCGCCGCGGCCGTTTCGCGCGCCTGATTGCCTCATTCGATGCCTCCCGCCCTCGCGCATTGCCTTCCCCGTCCGGTGTTCGCGTGCCTGTTGTGCGTCTGGGCACTCGTGGGCGCGCCGGCGCACGCGCTGGATCGCTCTCAGACGCTGGAGCAGTTGCACCACACTGCGTGGTCAACGCGCGATGGCGCACCGGCCGAGGTCGAATCGCTCGCGCAGACCGACGATGGCACGCTGTGGCTCGGCAGCCCGACCGGCCTGTTTCATTTCGATGGACTGCAGTTCGAGCGCTTCCAGCCGCCGAGCGGGCAAAGTGGACCGACCGGCAGCGTCTCGACGTTGTTCGCGCAACCGGGCAACGGCCTGTGGATCGGCTACCGCTTCGGCGGCGTCGGCTGGTGGAACCACGGGCAGCTGCATCATTTCGGGCGCGGCGAAGGCCTGCCGTCCGGTACGGTCACCGCGGTCGCCATCGACCCGCAAGGCCGCCCGTGGGTCGGCACGACGACCGGCATCGCGCGCTTCGACGGCCAGCGCTGGAGCACGCCGCCGGAGGCGGCCAGCTACCCCGCCGGCGCCACCTATGCGCTGCACACCGATCGCGCGGGCACCGTGTGGGCCGCGGCCGAGGTTGGCACGTGGCGGCTGGCGCGCGGCGCCGCACACTTCGAACGCTCGACGCGTTCGATCAGCTTCGCGTGGCTCGCCGAGCGGCAGGACGGCCGCGTCTGGGAATCCAACGGCACCCAAGGCCTCTGGCCCTTGCCCGACACCGATGGGCTGCCGCCGTTGCAGGCGCCCGTCCCCGGCCCGGGCCACGTGGGCGCGCTGCTGTTCGACCGTGACGGCGCGCTGTGGGTCGCGAGCCTGGGCGGCGTCGCGCGACTCGTCGATGCGGACCACCTGCCCGCACTCGGCCCAGGTGGTGACCCGCAGGTGTCGCCGTCACAGCGGTTCACGCACGCGGACGGCCTGAGCGGCGAGGACGTGCTGGCCATCCTCGAGGACCGCGAGGGCGACATCTGGATGAGCACGAGCGGTGGCCTCGACCGCTTCCGCGCCAACAAGCTCACGCGCGCGGCGTTGCCTGTTGACCTGATGTCGCCGTCGCTGGCCGCCGCGCCCGGCGAGGGCGTCTGGGTGGGCAGCACCGATGTCGAACCGGCGCGGCTGGGTCGGGACGAGCGCCGTCTGCCCGGCGTAGGCCCACGCATCACCAGCGTGCTGCGCGACACGCGCGGCGCGGTCTGGATGGCCGGCGCGCGCGGCGTCTGGCGCATCGCCGACGACAGCGCCGAGCAGGTCACGCTGCCTCAGGATCTGTCAGGCACGCCAGTGCAGGCCATCGTCGACGTAGGTGGCGGACGCGTGCGGATGGCGATCCTGCACCACGGGCAATGGGAGCAGGAAGCGCCGCCGTCGACTGGCTGGCACCCGGTCGCCGAGCCGCCGGGCGGCCCCGACGCCAACCCGCTCGCGATGGCGCGCGATTCCCAGGGCCGCCTCTGGCTCGGCTACGCGTTCGACCGGCTGGTGATGGTGGACGAAAACGGTGCCCAGAGTTCGTGGGGCCCGCCCCAAGGCCTGCACGTCGGCAGTTTGCTGAGCCTGTGCGCGCAGGGCACTTGGATGTGGCTCGGCGGCGAGCTCGGCCTCGCGCTGGTGCAGGACGGCCGCATCCACCCGATCCACATCGACGGCGGCGAGGCGCTCGCCGGGGTCTCGGGCATCGTTGTCGACGCGTTCGGCGATGTCTGGCTGAATACGGCATTGGGTATCTTTCGGCTGCCATCCGACGAGGTCGCGAAGGCTAGTCAGGATCCGTCGCACCTCGTTTCCGCCGAGCGGCTGGACTACCACGACGGGCTCGACGGCGCACCAGCGCAACTGCGGCCCGTGCCCACCGCGGTGGTCGCCGACGACGGCGTGCTCTGGTTCTCCACCAACAACAGCGTCGTCTGGATCGACCCGCGCCACATCCGTCGCAACCTCGTGCCGCCGCCCGCGCGCATCCTCGCACTCGAGGTCGGCGGCCAGGCATGGCCCTTGCAAACACCGACGCTACCGGTTGGCACGCGCAGCGTCGACCTGCGCTACACCGCCGTCGCGCTCGCGCAGCCCGAGCGCGTGAAATTCCGCGTCCGACTCGACGGCGTGGACGCGAACTGGCAGGACGTCGACATCCGCCGCAGTGTGCACTACACGAACCTGTCGCCGGGCCGCTACGCGTTCCGCGTGCTCGCGCGCAACGAGGACGGCATCTGGAGCGAGCAGCCCGCAGTGCGCGAGTTCTCGGTACCGCCCGCGTTCCACCAGACCTGGTGGTTCCGGCTGATGTGGGTGCCGATCGCGGGGCTGCTCGCCTGGGCGCTGCTGCGCTGGCGCCTGCGCCGGCTCGCGGCGCGCTACGCGGACCGCCACGAGGCGATGCTGATCGAGCGCGAGCGCATCGCGCGCGAGCTGCACGACACGCTGCTGCAGAGCGTGCAGGGCCTGATCCTGCGCTTCCAGTCGGGCGTCGACCGGTTGCCGCCGGACGACCCGACGCGACTCGCGCTGGAGCGCTCGCTCGACCGCGCAGAGGAAGTGCTGATGGAAGGCCGCGATCGTGTCAACGAACTGCGCGCACCGGCCGGCGGCAGCGCGACTCTCGGCGAGGCGCTCGCGCGCTTCGGCGAGGAGCTGGCCGCCGAGCATGGTCACACGTTCTCCGCCGCCTTGCGCGGCGAGGGCGAGCCGCTGCCGGGCCGCGTGCGCCACGAGGCCGAGCACATCGGCCGCGAGGCGCTGCTGAACGCGGCGCGGCACGCGCGCGCCGCCGCAGTGCAACTCGTCGTGCAACAGACGCCCACGCGCCTCGTGCTCGAGGTACGCGACGACGGCCGCGGCATGCCAGCCCTGCGCGAATACGCCGCCGGCCGCGCCGGCCACTGGGGCCTCGCGGGCATGCGCGAACGCGCGCGCTCGATCGGCGCCCGCTTCACGCTGACGAGCGCGGAAGGCGATGGCACGCAGATCCGCCTGGAGCTGCGCCTGCGCGGTCGCGCGCGCCGCGGCTGGCTCGGGTTGATGTTCTACGTCGCCTCGCTGATCCGGAAACGAACATGATGAACGAAGACACCCGTCCCCGTACGATCCGCCTCCTCGCCGTCGACGACCACCCGCTACTGCGTGACGGGATCGCCAGCGTGATCGAAGGCCAACCCGACATGGAGCTCGTCGCCGAGGCCGCCAACGGCATCGAGGCGGTCGAACTGTGCCTCTCACTGCGCCCCGACATCACGCTGATGGACATCCAGATGCCGCTGATGAACGGCATCGACGCGACGATCGCGATCCGCCAGGCCTGGCCAGAGGCGCGCATCGTCGTGCTCACGACTTACAAGGGCGACGTGCAGGCGCGCCGAGCCCTGGAGGCTGGGGCTGCGGGCTACCTGCTCAAGAGCATGCTGCGGCGGGAGCTCGTGGACACCATCCGTAGCGTAAGGTCCGGAAAGCGCTCGGTGCCGGCGGAGATCGCGCTGGACCTGGCCGAGCGCATGAACGACAGCGACTTGTCGGCGCGCGAGGTAGAGGTGTTGCGGCTGGTCGCGCTCGGCAGCTCGAACAAGCGCGTCGGGCTGACGCTCAACGTGACCGAGGACACCGTGAAGGCGCACATGAAGGCCATCCTCCACAAGCTCGGCGCGAGCGACCGGACGCACGCGGTGACGCTGGCGCTGCGGCGGGGGATAATCGACTTGAACGGGTGATGCGTGCCTGGGTACCGTGATGCTTTGAATAGCAGAGCGGACGGTCCGCAAGCATTGACGAATGGCCGACCTGATCTCGATCCACTGCATCCGGAGTCGGCGCATCCTTTGGGTGACGGTGCTGAACCGAACCGATCCCGCGGCCGACCCGAGCGACGCATTCACCGACACCGAGATCTCGCGTTGGATCGCTTGTCACCGAAGATCGCTGTCCCGGAGTTCCTGCCTCGGACGCTGGCGCACTACACCGCTCAGTTGGCCAAGCTCGGCGGTTGCCTCGCGCGCAAGGGTGACCCGCTACCAGGCAACACCGTCATGTGGCGCGGCCTCACCCGTCTGACAGACAGACGCCCCGCCGTAGCACTCCGGGGTCGGGACTTGGTCAACCTCTCCGATCGGCTTGCGAGGCCGATGGACGAGTAAGATACATATTGTTACCTAACAACTGTTAGTTCAGATTGACGAAGCGGCAAGTCGTGGCTATTGTTCACCTACCTGCTGTTAGGCAGGCACTCCAACCACCCAAGGTATACACCATGCCCGCCAACCAGCTTCAGCTCTTCACGTCTCCCTCGGCCTTCCCCAACCCGCAACGCCTGCGTCTGTTCATGTACGAAAAGGGAATCGCCAGCCATTTCAACGAAACGATCTATGACATGACGCCAGTGGGCGAGCAGCGCGGCTGGCGTCATCTGAAAATGAATTCGTGGGGTGAGACGCCGACGCTGCAACTTGCCGACGGCAGCTTCATCTCCGAGACCGCCGCCATCGCCCGCTACCTTGACCAGGCCTATCCCGGCCGCAAGATCATGGGCAAGGACGCGCAGGAACAGGGCCTCGACAACATGTGGGACAACCGCATCTGGGTGCACATCCTCTACCGCATCGTCACGGCCTTCCACGTGTTGCACACAGGGCTCGGCTTCAAACTCGAACTGACCAAGAACGAAGCATGGGGCGAGCACTGCCGCAAGGAGGCGCTGGCCCATGCCGCGCTGGTCAACCAGCACCTGTCCGACGGGCGCAAGTGGCTATTGGGGGGCGACGAGCCCACCTTCGCGGACATGACGCTGTGCACCGCGATCGCGTTCTCGAAGTTCCCGGTCAACGCCACTCCGCTTGACGAGCGCTTCGAGTTCTTGGACGCGTACTGGAAGCGTTGGCAAGCTCGCCCCAGCTTCCAGGCGGCCTACGCTGACGGCCAGAGCGGTATCCCGGAGTTGGACTCGTTGGCCAGGTGACCGCGAGGTCTGCAACCGTCGCCGGGACCGTCATGATCGACACGCCTCGGCGCCCGGTGTGAGATGAGTGTCATCCGGCGTCAGGGGCACGATATGTCGAACCTAACAAACGGTAGGCCACGGTGTAAAGTCCTGCTGCGCGACGCCATTTCAAATTGAGGACATGACAGCAAGCCATGAATATCAACGCGCGTGAATCCATCTTGTCGGCTGCCAGGGCGATTGCCCAGTCACGTGGCTACGGCGGCTTGAATCTGCGTGAGCTGGCCAGCGACGTCGGGATCAAGGCCGCAAGCATCTACTACCACTTCCCTGGCAAGGCTGAACTCGCCGCCGCTGTCGCGAAGCGATATTGGGAAGATGGCGCGGCCGCGCTCGAGGCGATTTCGCAAGAGACACCGGACCCGATGAGCGCGCTGCATCGCTTTCCGGAGATCTTCCGCCGCTCCCTGGAAGCCGACAACCGGCTCTGTCTCGGCAGCTTCATGGGCGCGGAGACCGACGATCTGCCTGCCGAGGTCAAAGCGGAAATCAAGCAATTTGCCGACGTCAATGTCGCGTGGCTTTGCAAGGTACTGGTGACCGCCAAGGTCTGCAAGAGCAAGGACGCCGACGCTCGCGCACATGCGATCTTTGCGGCGGTTGCGGGCGCTCAGTTGCTGGCCAGAAGCCGGTCGGACATCGCGTTGTTCGACACGTTGGTGGACACCTATCGCAAATCCGGACTTCTGCCGGCATAGCCCGTCTGTTGCCTGCTCGGTGGACAGCCGGAAACCGGCTATTGGCGAAGGACGGGCAATGGCCGACATGCGTCTTCGGCGCTGGCTGACGCTGTCCACGCGGTGCACCGGCTGCTCATGATGACCGGCAGCGGACGAGTGTGATCGGTAGATGAATGCCGCTGCCGTTGCAAAGCCAAAATCGTCGTCGATGCTGACCCGGCAGCGCTTATCGAAGGCTTTGTGCTCCCCCGGGCCTGCCAGTCAGCCGGAGCCAGTTGCCATGAGCGAAACCGGCCTTTTCGGGTTCCGAGAGACCGCAGGCTTCGAGAAACTTCCTCGCGTCAGCGCCAGGACGGTACTGATAGGGAAAGTCGGTGGAGAACAGCAACCGGGCATGACCGACGACCGCCGCAGCTCGCTCCAGATAGTGAGGGAGGAACATGCCGCTCGCCGTGACGTAGAGATTCCTGCGGAAATAGGTCGAGATGGGATGGGCGAGTCCAGAGAAACGGTCCATGGCTGCCAGCCGTTCAGCGTAGAAGAGTACCAGTTCGCCCCAATGGCCAAGAATCACCTGCAGGCCGGGCATGCGATCAAACGTACCCGCAAGCAGAAGACGGATGAACTGGATCCCCGCATCGTAGTGCCAGCCGAGACCGAAGGTCGCGAACGCCGCATCCACCTCGGGCGTGAAGCCCGAATAATAAGACGCTCTCACCGCCATCGGGGGTGTGCGCGGATGCAGCAGTACCGGCACGCCGAGCTTCTCGGCGCACTCGAATAGGGGTGCGAAGGCCGGGTGATCGAGGTTGAACTCCCCAACTCGCCCGCACAGCATCGTCCCAGTGAAGCCGAGCGACCTGACGCACCGTTCGAGCTCGACGGCCGCTTCTTCCGGGCGCGCGACAGGAAGCGTCGCAAAGGCCTCGAATCTCGTGGGATGTCTGGCGACCGCTTCCGCGAGCGAGTCGTTGATTCTTCTCGCCATCACGACGCTTTCGGCCCCGAGGTCGTGCAGCGAGGGGGTCGTGAGCGAGAGCACCTGGACATCCAGGCCCGTCTCATCCATCAACGCAAGTCGCTGCCCGGCGAGGTCAAGCAGACGATCTTCGATCGCTCCGGAATGAAACGCTACGCTGGGATCGACGGCGTCCAGGCCCAGGGAATGCCAGGCGTCGCGGACTTCGGCCGTCAGAAAGTGTTCTTCGATTCCAATCAGTTTCATGTGCAGTCACTCGAGCGTTTCGGAGGTTTCAAGACGTGGATGGATGTCCGTGACTCGGGCGGCCTCACCACGGCACCGCCTTGCCCTTGCGGTCGAGATATTCCAGACCGGGCTTGCCCTGCTTTTCGATGACGACGTTCACGATGTCCGGAGTGGCTTCCTCGATCGAGAAAGGCGCGTTCGGCCCCCCCAATGCGGTGCGAATCCAGCCGGGCGCCATCAGCAGGAGCGAATGCGCGCTGCCAGCCTGGCGGCCGGCGTAGCTCCGCATGAACATGTTGAGCGCAGCCTTCGAGCCTCGGTAGAGTTCGTATCCACCCTTCTCGTTGTTGGCTACGCTGCCCTGGCCCGACGACATGATGCCGATCAGACCCTTTTCGGTGACGAGTTCCTCGAGAGTTTCGATGGTTCGCATGGGACTGAGCGCATTGGTCACCATGACATGGACGAACTCTTCGGTCGAGATATCGAAAATCGTGTCTTCCCGATTCCGGTTGGCGGTACCCGCGTTGACGAACAGCACGTCGAAGCGACGTTGGGCGAGGCGATCACGCAGGGCGACGAGTTGATCCCCGTCCGTGATGTCGGCGGATTCGACCGTGACTTGGTCCGGGTGTTTGTCTGCGAGTTCGTGCAGCTCGGTTCTGGCCGTGCCGCGAACCGTGCCGACGACGCTCCATCCCCTCTTCGCGAATTCTTCGGCCATCGCATGGCCGAGGCCGCGCGAAGCGCCGACCAGCAGAATGGACGGGGCTGAGGATCTTGAATCATTCATGGGTGTCTTTCGATATGGCGTGCACGAAGTATGTGGAGCGCGTCTCTCCAGCGCCAGACGCACAGGCTGCACAATGCAGTTGCACTCGACGCCATGTTGCTGCGAGGAACCTGTGCCCGAACATGAACGACGTGGATCTGAACCTTCTCCCGGCTCTGGCTGCCTTGCTCGCTGAAGGCAGCGTGACGGGCGCAGCGCGCCGACTCGGCCTGAGTGCTTCCGCCATGAGCCGTACCCTTGCGCGGCTCAGAGCGGTGACAGGCGACCCGCTCCTGGTCCGTGCGGGCGTAAGACTGGTAGCCACGCCACGGGCCATAGCGATGCGAGACCAGGTGCGTGATGTCGCTCGGGACGCACGCACTCTTCTCAGTCCTCAAGCCACCGAGGTCGACCTCGCCGCGTTGGAGCGCACTTTTGTCGTGCGCGGGAACGAAGGATTCGTTGCCCTGTTGGCTCCATCACTGGTTAGCGCCGTCGTGCGCGCGGCGCCTCGCGTTCAACTTCGGTTTGTGTCGCGGCCGGTCAAGGATGCGGTGTCTCTGCGTGAAGGACGGGTCGACCTAGAGATCGGCGTTTTGGGGAATTCCGCACCAGAGGTACGGATTCGATCCATCTTCCGCGATCGATTCGTCGGAGTGGCTCGCGCGGGTCATCCGTTGCTTGCGAGTCCAGTGACGCCGGCTACTTACGCAGCTTGCCAGCACGTCGTGGCTTCGCGCAAAGCCGTCTTCGAGGGACCCGTCGACCGAGCATTGGCTGAACTCGGCCTGCGGCGCAGGATCGTTGCCGTGGTCACCGGTTTCCCGGACGCGGTGCGCATCGCCCGCGAGTCGGACGTGATCGCGCAAGTGCCGAGGAGCCTGGTCTGCGCCGGCTTGGCCAGCGCCGTCGCGCTCGCCGAGGGCCTTGCCATCTTTGAACTCCCCGTCATAGCGCCGGAAATCGTGATCTCGGCGATGTGGCACCCCAGGCTCGACGCGGACCCTGCGCATCGCTGGTTGCGCGAGACGGTCATGGTCGTGTGCCGGGACGCGCTCGAGGCGTGATCGAGCCGCAGCTTGGCGCTCATCCAACGGGTAACCTCGATCGCAGAGCCCGTAGAGGCCTGCGTCCAGGGGTCTCGCAAGCCTCTATTTGGTGTCGGCTCAAAGAGATCGGCGGTGGTCTACATTTGTCGCGGATGCCTACATGGTGCCTATACGGCAAGCGGGCAAGAAAAAAGCACCTAGCGCTGTTCGCGCTAGGTGCTCGATTTCATTACTTAATTTTGGTGGGCCCTGAGTGACTCGAACACTCGACCTACGGATTAAGAGTCCGCTGCTCTACCAACTGAGCTAAGAGCCCGAAATTTCGGTTGCTGTCTTCGCTTGATCGCGATAACTGCAGCCTAAGATTCTACTTCGGTTTTTGCCCGACCTGCAAGCAAAAACTTGGCGACCATCCGGAAGCACCGTCTTCGTTCGACGCCTGGTGCGATGCGTCGGGCGAATCAGGTGGTGGGTTGTGCGGGACTCGAACCCACGACCTACGGATTAAAAGTCCGCTGCTCTACCAGCTGAGCTAACAACCCCGTTTCCGGCAGAGCCTCAAATCATAGCATAGAGAATATGCAACACGCCAGTGCACCTCACTTGAGCAACTGGGAAATGACCTCGCCCGCGGCGGCCATGCCGAAGCTCGCGGTGACGACCACGGTGGAGCCGTAGCCGTGGCAATTGAGCGTGTTGTCGCGACGCGCGTCGGCGGCCGGCGAGACGTCGCCGCCCTCTCCTTCACCCACCTCGCACACCGCCTCGTCCGGCTCCGGCGGCGCCACGCTTTCGCGCGAGAACACGCAGCGCACGCCGATCCTGCCGGTGCGCGGCGCGCCGTGCTGCGAGCGCAGGCGCTGGCGCAGGCTGGCCAGCAGCGGGTCGTGCGTGGTGGCGTGCAGGTCGTCGATCTCGATCTTCTCGGCGTGGCGCTTGCCGCCGGCGGCGCCCACGGTGACGTAGGCGCCGCCGGTGCGGCGTGCCCACGCGGCCAGCGCGAGCTTGGCCTTGCTCTGGTCGCAGGCGTCGATGACGGCATCCACCTCGATGGGCAGCAGGCCGGGCCAGTTGGCGTCGTCGGCGAACTCCTCGATGCAGTGGACGACGCAGCCCGGATGAATGTCGGCGATGCGGCGCGCGAGCGCCTCCGCCTTGGACATGCCAAGGGTCGCGCCAAGCGCCTGGATCTGGCGGTTGACGTTGGATTCGGAGACGTGGTCGAGGTCGATCAGCACCAACTGGGCGACGCCGCTGCGCGCCAGCGCCTCGACGGCCCACGAGCCGACGCCCCCCAGGCCGACGACGGCCACCCGCGCCGCCCGCACGCGCGCGTAGCCGCGCGCGCCGTACAGCCGCTTGAGGCCGCCGAAGCGGCGCTCCAGGTCGGCGTCGTCCGCCACGGGTTCGGAAAGAGCCACCGTGCTTACGCGAGACGACGCGACCGGGCCACGATCACTTCAGCGACGACAGGCGTTCGCGACCGGCGACGGCCGCTTCCGACTTCGGGTACGTCTTCATCAGGTCGTTCAACGTGGCCTTGGCGCCCCTGATGTCGCGCAACTCGATCTGGCAGTTGGCGATCGCCAGTTCGGCCTCGGGAGCACGCGGGTGATCCGGTGCCGCCGCGATGAACGCCCGGAACGTGACGATGGCGCCCTTGAAGTCGCGATTGCCGTACTGCGCGTTGCCCGTCCAGTAGCGCGCCTGGTCGGCGTAGCCGCTGGCCGGATAGCGGCGCAGGAAGTTGCCGAGCGCAACCTGCGCCTTGTCGAAATCGCCGCTGCGCAGCGTGGCCGTGGCGGCCTCGTACGAGGTGACTTCGTCGGGATCGGCCATGAACGTCTTGCCGTCCAGGTTGACCTGCTGCGGCTCGACCTTCTTCAGCCGGTCATCGACACCCTGGACGATGTCCTTCTGGTGCCGCTGCACATCGGACAGATCCTTGGCCAGCTGCTCGTTGGTTCCGCGCAGCTGGGCGATCTGCTGGCGCAGCTGCTCGTTCTGGTTCGTCAGATCCAGCAACGCGTTCTGCAGTTGCTGCAGCTGTTGCGCGGTCTGCGCCGTCTGCGCCTTCGAGCCGTCTTCCAGCTGCGTGATGCGGGTGCGCAGATCGATGATCGCGCGGCGCGCCTCGTCGTCGTCGAACAGACCGGCGTGCGCGCTCCCGCAAGCCAGCAAGGCGGCGACCGCGCACGTGCGGCGCACCGCCGCGAACGCGCGCGGGCGACGTGACGCTTCCGGGCGCGTCACGATCGCTGCCGTGCCGGAGTCGCGCGAGCCTGCGCGGCCGGCGTCAAGCCCCACGACCGTAGCCATTACTTGCTGCGCAGTTCGACGCGACGATTCTTCGCCCACGCCGACTCGTCATGGCCGTCCACGGCCGGACGTTCCTTGCCGTAGCTGACGGCTTCGAGCTGCGACTCGCCCACGCCCAGCACTTCCATCTGCTTGACGACGGCTTCGGCGCGCTTCTGGCCGAGGGCCAGGTTGTATTCGCTGCCGCCGCGCTCGTCGGTGTGGCCTTCGGCCACTTCCTTGGTCGACGGGTTCTGCTTGAGCAGGTTGGCGTGCGCCTCGACGATCGGGCGGAATTCGTCCTTGACGGCGTAGCTGTCGAAATCGAAGTAGATGACGCGGTCGAGCGTCGCCGGGGCCGCCGGCTGGGTCGACAAGTCCTGCGTCGCCACCGACGACTGGCCCGTGGGCTGCGTGGTGGTGGTGGTCGTGGCGACGTCCTTCTTCTCCACTTCCGCCTTGTCCAGCTTCACCGGCGAGGCGCAACCGGCCATCACTGCCACGCTGGCCAGGGCCAGCAACATCTTCCCGGAATTCTTGATCATCGATTTTCTCCTACCAGCACTATGAACATGGCCGGGAGCGCCCTGCGCCCCGGCACTTCCCCACAATCAGCGGCCGAATGGGCCCCAGACAGGTTCTCGGATGTCGAGGCCCGATTCGAGCAGCTTCGACTTGAATTTGCCATCGGTCGTGGTCGTCATCAGCACGTCGCGGCCATCGGCCTTCGTCGCGTAGATGATGTAGCGGCCGTTCGGCGCGAAGCTCGGGCTCTCGTCGTCGTTGGTGTCGCTGACGCTGCGCACGTCCCCGCTGCCCAGATCCATCACCATGACCTTGAAACCACCGCCCCTTGAAATATACGCAAGAAGCTTGCCGTCCGGGCTCAGGGCGGGGCTGATGTTGTAGGCGCCGTTGAACGTGACCCGCTGCGCGCCGCCGCCGCCCACCGGCTGGCGATAGATCTGCGGGCCGCCGCCACGGTCGCTGACGAAGTACAGCGAGGCGCCGTCCGGCGAGAACTTCGCCTCGGTGTCGATGCCCGTGCTGTCGGTGAAGCGGCGCACGTTGCCGCCGTTGCGGTCCATCAGGAAGACGTGCGAGCCGCCGTCCTTGGACAGCGTGACGGCCATCGTCCGGCCGTCCGGCGAGAACGCCGGGGCGCTGTTGGAGCCCTTGAAGGCCGCCACTTCGCGGTTCGTGCCCAGGCGCACGTTGCGCACGACGACTTTCGCCTTGCGGTCGTGGAAGGTGACGTAGGCCAGTTCGCTGCCGTCCGGCGACCAGGCCGGCGAGATGATCGGCTGGTTGTCGATCAGAGCCGCCTGGACGTTCTCGCCATCGGCATCGGTGATGCGCAGCGTGTACTTGCCGGGCGCCTTGGTGACGTAGGCGATGCGGGTGGAGAAGATGCCGCGCTCGCCGGTGAGCTTCTGGTAGATCTGGTCGGACACATGGTGCGCCGCCAGGCGCAGGTCCACGGGCAGCGTGGGCTCGCTCTGGCCGCCCTGGTCGGCCCCCTTGACCACGTCCCACAGGCGGAAACGCACGTCGATCCTGCCGTCGGCCAGGCGCGTGGCCGAGCCGGCGACGACCGCATCCGCGCCGCGCGACCGCAGCGTGGCGTAATCGGGCGTGCCGTTCTCGTCGGCCGGCGCCGGGCCGTCGACGATCTTGAAGACGCCGCTGCGCTCCAGGTCGGCGCGCACGATCGCCGAGATCGACTGCGGCTGGCGATCCTCGTCGCGGAAACGCCCCAGCGCGATCGGGATCTGGGTGGCGCCCACCCCCGAGATCTCGACACGGAATTGGGCGAGGGCCGGCGTCAGGGCCGGCAGGGCGAGGGAGGCGCCGATGGCGCGCAGGGCGTGTCTTCTAGGCCACATGGATGATTTCAATGAGTCCTGTTCAGCGGAAAAGTTTCCGTCATTCGCAGCATGCTGTTCAGCAGGCGCATTGTAGGCAGCAAGAACGAGACCCGCTTGTAGGCCAACAGCGCATCTGTCGGGGGCCGGATAATGCGCCTCCTGAGCCATCTTCCCGTGGGCAGCGGCCGTGCCGCCCCGCCCCACCGTCCATGAACTCCTTGAAGCAGCGCCTCGGGCGCCTGATGCCCTACTTCCGCAACAGCCGGTCGGCCATGGGACTGGCGGCGGTCGCCCTGGTGGTAGCGGCAGCCACGGAGCCGATGATTCCCTACATCCTGAAGAAACTGTTGAACAGCGGCTTCAAGGACACGGGCGGCCTGCCGATCTGGTCGATTCCGCTGTCGATCGTGGTGCTGTTCATCGTGCGCGGCGCGGCTGGCTGGGTGGCCAACTACGGGCTCACCAAGGGTTCGCAGAACGCCGTGCTGGCGGTGCGGGCGCAGATGTTCTCG
>Ga0302316_10001253_pt1 | contig 20422 bp, 15 predicted proteins | sample III_Palsa_N3_2_FD_200456 | JGI IMG/M metagenome (GOLD analysis project Ga0302316, IMG submission 200456) | Peat permafrost microbial communities from Stordalen Mire near Abisko, Sweden - III_Palsa_N3_2 | ecosystem: Environmental > Terrestrial > Soil > Palsa > Peat permafrost | place: Sweden...
GGGGCTCTTACCTTGGGGGGGTGGCACCCCTCCCCCCCGGTACTTTTTGGCCTAAAGTCTTGATGATTTTGGTGTTAGCGCCGGACTTGTGTGCGATGCCAAGGTAAGCGTTTGATTCTAAAGAGTTGTATTTCTAAAGTCTTGAAAACAGGTGTTCAACCGGACGTCCCTCATGCGGTGAAGAGAAATAAGCTTCGCAAGGGAGCCCTATTAATAGGATAGCAACTCAGCGCTAAAAGTACGCCAATTAGTTTTGAGAGAAATCGCCAGTGTTGATAGGGGGTTTGGAGATTTCTGGGTGGGTGAGGGGCTTGACAGGATTTGGACGGGTTGGGTTTCGCACGATTCCTTGCGTTTGCGCCGTTGTAAAGATTTGCGGCTAGACTGCTGGCATGACCTTTATGGATCGCCGCCGCTTTCTTTCTTTGGCTACCGTCGCTGGTGCGGCTTTGCCCTTTGCGAACTCGCACCTTGCCGATGCTACGCCAGCGGGTACAGAGGACTTTGAGTTTGTCTTCTTTACCGATACGCATCTGCAGCCAGAGCTGGACGCTGCCAAAGGGTGCGATATGGCGTTCAAGAAGATGCGCGGATTGAAGGCGGATTTTGCGATCCAGGGTGGGGACCACGTGTTTGATTCGCTGGCGGTGCCGAAGGAGCGGTCGCTGAGTTTGTTTGAGCTTTATGACAAGACGCAGCAGGACCTTGGATTGAAGGTGCATCATGCGATTGGAAACCATGATGTGCTGGGGCTGTTTCCGGCGAGTGGTGTGGCGACGAGCGATCCGCAGTATGGGAAGAAGTATTTCAAGGACCATATTGGCGAGACGTACTACAGTTTTGATCACAAAGGGGCGCACTTTATCGTGCTGGATTCGGTTGGGATTACGCCTGACCGGTCGTATGAAGGACGCGTGGATGCCGATCAGATTCAGTGGCTGGCAAAGGACCTTGCGGCGCCGCCGGCGGGGACGCCGATTGTGGTGGTGGCACATATTCCGCTGGTGAGCGCGGTGGCTAGTTATCTTCCGCCGCCGGCTACGCCGCCTGTGCGCAATGGGATGACGGTGACGAACTCGGCGGAGGTGATCTCGCTGTTTGAGGGGCATAATGTGCTCGGCGTGTTGCAGGGGCATACACACATTAATGAGCGGGTGGAGTGGCATGGGACTCCGTACATCACGAGTGGGGCGGTGAGTGGGAACTGGTGGCATGGGACGCGGTTGGGCGCGGCGGAGGGTTATACGGTGGTATCGGTGCAGAATGGGAGACTTGCGACGCGGTATGAGACGTATGGGTTTAAGAGTGTGGAGCCGCAGAATACGTAGGGTTTCGAGATAGGGATCTCAAAACGAAATTACAGGCGAGCCAGTAGCTGTATTGTGCCTGGGATCGTACTGGAGCTGCATCAGGTTATCGCGATAGTCGATGCTGATGGTCAACTTGGAAAGGGTAGGAAGGCCAAGAAGTCCTGAGATGGCGAGGCCGGTCCGTTGCAGTAGCAGGCTGAGGTCAAAGGCGTCATAGGACGATGGCGGGAGTTGGAAGGTGCCGAAGTGGAGCACTGCATCGTCTACCCGGTAAATCTTGTTGACATCGCCTGCGATGCCGAAGAAATGTGTGCCGGTTTCGATGTACTCGCGATGGGTTTCTCTTGCGAGTGCCACGGAGAGCGTGGTTTGGGTCGATCCCGTATCTGCGGCGAAGTAATGAAGCGGCCCCTGGTCGAGCTTTACCGGCACAAGCAGCATGTTATCGATACGGAGTACACGCAACCAATGCTGCATCTCCGGCGCGACGTAGCGGTTTTGAGGTTGCGACATTTTGTCTTCGGAGACAGCCGTCTCATCCGCAGGCTGACCGGAGTTATCCGGTTGCGTGAGCTTCGGGACTACCGGCAGAGGCGAAAGGCGTAGCTCCGACCGGGGATAGTCGAGCGTTACCAGCCACTTGGCGAAGAGGTTCGTTCCGATGAAGCCATCTGCATTTAGCTTGGTCTTCTCAAGAACTTCGACCAGGCAGTCGGCAAATTGAAAGGGCCCGATCCGTATGTTGGCGACATGAGTCAGATAGCTGCCAACCGTGCGGCCATCTCCAACGCCGCTGAGAAAGAGGCGATGCTCCGGCTTAAGGCCTAGCTTCTTTGAGGTTGCGAGCGTTAGGACGATGCCGGAGGCGCCCGTATCGACTTCGAGATGGCGATTTACGGAGTTAATCTCTACATCCAGCCCGCTGGCCAGACTAGGCGTACGAGCCGGCTTCAATGGGAAGGTGGCAGTGTCCGTGTTCGTCGTGACGCGGCACTCGCCGGGATGGTGAGCTTTGAGGCGCTCCTCATCGTCGACGTAAAGGATGCGATCATCGTCGGATAGGTGCTGGGTTTCTTCGAGGTACTGTGCCAGCTCTGCGGTGCGCTGCTGCAAGGGTAGGGAGAAGATCCAATCGCGGCGAATGATCTCGTCGTTTGGGCGGAGGCGATGGGCGAGGCTTATGAGGTTGGCCTCCTGAGCGAAGGCTGCGCCAAGGGAGTCGATATTGGCAGCGAGGGCGAGGATACGGCCTTCGCAGTGGTTTTCGAGGATGGCCTTGTTGGCGTGTTGTTGGGCGGCGGCGATATCGGCGCTGCGATAGGCCACTTCTCCGGCGGCAACTTCGGCGAGCGCACTGTTGGAGGCGTTCGCGAGCCAAGAGTCGGCTTCCATACGCGCCTGTACCACCTTATCTTCTCCGATGAGAGCGCGAATCAGGCCGAGGTGAAGGTCTGCGGAGCTGGGATTCTTTGCGAGATCTTCGCGAAAGAGGGCTTCGGCTGTGGTGTAGTCCTTTTCAGCCAGAAGATTGTCGCCGTTGGTTGGAGTAGTCAAGTCGGTGTTGCAGAGTGTCGATTTGATAGGGGCTGGCGGCGACAGAGGTTGCTGGGCTTGGGCCGGCATCAGCACAAGCGTCCCTTGAAGGATGACCGCCGATAGTATGTGCGACGCAACATTCATGTCCGGGCCTCCCAAGGAGGACTTCGACCCATGCTCATCAAGATACAACTTTTGGGATGGCTCGGTCTTTAAGGCGCTTGCGCATCAGGGCGACGGCTTCGGGATTTTGGTCGATGCAGTTGCGGTTGTTCTTCGGTCCGGCTAGCTGGCGACGCGGTATGAGATGTGTGAGTTTTAAGCTAACGCTCAGGGGATGAAGTAGAAGGGGATAGGAGACGCAGACCGTGGTCCGTGTTTGCCAATGGCCCTACCAGTAAGGTAGGTTCAAAAACCAGTAAGATAGGTTTAGAAAGCCGTGCGCGAAGGGGTTTTGAGATGAAGTGCAGTGTTCGGGCCACAGGCAGCCATGCGTTCCAACAGAATGTTTTTCTCCCTTCTTCGATACTAGGAACGCTGCTGGCTGGGGCGCTGGTGCTTAGTGGTTGTGGGACTGCGCCGGTTACGCCGACGGTGAAGACACTGATGATTGCGGGTGCCGTGCATGGTGGACAGCAGCCAGTGACGGGCGCGACGCTACAGTTGTATGCCGTGGGGACGACCGGCGATGGAAGCACGGCGACGCCGTTGATCCTGACGACCGAGACGACCAGCGACGGCAGCGGCAGTGCGACTGATGGCAACGCCAATGCAGCCAATAGCCTGAATACGCTGCCTGCGGGTTTCTTTACCTTGACGAGCCAGTACGTCTGCCCGCCGCAAGGGGCTGAGGTGTACCTGGTGGCGACGGGCGGCAATCCCGGGCTGGTGGCGGGAACCAACAATTCGTCGCTGGCCTTGATGGCGGGGCTGGGGCCCTGCAGCAGCCTCACCCCCACGACGAACATCTTCCTCGATGAGCTGACGACGGTGGGTTCGGTGGCGGCACTGTATCCGTACATGACGAGCTATGCGGCGGTCGGCTCGGGCACGAGCGATGCGACGGCGTTAGCGAATGCGTTTGCAAAGGTGAATGAGTACACGAACACGTCCACGGGAACAGTTCCGGGGCCCACGCTGCCGGCCAGCACGTATGCGTCGAGCACCGAGATCGATACGCTGGCTGACGTGATTGCGCTGTGCATCAACTCGGCGGGCAACACTGGCAGCACGAGCCCCTGCGCGGCACTGTTTGCGGATACGCCGTCGAACGGCGGGACGGTGCCTACGGATACGATCGGCGCGGTGATTAATATCCTGCAGAATCCAAACCAGAATGTGTGCCCGATCTGGGAGCTGACGCCGGCCACCGGACCGTATATGCCGACGCTGAGCGCGTGTCCGGCGAACTGGAATCTGCCGATCACGCCGTGGGCGGTTTCGGTTTCAGGTGCCTCGTCGGTGTACGAGGGCGCGACCTCGCAATACACAGCGACCGTGACGGGCACGACGAACCAGTCCGTGAACTGGCTGGTGAATAACGTGGCGGGCGGCAACTCGACGGTCGGGACGATCTCGGCCACGGGGCTGTATACGGCTCCCACGGTGACGACCTCTACGGCGGTGACGATCTCTGCGGTGAGCGTGCTTTCAAGTACGGCGATGGGCTCGATCGGTGTGACAGTACAGCCGGTGACCGTGGGGGTGAGCGGGCCGGCGAATGTGTTGTTCGGACAGACTGGGCAATATACGGCAACCGTGACGGGGTCGAGCACGACGATGGTGACGTGGCTGGTGAATAGCGTGGCGGGCGGCTCGGCGTCGGAAGGCACGATCTCGGCTTCGGGTGTGTATACGGCTCCGGCGATTGCGCCAGTCACGTCGGTCACGATTTCGGCGCAGAGCACGGCGTTTCCAGCGTCGTCGGGGTCGATCGGCATTACGGTCTCGTCGACATCGCTCACGTATGCGACGGGCGACACGCGGACGGTGACGCAGCCGACTTACCCGGGCATCTGCGCGACGCTGACGGCGCAGTTCTCGAGTACGCTGCGGTCTTCTCCCCCGGCTGCGGCTTCGGACGATACGTCGCGCATCCAGGCGGCGCTGAACTCGGTGCCCTGCAAGAACACAGGTTTGGCGGTCGAGCTTGCGTTGGGAGGCAGTGGGAGCAATGCGTTTTACTCCGAGCAGATTACGCTGAACGGCGAAGGGCTGACGATCGACTCCGGTGTGACGATGTATGGCGGCGCGAGCTATAGCACACAGTCGGAGCTGATCGATATCAAGGGAACCAACTCTTCGCTGAACGGCGTGGGGACGGGTACGTCGCAGGGCGCGGTGGATGGACGCGGCGATCTGTATGTCGGCGCCGGTAGCTCGACACGGCTGGTGGAAGCGACGCCGACCAGCAATTTGATCGTCTACAACGTGACGCTCGAGCAGTCGATCTATCCGAACCTGTACATCCAGGGAGGCAATGGAGCGACGGTGTGGGGCGTGAATATTCTGACGCCCGATACACGCGCGAATGCGGACGGCATCGACCTCGACAGCGTCACTAATGTGACAGTGACCAACTCGATCGTGGAAGATGGCGACGATGGCGTGGCGGTGAAGACGAACTCCAGCGTGGCCTCGAATATCACGGTGACCAACAATCGCTTCTATGGTTCGCACGGGCTGTCGATCGGAAGCATTCCGAACTATACGGTGACGAATGTCCTGTTCCTGAACAACTACCTGTATGGGACGGATATGCTGGGCAACGTTTCGGCGGATGCGAACGGTCTGGTGGTCAAGATCGACCCGAGCTGCGCGGCGACGGTGCAGCAGGTGACGTATCAGAACACCTGCATGACCGGCGTGAAGCATCTGATCACGTTCTATACGAACTATGCGAATACCTGCAGTGGCGCCGCGGGCAATCCGGTGTTCACCGATATTGTAGTGAACGGCGTGTATGCGACGAGTTCGCTCTCGGGAGCGTATTCCTACTTTTACGGAGCCAGCGCGGCTGCGCCGAGCATGGCGGCTCTGGCGTACGTGAGCCTGGACAAGAATACGCAGAGTTCGGGGACAACTGCGACGCAGTACGCGACGATCTCGCTGGATGACTCGAGTTTGACGCCAAGCGGGACGGGGGTGACGACGAATACATTCTCGACTCCGGGCAGCGTGCCGACTTGCTCGTTTTAGTGTCCTGAGGCTCAGGCTTTTTATGGGGCGAGGATTTCGTCGATGGTTCTGTGCCAGACGAAGGTTTTTGGGTTTCGGTTGTGGTAGTGGATGAAGTCGTCGATGGCGACCTTCAGATCCTTGGTGGAACATAGACTGCGGTCGCGACTTCGGGTGAGGATCAGCGGGTTGCGGGATCGTTCTTTGGGTCGTATTTGAAGCTGGCTAGGTTGTCGCGATAGTCGATGCTGATGGTGAGGCGCCTAAGGGTTGGGATGCCGACGAAGCCGGAGATTTCCGTGCCGAAGTCATGGGAGACGGACGTGAGGTCGAAGGCGAAGTATCGGTCTGGGGGCAGTCTCAGGTTGCCGAATTGAAGCCGGACGTTATCGATCGACATAACTTTCTTGACTTCGCCCGAGATGCCGGAGAAGCGAACATCAGACTCTTCGTGAACCTTGCCCGCGCTCTTTGCGAACTGCGTTGAAAGAGTCATCTCATCGGCGCCAGTGTCTACGAGCATGAAGCCCTGGACCTTGTTGTTGAGTGATGCAGGAAGCAGGATTCCATGACCGATTCGAACGGTGTGCACCCAATCATGCATCTCCGCCGGAACAATGGCGTCATGAGGTATCCGATCGTCGTCATCATCGTCCTGTTTTTGTACCGCGTCGGCGGCTGTGTTGGCTGTAGGCTTTGTGGGATCGCCGGCGCGAGGCGGCAATGGGACGAGCGATAGCTTGTTGTGCGGAAAATCGAGTGTGGCTACCCATTTGTCGAAGACGTCGAGACCGATCAAGCCGTCCACGTCGATCCTGTCCTTGCGGAGGACTTCGACCATGCAGTCCGAGATTTCGATGTCGCCGATGCGAATGCTGGCGACGTGCGTGAGATAGCTTTCTACGTCTCCTTTATCGCCGACGCCGCTGGTGTGGAGGTGGTACTCCTCCGGCAGCTTGAGTGCATGTGCGGCGGAAGGTGAAAGTACGATACCGGATGCGCCGGTGTCGAGCTGGAGCTGACGTTTCTTGCCATTGAAGACGACATTGAGACCGAGACCATGTGGAGGGGAATCAGGCTCCATGCCGACTGGAATGATCGGAATCGTTACTGATTCGGCCTTGGATGTGATGTGGCATTCGTGCGGTCGGCGGGCTTTTAGATGGTCTTCTTCGATCTGATAGCCGGTGCGATCCTTGTCGGAAAGGGAAGGATTGCCAGCTAGATATTTTGCCAGTTCCACGGTGCGTTGCGACCGTGGCAAGGTAGAGATCCAGTCGCGGAGGATCACTTCGTCGTTGGGGCGAAGCATGTGGGCCGAGGCACGGTGGCGCGCTTCCGTTGCGAAGAAGGCGTAGAGGGAGAGGAAGTCGGCCATCAACGCATGGCCGCGCGCTTCGCAGAGATCATCGTCGAGGGCTGCCTGGGCGTGATGGCGGACGGCGTCAAAATCAGCGGAGCGATAGGCTGCTTCACCATTAGCGACTTCTGCGATTGCGCTGTGAGGGTTTGCAGCCAGCATAGCGGCAGCTTCTTTTGCAGCCTCAGTGGTGTTGTTCTTGCCGATATAGGCGCGCACGAGGCCGAGGCGATCGTCGAGTGAGAGAGAGGGACTCGATGTGGCTGTTTTGTAGAAGGTGAGTGCGGTGTCGTAGTCCTCTTTTGCGAGCGCGATCTCGCCAGCCGTGGGAGCAGTGCGGATGATGGTGCATGAGTGGCTCGAGGGTGTTGTTGGCTTCGCGGACTCGGCGGTCTGAGTATAGGCGCAGGAGGGGACGAGAAGGGAGGTGAGTAGGAGAAGTCTCATGGACGATTTACGCTCCGGCTGGTTACTCATAGCAGTCCTCGCGGTAAACGCCGGGCATGCAGTGTGTCAGGCGGGTGGGGTCGTAGGTGAAGTTGACCAGGTCGTCGCGGTAGTCGATGCGCATGGTGAGCTGACGGAGAATTCCAGCGCCGAGCAGGCCGGAGATCTCGATTTCATCTCTGCCAAAGAGTTTGGCGGTGTCGAACGCAACGAGGTCGTGGGCTGGATAGCGTAGACCGGCGAAATCCAGTTTGATGTCTCCAGTCAGATAGGTGTCTTTGAGCTGGCCAGAGATGCCGTAAATGCCCAGGTCGGGACTTCTTCCGATCTTAGTGACTTCGCGTGCGGCAGTTGTCGAGATGAATGTAGCGTCGGCACCCGTATCGAGGATAAAGAGTTTGGTCGATTTTCCGTTGAGCCTGACGGGAAGGATAAGCTCGTGGCCAATCCGTTCGATCGCCGACCAGGTCTTCATGCTGGGGTCGATATAGGCGTCCTGCACGGGCATATCGCTGGATTGAGTAGTCAGTGCCATGCCGGCGGATGAAGGTGCGCCGGGAATAGGCGGGAGCGGATCGAGTTTTACTTGTTGGCCCGGGAAATCGAGGGTGAGAAGAAAGTCATCGAATACGTCGCTACCGATTAGACCGTCGATTTCTTCAAAGCCTGCTGGATCACTCTTGAAGACCTCCACGTAGCAGTTCTCGAATTGAAGGCCTCCGATCTTAATGCTGTCGACCTTAGCCAGGAAGGACTTTTGGCTGCCTTCGTCACCCATGCCGTAAGAGGAGGAGTCGATCTCCGGAGTCAGATGCATGGCAGTAGCGGCAGCGTGACTGAGAGTGAGGCCGGATGCGCCGGTGTCGATCTCCATGCGCCGCTCCTTGCCGTTGAAGGCAACGATGAGTCCCCACTCCACCTTGCCGGTAGGGCCGTCTTTGATGCCATGGAAGGGTATGGTCGTGGATGTCACGGCCGAGCCGAGACGGCAGAGCTGGGCTGGTTCGCTGAGGATCTTCTTGTCCAGTTCCATCCACTTGCGTTGGTTCGCAGTGAGCGACTTGTCCTGATCCAAAGTGTGGGTGAGTTCGGCTAGCCTGACGGAGCGGGGCTGGAGTTCCACCCAGGCTTCTCTGATTGCGAGATTCTGCGGTTCGTAGGTGTGGGCGAGATCGAGGTGAAGCTTGGCGGTGGCTTTCATGCCAGTGAGCTTGCTGAAGGCGGCAAAGTCGGCGTGGACCTGCATATTGCAGTGATCGAGGCTGCCGGCTGCCTGCATTGAGGCTACCGCCTTGTCCATACTTGCCTGACGAAACTGCACCTCGCTGAGGGAGGCCATGGCCCAGGAACTCTGCGGCGACTTTACGGCCCAGGCTGTGGCGTCGGCGTTTGCGTCGGAGACCTTGCCATCTTTGAGTAGAGACCGGATAAGGCCGTTGTGGGCGCGGTCACCTTCGGGGCTCGGGGTTTCAGCATCCTTGCGGTAGAGGCCGGCAGCTTCGTCGTATTTTGAATGAGAGAAAGCAATGTCGGCCGGGCTGGGAGGGGTGTTGCGGATCGAGCAGGATAATGAGGCGGGTTTCGTTGCGGGTTGGGGTGCGGAAGAAGGCGCTGATTGGGCGTGAATCGAAGGTGTAGACAGAAGGCACGCTGTGGCGAGCAGGACAGAACTCGCTGGGGTCAAGACTCGAATTAAGCACATGCAAGCCATCGTACAACGGGAGATGAATGGATGGAATTCAGCCAACGGGTCACTGGCCCTGGGGCGTTTTCTCCCGGGATAGTCTATTTCGCATGAGCGCTATGGCTTCGGGGTTTTGTTTGACGAGGCTGTAGTTTCGGCTGTTGCGGGCGTTGGTGGCGCGCTTGATTCGCTGGCGGCGCCTATCGGGCCGGGATCAGCGTGGAGCGCGATTTGCTGCTGGTCTCGGCTGGCGATTTGACCGAAGTAATCGTGCAGGCCGGCATACTCTGGCTGGGTGTAATCGATCTGGTTCAGCACGAAGATGCGTTGCAGCAGAAGCAGAAATGAGCCCTTTGCCTCGTCGCCGGCCTGTGGTTTTCCCGGGCCGCTTTCGATGCTGGTGAAGTAGGCTGCGTGGTCCTTTTTGAGGTCAAGGGAGCCGACCGCAGGCGATGACTCTATAGAGAAGTTTGCCGGCAAGTGCAGCGTTACGATATCGCGTTCGCTATAGGATGACGGCATCGCGACGGGCAAGGTCCGCGTGCTTTCCGCAAAGAGCGGTTTGGCGGAAGCTTCGAAGAACTGCGAGGGCAGAACCATGCGCTTTTTTGTGGCGGAGCCGAGCGTTCCCGAAACTTCAAAGAAGGCGACCAGCGGAGCTTCGCCGTCGGAGAGGTTGGCGAGAGAGGTGATTTTGAGCTGAACGCCGGTGGGGAGCAGATTCTGCGTGGAGGTTTCGAGTTCGGTCTGGGTCTCCTTTGGATCCCCGGTTAGAGCCTGTTGCCGGATATGCAGGCCGGCCGTTCCGGTCCAGACGATCTTAAAGACGCCGGCAACCTGACCGTTAGGCGAGAGATTGAGGTCGGCGACTCGTTCGATGTGAGACGAGTTGTAGGTTTCGGCCGGTGTATACCGAATCTTGATCAACTTGCCTTCGATGGAGACGCCGATAACGTTGGCGTGCTCGGGGGCGAGACGTCCGAAGGGACAGAGACGGGAGCCGGGGTCGAAGAAGACATCGTGGCCATGGACGTTGACAATGACCAGCAGGGCATCGGTTTGGCCCCAGCTAAGGATCTCCTGTTTGAAGACGCCGCGGTCTCGTGAGGTGACGGCCATGGGATAGGCTGGGAAGCCGGCGGCGCGCGCCAGTGCGACGAAGAGGAGCGCCAGTTGCTGCGAATCGCCGCGTTTGCGCAGCCATATATCTTCGCTGTTCTGAGGATTGCGGAAGCCGAGCTTCTTGTCCTCTGCCACAGTGCGCTCACGTGTGAAGTCGGTGTTCTCGAACTTCATGACAGTGGCGTAGAGTTTTCGCAGTTTCTGCTCGTCTGTGTCGGTGGGTTGGATGAGGTCGTGGACGGCGTTGCGAAGTGATTTTGACGATTCACAGAAGGGATACCAGACGTTGTCGACGTTATCGCCGCTGTTGGCCCAGTACTCTTCAGTGGTGCGAATGCCATAGAAAAAGCGGACGCTATATAGAACAGAAGATGGCGGTGGCATAAAAGGCTCGTCCGGCGCAGCGGGAACATCTTTCAGATCAAGGAGAACTGTGTCCTTAAGAAACTGAGGAGCGGTTCCGGCTGGAAGGTTCGCGACCCAGCGCACGGCCTTGGGGTTTGTGGTGTGAACGTTTAGAGTGTAGTGCGCTGAACGCACGAAGTAAGGACGCTGAATGCGCCACAAGGGAGCGTAGTAACCGATGAGCTCACTGATCAAGGAGTTCTGACTCTGGAAATGAACGATGTACTCCAGGATGCTTCCGACCTCGGCATCGGAGAGCGAGATGACGCGCTGAGTATCGTTCGATCCCATAACCGTGTTTTTCTGAGGGACTCCGTTGAAGAGAATGACCGTGCCGTCGCGATGAATGGTGCGGGCGAAGATCTGCTCGGGGAAGTCGTCATTCTCAACGATGCGGTCAGGAAGGGAGATGGTGGCGGCAGAGACGCCGCTCGGCGTCAGGATCTTGATGCGTACATGAATACTGACTTCCGCAGAGTCCGAGTCGTCTATTTCTTCGTACGAGAGAATGATCGCGGGTGCGCCAGGAGCTTTGGGCTCCGAGGTCATACTGAGCTCTTCGGGCTTCGGCGCGGTCCAGTCAACCGTTGCATGTGCCAGGGCGGGCGTCAGGGACGAGGCAAGGAGCAGGAAGAAGGCAGAACGCAGGCGAGACGGTTTCAAGAGGTGCTCCACAAGACGGATTAGGCCGGTAAGGATTGTGGGCAACAGATTACATGAGAATGCGCGAGGGAGGTATCAGAGGTTATTTGGGAGCCTTCAATCGTTGCTGCATGAGCGCTATGGCTTCGGGGTTCTGGTCGATGAGGATGTAGTTGCGGTTGTTGCGGGCGGCGGCGAGGCCGGTGGTGCCGGAGCCGGCGAAGAAGTCGAGGACGGTGTCACCGGGGTTGGAGTGGACGCGGATGATGCGTTCGAGGATGCCGAGGGGTTTCTGCGTGGGGTAGCCGGTTTTTTCTTTGCCGGTGGGGCTGACGATGGTGTGCCACCAGACATCAGTGGGGGTTTTGCCGCGGGCAGCTTTTACGGGGCCGACGAGCGAGGGGGCCATGTAGGGGATGCGGTCGGAGGCGGAGAGGTTGAAGGTGTAGTCGGTGGGGTGTTTGGTGTACCAGAGGATGTTGTCGTGCTTTGCTGGCCAGCGTTTGGTGCTGCGGGCACCGTAGTCGTAGGCCCAGATGATCTCGTTCTGGAAGCAGGGTCGGGTGAAGATTTCGTCGAGCAGAATCTTGCAGTAGTGGACTTCGCGGGGGTCTACATGGAGGAAGAAAGAGCCGGTGGGGGTGAGCAGGCGGTGGGCTTCGAGGAGGCGGGGGCGGAGGAAGCCGAGGTAGTCGTCGAAGGTGTCTTGATACGAAGGGCTTGGGTAATTAGGGGCGGGGGATTGGTCGTCTAACTTGATGGTGCGGTAGCGGTGGCCGCCGAAGCCAGTGCGGTCGCCGGCGTCGTCGCGGATGGTTTTTAGGCGAGGGCGGGATTGGGTGGTGCCGGTGTTGAAGGGGGGATCGATGTAGATGAGCGGGATGCTCGCGTCGGGGAGCGTACGGAGGGCGGCGAGGTTTTCGCTTTGGAGGATGCGGTTCACGGTGGTTGCCTTATCGTATCGTGGCTGGGCCACCCGGAGATGTGCTGCTAGACTTTTGAGTGTTGCGATGGATGGGATTAGAGTTTTAAAGGGAGATCGATTTTGGCGAGTGAATTGTATTTTGAGGATTTGCACCCGGGAATGAAGTTCAACTCTGTGCGGTCGTACAAGGTGACGGCCGAGGAGATCAAAGAGTTTGCGGAGCGGTATGATCCGCAGCCGTTTCACCTGGACGAAGATGCCGGGGAGAGCTCGTTCTTCAAGGGGTTGGCGGCTTCGGGCTGGTTGACGGCGGCGATTGTGATGCGGTTGCGGGTGGAATCGATCAAGATTGCCGGTGGGATGATCGGCGCGGGTGTGGAAGAGATTCGGTGGAAGCAAGCGGTGAGGCCGAACGATACGCTGCGTACCGAGGCGGAGATTCTGAGCGTGCGGCACTCGACTTCGCGGCCGACGTTTGGGGTGGTGCGGTCGCGGACGCTGGTTTATAACCAGCGCGATGAGGTGGTGATGCGGTCGATTGTGAACTTCCTGGCGCCGCTGAAGGTGCAGGTGTAGCGTCCAGGAGTAACGAACCACGCATGAGGCCGCCTTGCACAGGCTGCGGGCGTATCGTTAATGCTGTGCGAATGACGGTTTTAGCTTCGGGGTCGAAGGGGAATTCGACGGTGATCGCGTCGGCGACGACGCGGATCCTGGTGGATGCCGGACTGTCTTGCCGGGAGCTTCTGCGGCGGATGGAGTTGGTTGGCGAAGACCCGGCGGCGTTGAACGCGATCCTGATTACGCATGAGCATTTGGACCATGTGTCCGGGCTGGCGGTGCTGGCGCGGCGGTTGAAGATTCCTGTGTTCTTTACCGAAGGTACGCACCGGGCGTGGGTGAGGATGCTGACACCGCGGACGACGATGTCTTACGCAAAATGGCTGGAGCAGATGCAGCGCGAGAAGGAAGCGCGCGCTGTGGCTACGGCGAATGAGTATGCGCCGGCGCATACGGTGCTGGCGTTGATGCCGGCTGGGATCTCGGCGGCGGTGGAGCCGGGGGATTCGGCCGTGGATGGATTGAGCGCCGCGGATGCGGGGGAAGTGCTGATGGAGGCTGCTGAGCCGGAGCCCTGCGAGCCGGTGGAGACGATTGCCAAGGTGAAGGCCGATCCGGCGTTTCTGCCCGCGGTGGAGTATTTTCGGGCGGGGCAGGATTTCTGTATTGGGGATATTGATGTGAATCCGTTTACGATTCCGCATGATGCTGCCGATCCCTGTGGATTTGTGTTTCATGCGCGGCACGAGTCGATTCGGATGGCTGTGGCGACGGACCTGGGATATGTTCCGCCGAATGTGAAGCAGGCGCTGAAGGGTGTGGATGTGCTGCTGCTGGAGAGCAATCACGACCTGGAGATGCTGAAGGATGGGCCTTATCCGTGGAGCGTGAAGCAGCGGGTGCTGTCGCGGGTGGGACATTTGTCGAATCATGCGTGTGCGGAGTTTCTGCTGAACGACTACGACGGCGGCGCGCATACGATCGTGCTGGGACATCTTTCGGAGCAGAATAATCTGCCGGAGCTGGCACGACTGGCTGCGGAACAGGCGATTGGGAACCGGATGACGCTGCTGGGCAATCGGGTGGTACTGGCGGCGCAGGATGCTCCGCTGGAGCCGATCTGTTTGTAAGATGAACGACATAAGCAACCAAAAGATTCACAGGGTTAGCCGCTGGGGTAGAAAGAGTGTTACTTTCCGGCGAGCAATTCATCTAAACTAAAGAATCACGATGCCCATTACTGTCCCTCACCGCGCGAATCGCCAAGATGCCTGTACCGATCAGGTGATCGGGGCGATTCTGTCTGGGTGGCGATACGACATCTCTGGGATTCCAAAGGACTTGCGTGGCGACTATGAGGCGCATCTGCTGGAGTGCAGCCACTGCAAACGGCGCCAGCGCATGCACCGGACGGTGGATCTGCTGCTGATTTCGGTGACGACGCTGTCTTTTGCGGCGTTTCTGCTGGCGGCGCTGGTCATGCACAAGCTGGAGGCTTACAGCCACATCAGCGCCGTGACGGTGCATCTGCACAATGGCCCGGAGTTCCGGCGAATTCCGGACAGCATTGTGATCAGCCTGGAGACGGTGGCCTGTGTTGGGGTGTTTATCTCGCTGCTGCTGTGGGTGCTGGTGGCGATTGCAACACCGGTTCCGGGAATGCTGACCTCGATGTTCCGTGAGCGCCGCTCGGCTGCGCCGCGAGATCCTGAAGACCAGGAACGGCTGCGCAAGCAGGCCGCCTGAGACGGCATCGTGCCAACGACTTGACTGACCCTGCTCAAACCCTTCCGATCCAAGCCGTAGACGCGGACTTTTCGCATGCGGAGTCGCCGTCTGAGGCGTTGGAAGAGGCGCGTACCGCGGCTACCAAAGAGCATAAAGCACCATCGCTGTTGTCGTACCCCGCGACGTATCTGCTGGTGGGGATCAACCTGCTGGTCTTTGCCGTCATGTTTCCGCATAGTCCGGCTATGGATATGATTCGGCACCATGCCGGGTTTAGCGTTCTGACGGCACAGTTCGATGGGGATACATTGCTGCGGTATGGGGCGAGCGACTCCGCGCTGGTGCTGCAAGGGCAATGGTGGCGGCTGATTACGTCGATCTTTGTTCACGTGACGATCCTGCACGTCGCCGTGAATATGTGGTGCCTGTGGAACCTGGGGCTATTTGGCGAGCCGCTGCTGGGCAAGCGAGGGCTCGTCGCGGTGTATGTGCTGACCGGCTGGGCAGGGATGATGTTGTCGCTGGCGTGGAGCGTCGTGATCACGCGGCAGGACGCGCTGGTTGCGGGGGCGTCCGGCGCGGTGTTCGGGATCGCCGGGATTTTGATTGTGCTGCTTTCGAACAGGAAGCTGTCGCTGCCGTGGAAAGAGCTGCGTGGGTTGCGGCGGTCGGTGATCTGGTTTGCGGTGTTGAACCTGGCGATTGGGATTTTGCCGAACCTGTTGCCGGAGTCCTCCGGTGCGCAACTGGCGAGGCTGCATCTCGACCCGAATATGTTGCCGCGGGTGGATAACAGTGCGCACCTGGGCGGCTTTGTGTGTGGGCTGGCGCTGGGTTTCCCGCTGTTTCCACGGATGACCTCAGGGAAGACGAGCTACAGGGCGAGGCAGCGGCTGGTGTTTGTGATCGCCGCGTTTCTGCTGTGTCTGATTGGGTATTGGCTGCAAGCGTTCAATAGATAGCCAAGCCTTTTATCGACGAAAAAGCCTCCGGTGAACCGGAGGCTTTGTTGGGTTTAGACGGCGATTTAGCTGATGGAGAGGCTGGCTGTTGCGGCGAACTTTCGCACCATGGCCAGGAGTAGCCGGCGGTCGCTTTCGCCGAGGTGCGCGGAGTAGCGCTGGATCTGGGTGAGGAAGCGGATCTCGTCTTCGTTCAGGCTCAGGCTGGGGACCTCGCGGACGCCTTCGTCGGAGAAGAACTGGCTTAGCGGCAGGTCGAGCGCCGAGGCGATCTTGGCCAGCGTGTCCAGCGAGGGCACGGTGTGGCCGTTTTCGACGCGCGAGAGGTAGCAGCGGAGCAGGCCCGTGCGCTTCTCGATGTCACCCTGCGACATCCCTCTTTGGAGACGGAAGGCGCGAATCGTGGTCCCTATGTTGATTGGCGCGGGTTCTGGCGCAGGGATCGTGGTTGTCGGCAGAGCTGTTTGCATATGTGCCATTAGCGATAAAGTAACTATCTAAAGCGAGTGTGGCAAGGGCTAAGTGCAGGAATCGCGAAGAGAATGAGTACCCTTCGAGATTCGTGTTGCGGACGGCACCCTTAGGAGGGCCCAGGGTTTAGGGCCCAGGGCTCAGTGTTAGCCCATGTACATGCCGCCGTTGACGTCCAGAGTGTGGCCGGTGATGTAGCCGGCGGAGTCTGAGGCCAGGAAGGCTACTGCGGCGGCGATGTCGGCGTCGGCACCGTAGCGGGCTAGTGGGATCTGCGCGAGGATGGCGGTCTTCTGGGCTTCGGTGAGTTCGTCGGTCATGGCTGTTTGGATGAATCCGGGGGCGATGGCGTTGACCGTGATCGAGCGCGAGGCGAACTCGCGGGCCAAAGATTTTGTGAGGCCGATGAGGCCGGCCTTGGAGGCGGCGTAGTTGGCCTGGCCTGCCGCGCCGATTTCGCCGACGACCGAGGTGATGTTGATGACGCGGCCCCAGCGGGCTTTCATCATGGACGAGATGACGGACTGCGTGAGTAGGAAGGCGCCGGTGAGATTGGTGCGGAGGACGTCGTCGAAGTCGGCGAGCTTCATGCGGAGGGCGAGGCCGTCCTTGGTGATGCCGGCGTTGTTGACGAGGATGTGGACGCTGCCGAGGTCTGCGAGGACAGATTTGGCGCCGGTTTTGATGGAGTCTTCGCTGGCGACGTCGAGGGCATAGGCTTTGGCGACGCCTCCGGCGGCTTCGATTTCGGCGGCTACGGCGGCGAGTTTTTCGACGTTACGGGCGGCCAGGGCTACGGTTGCGCCCTGGGCGGCGAGCTCCAGCGCGCAGGCGCGGCCGATGCCTTGCGAGGCTCCGGTGACGAGCGCGATCTTTCCGGTGAGGCTACTCATGGGGTTCTCATTTCTATGCTGTGGGAAAGCGGGACGTACTTTCTCTATTAAAGCACCCGGGAGACGATATCCTTGTCCGAGTCATGTCTGAGAATAACGAGAAGTTCGCCGAAGCCACGCATCCTGAAAATACCACCGAAGTTTACGCTATCCACGGCGCTGAGCCGGAGGTGCTGGCGTATGCGATGGCCAAGTACTCGCGGTCGGCACTGACCATGCGCGAGTCGCTGGCGGAGATCAGCTCGCAGAAGGCTGAGCAGTTCCTGAACACGTTTTATTTCCAGTATGGGCACCGGTCGATCGCCGATCTTGCGCATATTCCGTTTGCGATTGAGAAGCTGAGCCTGCTGGCGGCGATTGTGCTGGTGGACGAGACGCGCTGGGACGGGCAGGAGCGGTCGACGCGCTACCAGGACTTTCGACGCAGCGGCTGGTATACGCCGAAGCTGGGGGCACAGAAGAAGGCGTACACGAAGGCCATCGAGGCGTTGTTTGCGGACTACGACGCACTGAGTTTGGGGATGTTCGAGGCGCTGAAGAAGGCGATCCCAAAGCCCGAGGCGCTGAAGCAGGACAGCTACGACAGGACGTTGAAGGCCAGGGCGTTCGATGCGGCACGGTATCTGCTGCCGCTGGCGACGAATACGTCGCTGGGGCAGATTGTGAATGCGCGCACGTTGGAGACGCAGGTGTCGCGGCTGCTGTCGAGTGAGTTTGAGGAGATTCGCGGGCTGGGCGAGAAGCTGCGGAAGGCCGCCAGTGAGCCGGCGTGGAACGTGCTGCGCGACAAGCTGGAGCAGATGGCTGGCGAAGGCACGGTTGATGCGGTGGCGACGTCGGAGATTCTGAACGACCTGATGACCCCGGTAAAGGCCGCGCCGACGCTGGTGAAGTATGCCGAGCCGAATGAGTACCAGATAGCGACGCGGCGTGAGATCTCGCAGGCGGTGAGTGAGCTGATGAACGGTGCGGAGATCTATCCGGCGCCGATTGTGGACCTGCTGGACGACGATGAAGACCTTGAGATCGAGCTGACGACCTCACTGCTTTATGGGTGTTGCCATTACTCCTACAGGCAGTTGCGCGGTGCGGTTTCAGCACTGCCGGGTGCGCGCAGGAGTGAGTTGCTGAAGCTGGGCACGGCTCATCGCGGCAAGCATGATGAGTTGCTGCGGTCGTTCCACTCGGGGCATGGGTTCCGGTTCGATATTTTGATGGATATTGGTGGGTTCCGGGACATGCACAGGCACAGGCGGTGTGTGCAGTTGATCCAGGAGTTCAGCGACGTGCATGGGTACGATGAGCCGGTGTGTCCGGGGCAGCCGACGTTGGAAGAGGCTGGGCTGGCGACGGCTTATAAGAGTGCGATGGATGCCTCGTTTGCGGCTTATCGGGCACTGCGGGAGTCGGGTGAGCCGGAGGCAGCGCAGAGTGCGCAGTATCTGCTGCCGCTGGGGACGCGGTGTCGGGCGATGTTCAAGATGGACTTTGCGGAAGCGCTTTATATTGCGGAGCTGCGGTCGGGGATTGCGGGGCACTTCAGCTATCGGCGAGTGGCGTGGGAGATGTATCGGTCGATTGCGGTGAGGCATCCGGCGCTGGCTGGGCTGTTCCGGATTGAGGATGTGAATGTGCCGATGGATCTGCTGAAGAGGTGAGGGAGCTTTGCATCAAGATTTTTCTGTCTGACGAGCTGCGAATCGAAACGGATTGAAGTTGGTGTGGGTGTCGAAGGTATCGACGTGCTCCATGCGCTTGAGCCAGTTGATGACGAGATAGGTTATCGGGGTGGCGATGATCTCGTAGGCGACTTTCAGGAAGTAGCCGGTGATGATGATCTGCACGAGTTTGTGCGGGGAGAATGTGCCGGCGAAGGTGATGACGATGACCAGCGTCGTATCCACAGCCTGACCGACGATTGTGGAGCCGACCGTGCGTGTCCAGAGCCAGCGGCCCTTGGTGAGAAGCTTGAGGCGGGCCATTGTGTAGGAGTTGGCGAACTCGCCCGCCCAGAAGGCGATCAGGCTGGCGACGAGGATGCGGGGCAGGATTCCGAAGACTGTGACGAAGGCGGCTTGCGCGTGGAACTCGGGATCGGAGGGTAGCGCAATGACGATGGCGGAGACCGCATAGAGCAGCGCCGTGCCGAAGAATCCGAGCCAGATGGCGCGGCGTGAGGCGGAATAGCCGTAGATTTCGGTGAAGACGTCGCCGAAGATGTAGGTGATGGGGAAGAGCACCATGGCGCCGGATGTGGAAAATGGGCCGATGGCGTGTCCGGCGATGTGTCCGAATGGCCCGATCAGGATGATCTTCTGCGCGAGGAGGTTCGAGACCAGCAGAATGACCACGAACGCGGTCGTAAGCGCATCGAGAAAGCGAAAGCGGGGCATAGCTAGAGGGTATCGCAGGGTTGATTGGGCAGTTGGCAGCGAAATTGGCTGAATTGGGAGTTTTCGCTTTTGTTTTGCTTTTGCACGGAGTGTGGTGCTAGACTCTGGTTTGACTTCACACCATCCCGAGGAGACGTATAGTGGCCGACGACCGCAGCAAAGCCATAGAAACCGCACTTTCACAGCTTGAGAAGCAATTCGGCAAAGGGTCGGTGATGCGGCTTGGCGCGAAAGAGGCGATTGGCCCGATCTCGGTGATTTCTACCGGCTCGATCTCGTTCGACGCCGCGCTGGGTGTGGGTGGCGTTCCGCGTGGGCGCGTTATTGAGATCTTTGGGCCGGAGTCGTCCGGTAAGACGACGATTACGCTGCAGATCATCGCCGAGGCGCAGAAGAATGGCGGCTTGGCGGCGTTCGTCGACGCGGAACATGCGCTCGATCCGGCGTATGCGAAGAAACTGGGCGTCGATACCGACAATCTGCTGGTTAGCCAGCCGGACTACGGCGAGCAGGCGTTGGAGATCGTTGAGGCGCTGGTGCGCTCTGGCGCGATTGACGTGCTGGTAGTCGATTCGGTGGCGGCACTGGTGCCCAAGGCCGAACTCGACGGCGAGATGGGTGATTCGCATATGGGCTTGCAGGCGCGGCTTATGTCGCAGGCGCTGCGAAAGCTGACTGGAACGGTCTCGAAGTCGCGTACATCGCTGATCTTTATTAATCAGGTGCGCGAGAAGATCGGTGTTATGTTCGGCAATCCGGAGACGACAACCGGTGGCCGCGCGCTGAAGTTTTATTCCTCGGTGCGT
>Ga0302316_10001254_pt1 | contig 20421 bp, 18 predicted proteins | sample III_Palsa_N3_2_FD_200456 | JGI IMG/M metagenome (GOLD analysis project Ga0302316, IMG submission 200456) | Peat permafrost microbial communities from Stordalen Mire near Abisko, Sweden - III_Palsa_N3_2 | ecosystem: Environmental > Terrestrial > Soil > Palsa > Peat permafrost | place: Sweden...
ATGGACCGGAAACTCAAGCGGGATGCCGCCGGCATCGCGAATGCCATCGCGCACACGCGTCGCCAGCTCGAGATGATGGCGATTACAGGGCGCAAGGTCTGACCCTGTCTGCGCAATCCCGATGATCGGTTTGCCCGACTGCAGCTCCTCTCGGGTAATCCCGTAGTTCATGTAGCGCTCGAGATACAGCGCCGTCATGCCCGGATCGGCGGGATCGTCGAACCAGCGGCGGCTGCGCAGGCGTGACGGTGAACCATTCTGAGGACTGTCGGGGGATGATTGGTTTGACATGCTGTTATTCCGTTCGGCTTGTAGAGGCTTGTGGATATAGGCGCCCTCTCAGCAGCGCAACCGCCATACGGGAAGGCGAATTGCCATTCTAGAGCGCATTGGGCCTGGAGCGCATTGGGTCGCGCCGGGTCTTTCGGAAAACCATGGGAATCACGTGGACGGCTGGGTCTGTCTGTCATAGCAGCTATGAACCCAGCTGCATAGCTCGTCATGCCTCCTTGTCCGATACTGGTCTCCAGCGCCGAGACATGACGACGCGTTGAAACTCGTTAAACCAACCGGAGGAATTCGACATGAGCAATCGTATCGCGATCGTAACTGGGGCAAGCCGTGGGATCGGACGGGCAACGGCAATTCGCCTGGCCAAAGACTTTGGCGGCCTGGTGTTGGTGGCCCGCAGCACGGACTTGCTGGAAGAGACTGCCGAGGCGGTGCGCGCCGCCGGCGCCGAACCGCTGCCCCTGGGCGCGGACCTGCGCGTACCGGCCGCCGCGAAGGAAACCGTCGACCAGACGCTGGCGAAGTTCGGGCGTATCGATGCGGTGGTCAATATCGCCGGGGCCGTTCCCCAGATCGACGTCCTCGACATGACGGACGAGCAGTGGGACGACGGTTTTGCCCTGAAATTACATGGTGCGCGGCGACTTGCAGTTCACGCGTGGGAGTCGCTCAAGAAGTCGGAAGGCTCGGTGATTTTCACATCGGGAAATTCGGCGCAGGCGCCGAAGTCGGGTTACGGCGCGGTCGGGACGGTCAACGCAGCGATCGTCGCGATGGCCAAGGCTTTCGCGGATCGAGGCATTGCAGATGGCGTGCAGGTCAATAGCGTGCTGCCTGGCCCGGTGATGACCAATCGTCGCCGCACGTATATGGAGAAGTACGCGCCGGCGCATGGCATGACGCTCGAAGAAGCGCTCGAGAAGTTTCCGGCGCAAGTGGGCATTACGCGCTACGGCAACCCTGAGGACATCGCGGAATTGATGGCGTTCGTGCTGTCGCCAGCGGGCCGCTGGATGGTGGGCTCGGCGCTGCGGATGGATGGCGGCGAAATCAAAGGCGTTTGACCTTCAGACGGTTAAAGGACTTTGGGCAACGGAGGCAGTCATGGAATTGCGAGCAAAACATTATTTTGACGAACGCGCGACTCAGGAGATGAAGGAGAATCTGAAGCCGGCGGACCGGACGCTTCAGGAGAGGCTGGCGTACGCCTGCCGTATCCTCGCGATGACGGGCCAGGAGGCGGGACTGGCCGGGCAGATCACGGCCCGTTCAGACAAGCCGAAATGCTATTGGACGCTGCGTTTCGGTTTGGGCTTCGATGAAGCGACGCCCGACGATTTCATCGAGGTCGATGCCGACCTGAACACGATTAGTGGCAAGGGAATGGCCAACCCCGCGACGCGTTTTCATCTGTGGGTCTACGAAGCGCGGCTGCAGACGAATGCGATCATCCATACGCATTCGCCGTATGTGTCCGCGTTGGTCGCAGCGCGGCAACCGTTGGTGGTCGCGCAGATGGACATGACGCCTTTGCATAACGACTGCGCGTTTCTGGCCGATTGGCCGGGTGTGCCGATCGCCGATCAGGAAGGCGTGATCATTTCAGAGGCGCTCGGCGACAAGCGTTGCATCCTGCTGGCGCATCATGGCCAGCTCACGACGGGTGCTTACGTCGAAGAGGCAACTTATCTTGCTGTGTACTTGGAGCGGGCGGCTCGCATGCAGGTGCGGGCGCGCGTGTTTGGTCCGATTACACCGGTGCCCGACGATCTCGCAGCGGAGGCACACGATTATCTGCTGAAGCAATCGATCGTGAAGGGTACGTTCGATTACTGGTGCCGCCAGGCGGACCGGACGTAAGCGGGCAGTTTCATTAGGCGTGGCATAGTGCCGGTAGGAGAAGCGCGAATCGCTTAAGGTTGCGGCGCCGTTCAGCCGCACGCAATGCCAGGAAGACCGAATGAAAGCCAACGTCGATCATCAAGTGCGCCTGTTTGTTGAGATCGCAAACAGCAAGTCGCTGTCCGCTGCGGCCGAGGCGTTGTCGCTGACGCAATCGGGTCTGAGCCGGCAGCTTTCGAGCCTCGAGAGCTACATTGGCCAGCCGCTCTTTGTGCGGCACGGGCGCGGCGTGGAGCCCACCGAGGCCGGACAGAAACTGCTGGAGGCCGCCTCGTCCGCGTATCAGCTGGTCGACAGCACGTTGGTTCAGTTGCGCGACCAGCACGGTGTGACCGCCGGCAGCCTGAACGTTGCCACCATTCATACGCTGAGCTACTACTTCATGGCCGAGGTGGTGGCGCGATTCATGGCGCAGCGGCCGAAAGCGAATGTCTCGTTGCTCGGACGCAGTTCGCCCGGCGTGGTCGAACTGGTCGAGGCGGGCCGCGCGGAGATCGGCTTTGTCTACGATTCGGCAGTGGCCTCCGACGAACTGGAAATCACGCCGCTGTTTGAGGAGGAAATGTGTTTTGTCGTCCACGAGAATTCGCGGTTTGCGACACTCGCTAGTGTGTCGTTGAATGAAGAGACGCCTCCGCTGGTCGTCTTTCCCGCGGGTTATGCGCTGCGCCGTATGCTGCATAGCCGGGCTTTCAATGCCACTGTCGCGGCCGAAGTCGAGACAGTGGATGCGATGCTCAAACTCGTTTCACTGACCAACGGTCAGTGCATCTTGCCCAGTCTGATTCCTGAAAAGCTGCTGCGCGAATACGAACTCAAACGTATCCCGATCGAGCAGCCGGTGATGCGCCGGCGCATCGTCGCCATCACTCGGCGCGGCCGGCCGCTTTCGGCGATGACCTCGCTGATTCTCGAGATTGCTCGCGCAAGCGCACCGGCAGCGTAGCGCCCTCCACGCTGTGACGTTGACGACCAGATTGCGCTATCTTATGGAGAGCGCTGCATACTGCATCAGGTGTGTTCCGTTTCAGTGATCAATCAAGACTCTTGTCGCCCGGAGGCGTCACCATGAATACCGTTTTGGATGAGCAGGCAACCCGGGACTTGATTGCTCGGCTTTACGAAGCGTTTTCGCGCAGGAGCGTCGAGCTGCTGCGTCAGGTGGTCGCCGCCGATTGGGAGTACATTCCCGAGCCTGCGGGAGCCCTGCCGGGACCGGATCAGATGGCCACAGTCTTCGCAAGGATCGACACGGCGTTGCCCGACATGTCCATCCAGCTGCTGGACGTCCTCATTCACGGTGATCGCGTTGCCGTCCGGGCTGAAGTGAGCGGCACGCAGTCAGGCAAGCTGCTCGGTATCGAGGCAACCGCAAAGCCAGTGAGATTTGCGATTCATTCCTTTCATGAGATCCGTGGTGGCGTGGTCGTGAAAACCTGGCATATCGAAGACTGGCTTTCGGTATTCAGGCAGCTCGGAGCGTTTCCTCAAGGGGCTCCGGGCGATTGATCTGTATCGCCACGTCGGGACGGGGCGAGCCCTTGAGAAAAGCAGCAAACACGGAAACTGGACCAGGAGCTAGCTGCTGATGCGCGCACCGTTGACACGTATAGACACGACTCCAACCTTGCCTGATAGCGCCGACGTGGTCGTGATCGGGGCCGGCATCGTTGGAGTGTTCACCGCATATTTTCTCGCGAAGCGTGGACTGAAAGTCGCATTGCTTGAGAAGGGGCTGGTGGGCGCGGAGCAATCCAGTCGCAATTGGGGATGGTGCCGTCAACAGAACCGCGACGCGCGCGAGTTGCCCATGGCAACCAAAAGCCTCGGCTTGTGGGAGCAATTCTCGGCTGAGAGCGGAGAGTCCGCAGGGTTTCGCCGGTGCGGTCTGCTCTATCTCAGCAACAGCGATGAAGAACTTTCCAAATGGTCGAGCTGGTGCGATTTTGCCGGGACGGTAGGTGTCGTTACGCGCATGCTCGATAGCAAGGAAGCCAGCCAACACGGGCAGGCCACCGGACGAAGCTGGAAGGGCGGGGTGCTCGCCCCGACCGACGGCGTCGCGGACCCGGCCAATGCGGCTCCGGCCGTCGCGCGGGCCGTGTTGAAACTCGGAGGTACCGTTCACCAGAATTGCGCGGCACGCGGCATCGAAACGGCGGGTGGACGTGTGTGCGGTGTCGTCACGGAGCACGGCACGATTCGCACCAGAATCGCGGTGCTCTCGGGTGGAGCGTGGGCCTCGTCTTTCTGTCGACAACTCGGCATCCGTTTTCCTCAGACGAGCATCCGCTCGTCGATCCTTTCGGTATCGTCGGGCCAGGGCGAGTTGCCGGATGCGCTGCATACAGCCGCCGTCTCTCTCACCAGGCGTGGCGATGGTGGACATACATTGGCGATCAGCGGCTTGGGCCGCGTCGACCCGACGCTGCAGCAACTGCTCTATGCGTCCCGATTCGTGCCGATGTTCGCGCGCCGCTGGCGCAGTCTCGCGCCCGGTGGGCTGGAAGGTTTTCGCTCTGGCCACGAAGGCATATCGCATTGGCGCCTCGATCAGCCCACTCCAATGGAGAAGATGCGGATTCTGGACCCGATTGTCGATGAGTCCACGATCCGGTTGACTCACAAACGCGCGACGGATCTCTTTCCGGCGCTTAAGGACCGCGTCATTACGGCGTCATGGGCGGGATATATCGACACCACGCCCGATGGTGTGCCGGCGATCGGCGAAACCGATGCGGTGCCCGGTCTATGTCTGGCAGCGGGCTTTAGCGGACATGGCTTTGGCATCGGACCTGGCGCAGGTCACCTTGTCGCTGATCTTGTCACCGGCAGCGATCCGATCGTCGATCCTCGTCCGTACAATCCGGCACGATTCCGCGATTCCTCCTGGGGCAAAGTGGCGGATTTTTGAAAGAAACCGACTCCGGCGCCACTGCATCGACGAGGTGCAAAGATATTGGCACCGGCGTTTTTGCTGCACCTGCACCTTGAAACCGTCACCTAGTTCGGCTATCAGTCCGTTTAGAAGAATTAATGCTCGCAGGTGATGCCTGGACGCTAAACTGGGTTGAGTACTTGAAGCTTAGCCGAGCAGTTGAGTGAAAACGATCTCAAGGAGAAAGCGCATGTCGACTGAAACGAAGTGCCCGTTCAACCACACCGCTGGTGGCGGCACGTCGAACCGAGACTGGTGGCCCAATCAGCTAAGCCTGAAAATCCTGCACCAGCATTCGTCTCTGTCCGACCCCATGGACAAGGACTTCAACTACGCTGAAGCGTTCAAGAGTCTCGATCTGGCGGCCGTAAAGAAGGATCTCCTCGCGGTAATGACCGATTCAAAGGACTGGTGGCCGGCGGACTTCGGCCATTACGGACCCTTGTTTATTCGTATGGCATGGCACAGCGCGGGTACCTACCGCATTGCCGACGGTCGTGGTGGCGCCGGCGGCGGTCAGCAGCGCTTTGCGCCGCTCAATAGCTGGCCCGACAACGTGAGCCTCGACAAGGCGCGCAGGCTGATCTGGCCGGTCAAGCAAAAATATGGCAAAAAAATCTCCTGGGCCGACCTCATCGTCCTGACCGGCAACGTCGCGCTGGAGTCGATGGGATTCAATACGTTCGGCTTCGCCGGCGGCCGCGAGGACTCGTGGGAACCGGATGGCGACGTGTATTGGGGCACTGAGACCAAGTGGCTCGACGACAAGCGCTATACCGGCGATCGTGACCTCGAAAACCCGCTTGGCGCAGTCCAGATGGGCCTGATTTACGTCAATCCGGAAGGTCCGAACGGCAATCCCGATCCGCTCAAGGCCGCCCGCGATATTCGCGAGACGTTTGCCCGCATGGCGATGAACGACGAAGAGACGGTTGCGCTTATCGCCGGCGGCCATACGTTTGGTAAAACCCACGGCGCCGGCGACGCGACGCTTGTGGGCCCTGAGCCGGAAGCGGCCCCGCTCGAGCAGCAGGGGTTTGGCTGGAAGAGCGGCTATGCCAGTGGCAAAGGGCGTGACGCCATCACCAGCGGTCTGGAAGTCACCTGGACCACCACGCCGACGAAGTGGAGCAACGACTTCTTTACGCACCTGTTCGGCTACGAATGGGAACTGACGAAGAGCCCGGCTGGTGCGCATCAATGGAAGCCGAAGGGCGACGCGGGTGCGGGTACTGTGCCCGATCCGCAGGACCCGTCAAAGCCGCGCGCGCCGTCCATGCTGACCACGGACCTCGCGCTACGCTTCGATCCGGCTTACGAGAAAATTTCACGACGCTTCTTCGAAAATCCGGATCAGTTGGCCGACGCGTTTGCCCGGGCGTGGTTTAAGCTGACGCACCGCGACATGGGGCCGCTCGCACGTTATCTCGGTCCGGAAGTGCCGAAAGAGGAGCTACTCTGGCAAGACCCTGTGCCTGCGGTCAATCACCCATTAATCGATGAGCAGGACATCGCCGCACTCAAGAGCAAGATCCTCGCTTCAGGGTTGCCGGTCTCGCAGCTGGTTTCGACGGCTTGGGCGTCGGCGTCGACGTTCCGCGGTTCCGACAAGCGTGGCGGTGCAAACGGTGCCCGCATCCGTCTCGCCCCGCAGAAAGACTGGGAAGTCAATCAGCCAGCTCAACTGGCGACAGTGCTCGAGACGCTCGAGGGTATCCAGCGTGAGTTCAACGGCGCGCACACGGTCGGCAAGCAGGTTTCGCTTGCCGACCTGATCGTGCTGGCCGGTTGTGCTGGCGTCGAAAAGGCGGCGAAGAATGCTGGCCACGACGTGAAGGTTCCGTTTGCGCCGGGCCGCACCGATGCGTCACAGGCGCAAACCGATGTGGACGCCTTCGCGGTGCTCGAACCGCTTGCAGATGGCTTCCGCAACTACCTGAAGGGCAAATACACGGTCACGGCCGAAGCGCTGCTGGTGGATAAGGCGCAATTGCTGAAGCTGAGCGCGCCGGAGCTGACGGTGCTTCTGGGCGGCTTGCGTGTCCTGAACACCAACTTCGGCCAGACCCAACATGGTGTCTTCACGAAGCGTCCGGAAGCGTTGACCAACGACTTCTTCGTAAATCTGCTCGATATGGACACGGAGTGGAAGCCGGTATCGGACTCTAACGATGTGTTCGAAGGTCGTGATCGTGCAACGGGCGCAGTCAAGTGGACTGGCACACGTGTCGATCTTATCTTCGGCTCACACTCGCAGCTTCGGGCTTTCTCCGAAGTCTATGGAAGTGCGGATGCCCAGGAGAAGTTTGTCCATGATTTTGTAGCGGTCTGGAACAAGGTGATGAACAGCGATCGCTTTGACCTTGCTTGAGCCTGGAGGTCAGGTCTTAAAGATCTTGTGCTGAAGTGTGAAGCGGCCGGTCGCCATGACCGGCCGCTTTTTTTTGCGCGGCCACGAGGCCCGATCAGAGCACGTCCTTCGCTTGTACCAATTCGACACGTGTCGATACACCGCTAAGCGCGATCAGGTGGATCATCTCGGTTACGGTCGTGCAGCAATCGGCCAGAATCTTCACGGAATACTTCTCCGCTGCCTTCGAGATCGATGTGTGCGTGACGCAGTTCTGCGTCATCATTCCGCAGATCAGAAGTTCTTCGGCATCCAATCGCGTCAACGTTTCCTCGAGTGTCGTGCGGTGGAACGCGTCAGCAAAGGACTTGACGACGACAGGTGCGTCCGGCGCAGCCGCGAGTATGCGTGGGTGAATCTCCACGCCTGGCGTCGCTTCGTTGAAGAACGGTGCAACACCCTTCGCCTTGTCAGCAATATGCTGGATCAGAACAACGGGAATGTCCTTCGCCTGGGCCTGCGCGATCGCAGTTTCGGTTTTGGCCAAAGTGGCGTCGGCGTTCCATAGCGGGAATTTGCCTTCAGGGAAGTAATCGTTCTGCAGGTCTATGACGATCAGGGCTTGTTTGGACACGATGGACTCCAGGTGAGGTCGGGATAGATGCATTCTTCGCCATCCGGCCTTTCAACGGAAGTGGCCGTCATGACAATATCCGGTAAGATCGGGCCATCGTCGGTTCGTCGTCAGGTGCATTCATGTCCCAACCCACCATCGCCGTCGTAGCATTCGACCGGATCAGTCCGTTTCACCTCTCCGTGCCTTGTGTTGTCTTCGGTGAGCCCCACCCGGGCATGCCGCCCGTCAAGTTCAAGGTTTGTGCGGCCGAGCCTGGCGTCATCAATACGACGGCTGGTTTCTCGCTCGGCGTCAATCACGGTTTGTCTGCTTTGAGGACGGCGGATACGATTATCGTTCCGACCTGGCGTGACATAGAGGAACGTCCGCCGGAACCGCTTCTGAAGGCGTTGGTGGCCGCACAGCGACGAGGCGCGCAGATCGTCGGCCTCTGTCTTGGTGCTTATGTGCTGGCTGAAGCGGGACTGCTCGATGGGCGTCGTGCCACGACGCATTGGGCGTATGCGCGCGATTTCGCGCAACGCTATCCCACGGTCACGGTGAACGCTGATGTGCTGTATGTGGAGGACGGCAACGTGCTGACCTCCGCGGGTACTGCGGCGGGCATCGACTGCTGTTTGCACATGGTGCGCCAGCGTTACGGGACCGAGTCCGCCAACAGCCTGGCGCGACGCCTCGTCGTGCCGCCGCATCGTCAGGGCGGTCAGGCGCAATTCGTCGAACAGCCTATGCCGGCGACCGCGAGAGAATCGCGACTGTCAGGGTTGATCGATCAGGTACGCGGCACGCTGGATGAGGCTCACACACTCGACAGTCTTGCCGGCGAGGCATTGATGACTCGCCGCACCTTCACCCGGCAATTCCGGCAATTGACCGGCATGACAGTCGGCGAGTGGCTGCTGAACGAGCGACTGGCCTTGACGCAGCGATTGCTGGAGACCAGTGACCACTCAGTGGATGCGATTGCGGTGCTTGCCGGTTTTGGATCACCGGAGTCGCTGCGGCTTCACTTCAGGCGAGCGTTTAGTGTCTCGCCGACGGCGTGGCGGCAGAGTTTCAAAGGTCAGGACGAGTGATTCGTTTGCCTGCTGTTTCCCAGGCGTCTAGGCCAAGGTCGTAGCTAGTGCGTCGAATTCCCCTGTCCATTGCTTGCGCCATGCCTCCCGCGTCGTCGCGTCGACCCATGCGCCGTCGATCCCATTCAACATAAAGCCGCGCAGATCGTCGATGCCAAAGCCGAAGTGGCTGAACATCAATTCCCACGCCTCGCTCGGATTGATCTTGTGCAAGGTTGGATCGTCGGTATTCGGGTGGATCTTCAGGCCGAGTTCCGGCATTTGACGAATCGGATGACGCTGCGCCCATTGCTCCGGTGGCAGCGTACGCAGATAGTAGGAGTTGGTCGGAACGACAGTGAAGACGATTCCGGATTCCGCGTAGCGCGCGGCCAGTTCGGGGTTGTCGACGATCGTATAGCCATGATCGACACGATCCACCTTGAGCAAGTCCACCGCGGTTTCGACATTGCGCCAGGGCATGCCGAACTCGCCGGCGTGCGCGGTGGTTTTGAAACCTGCTTCGCGTGCGTTGCGATAGGCTTTCCAGAACAACTCGGGTGGCCGGTCGTTTTCGCGGTAATCGATACCTACGCCGGCGACTTCATCGGCGCGATGCTGCTTCATCCATTCCACCAGAGCCATCGCTTCATCAGGATCGGCTTCGCGATCGATGCTCGGTATCAGTCGTGCGGAAAGTCCGAAATCGGTCGCTGCGTCGCGGATCGCTGTAACGATGGCCGCTTGCGCATCGCCGTATGCGATCTTCGATACTCTCACCGTCCCAGTCGGATTCCAGAAGAATTCGCTATGACGAACGTTGTGTGCCGCGGCGTCTGCGAGATATTCGTAAGTTATACGATGCAAATCGTCCGGGCCGGTCAAAAGATATTCGTCGAGCGCACGCAATACACGCAATACGCCCACCGGCTTTTCACCGCGCGTGTAGAACGAATCGATCTCGCCGCGCTGGATGGGAGCCTTGCTCTTTTCCGCCAGCGCGATGAACGTCTCCTGCCGCACGGCGCCCAGCAGGTGGCAATGCAATTCGACTTTTGGAATCGCGTTAAAGAAGTCCCTGTGTGCAGGCGTAATCGTGACGCCGGTACGGGAAGCGGGCACGTTGCCAAATCTCTCGTTCATGTTTCAGGTGTTCGTGTAGGGCGGAATTAGTGATGCTTGACCACGGTCCAGAAATAATAACCGAGGGGAACGGCTAGTATGATGAGCCCCCAAGGCACTTCGCGAAAGCGTCCGGCGAGCAGTTTGACGAGCACGAAGCAAAGCAGGCCGCCCGCGATGCCGGTGCCAAAGCTGTTCGACATCAGCGTGAGCAGCACCATCGAGAGAACCGGAAACGCATCCGTGAAATCGTCGAAATGCGCGTTGCGAATGGTGCTGAACATCGATAGGCCAATCAGGATCAGCGCAGGCGCGGTAGCTTCCTTGGGAATCGCGAGCGCGACCGGCACAAACAGCAGCATCAGCGCGAACATTGCAGCCGCAGCCAATGAAGATAGACCGCTGCGGCCACCGGCTTCAACACCCGCCGCCGACTCTACCAATGCCGTTAGCGCTGGAACACCCAACACGGGACCCAGCGTGGCCGCGATGGAGTCGACCAGAAACGGCCGGTTGATATTCGGCAGGTTGGCGTTCTCGTCCAGCAGATTCGCTTTGGCGCCGACGGCTAGGGTTGTTCCTAGCGTCGAGAAGAACTCGGCGGCGAAGAAAACGAACAGATACGGTATGGCTGCCACCGTCAACGCGCCGGGAATATCGAGCTTGAACGACACCGGCATGATGTCGTGAGGCAGCGCGATCAACGACGGCGGCAGGTGCGTGACGCCAAGCGGCACGCCGACGCCCGCCGCAATCAGTATCGCCCAGAGAATCGCGCCAGGCACTCGGCGTCCTTGCAACACGACGGCAGCCGCGAGACCGATCAATGCGACCACCGTGCCAGGCCGCGAAAAATCTCCGAGCGCTAACGCATTGGTTTTCGCATTGACGAAGACCATTCCTGCGTTGCGAAAGCCGAGCACGGCGATGAACAGGCCTATCGACGCGCCAAGCCCAAGCTTGATCTGCGCGGGAATCAGCCGCACTACCAGACTGCGCGCGCCAACCAGCGTCAGGATCAGGAACAGCAGTCCGGAAATAAAGGCAATCCCGAGGCCCGTTTGCCATGCAACGTGCTCGTTGGCCAGCGTGACGCCAAGAATCACCGCTCCGCCTATGCCCGGCCCGACCATAAACGGCATGTTCGTATAAAGCCCCATGAAAATGGTGCTCAAAACGAACACAATGATCGTCGACGTGGTCGTCGCGCCGCGATCCATGCCGCCCATCGCCAGCAGCGACGGAATCACGACGAGCAGGTACGCCGCCGCGAGAAACGACGTGATGCCCGCAAGGGCTTCGGTGCGTACCGTGGTGTTTCGTGCCCGCAGCGCAAAGCGCCGCTCGAGCCAACCGGGCGGCGGCACAGAGACCGAGGCGCTACCCGGCGGGTTCGCAGACGGCGATGCATCCGCTGTACTGCTTACGCGCCTCGACATCGAAGATTCCTCACTCATCAATTTTCCTCTTGTTACGGTTCGACTTTATACTGCGGCGCATCGTGTCTATCAGGGCGCTCGCCATGGCTACCCGTTCGTCTTTGCTGCCCGCGCTCACCCTGAAGCAGATCCAGTACTTCGTGGTGCTCGCGCATGCGGGTAGTTTCACGCAGGCTGCCCGGTCGCTTTCGCTCACACAACCCGCACTGACTGCCGCGATTCGTCAGATCGAGAATCTGCTTGGCGGCCCTTTGTTCGCACGCTCCGCTCATCGGCTTACCCTCACCGACGCCGGCGCGAGCGTGTTGCCGCTTGCCGAACGCCTCCTGAACAGCGCCCGCGGCACCTTCGACGACATGGCGAGCACCTTTGCCGAACAGACCCAGTCGGTGCGCATCAGTCTGATCCCGTCGGTGGCGGGACGTCTGTTGCACGTCCTCGCTCCGTTGCGCGAGCGGGAACCGTCGTTGCGTTTCATCTTCGAGGACATGCCGAATAGCGCGTTGCTCGAAGCGATCCGCGAAGGGCGGGCCGATCTCGGCATTGGCGTGCACGAACCGGACGGCGCGGAGAGCGACGACTCGCTGCGCTATCAGAACCTGCTCGAAGACGAGATCGTCGTCGTGATTCGCCGCGACGATCCGCTTGCCAGACGCAAATCGGTGGACTGGAGCAAGCTGGTGGACCGGGAGCTTGCGGTGTTCGTGCGCGGCAGCGTGAGCGACGCGTTGCGACGTACCGGCATGGCGGAAAACCTGCGCCTGACGGTCGCGTATCGCATGGAATACACCGAGTCGCTCTATGCGCTCGTGCGCAACGGTCTCGCCGTTGCGGTGCTGCCGAGTTTCTACACGATGCATCTGCACGATCCTGAACTCATAGCGCTCCGGCTGGACAAGCCGCGCGTCACGCGGGCCATCGCGCTGATCTCGCTCGCGGACGACGACCGCGGACCCCACGTAAGCGCGTGCCGCGAATGGATTGCTGCGAACTTCTGAAGTCCTTCGCGCCGATCGACAGCGACTGAGCACTACTATACGGATCCAGTGAATAAAAAATAATTTTGTTTTTTTATTGATGTATAGATCGGGCTTATGGGCCGGCGACAGCCGCCGCTAGCGGTCAAGCCGAGCCCGCCACCCATAAATTGAATTTATGGGTGGATAACAATAATAAGTTTTTATTTTTCTGGCGGGCTAAATACACTGCGGTCAGTCGGCAGGTGACGTGACCGTTTGGCAGGAGTCGTCGCCACCAGAGCGATTGCTTATCGATCCTCCTGCAGATCCAATTAAATAGTATTCCTTTGTAATGTATGGACGCTTCGTTTGGCAGCGTCCTCCACTTCTATTGCCTGAAAAAGCGATGCTTTCCGAAACGGGGACCTGTTCTATGAAAAAGTGGCTTCTCTTCGCGTCTTTGCTGGGATCGTCTGCCGCGGTCTACGCGCAAAGCAGCGTCACCCTGTATGGCCGCATCGATACGGGCATCCAGTATCAGACGGGAATGCCGCAGGGCAATCTCTTCAGTATGGAAACCGGCAACTGGGACACGCCTCGTTTTGGCCTGAAGGGTTCAGAGGATATTGGCGGAGGCACCAAGGTTATCTTCACACTGGAGGCGGGTTTCAACTCTCTGGATGGGAGTATTGGTAGCACGCTGTTCAGCCGGCAGGCGACGATCGGCGCCGCGAACCCAACGTGGGGTACCTTCAAGGTCGGCAATATGGGTGCGTACGAACTTCAGCAGGACAGTTTCGATCTCGACCCGCAGTTGATGATGCTTTACGGTATCCAGACGCTTGTGCGCGGCCGTAACTGGTCGGACGCTTCGAATGGATTCGAATACACGTCGCCGACCCTGGGCGGCTTGCGAGTCAAAGGCCAGTACGAGCTGACCAATAGCCCGAACTGGAACTCGGGCGATCCAGGCAGTGGCCCGGGTCAGCTTGGTGGAGCACAAGGGCGTTCAGACGGCATCGAATTGAGCTATGACGCAGGCATCGCGCATTTGCTTGCGATCTACGATGAGATCCGCGACAGCAACGGCGAGTTCGATAACGTCTATGTCAATTCACGCTCGGTGATGGCGGGTGGCACGCTGGCGGTGGGGCCGGTGACTTTGTATAGCGGCTATCAGCACCTGAGTGCACCGCAAGCGTCGGACGAGGGCTACTTCGGCGATGAAGCTGCCACCTCGCTCCCGTCTGGTGTGTCCTTGCCGACAGCAGTCGACCAGGAGTGGATAGGCGCGCGCTGGAATGCGACGGCTACCACCGGATTCGGCGCGGCCGTTTATCATACGAACGCGAACCATGGGAACGGTAACGCGACATTGTGGACCTTGACGGCGACCTACGCACTGTCCAAGCGCACCGTGCTCTATTCGGAGGTCGCGACGGTGCACAACAGCTCGACGTCCAATATTGGCCTGGGCGACGGCTATAGCGATCCGTACGGTGCAAATGTCGTGGACGATCCCGCTAGCGGTGCAGCCAATAGCCGGACCGATCCGAACTTTGGCGGTTCGCAAACGGGCGTGTTTGCCGGCATTCTCACGCACTTCTGAGCGCGTCGTTCCACGCCTCAGGTTTCAGGCGTCATGCCTAAAACTTGAGGCATGTCGCAGTACGATCAGGCTACCGCTTGACCCTGCTCGCAGAATTCGTCGATCAACAGCGTGGACCTATGCTCGAGCGTGCTGATTGCCATCAACGGATCGATCTTGACCCGAGGGATGGTCAATTCGGGGCCGACTGGCGCGCCTTTTTTACTATCGCCATCGATACGTTCGATCACCGCCCGACACACCCATTGCACGCCGAGTTCATCCGGCACCACGTCAACATTCACTCGAAAGCCACGATGTTCCAACGCCACGACAACCTCCAGACACACAACGAAACTTAGATCGCTCGAACGACAGCGCGACGACAGTGGGAAATGCTAGCACGGGTCCCACGATCACTTCAGCGAAGCCGGCAATAAAACGTGATCAGTTCCGTTACAGATGAAATAGTGTGGCCTGATTTACGCCATTTCTCAGTCCTTCGGCACAGGAACGGTCCTTTGCGCAGGTTGCGTCGGCGTGCGGTAGAGGCACAGCGCGATAGCGATCGCAACCAGCAACAGTGCGCTAGCCATTGCAACGACGCCGTGCCATCCATGCAGATTCCAGAACACCCCGCCGAGCGATCCGACCACGCTCGACCCCAGGTAGTACGCAAACAGATACAGTGACGACGCCTGCGCCTTGCTGACCTGAGCTCTCGCGCCGACCCATGCACTGGCGATCGAGTGTGTGCCAAAGAAGCCGATCGTCAAGACGGTGACACCGAGGATAATGAGCCAGAGCTGGTTCGACAGCGTCATGGCCGTTCCAGCGAGCATCACTATCAGCGTGGCGAGCAATACGGTCCGCCGTCCGAGCTTGCCGGAGAGACTGCCTGCCCAGGCCGAGCTGACGATACCGAACAGATACACCACGAAAATCATGCCGATCTTCGTTTGGCTCAACGAGAACGGAGCAGCAATCAGACGATAACCGACGTAGTTGTACACGGTGACGAAACTGCCCATCAGCAGGAAGCCTTCGACGAACAGCAACGGCAAGACGCCGTCGCGCAGGTGCGTGCCGAAGGCTCTCGCGAGCGGCGCAAGGCGCAGTTCCCGCTTCTCGAAGTGGCGCGACGGCGGCAGGAAGCGCCACAGGATCGCAGCACTCAGTATGCCAAGCACGCCGATCACCAGCACCGCGGAACGCCATCCCCAGACATCGGTTATGACGCCGGTCAACAGACGGCCCGCCATGCCGCCCAGGCCGGTTCCGCCAACGTACAGACCCATCGCATGACCGAGCGAACGCGGATGCATCTCCTCGCCGACATAAGCCATTGCGACCGCCGGCAGGCCACTGAGCGCGACCCCCATCAGTGCGCGCATGACAAGGAAGGTTGGCCAGTGCGGCACCGCGGCGCAGACGACTGTAAGCACCGCCGAGAGCATGAGCGACGCAACCATGATCGGCTTGCGGCCCCACGCCTCAGACAGCGCGCCTGCCACGAGCATCGTGACCGCGAGCAGCCCGGTTGTCAGCGAAAGGGAGAGGCTCGCGCCTGCGGCGCTGACATGAAAATCTGCGGAGAAGAGCGGCATCAGCGGCTGCACGCAGTACAGCAACGCGAAAGTCGCGAACCCCGCCGCGAACAGGGCGAAATTGGTTTGCCAGAACGCCGGCGTGCCGTGCTCGATTTTGCCTGCCGCTCCTTGGGCGCGAGGCGCCTCGCTGGCGGCCAATGTCGCGGCCATCGTATTGGGCGTCAGCAGGTTGACGTCGTGCTTTCCCATGATTCCAGTCACTCCGTGTGCCATTTCCTTTAAGACTGAATAATGACGCCGGCTCGTTCCATAGTCCAATATCGATTCGGCTGGAATTGATACATAATCGATATCATGGATCTCCGCCGCATTCGCTATTTCATCGTGCTGTCCGAAGAGTTGCATTTCGGGCGGGCAGCGCAACGCCTGAACATCGCGCAGCCGCCGCTGAGCCAGCAGATCCGGGTATTGGAGGACGAACTGGGTGCGCGCCTGTTTGAGCGCAGTAACCGGCGCGTGGAATTGACGGCCGCCGGCAAGGCGCTGTTGCCTGAGGCGCGCGCACTCGTGGCGCAGGCGGAGCGCACTGGTGAGGTCGCGCGGCGGGCCCAACTGGGTGAACTCGGTGAGCTGCGTGTCGGCTTTACCGGCTCGGCTGCCTTCGGCTCGGTCATCCCAAAGTTGATTTTCGAATTCCGCTGCCGTCTGCCGGAGGTGCACCTCCGGCTCGAGGAACTGACCACTCAGCAGCAATTGACCGCGATGGTGGAGCGGCGGCTTGAGGTGGCGTTTGTGCGCGGCATGACGCCGCCGGATTTGCCGTCATGGCTGCAAGTCACACGTCTTTTCGAGGACGCGCTCGTTGTCGTATTGCCTGCGCAGCATCCGCTTGCCGCGCGAGAAAGCGCGCTTTCCATAGAAGCCCTGAAGGACGAGGGTTTCGTGATGTATCCGCGCGAAAGTGGCACAGGGGTGTACGACCAGATCATCGCGTTGTGTCAGCAGGCGGGGTTTGCGCCGCGGCTTGCCCAGGAGGCACGGGAGTCGCCCACCATCGTTGGGTTGGTGGCGGCCGGGCTCGGGGTGGCGATCGTGCCGGCGTCTCTACGCAACATCAATGTGGACGGCGTGGCATACCGGCCATTACGTGGGAAAGCAGCGCGCTCCGTCATGTGGATGGTGCTGCGCGCGGAGAAGTTGTCGCCGCAGGAGGCGTTGTTTATGACGCTGGCGCGGGAATTGGGAGTGCGGTAGGGTTTTTCAGTTTCCTTCAATCAACCGCACCGCCAGATCGGGACTAAACACTCCCGCCTTCAACGTCGGCCCAACCCCACAAGGCCCATCGGAATCACCGGGGTTTTTAATCCATGCAAGGAGGATCTGACCTGTTGCATCGCCTGTCGGCTCGCCCAGTTTCGCGCCGGCCGGATTGCACCATTGGCCGTTTGAACCGTTGCCGTTGCGACTGGTATCGATCACGACTGGCTTCGTGTAGCCGAACCGGCTCGCCAACACGCCATTCACCGCGTTCGCATACGCGATCGATTCCTGAGTCGGGTAGAAATTCGACACGTTCAACGCAAACCCCTTCGCCTCGCCGATACCTGCATCGTGCAGACGGTTTGCCATGACATCGGCGGCAGTCCAGTTAGCATTGCCTGCGTCGAGATAAATATCGGCCGCCGGTGCGTTGAGCCGCAAGCGCGATACCGCATCGCTCAGCAGATTCAGCCGGGCGTCCTGTGCGTCAGTCGTCTTCAGGCAGTCGAACTGCGCCAAGGAGTCCGGTTCGACGACAACGACCGCCTGGCTCTTGCCTATGCCTTGCGAGAACGCTTCGATCCATGCGCGATAGGCGTCGGCATCCGCGGCTCCGCCCGCAGACGCGCCGCCGCAGTCGCGGTTCGGAATGTCATAGGCGACGAGGATCGGCACCTGGTGTGCGGCATCGGCGGCATTCACGAATTGACTCACCGCCGCGCGAACGTCCTTGTTCCAGCTACCGAACCATTGGGCGGTGGGAACGTGTGTAATCGACTCAGTGATTTTTGCCGCACGCGGATCGTCTGCATGATTGCGTGCCCATACGGCCGGCTCGGAGTTAGGATCGACGTAGAACGAATCGGCGGCCCATGTCTGTCCCGTGACGAACAGGGCGGCCAACACGATACCAACGACTTGCGCGAAGCGTTTTTTCATTTTTAGTCACAGAGAGGCGGTGGTGGGTGGCGACCCTCACGCACTAACGTACACCCAGGCCTGCGCACCGGACTTAAGCGTTACTTCCACGCGCTTATAGTCGGACACCTCATACCGGTCCGCCGCTTCCAGCTCCGCCGGTGTGATTTCAAACACCATCCCCGCGATCTCCGCCTGCGGATCAGTGCCAGGTTTGATGATCGGATGGTGGGTCTTGCCGCTGGTGGCGAGCACCTGCGGGTCGACGATTTCGACCCACGTCTGCTCCCATCCGAGCATCGAATCCGGACGTCCGTTCAACTCGCGGCCGAAGTTAGCGAGTTGAACGGCTTTGTCCTGTAGCGTCCCGTACGAGAAGAGCAGCACGGGCGATTGAGCGGGCGTTGTCATGAAGTCCTCAAGAGGTGTCGCTTACCTGCGTAAGCACAGCGTCATCTTCCTGAGGATACAGCGTAACGTGCCCTTCTACGACGAGGCAACCTTCAGCAGCACCGGATCGTTGCGATAGAGATCCGGGAACATCTTCTTCAGATCGGTCACCTTGGGCAAATCGTTGATGGCGATATACGGGTAATCGGGGTGCAGCACGAGGAAATTCTGATGATAGTTTTCCGCGGGGTAAAAGCCCTTGAAGTTCTCCACGCGCGTGACCACCGGCTCCGAAAACACATGCGCCTTGTCGAGTTGCGCTATGTACGCCTGCGCGACGGTACGTTGCTCCGGATTGACCGGGAACACGGCGGAACGATACTGCGTGCCATGGTCAGGGCCTTGGTAATCCAGCTCGGTCGGGTTATGCGCGACCGAGAAGAAAATCTGCAGCAGCCGGCCGTAGGTAATCTGCGTCGGGTCGTAGGTGATCTGCACCGATTCAGCGTGGCCGGTATCGCCTCCGCTGACGGTTTCGTATTGTGCCGTGCCAGCCGCGCCACCGCTATAGCCAGCCGCGACCTGTTTCACCCCGCGCACGTGTTCGAACACGCCTTGCACGCCCCAGAAGCAACCACCGGCGAACACAGCGGTTTCGCTATGGGTCGCAGTGACTTTCTCGTCCTGCGCGGGCGGCGGGACCTGGGTTGCCGCTTCCGCGGAGTTTGCCACGCGCTGCACGGCGACCGCGCCGAGGACGAGCGCTGCAACGCCTGCCAGCTTCGCGAAAGATGCACGCTTCACGAACGGAGATGACGAAGCCACTTTGCCTGAGATTTTGCTCACGATGATCACCTGTTAAGTCTTGAGTGTTGGGTACTGCAAACGTATCGACATCGCGCCCGGCATCAACCGAACGTAAATGAGTAAGCTTCGACACCTGGGTCCAGAAACTCGATCGAGAAGGTGTGATCCTTGACGTCGCCGCCCTGCCGCACCAGTTGATAGAGCCGCTGCTCCGTCACCGTGCCCGTGCCGTCAGGCGTTACATCGCTACCGTGTGCTGCGCCCGGCGCGGCGCCGTCGATGCTGATGCGGAACCGCACGGGCTTGCCGTCCTTGTCCGGACCGAGCACCAGATGCAGATCGCGCGCATGGAAGCGGTAGACGATGCCTCCAGACGCTGCGGCGAGCGTCGCGTGCTCTTCACCGACCCGCCACTTGCCGTCGAGACCCCACTCGTTGAGCGAAAGCTGTGTGGGGGCCGCATACGTGTGCGACTTGTCTTGTGCTTCGCCGCCGGGTGAAGCGAAGTTCTCGGCGCGCGAGTAGCCGATATAGGTTTCCGGTGACTTCATATCGGAGTTGTCGGCCGCTGCTTCCACGCCCATGACGCTGGTGCTGGTCAAACCCGTCGGGACACTGGTCGCGTTCGCGTGGCCTGCTTCGGCCAGTAACTGCTGGATGACCTTCTCCGATTCCGCGTAGTCGCCTTCGCCGAAGTGGTGATAACGGATGCGTCCCTGTGCATCGACAAAGTAATGCGCCGGCCAGTATTCGTTGTTCAGCGAGCGCCAGATGGCGTAGTTGTTGTCGATTGCCACCGGATAGTCGATACCGAGGTCATGCGTGGCCTTCTTCACGTTGTCGATATTACGCTCGAAGGCAAATTCCGGAGCGTGCACGCCGATCACCACGAGCCCTTGATCCTTATACTTTTCAGCCCACGCCTTGACATACGGCAGCGAGCGCAAGCAGTTGATGCAAGAGTACGTCCAGAAGTCGACCAGCACGACCTTGCCGCGCAGGCTCTGAGCGGTCAAGGGTGGCGAGTTCAGCCACTGGACGGCGCCGTTCAGCGAAGGTAATTGGCCTTCGACGGGCAACGGCGGTGCATTTTCGCTAACGGGTTGCGCAGCGCGCATCATGCTGCCGGATGACGCCGCCTTCATGCTGCCCGAGGTCGCGACCATCGCGTTGCCCGTAGTGACCACGTCGTTGTCAGAATATGCAGCCATCGTG
>Ga0302316_10001255_pt1 | contig 20411 bp, 20 predicted proteins | sample III_Palsa_N3_2_FD_200456 | JGI IMG/M metagenome (GOLD analysis project Ga0302316, IMG submission 200456) | Peat permafrost microbial communities from Stordalen Mire near Abisko, Sweden - III_Palsa_N3_2 | ecosystem: Environmental > Terrestrial > Soil > Palsa > Peat permafrost | place: Sweden...
TCTGCGATTCGTGTCGACAGGCGAAGCAGAATACGAGGAAATCTGCCCGGATTATCTCGACCTGCTGCATCTGCCGGGCGAGGAAACGGCTTGTGCAGAGGCAACGTGGCTTGCGATTGATGGCATCAAGTGGGATACGCTGGAGCTTCTCGACCTGCCGCAGAATTCACCCTTGGTGCGCGGGCTGGAATTTTTTCCTCGCCGCAGGCGCACACGAATTACCACGCGCGGTGGTTGCCCTATCGCGAACCTCGATGGCGGCTTCGACAAGTATTTGACGCAATTGTCTTCCAAGACGCGCATGCGAGCGCGCCAGGAAATTCGCAAGGCCGAAAAATCCGGGGTGCTGTTTGAACTGGCCACCGAGGCGGATAGTGACGCGTATTTCGATGACTTGATCCGGTTGCATCAGGCGCGCTGGATGACAGAGGGCAAACCAGGATGCTTTTCCGCACCAAGGTTCACCGAGTTCCATCGAAGCTTGCTGCCGGCGTGGACGAAGAGCAGGCGCCTGATCCTGGCGCGGCTGTCTCATCAAGGGAAAGCTTACGTCGTGCTGTATGGCTTTGTGACGGGCGCCAAATTTGACCTGTATCAGCTGGGCGTGGCATCGATTGAGGGAACCAACATACACAGTCCGGGCACGTTGGCTAACCTTCTTCTGATGGCGCAGCTGGCTGGTCGTGGCGTGAACCGCTATGATTTTTTGCGCGGAAACAGCGAGTTCAAAAAGTCGCTCACTACAGAACATCGTGACCTCGTCTGCCTTCAATGCCGCCGCCTTACTTCACGTGCATTGCTGGATCAAGCCACGCGGCTGCTGACACGATTGTTTCGAAAGATAAGCCGGACGGTTCGCCAGGGTTTGACACGGGCTTAGTCGGTGACGAGATTGGTCATTACGCTTAGCGCACGGATTGATCACGCTGCTTTCAGGGGTGGATGGTGCATGGTTGCTCCTTGGTTTTTCAGAAATCGATGGAGCAATACCGCATGACTGACAAGCAACCTCTGTTGAAGCTCAACGATGGCATCTACGCGCCGCAGCTCGGTTTCGGTGTTTATCAGATCGACAACGCGCAGGCCAGCGACGCCGTGGCTACGGCTCTCAAGGCCGGCTATCGTTCGGTCGACACCGCGGCGTTCTACAAGAACGAAAAAGGTGTGGGCGATGCGGTGCGCAACTCGGGCCTGTCCCGCAGCGATATCTTCATCACTACCAAGCTGTGGAACGGCGATCAGGGTTTCGATGCCGCGCTGAAGGCGTTCGATGCCAGCATGGACAAGCTCAAGCTGGATTACGTCGACCTTTACCTGATCCACTGGCCGTGCCCTGCCAAAGATCTGTACGTCGACACCTTCAAGGCGTTTATCCGCCTGCGCGATGAGGGTCGGATCAAGTCGATTGGCGTATCGAATTTCCAGCCGAAGCATCTGGACAAGTTGATCAAGGAAACCGGCGTGGTGCCAGTCGTCAACCAGATCGAGCTGCATCCGGACTTTGCGCAAGTCGATGTGGCCGGTTTCAACAAGTCCAAGGGTATTGTCACCGAAGCCTGGAGTCCGCTTGGGCAGGGCGGCGATCTGCTGAAGAACAAGATCATCAAGGAAGTTGCCGATGCCCACGGCAAGTCCACGGCGCAGGTCATCATCCGCTGGCATCTGCAGCTGGGTCATATGGTCATACCGAAATCGGAAACGCCGTCGCGCATCAAGGAAAATTTCGATGTGTTCGACTTCGAACTGAGCGACGATCAGCTGAAGAAAATCAGCGGACTTGATGGCGGCAACCGGCTGGGTCCGAACCCCGACGAGCTCAACTAAGCCACACGCTTACGTCAGGAAAGACGGCCTGGCATCGCGCCAATGGCCCGAAGGAACGTCGATAGCCACAAGTGCTTCGACCTGCGCGAGAAATACGTCGCGCGGCATCTCGATGGCGCCCATGTTGACCAGGTGCGGATTGGTCACCTGGGCATCGAGCAGCGGATAGCCACGCTCCGCCAGCAGGGCGCATAACGCGATCAGCGCGGCTTTAGAGCCGCCGCTGACGGCACTGAACATCGACTCGCCGCAGAACAGTTTGCCGGTGGCCACGCCGTAGATGCCGCCGACGAGTTGGTCGTCGTTCCAGATTTCCACGCTGTGTGCGTGACCGCGCTGATGCAACGCTTCATACGCTTGCATCATATCGGCGCTGATCCATGTGCCGCGCTCTTTCACGCGCTTGCCGGCGCAACCGCGAATCACCCGATCAAACGCATGATCCACGGAAACCGTCCAGCCGCAGTTGGACAGAAATTGACGCGTACGTCGACTGACGTGCGGCGCGTTTGTGTGAAACACGCAGCGCGGATCGGGTGACCACCAGAGAATCGGCTCGCCCTCGTTGAACCAGGGAAAGATGCCATGCCGATAGGCATCGAGCAGGCGCTCTGGCGACAAATCACCATCGAAGGCGAGCAGGCCGTTGGGTTCGCTTAGCGCACGTCGCGGATTCGGAAACGGTTCGAGCATGCCTGCGTGCAGGCGCGGCAACACGATCATGGTTTGACGGGAGTCGGTGCGTACGGCGAGTGCTCCATCAGCTCGTCGTAATAAGCCTCACGCGACTGCGCCTCATGTTCCAGCGCGTTGCGCACGGCCTCATGAAAACTTTCGTTGACCAGGTAATGGCGTGAATGCGTGCGCGTGGGCAGAAAGCCACGCGCCATCTTGTGCTCGCCCTGCGCGCCGGGCTCGAAGGTCTGCAGCTGCTTGGCAATGCAGAACTCGATGCCGAGGTAGTAGCACAGTTCGAAATGCAGCCCGGGTACCTCGACCAGGCTGCCCCAGTAGCGGCCGTACAGCGTGGTATTGCCGACCATGAACAACGCCATCGCCACGATACGACCATCCATACGCGCCGTTGCCACCTGCACACGGTCGCCCAGCGTTCGGCCCAGGTGCCGAAAAAACGGCAGCGTCATCGCGGCGTGGTTGCCCTTCATGTCGAAAGTGGTTTCGTATAGCGCGTGCAGTTCACGCCAGTCGCTGTCGCTGATCGCGCTGCCGGCTTCCATGGCGATCTGCAGGCCCGATTCGCTGGCCTGACGACGTTCCTGTCGGATGTTTTTTCGCTTCTTGCCAGTCAGCCCGGTGAGAAAGGCCTCGAAGTGCCGGTAACCGCGGTTGTGCCAGTGAAACTGCCAGTCGAAGCGCTGCAGCCAGCGCTCGTCGAAGGCGGCCAGGTCGGCTTCCAGCAAAAAGTTGACGTGCACCGATGACAGCCCGAGCCGTTCGGTTTCGGCGACCAGCGCGGCGGCGAGGAGTTTTTTTGTCTCATCACTGCGGGCGAGCAGTCGCGGACCCGGCACTGGCGAGTAGGGCGCGGCGCCGAGCAACTTGGGATAGTAATCACCACCCGCACGCTCGAACGCATTCGCCCAGGAAAAATCGAACACGAATTCGCCGTGCGAGTTCCCTTTCAGATAGGCCGGCACCGCGGCGATCAGTTTGTCGCCTTCGACAATGACCAGGTGATGGGCCTGCCAGCCATAGTCACGCCGCAGGCACTTGTGCTGCTCCATGCCGCGCAGGAAGGCGTAGCTGACGAACGGGTTGCCGTCGTCGATCAACGCATCCCACTGCGCGGCATCGACGCTGGCCAGGTTGTCGAGAACTTGGATTTCGGTCATGACGCTAATTTACGGCAACGCAGGCTGCCGTCGGCGGTGCCGGTATTGATCAGTGGATCAGCCTCGTGCCGTGGCGTTCAAACGGCTGTCGCAGGCACGGCGATTTCGGGCGCTGCTACCGCGTGCGTTTCCTGCTCAAGCCAGCGCTCGGCATCGAGCGCGGCCATGCAGCCGAAGCCGGCCGAGGTGATCGCCTGGCGATAGACGTGATCGGCCACGTCGCCAGCAGCAAACACGCCGGGCACCGAGGTCATCGTCGCCATGCCCTTCAGGCCGGTCTGGATCTGGATATAGCCGTCGTGCATGTCGAGCTGGCCGTCGAAGATGCCAGTGTTCGGCGTATGGCCGATTGCGACGAAGAAGCCGGTTGCCTCGATCTCGCGGGTGGCGCCGGTTTCGACGTCCTTCACACGTACGCCGGTGACGCCGGAGTCATCGCCCAGCACCTCATCGATGCCGGCGTTCCACACCAGCTCGATCTTGCCGGCAGCGGCTTTCTCGAACAGCTTGTCCTGCATGATCTTTTCCGCACGCAGCTTGTCGCGGCGATGCACCAGGTAAACCTTTTTCGCGATGTTGGACAGGTATAGCGCTTCCTCGACGGCGGTGTTGCCGCCGCCAATCACCACGACGTCCTGGTCGCGGAAAAAGAAGCCGTCGCAGGTGGCGCAGGCGGAGACGCCGCGGCCCTTGAACTTCTCTTCCGAGGCGATGCCAAGGTATTTGGCAGTCGCGCCGGTGGAAATGATCAGCGCGTCGGCGGTATAGATGCCGGAGTCGCCCTTGAGCACGAATGGGCGCTGCTTCAGGTCGACCGTGTGGATGTGGTCGAAGATCATCTCGGTGTGGAAACGCTCGGCGTGTTCGGCCATACGCTTCATCAGATCGGGTCCCTGCAGGCCTTCCACGTCGCCGGGCCAGTTGTCCACGTCGGTGGTGGTCATCAGCTGGCCGCCCTGCTGCAGGCCGGTGATCATGGTCGGCTTGAGGTTGGCGCGCGCGGCATACACCGCCGAGGTATAGCCAGCGGGGCCGGAGCCGAGGATCAGCAGGCGGCTGTGTTTGGTGGCGGTGCTCATGGGTATAATCCTTGGGTTTGCTGGACGCTTTAGTCGCAGCTTGGTAGTCGTTCGCGTCATCTGTGTTTCCGTCCAAAGGGCGGTTCCGGACGACAGCTTTCCATCCGCAAGGATGGGGAACGCCGCCTCGCGATTCAAGCGCTGCGGCAATTGATGTTTATCAACCCCAATACCAACCCCTTGGGCGCCTCCCCACAGCGCCTGCCATGACAACCACAGGATTGCCTCCCATGCGTATCGGTATCCCCTCCGAAACCAAGACCCTCGAAGGTCGCGTTGCCCTGGTGCCCGCCGCCGCTGCCGATTTGGTGCGCCGTGGGCACGAGGTGTTCATTCAGGCCGGTGCCGGCCTGAAAAGTGGCTTTGCCGACGAGGCCTACAGCAGCGCCGGCATCAAGATCGTGGCCGACGCCGCGGCGCTGTACGAAGCCGGCGAGCTGATCGTCAAAGTGAAGGAGCCGGTTGCTGGCGATCTGGCGCTGTTGAAGAAGCATCACCTGCTGTTCTGCTACCTGCATCTGGCGGCAGAACCCGATTTGACGAAAAGTTTGCTGGACATCGGCCTGACTGGCGTGGCGTTCGAATCGGTGGAAGAAAACGGCGTGTTGCCGCTGCTGTTGCCGATGTCGGTGATCGCCGGCCGCATTGCGACGCAGATCGGCACCACGCTGCTGCATCGTCCGCAGGGCGGCAAGGGCAAGCTGTTAGGCGGCATGGCCTCCACTCCACGCGGCAAGGTGGTGGTGCTGGGCGCCGGCGCCGCCGGTGGCAATGCCGCCGCGCTGGCCGCTGCTGCCGGTGCCAACGTGGTGGTGTTCGACAAGCGCCAGGATCGCCTCGCCGAAATGATGGCGATGGGCCCGAACGTCACCGCGCTGTACGCCTATGAGTCGTCCGTGGCCGAGGAAGTGCGCAATGCCGACATCGTCGTTGGCGCCGTGCTGATCCCCAGCGCCAAGGCACCGCGCGTCGTGACCGAAGCCATGGTCAAGACGATGGAGCCGGGCTCCGTGCTGGTCGACATCTCGATTGATCAGGGCGGCTGCTTCGAAACCTCCAAGCCGACCACCTGGAAAGAGCCAACCTATGATGTGCACGGCGTGACGCATTTCTGCGTGACCAACATGCCGGGTGCGGTGCCGCAGACCTCGTCGGTGGCGATCTCCGCCGCGATCCTGCCGTATGTGCAGCGTCTGGCGGCCGGCAACGAGTGGCGCGAGTTCGCTCCGCTGCGTGACGGCATCAATGTCGATGGCGGCAAGCTGGTGCATCCGGCATTGCAAGGTATGCTCTGATCAAGACGGAAAAAAGGAAGCCTTCCAAGGTGGCGCGCATTGCAACGGCAAAACAGCAACCGAAAGAAGGCCTCAGCGAGGAGCTGAAGCGCCGGCTGCGTGAGGCCGGCGCCTTGCTGCTGATGCCGCTGGCGCTGTATCTGCTGGTGTGCCTGTTCACTTACGACCCGCGCGATCCCAGCTGGACCAATGCCAGCCAGATCAATCTGGCGCAGAACTTTGGCGGCACCTTTGGTGCGCACATCGCCGATCTGCTGCGCTGGATCTTCGGCTACGTGGCCTACTGCTTTCCGCTTCTGCTCTTGCTGCTCGGCGTGCAGGTGCTGCGCCAGCGCGGCAAGCGCACGGTGCATGCGTGGGAGCCATCGCTGCGCCTGATCGGTTTCGTGTTCTTTTTCATCACCGGTCCGGCGTTGCTGTACCTCAATTTTGGCGATGACCCGGTGCCCCCGCAGGGCGCTGGCGGCATCATTGGCCTGTGGGTTGGGCGTCCGCTTTCGCAGGCGCTGGACAAGGGCGCGCCGCTGCTGCTGCTGGCTTTGTTTCTTGTCGCGGTGACGCTGGCTACCGGCCTTTCGTGGTTTGCGCTGATGGACTGGACCGGGCAGGCCGTGCTGCGCCTGGGTGGCTGGTTCAAGGGCAAGATGCGTGAGGCACCGCAGGCGATGGCCGCGCGTCAGGCCCGCACCGAACGCGACGTAGTCAAGAAGGCCGATGCGGTGAAGCAGGCCAACCGCGAGCCGGTGCGCATCGAGTCGCCGCCAGCACCAGTCGTCAAGAGCGAGCGCGCCAAGCTGGAAACGCAGATTCCGCTGTTTACCGGTGCCGCTACGCCGGGCGAGCTGCCGCCGCTGTCGCTGCTGGACGAAGCGCCACCGCAGGGGCCGGGTTATTCGGAAGAGACGCTGGAAGTCCTCTCGCGCCAGGTCGAGTTCAAGCTCAAGGACTTCAAGATCGAAGCCAAGGTCGTCGGCGCCTATCCGGGCCCGGTGATCACCCGTTTCGAGATGGAGCCGGCGGCTGGTGTGCGCGGCTCGCAGGTGTCGAGCCTGGACAAGGACATTGCGCGCGGCCTGTCGGTAGTCAGCGTGCGCGTGGTCGACGTGATCCCGGGCAAGAATGTAATCGGCCTGGAAATCCCCAATACCAACAAGCAGATCGTCTATCTCTCCGAAATTCTGCGCTCAGACAAGTACGACCAGCTGAAGTCGCCGCTGGCGCTGGCACTGGGCAAGGATATTGGTGGCAAACCCATCGTGGTGGATCTGGCCAAGATGCCGCATCTGCTGGTGGCAGGCACCACCGGCTCCGGTAAATCGGTGGCGGTAAACGCGATGGTGCTGAGCCTGCTGTACAAGGCCAGTGCCAAAGATGTGCGCATGATCATGATCGACCCGAAGATGCTGGAACTCTCGGTGTACGAGGGCATCCCGCATCTGCTGGCGCCCGTGGTCACCGACATGAAGGAGGCTGCCAACGCGTTGCGCTGGTGCGTCGCCGAAATGGAGCGCCGCTACAAATTGATGGCCGCGGTAGGCGTGCGCAACCTCGGTGGTTTCAACAAGAAAGTGAAGGACGCCGAGAACGCCGGTCAGCCGTTGCTCGATCCATTGTTCCGGCCAAATCCCGAGATGCCGAACCTGGCGGCCGAACAGCTGGAGCCGCTGCCGTATATCGTCATCATCATCGACGAATTCGCCGACATGATGATGATCGTCGGCAAGAAGGTCGAAGAGTTGATCGCGCGCCTGGCGCAGAAGGCGCGTGCCGCCGGCGTGCATCTGATTTTGGCCACACAGCGTCCATCGGTCGACGTGATCACTGGCTTGATCAAGGCAAACATCCCCACGCGCATCGCCTTCCAGGTCTCCAGCAAGATCGACTCGCGCACGATTCTCGACCAGTCCGGCGCCGAAGCGCTGCTCGGTCACGGCGATATGCTTTATCTGCCGCCAGGCACGGCCACACCCGAGCGCGTGCATGGTGCCTTCGTTGACGACCACGAGGTGCATCAGGTCGTCGCGTGGCTGAAATCGCAGGGCGCGCCGCAGTACATCGAAGGCGTGCTGGAAGAAGTGCAGGCCACCAGCGACGGCAAGTACATCAACGACTCCGGCCTGCCGCAGGACGGCGAAGAAGGCGGCGGCGATGCAGAAACGATTCTGTACGACAAGGCCGTTGCCATCGTCACGCAGACCCGTCGCGCGTCCATCTCCGGCGTGCAGCGTCATCTGCGCATCGGCTACAACCGCGCGGCGCGACTGGTCGAACAGATGGAAGCCGATGGCGTGGTCAGCGCGCCACAGCACAACGGCAACCGCGAAGTGCTGGCGCCACCACCGCCGAAAAACTGATGACGTCTTCGTAGTCTCATTCCACCGGACATGCCCGGTGGAATGAGAGACTGACTCAGTTATGCATCACGTTCCACTGCGTGATGGTGCGGTCCTCGCGTTCAAAGCCGAGCTTGCTAACCGACGCTGTGCCCAGCGCAAGGTGCGCGCCCAGCCGGGCGTCATCGGCCATCCAGCAGCCAGCCAGCGCACGCAGAATATGCGCGTGGGCAAACAGGGCGATGCGTCCCTCGACCGTCAGCAGGCGATCGATCAGGGATTCGGCGCGCTGCTGGATCGCCGCCACATCCTCGCCGTCGGGAATAGGCGAATCCCATACCGACCAGCCTGGTGTCTCCTTGCGGATGTCTGGCGTCTTGCGGCCCTCATAAATGCCGTAATTCCATTCCAGCAGGCGTGGTTCCAGTTCCATCTGTCCGCCGAGTCCGGCCAGTCGGCAGGTATCCTGCGCGCGGGTCAACGGACTGCACAACACCTGATCGAAGTGTTGCTGGGCCAGCACCGGCTTCAGCGCCTCGGCCTGGTGGCGGCCATTGTCGGTCAGCGGAATATCGGTGCGGCCGGTGTGCTGGCCGGACAGGCTCCACTCGGTTTCGCCGTGGCGGATCAGCCAGATTTCAGGATGTGTTGTGGGTTTTGAATTCATGCGCTCGGTTTGCTGGATGATCGAGGGGGTTGGTGAATCAACTTCTTCATATGTGTTGTTTGAAAGGGTTGTTTGCAACGGCGATGCGCAGAATGGTTTGTCAGAAATTTTGGCGTCGTCGTGCGATAGCAGGATTCTGTTGCAGGCGGTGGGTCGTGCACATGGCTATATCGGGGGCCATCGCCTCGGCCTTAGACTAATCGCCGTTAAGTCGCGATTGCGCAAACTGCGCAGCATCCTCTCTTGAACCGTTGCCAAGGAATTCCATGAAGCGCCTGATGCTCGTCCTTTCGATCGCCTGCGTGGCTATATGCGTTGTCATCAGCGCCCAGGCACAGACGACCGGCGCAGCGCGTGCGCGACTCGAGGCCTTTGCGCAGAACCTGCATTCGCTGACCGGGCAGTTCAATCAGTCGCTGACGGATATCAACGGCAAGTCCACCAAAACCAGCGCCGGCACATTGGCGCTGGAGGCGCCGCGCCAGTTTCGCTGGGACACGCTGACACCGTACAAGCAGACCATCGTGGCCGATGGCAGCCGCGTGTGGATTTATGACCCCGAACTCGAGCAGGTCACCGTGCGTGTGCAGAGCAGCGAGGAGGCGCACAGCCCGCTCACCGTGCTCACCGACGTCAAGCAGATCGACAAAAACTTCAAGGTAAGCGAGCAGGGCACGCACGATGGCCTGGTGTGGTTGCGGCTTACCTCGACCAGCAAGGATCCGCAGTTCGATTTTGCCGACCTTGGCTTCGACACCAACGGTCTGGCCCGCATGACCTTCCGCGATCAACTCGGTTCGACCACCGACATCCGCTTTTCCGGCTGGCAGCGTAACCCGGCTGTGCCTGCTGCCACCTTCAACTTCGTGCCGCCGAAAGGCACCGACGTGATCGGTGACGCGCCGGTGATCAGCACGCAGCCGCTGAAAGACTGAGCCCGGCATGCCCGTACTGCGGCAGTTGCAGTACTGGGCATGGATCGGCGGCGGCATCCTCGCTTTCATCGCTGGCATCATCAATGCCGCGGGCTATATGGGCTTTCGGCACCAGTCGATCAGCAACCTGACCGGCTCCACCAGCCTGCTGGGTATTGCCGTGGCAACCGGCAACAGCGGGGAGGCGCTGCACTGGGTGCTATCGATTGCGGCTTTCGTGGTCGGTGCCACGCTCAGCGGGATGATCGTGCAGCAGAGCACGCTGAAGCTCGGCCGGCGCTACGGCGTGGCGCTGGTGTTCGAGTCGCTGCTGTTGTTCGCGTCGGTGCCGCTGCTAGTGGCACAGCATTCGTTGGGTCTGTACTTGGCGTCGATGGCGTGCGGGTTGCAGAACGGCATGGCCAGCACATACAGCGGTATGGTGTTTCGTACCACCCATGTGTCCGGCATCTTCACCGATCTGGGTATCTATTTTGGGCAGCGCCTGCGTGGGCTGGAGGTGGATAAGTTGCGCATCCGCGTCTGCCTATTGGTGGCGGGTTGTTTCCTGCTCGGCGGTATCGTTGGCGCGCTGCTGTTTCAGGTTATGCAAGAGCGTACCCTGCTGATTCCGGCGACGCTCACCGGCCTGTGTGGGCTTGGTTACGGTATCTACCGACAGTCCATCTTGCGACGGGATGCGCGCACCGGCCTTTGAAGAGGCATGTCGTATCATCGGCAGATGCCACGTTCCAACATGACACCCACCGCCGGCCTGTTCCCTGAATCCGATGCGCTCAAGCCGCTGGCCGAGCGCATGCGCCCGCGCAGCCTCGACGAGATCGTCGGCCAGCAGCGCCTGGTCGCCGCCGACAAGGCGCTGCGCCGTGCTTTGAAAGCGGGCAAGGTGCATTCGATGGTGCTGTGGGGTCCGCCCGGTTGCGGCAAGACCACGCTGGCGTTGCTGGTAGCGCGTTATGCCGATGCGGATTTTCGCGCGATCTCCGCGGTACTTTCCGGCCTACCCGACGTGCGCAAGGCGCTGGCCGAAGCCGAGGTGAATTTCGCCCAAGGCCGGCAGACGGTGCTGTTTGTTGATGAGGTGCATCGCTTCAACAAGACCCAGCAGGACGCTTTTCTGCCGCATATTGAAAAGGGCGTGATCATCTTCATCGGTGCTACCACCGAAAACCCGTCGTTCGAACTGAACTCCGCGCTGTTGTCGCGCTGCCGCGTGCACGTGCTGGAGCCGATCTCGAAGGACGACATCGTCGCCGCGCTCAAGCGCGCCCTGGTCGATACCGAGCGTGGCCTCGGCGATCTGCATTTGCAAGTGGCCGATGCCTCGCTGGATTCCATCGCGCAGGCCGCTGATGGCGATGTGCGCCGCGCGTTGACCCTGCTGGAAATCGCCGCCGAACTCGCCGAAGAAGGCCACATCGACGACGCTACGCTGAGCCAGGTGCTGGCCGACCGCACGCGCCGCTTCGACAAGCAGGGCGAGCAGTTCTACGACCAGATCTCAGCGCTGCACAAATCCGTGCGTTCGTCCGATCCGGATGCTGCCGTGTACTGGTTGTGCCGCATGCTCGATGGCGGCGTCGATCCGCTGTATCTGGCCCGCCGCATGACGCGCATGGCAGTGGAAGATGTGGGCCTGGCCGAGCCACGCGCGTGGCGCATGGCGTTAGACGCGTGGGATACCTACGAACGCCTGGGCAGCCCCGAAGGCGAGCTGGGTCTGGCGCAGCTCGCCATCTGGCTGGCCATCGCGCCGAAGAGCAACGCGGCCTACGTGGCTTATAACAAGGCCCGCGCTGCGATCAGGGAGCAGGGCACGCTCGAAGTGCCGATGCACCTGCGCAACGCGCCGACCAAGCTGATGAAAGGCCTCGGCTATGGCAAGGGCTATCAGTACGACCATGACGCCGAAGGCGGCATCGCGCTCGATCAGCAATGTCTGCCCGACGAGCTGGCCGGTACGGTTTTCTACGAGCCGGTCGAACGTGGCTTGGAGCTGCAGTTGCGCGAAAAACTGCTGGCCCTGCGTGCCGCACGGGCGCAAGCGCGCAGCAAGTAGCCGCGCCGCCTGAACGATCGTCATTGCGGGTATTGCCGCCCGGCGGCGATAATTCGCAGTTCAAGCCTTTCTCTGGACTCGATCATGCTGGATCCCGCACTGCTGCGTTCGCGCCTGGCCGAAACCGCCGCACGCCTGAAGGAAACTCGTGGTTACTCGCTCGACGTGTCCGCAATGGATGCACTGGAAAGCTTGCGCAAGCAGTTGGCGATGGATACGCAAGAACTGCAGAACCTGCGCAACACAAAATCAAAGATGATTGGTCAGTACAAGGCCAACGGCGGCGATGTTGGACAGCTCATGGCTGAGGTCACCAACCATGGTGAGCTGCTCAAGGTTAAAGAGCAGGAACTGGCTGAGGTCCAAGCGAAGCTCTCCGATATCGCACTATTGATTCCGAATATTCCGCATGAGTCCGTACCTATCGGCAAGGATGAGAGCGATAACCTTGAAGTCAGCCGTTGGGGTACGCCAGCGACATTTGATTTCGCTGTAAAGGACCATGTCGAACTCGGCGAAAAGCACGGCTGGCTTGACGGTGATGCCGGCGCCAAACTTTCCGGCGCGCGCTTCACCGTGCTGCGCGGACAGCTGGCGCGCCTGCATCGTGCACTTGGTCAGTTCATGCTCGACCTGCACACCGGAGAGCATGGCTACCTCGAATGCAACGTGCCGGTGATCGTCAACGCCGACAGCATGCTGGCCACGACTCAGCTGCCGAAGTTCAAGGACGACCTGTTCGCTACCGAGATCGGTGAAACGACGCGTTACCTGATTCCCACCGCCGAAGTCTCGCTGACCAACCTGGTGCGCGACACCATCCAGGACGCGGATGCGCTGCCGCTGCGCTTCACCGCGCATTCGCTATGTTTTCGCGCTGAGGCCGGAAGCTACGGCCGTGATACGCGCGGCATGATCCGCCAGCACCAGTTTGAAAAAGTGGAGATGGTGCAGGTTGTCCGCGCGGCTGACTCGTATGGGCAGCTCGAGGAAATGGTCGGCCACGCCGAAAAGGTTTTGCAGAAGCTTGGTTTGCCGTACCGCAAGCTGCTGCTGTGCACCGGCGACATGGGTTTTCAGTCAACCAAAACTTATGACCTCGAAGTGTGGCTGCCGAGTCAGCAGACCTATCGCGAAATTTCTTCGTGCTCCAACTGCGAGGATTTCCAGGCCCGCCGCTTGCAGGCGCGCGTGCGCAATGCGGACACCGGCAAGCCCGAACTCGTGCACACCTTGAACGGGTCCGGCCTCGCCATCGGCCGCACCCTGATTGCGGTGATGGAAAACTTCCAGCACGCCGACGGCTCGATCACCGTGCCCGAGGTACTGCGCCCGTACATGGCCGGGCTGGAACGCATTGCATGAACTCCACTGCGACGAACGCATCCACGCCGCCGCAGGGTCGCTGGCGCAAGGTGGAGAAAGTCACCAGCATCTGCCTGCTCGTCGTGCTTGCTTCGTTCATCGGCACGCGGCTCGCGTTCGCTACCGTGTGGCAGCTGCCCACACTCGATCTGATTCTCTCCATCGCTGCCCTGGTACTGGTGCTCGCCAGCTTCTGGTTCGCCCGCCACCGTCGCAGCTGGCGCCTGTGGGTCATTGCCCTGGCCAGCGCCACGCAGATTGTGCCGATGGTCTGCCGCGAACCCGTACTGCTATTCCCGTTGCTGGCCGCCGCTATTCCCATTGCCATCGTCGTTGGCTGTCTGGTCGCACTATCAAAAAAAGACGCGCCAGTTCGTCCCGCGCCAGGTTCCTGATAAACTGCTGCGCTGAAGAAAACAACAATCTTGCTTGAACACCTTTTGGAGAGATGGCCGACTGGTTTAAGGCAGCAAAAACTTGACGCGAAGGCAGGAAGCCGTAGCGAACATCGACGCAGTCGCTAGCCCCGAAGGGGCGAAGGGCAGGATGCCCGTAGCAAAACTGCCGTAGTGGCGCGCATCGCGCGCCTTGCCGCAGACAACGAGTTAAGGAGAGATGGCCGAGTGGTTTAAGGCAGCAGTCTTGACGCGAAGGCAGGAAGCCGAAGCGAACATCGACGCAGTCGATGGCCCCGAAGGGGTGGAGGGCAGGAGGCCCGGAATAAAACTGCCGTAGTGTCGCGCAACGCGCGACTTGCAGCGGACAATTTATGGAGAGATGGCCGAGTGGTTTAAGGCAGCAGTCTTGAAAACTGCCGTAGGTGTGAGCCTACCGTGGGTTCGAATCCCACTCTCTCCGCCAAATATGCATTTAAGCCCCTGAATATAGGGCTTTTTTGTACCTGTAGACTGATGTACCTAGCTTTGTACCCTACTTGGCAGCTGGGTCGCTGGCATCGACTGCCGCAGGTTACGAAAAATTGAGCTATCCCCCTACAGAGTCGCAACGGAAGCAGGTTTACCTTGAAACTGCGCCGCGAGTTGGCCCGATCCGACAGGTGTCCGGCAGTAGCCGACGCTGCAACGTCAGGTGGAACCGACGAGCGGGGCACTTCTCTCCGATGCGGTGCGCCCCATTCTTGAAATCAGACCGTCACGCGAAGGCTTCATCGTGTTCGACAGGGTCAAGGATCGGTGGCGCACGCGGCGTGTAGCGCGCGCTAAGATCGTGCCAGGGGCCACAACCTGCAAGCGGTGCGGCGGTGGAGATTTCGTTGAAAGTGCTCTTTATCGACCGTGATCCAGGCGTTGCGGCGACTGTTGCTGTCGCGATGAAGCAACAGGGCAGCATTGATTTGAATGTCGCCGGGAGCTACGACCTCGCCGAGTGCCATCTGCACTCCGGCAGCTTTGATGTGCTGGTCGTGGACATTAGGACTCCCAGAAGCGGAATTGGCTCTGAATTCATCGCTCGGTTTGCCGAACGTTACGCATGCGCCGGAATTGTCCTTGTCTCCGCCGACCCGGATTACTACAGGCATTTTTATCCCGCTTATTCTGTTTGCCTGCAAAAGCCATATGACCTTGCGCAACTTATGGGAACCATCCAATTAGCATGGGTCAAGGCACCGCGCGAATAAGGGGAAACCCAGTCTTCAGGTGAAATGCTGATGCGCACCATGCTTGAGATCAGAGCAGCACCCAAAGGCTTCGTCGTGTTCGACACAACCGAGCAAGAGCCGATCATGCGATTCGACAACCGTGCCGATGCTACCGACCTCGTGGCCGAACTGGTGATAGCCGAGCCGTTGCATGGGCTCGGTCCGGTTATACGTCTGGTTGTTAGCCGGACCGAGCATGGATAAGCTCCGGTGGAATCAGGACGTTGCGGTGCGATTGCTTCGCGAGTTCAGGGATGTATAACCGGACCCTTGGGTCCGTCTATTAGGTAGTTAGACCTCAAAGGAGCTACATGAGCCTTCGGAATTTCCACATTGACTCGAACGTCACTGACGCCGACCTTCTGAAGCGCTCTGATGGTCTTTTCAAAACTTTTGTCGCGTCTTTTCGCCAAGCTGCCGCGAATGGCCATTTCAGTTTTGGCGGTATCACCCTCCAAGACCACGACTTAAATCGAGTCCACGGTATCGTCACCGAGATCGACTCTCGCCGGCTGTTCTATGCATGCGGGGAAGACGAGTCTCCGCACTACGCCATGCAAAGCCTTTACGAGGCTCGCAGGTCAATCGTGGATGCTTCTAAGGGCGTGTGGGCAAACCCCTCCTGCGAGGTTCTTGTTCAAGAAATAACTGCAACTCTCAGCCAGTACTGCACGGCAGCGGAAAAGCTGGCCGCCAAAGGCGGGGATATGTGGTCAGTCGACCAGATGGCGTTCATGATGGTAATGACAGACATGCGGTTAAGTGTCTGGCTGCTTGTGGCGGCCCTACAAAAAAAGCTTGGTTCAATTATCCGGCCAAAGAACCTTCCCATAGACATTGCCCGTTTGGTCGGCGCGGGTGAGGTCTAACATTTCGTTCAAGGCGGACGGCTTCGCCGCCGCTTAACTCCAGCGTTGGGCAACTGTCCGGGTCAGAGCCACTTATCTTTCACCATTCTTTGGCTCAGCCCCTACGACCTCACCCGCCTCCACACCACCTCACCATGCGCTCCCTCAGCCGCACCGCTCGACGGCTTGGCCACGCTATAAGTCAATTCGTCGCCGTTGATGGTGTAACTCGAGTCACCGCTCTTGCCGTCCCAGTTCGGGAACGATGCATGCAGGATCTGACTGTGCATGACCATGGCGTTGGCACTGACGTGGCCGAAGTGGGCGTTGCTGTCCATCGAGGCGGCACGGTACTCGTCCGGGGTTCCCTTGGATTTGTCGTTCACTGCGAATGGCATTCGCTTCGCCCGCACAATCTGCATCATGTAATCGCCCTGGGCATCGATCAGCCACATGCCCTCGGGGTGGGGACCGTATAGTTCGACGCGGTGACCATCCGGATAGACGTTGTCGCAGCGGACGAGGGTCCAGGCGCCGATCAGTTCCTTGGGCACCATCGCGTGATCACCGATCATTTCGCGGTGTTTCATCGCTGCGTCCTGGGTGGCTGCGGCGGCCGGAATCGACAACGCGATCATCGGGACAAGGAGGGAGGCGAGCAACAGGAGTTTTGCGCGTGACATGGCGACACCTTGCGTGTGTGGGGTGGATGGCATCGTCTCCCGCGCCTCCCATTTTGATAATAGGCTTTGATCTTTATTGATCTTCAAATGCCATTTGAAGATCATCCCGCCTGTGCCTTCTGCACTGGGACCTGACCGCATGAACCGCTTCAGCGATATGCAGCTCCTCGTCGATACGGCCGACCTCAGCAGCCTGTCGGCGGCCGGGCGTCGGGCAGGGCTCTCGCCAGCCGCCGCTAGTGCCTGTTTGCAACGGGTCGAGGCCATGCTCGGCGCGCGGCTGTTCGAACGCATGAGTCGTCAATTGCGCCTGACCGATGAGGGGCGCATCTACATCGCATCCTGTCGGATTGCTATCGAGACCATGCGGGAGGCCGAGCGCGCGGTTCGCAGCGGCACCGACGGTGTAAGCGGGACGCTGCGCGTATCGGCGCCATCCGATCTGGGGCGCAACCTGCTGGTCGACATCCTTGACCGTTTCATGGACCTCTACCCGGAGGTGCGCATTGTGCTGACGCTCTCGGATTCGCTCTCGCGTTTCGTGCCGGATGATATCGATGTAGCCATCCGCGTCGGTCCATTGGAGAACAGCGATCTTGTCGCGCGTCATCTGGCCGACAGCTGGCGCGTGGTCTGTGCTTCGCCCACATGTATCGAGACGTATGGCATGCCAAAGCACCCCGAGGATCTCGTCGAATTGCCGACGCTGGTACTGACCACGAATGCCGGTCCACGCAATGAGTGGCGTCTTGGGGAGGTAGTCGTGCGGGTTCGGCGATATCACGAGTGCACCGACAGCGAAGTCATCCGCAAGTGGGCTGTGCTCGGTCGCGGGTTTGCCTACCGACAGCTTTGGGCGGTGCTGGCGGATGTACGCGAAGGTCGGTTGATGCTCGTCAACGCACCCGCATGGTCTACCCCCACGCCCATCCATGCGATGTACCACCCGAATATTTTTCAGCCGCCGCGTGTACGCCGCTTCGTCGACTTTTTACACGCTGAGTTGGCGAAGCAGCTTCCGTCAAATGCCGACGACGCAACGGCATTTTCATCAGCAAGATGAAAGCGCCGATGGTTGCGAAGTCGGTTAGGTATACACTCGGGCAAAAGACGCACGGAGCAGAGTGATGGATTCACGCATCACGTCGATCCCAATCCCAGGGATGAGCGCAGAAACGCGCACGGACCGAGCACGCGATGCTCGTCTGGCCACGGGCCACTTTCCTGTTCTTGATCGCCTGATGACACTGGGCGCCATTGGCGTGCCCGCGTCTGGGAAACACCTATGACCAAAACACTTTTGGCCGCCTCGCTTGCACTGGCCATCCTCATCACCACGACTGCTTGCGGCTCATCAACCATGACAACTCCTGACATCAAATTCAATCCACATCCGACCCAGCGCTACGAGCTGACGGTCACGATCAAAGATGCTCCGGGTCCGTTCGATTCGATGCAGACCTTCGTGCTTTACGATGTCACCGATCCATTTTGCGTGCCGACACGCCCGGGAAGTGGGGCAACCAATGCACCCAACAAAAGCGTTCCGCTGACGCTGACGAAAGTCGGCGAGAACACCTACACGGGAACGTTTTACAGCGATCTGATCAAGGATGAGGACTATTCCGGAAAGGGTGTGTGTCACTGGAAGCTCAGCGCTGTCTCCATGTATTTGCAACACAACAAGCTGACCATGCCGCCTGTCATTTCGTGGGAAAACATCCTCGCCGGAAAACCTCAGACCACATATTTTTCAGGCCTTTCGTATGCCGATGCGGGCGCCGAACGCGTGGACGCTGGCATTGAAGAAGACGGAAGGCTGCGTCCATCGGATCATCCCTTCTCGGTCACGTTGGAAGCTAAGGCGCACGTCCAATGACACTTCGCACGGCGGACTACGCAGCGATCAGCAATGCCGTCTACGCTGATCCGCAAGTCGATCAACGCGCGCCGGACGGTCGGGTTCTGACCTATCGGCCCGTGGAGCTCAATGGCGCTTGGTATAAGCCCATCGCCCATGCCGACAATCCCACGACAGGCTTTCAAGCGACGGCTTATGAGCGAATGGACGCCACGCATGAGACGGTGATTGCTTATCGCGGAACGGAAATGGATCGCGAGTTCAAGCAGGACTTGCTGACCACCGACGTCTCCATGGCGATCAAAGGGGTCAACACGCAGGGCGCTGACGCCGATGCTTTCACTAAAAAAGTGATCGCGCAGGCCACTCAAAAGGCCGAGCAATACGGCTACCCGCCGTCTATTTCTGTCACCGGGCATTCGTTGGGTGGCACGGAAGCGGAAATGAACGCGTTCAAATACAAACTGCGAGGCGAGACCTTCAACGCGTTCGGAGCCGCGGGTCTGAGCGGCCTGGGCATCCCCGAGGGTGGCACCCAGGTCATTGACCACGTGCGCGCGACAGATGTGGTGAGCGCCGGCAGCCCGCATTTTGGCCAGGTGCGCGTCTATGCCGTGCCGCAAGACATCAAAGTATTGGAAGGCGCTGGATACCACGACAGCCGTTTTCTCAACGCGGTCACCCCTGATGAGCCGATGCTAGGAAAGATTCAAGGTGAGGCCCACAAAATGGGGAACTACCTGCCACACAACAATGTGATCGGCGACTCCATTCTGACGCCACAAAACGAAGCGCTGGCCGCTGAGCACAGCGTGATGATCGGGCACTACCGAGGGCAGATCGAACGCACGGTAGAGATGGCACACATCGAGTATGAAATTCAAAAACCCCTGATCAACGCGACCGGAGCGGTGGTTCATCGGGTAGAGAACAACGTAAAACAAACCGGAGAACTTCTCGAAGCGATCAAGGACAAAGCGGTCGAGGATTACCACGGCACGATCAACGCGGCATTGCGCGGCATCGACGGCGCGGTGCATTTCGTGAAAGAACATCCTGTCCTGCTTGACCACCCGGGGCATCCGGACTATGCGATCTATCAGCAGTCGTTGGGCGCGGTGCACCGGCTCGATGCGCAGAACGGGCGCACGCCCGACCAGCACAGCGCAAACTTGGCGGCCGGCGTCACCGTGGGAGCGAAGGCCTACGGTCTGACGGATGTGCACCATGTCGTGTTGAGTGACGACGGATCAAAGGCATTTGCCGTGCAGGGAGACTTACGCTCGCCGTTGAAGCAAGTGGCCAATGGCGTGGACACGGCGCAGGCGGTGAACACACCGATCGCGCAACACACGCAGGCTTTGCAACAGGTCGACCAAGCGCAGGCGCAACAGCAGGTGCAGGCGCAGCAGCAAGTGCAGCAACAAGCGTCTCAGATGCAGCAGCCAGTGCAAACGCCTGGGCGTTGATGATGAAGACAAAGTCACGATCGGGAAAGGTGTCGGGGAAAAGATGCCAGAAACAATTTCCGGTAACACATAATCCCCAATCCCACCGCTATTCCCGCCCAATCCGCTCCAAAATACGCCGCAGATGCGCAAGGTCAGTCTTGGAAAGCTCCTGCACGCCAGCCGGCGCATCATCCCGCACAGTACGACGTGCCACTTCGACGATCTGCCGGCCCGCTGGCGTGAGCGACACCAGCTTCGCGCGGCGGTTCTCCGGGTGAGGATAGCGTTCGACCAGGCCGCGATTTTCAAGATCGTTCACGGCGACGGTGGTGGCGGGCGCATCGCTGCTGGTCGCATCAGCTAACTGCGTTAACGTCATCGGCGCATCGAGTAGCCGCCGCAATACGCGGGTACGACTGAAGGGCAGGCCGGTGGCTTCGCTGACTTTTCGGCGCCATTCCCCGCGGGTTTCCCAGACCAGGCCAACCATCATTTGCC
>Ga0302316_10001262_pt1 | contig 20354 bp, 16 predicted proteins | sample III_Palsa_N3_2_FD_200456 | JGI IMG/M metagenome (GOLD analysis project Ga0302316, IMG submission 200456) | Peat permafrost microbial communities from Stordalen Mire near Abisko, Sweden - III_Palsa_N3_2 | ecosystem: Environmental > Terrestrial > Soil > Palsa > Peat permafrost | place: Sweden...
GATTTTGAGCGGGTTGGACGAGGTTTCCAACGGCTCGTCGAAGCCGGCGCCAGGAGCGCGGCGGCCACTGTTTTAGCGGGTTGGAACTCTAATCTGAGTCCGATTTGGGCGATTTCCGAAGAAAAAAGGTACATTTCCTATAAAAACCTGAAAATATCTGTGAAAAACGGATATTTGCCGTTGACAAAGGGTTTGAGAAGGTTGAAGGTGAACATCGGCGCGGTTCTCCGCACCCGCATAAACACTGGCGATTCGCTCCCCTCGCGGAGCGCGCTGTGCAAGGGCGGGAGATGGGCGAAAGCTCATGCTCAATCATCACTCAGAATCGAAGGAGTACATACATGGCAAAGGGTATTACGAAAACACAGCTCGTCCGCTTGCTCGCCGAGAAGCTGGAGCTCACCAACAAGCAGACCGCAGCGTTCCTCGAGTTGCTGGCCGACACAGCCGTTAAGGAAACCAAGAAGAACGGCGAGTTCACCATCCCCGGCATCGGCAAGCTGGTCAAGGCCGAGCGCAAGGCCCGCGTGGGTCGCAACCCCCAGACCGGCGAGGCCATCAAGATCAAGGCCAAGACCGTGGTCAAGTTCCGCGTGGCCAAGGTCGCGAAGGACACCATCGCTCCTCCCAAGAAGTAACTCTGTTCCACGATTCAACGCAAGAGGCCGGAGCTTTGCTTCGGCCTCTTCTTTTCGCAATGGAGTTGAGTTTGCGCTAGGCCGTCTGTGCTGTTCCTCGCGGCAGCAGTGCGCGGACCACCAGCGAGACCCCGAGCGAGATGAGCACGCAGCAAATCAGGAGCAGTTGGTTGTAGCGCCAGCCCAGGACGGCAAACGCCGCCGCAACACAGATGACGTAGATCTCGCCGAGCATGGCCTGTAGCCAGTGGGGACGCATTCCTCCGGCTGGCACGCGCGGCGTTAGAGCGGGCAATATACGCGGCACACGCTCGCAGTAGTCCAGATACGGCTGGCCCAGCTTTGCGGCAAGAAACGGCTCCTCCGCGAGGATCAGACGAAGCTGTAGCAGCCCGATCGTGACAATGCAGAAGATCGCTCCGGAGGGCGGCATCAGCAGCGTTAGCGCCAGTGTATGAAGAAATGTGCCGAGATAAAGCGGGTTGCGCATGAAACGGTAAGGGCCATCGGCAATAACCGCGTTGCCGTGCATCGCTTCAGACTGCACGACCTTGTAGCTGAGATAAGCAGCTCCCCAAGTGCGCAGAAAGGCACCCAGTGCCGCGAAGAGGATTCCCAGAACGAGCAGGCCGTTGAACGCAGCAACGATGGAGCACCATTGCGTCTCGGACAGTCGCGCGGCTAAGACTCCCCACGCGTGCGCGTTCGGGCCGGAGGGATCGAGTTGCCAGGCGTAATCCCAAGGCGCTGAGAAGCCCAGCACGAAGAGCAACAGGTGAACGATGAAGCGGAAGCGGTACTCGAAGGCGCTGGCCTTGAACATGGCTATTCCACCGTCCTCTGGCCAAGCGCCGAGAGGATGGCGTCGAAGTCCTCGATGCCGCTGTACTCGATGATGACCTTGCCTTTGCCCTTTTTGTCTTCTATGGTCACCTTGAGGCCGAGCGAGCGGCGGAGCTGGTCCTGCGCCTCGCGGACGTTGGGATCGATCGGGACTGGAGGCGCTGTTGGCTTGGCCTTCGACTCGGGGTTGAGCAGGCCCTGGACGAAATTTTCGGTTGCCCGAACCGACAGATGCAGCGCCAGGATCTTCTGCGCGGCGGCCAAAATGGCCTCGGGCGAGTCCAGCGAGAGCAAGGCGCGGGCGTGGCCGAAGGTAAGGTCACCGGCTTCGACGTGCGCCTGGATGGACTCCGGTAACCGTAACAGCCGTATGGAGTTAGAGACCGAGGCGCGGTCCTTGCCGGTGCGCGTGGCCATCTGTTCCTGAGTCATGTGGAAGTCCTGCGAGAGGCGCTGGAAGGCGCGGGCTTGCTCCATTGGGTTCAGGTCGGCGCGTTGCAGGTTTTCGACGATGGTCATCTCCATCGCCTGCACGTTCGAGACCTCGCGGACGACAGCTGGAATCGCCGTGAGACCAGCTTTGCGGCTGGCGAGCAGGCGGCGTTCGCCGGTGATGAGCGTATAGCGACCGTCTTTACCGGAGCGAACTACTATTGGCTGGACGACGCCGGACGCGGCAATGGAGCTGGCCAGTTCGGCGAGCTTGGTCTCGTCGAACTGAGTGCGGGTCTGGAAGGGATTGCGGTCGATGAGGTCGAGGGCAATCTCGAAGGGCTTGCCGGTGGGCGTTGGAGCGACTGGCGGCGGAATCGGGGCTGCTGGACGGGCTGGCAGCAGCGACTCCAGGCCTCTGCCTAAGGCGCGGCGTTTGGGATCGTTCTGGTTGGGTGTTGACATTGCTGGTTCCTGTCTGGATTCTGTGCTGGATTAGCCGCCGAACGGCCATATACGTGATTTGCGTTTAGGCTCTTCGGGGGTGATCTCGCGGGGTGGTGGAATGGGGTCGACGATGAGCTGCTTGCGGGGGCGGAGAGCGGGAGGCTTTCTGCCGTTGCGGTGGAGGAGTTCGAGAGCCAGCTCGAAGTAGGCCTCGGATCCGCGGCTGCGTGGATCATAGAGGACACAGGGTTTGCCGTGGCTCGGCGCCTCGGCGAGGCGGATGTTGCGGGGAATGCTGGTTGTGAAGAGCTTCTCTGCGAAGTACGCCTGCAGGTTGGCGCGGACCTGCTGGGAGAGGAGGGTGCGGTCGTCGAACATGGTGAGGAGGACGCCTTCAAGGGTAAGTGTGGGGTTGAAGGCGGCGACGACGCGGTCGAGGGTGGACATGAGCTCAGAGATGCCTTCGAGGGCGAAGTACTCGGCCTGCATGGGGACGAGGAGTCCGTCAGCGGCGACGAGGGCGTTGAGGGTAAGGAGATCGAGCGCCGGCGGGCAGTCCAGCAGGATGAAGGCGTAGTGGTTGCGGATAGGCTCGAGGGCATCGCGGAGGCGGAACTCGCGGCGCTCGGCGGTGACCAACTCGAGGTTGGCGCCGATCATGTTGCGGGAGCCTGGCAAGAGGCTGAGGTTGGCTAGATCGGTAGAGAGCAGGGCGTCCTGCACAGGACAAAGGCCGAGGAGCACGTCGTAGATGGAGAGGCGAGCGTCGTCGCGCCCGTATCCGAGGCCTCCGCTGGTGTTGGCCTGTGGGTCGCAGTCGATGAGCAGCGTGGAGAGGCCATCGAGTGCAAGGGCTGCGGCGAGGTTGATGGCAGTAGTGGTCTTGCCGACACCGCCCTTCTGGTTGACGATGGCGATGACTTTGGATGGCAGTACGTCAGGAGTCGCGGGAGATGGGAAGGGCTCGGACATGCAGTGAGAGCTAGGCTAGCAGAATTGGGGGAGCGTGTGCGGATGTTCCACGTGGAACAACCGCACACGCAGAGGCCTAGAGGTCTACCGGATTGGGAGCTGGCGGCTTTGGAAGTGGGCGTTTACGGCGAAGGAAGGGTATGCCGATCACTATCGGTCTGCGGTAGGGACGCTCTTCCAGAGTCAGCTTCCGCTTGGCGCGCCGTCTCTTGGACGGCATGGCTACGAAGAGCACGAGAATTATGGCGAGGCCTGCGATGAGCCAGAGGAAGGATATCCCGAAGGTGGAGCTGGAGGCTCCAGGAGTAAGACCTTGACCTGCTGTGGTGGGGTCAATGGCAAGCGCGGGGGCTGCGGCGACCTCCTGGAGGGCGTCGCGGAAGCAGGGCATTCGGGCCTCGAGCTCGGTTCTGGAGATGGGCAAGTGCCCGCTCCAGGCGGAGGTGAAGCTCCAACCGCCTTCCATCGGCTCAAAGTGGAGTGTGACGTTGGAGTAGGTGAGATCTCGCTGCATCAGGCCGGTGACCTGGCTGGTGGCTTGATTCTCTCCGGTGGGCGGACCGCAGTGCTGGATGACGGCGGCGGCTTCTCCGGGGAGAGCGAATGCGGTGACTGGCGTGAGGGTAAAGGCTAGAACTGACAAACGGGCCCAATTGAGGTGACTCATAGCTGTTGGATGGCGTTGAGGCTTGTGGTGTCTCCTGCGTGCTGAAATGAGATGTTCCACGTGGAACACAGAGGCCAGGCGGTAATCGAACAAAAAATTTGATACCCCCGCATGCTTTCGCTCAAAGTCCAGACAACAAAGGAGTCATCCAATGTTTTTGGGTAAAGTCTTGATTCTAAAGGCTACGCTCCGGCTGGATTTGAGTTTGCCGTCAGGATAGGCTGTATTGCTTAGGGATACGCAACGTTGTGGTTGCCTATCGTAAAGCTTTGACGCAAAGTTCGCGAAGAGAAGAGCGAAGCTTCACGGAGGAGTCTGTTAATAGAATAGCGGATGCGGGGAAATACATGTGCAAAGTATTCTTGAGAGAAATCGCCAATGATGACGGGGGTTTTGTGGTTTTTGGCGGAGTTGAGGGGCTTGACAGGGATTTCCTGGAGGTGAGCTTTACGCTGGGGCGGTATAGAGGTGCAGGCGGCGGTTGTCGCTGAGGGGGAGTTCAAAGGAGACGCTGGGCCATGGGGCGAGGGCTGGCTCCGGCTCGTCGCCCCCGAGGATAGCCAGAGTGCCGCCTGGAGCGACGCGGGCAGTGGCCGCTTTGAGGGCGTCGTCCATGCGGTCTACTGCGCGCAGGGTGATGCAATCGAAGCGGCGGCTGGGGGGCATGGCTTCGACGCGGCCGGGCCAGACTTCGGTGGGGAGGGCTAGTGTGCGGACGGCTTCGCGCAGGAAGGCAGCCTTTTTGCCTTGGGACTCGGCGAGCGTGACCCGCAGGGTGGGCCGATAGAGTTGGATGGGGAGGCCGGGAAAGCCGGCGCCGGAGCCGAAGTCGAGCAGGGAGGCGGTGGGGGCGAGGGTTTGGGTAAGGATGCGGGCAGCGAAGAGGCTTTCGCCGAAGTGGCGCTGGACGATGGCCCCTGGATCGCGGATGGCGGTGAGGTTGGTGCGGGCGTTCCACTTAATCAGGTGGTCGAGGTAGAGGCTCAGATTGCTTATGAGCAGGTCATATTCAGTGGGTTTCGTGTCTCCTAAATAGGGTTGGAGGAGATCGGCGATGCGGTTTTCGGAGAGGGTTGGCATGGGAATCGATGTGGTACTGGGGAGGAACGCATTCCCCAGGGGCTAAAAGAGAATCCTGAAAAGTCGCTACGGCCCCGAGAAGCGTCCCTCCGCGGCTAAAGCCGCATTCATATTAGGTCATTTACGGCACGGCTGAAGCCGTGCCCTTAACGGGCCGAGGCTTTTTCAGAAGCCTCTAAAGCCCCACGCTAATCCGGTAAAGCGATCTTTGCGGCTTCGGCGACGAGGCGGGCGAAGAGGGCGCGGGAGGCTGGGCTGATGTCGTAGCTGCGCTCGGGATGCCATTGGACGCCGAGGAGGAACTGGGGGTGGTTTTGATGTGCGGCGTGCCTGGTGGGATCGTTTTCGACGGCCTCGACGACGCCGTCGTCGGGGCAGCGGGCGACGATGCGCAGTCCGTCGCCGGGGGCGGATACGGATTGGTGATGGCTGGTGTTGATGGGGAGGCGGAGAAAGCCTTCGGAATCAGGAGCTTCACTGGGAGTGAGCAGCGAGGCGAGCAGGCTGGTTTCGGCGACGAGGGCGGCGTGGGCAATGGCGACCTTGCTGCCGGCGGCGTGGTTGACGGGCAACGGGGTGAGGTCCTGGACGAGCGAGCCTCCGCGCCAGACGTTGAGCGACTGCAGACCGTAGCAGATGCCGAGTACGGGCTTGGCATGATCCGCGGCGTCTTCCAGCAATATATTGTCGGCGGCCTCGCGGGCCGGGTCGGCGGGTTCGGTGGCGGGATCGCGGTCGGCGCCGTAGCGGCCGGGGTCGACGTCGGCTGGGCTGCCGGGCAGGCAGACGCCCTGGCAACTGCGGGCGATCTCGAGGATCTGCGCGGGCGAGGAGCTGAGGTCGATCTGAATGGGTTCGCCACCGGAGCGGGTTATGGCGGTGGCGTAGGCCGGCCAGGCGCGCCCGTTGTAGGGGATGTCGGTGCTGGTGGGTACGGGAATGGCGATGCGCGGCTTCATCAGTCCTCATCATCTCATCTTGCCGTGGCATTGGCCGCTGAGGCTTAGAGCGGCACGGTTGCACTAGAAATAGGGCAGAACTAGAGAAATCCTTGACAGACGGCTGGACAGTCAATAGCTTTACAGCTATCCATGCACCTCGCAATGTCTGCTGTTGGGTTTGATCTTTAGGCCAACCCCTACCTCAGAGTACTTGTCATCGTCCGTTTTGCCGCACCTACGCGAAAGCGGGCCGGCATCCAGTCTTCTCCAATCTTCCAAGGAGTCCTACCTTGTCCCTTATTGTGAATCGCGCCGCCAAACTTCTGAGCATTTGTGCCGTTGCCCTCTCTTCGACATTCGCCCTCGCGGCCGCGAAGACGAACCCCAAGATCACTGTTCATCCCACGGCGCGGATCGTGGAGAAGGTCGATGTCACCAAGGTGACGACGATTCCCCACTCGCACTCGACGCGGGTTGCGAACTTCCCGGATCTTGGCCGTGTCGATCCGAGCACGCCGATGGAACACCTGATGCTGGTGTTGAAGGGGAGCGAGGAGCAGGAGTTGGGCTTGCAGACGTTGCTCGATCAACAGCAGGACAGAGGCCATGCGAACTTCCACCAATGGGTGACGCCTGAGCAGTTCGGCGCGGCGTTCGGCGTGGAGAAGAGCGATCTGGCACAGATTACGGGCTGGCTGCAGCAGGCCGGCTTAACGGTCAACAGCGTTGCCAAGGGCGGGCTGATCATCGACTTCACCGGCACTGCCGGCAAGGTGGAAGCAGCTTTCAATACCGAGTTGCACAACTACACGGTGAATGGCGAGACGCGCATTTCCAACTCGACCGATGTGTCGATTCCAGAAGCCCTGGCTACGGTGGTGGTCGGACCCGCGCAGCTGAATAACTTCCGCCCCATCCAGATGTATGCGGGCGCGCGTAAGGCCACGTTCAACAAGAACGGCAAGATTGCTTCCGCGACACCGTGGAAGGGTGGTGCGCCCCAGTGGTCCGACGGTTTCGGAGATAACTATGTTGGCGCCGCCGATTTGCAGGTGCTGTATGACACGCTTCCGCTGTATGCGGCGGGCATCACGGGCGCGGGCCAGACGATCGGCATCATCGGGCAGACGGACATTCTGCCGGCGGACGACGAATCGTATCGCAGCTTCTTCGGCCTTCCTCCCAATCCTTATGTGCGTATCCAGGTTGGCAACGACCCCGGGTTTATCGCCGACGACGTAGAGTCGGATCTGGACGTTGAACTGTCGGGCTCGCTGGGTTACAACGCGACGATCGACTTCATCACCTCGGGTAACAGCTTTGTGGCCGGCGGTATCGATTCCTCCACCGTTTATCTTGTGGACCAGAACGCGGCCGACATCATCAGCGAAAGCTATGGCGAGTGCGAGCAGGACTTGACGCTGGCGGTGTCCGGGTACAACTACAACGGGCTGTACAACACGATCTGGGGGCAGGCCGCTGCACAGGGCCAGTCGGTATTTATCTCCACCGGCGATAGCGGTCCCGATGTCTGCGATGACGGCGCCACTTACGGATCTCATTACTCGGTGAACGGTCTCTCCTCCACGCCTTATACGGTTGCGGCCGGCGGCACTGAGTTCGATGAGCAACTGGCTCCGACCCAGACTTTCTGGGGCCCGGCCAGCGTCGCGATCCCATTCGAGAGCGCGCTGAGCAACATTCCTGAAGTTCCCTGGAACGAAGGCCCGTGGGGTATTCCGGATACGGAGTGCGGCCCACTGTGCGCGGGTAGCAGCGGTATCAGCTTCTTCTATACCCAACCGGCGTGGCAGTCAGGCCCCGGCATTGGAACGACCGACCCAGTTCCGACCGAGGGAACAATTCCTTCCACCAGCTATGTGGTTCCGGGCCCTCACCGCCTTGTGCCGGACGTCTCGGCGAATGCTGCTGTGTACCAGGATCCAACGCTCTTCTGCTCGGAGGGTAGCTGCCAACTGAACCCGGACGGCAGCCTGTATGACGCCGGCCTGGTGGGCGGTACCTCTGTCGCCGCACCCACGCTGTCCAGCGTCCAGGCCCTGATCAATCAGGCCAACGGTGGCCGTCAGGGTGTGCCGAACTACTTCTTCTATCGCGTGGCCGCGGTGCAGAATGCAACGGCCTGCGACTCGAACACTTACTACGCCACGGCGACCAGCACGTGCGGTTTCCACGACGTCGTGTCGGGTAACAGCTACCAGCCGAGCATCAGGGGTGCTGTACCGCCTTCACTGAACTACATTGGCTGGCCCACGAACCCCGGCTACGATCTGTCGGTCGGCCTGGGTTCGCCGGATGTCGCCAATCTTGTCGCTGCATGGCCGACGGTGAGCTTCCACGCGACCACCACCAGCTTCACGTTGACGCCAACCACCAGCGCGCACGGTGTTGCTTATACTGTTGCCGTCAAGGTCACTCCGGCCTCCGGTAGCGGTGTACCGACAGGCGTGTTCAGCCTTATCGCCTCGGCGGTGAGCGGCAACGGCATCGGCGATTACCCCCTCACGGCCGGTGCTTTCAACGGGACGGTCACCGGGCTTCCCGGCGGCACGTATAAGGTGTACGCCCACTATGCGGGCGATACCACCTTCGGCTCCAGCAACTCGCCTTCGATCACGGTGACGGTATCTCAAGAGACACCGACCATCGCAGTGACAACCTATCTGGCAGGCAACGGGACTTATCCGGTAACGACCGCCTTCTCTTACGGCGCGAATATCTGGATCAATGCCGGCTTGAACAGCCCCTCGGGCGTCGGAACACCGACCGGCAGCATTACGTTCACGCTGAATAACGGGACTGCCAACCTTCCCACTCTTACTGTGCCGCTCGATCCTAACCAGGAGTTCACACTGCCTGGAACGACCGGATTCTACAAGGCGACTGGGTACCTGCTGTCAGCCCTTGGCGAGGTGCGGGACGACTTTGCCCCCAACTACCCTGTGCTGGCTCCGGGCAGCTACACGGCGAAGGTGACGTATCCGGGTGACAATACCTTCACCTCGGCCACGTCCAATACAGCCGCGTTCACGGTTGGACCGGTGGCGCCGACGTTCACGGAGACGCCCGTCACGCTTACGATTCCAGTGGGCGGATTGCCGATCATCGATGCGTCGGTTACCACAGTCGCTCCAACGGCCGGTGGCCTACCTCCCACTGGTACGGTGACCTTCACGGACACCACTGTTCCCGCGACCCCGGTATCCCTCGGTCCTGCGGTCAGCCTGGTGCCGGCTGTAAGCCTTGCGAACAGCGCAGTCAGGTTCGTGGCGACGCTGCCAGTGACCGGGCTGACCACGCTGGGTGCCCATACCATCACAGCGGTTTACTCCGGCGACACCAACTACCAGACCTCGACCAAGACGGCAACCGTCACGGTTGGCGGCTCGGCTTCGGTGGTCACACTGGTGCCCAGCCTGACGACAGCCCAGGTGGGGACTACGATTGCGCTGGCGGTAACCGTGCCGGCACCTCCAGTCGCTCCGAACCCGACGATCAGCCCCGGCAGCGTGTATCTGTTTGACGGGACGATTCCGCTGGGTACAATCGCACTCGGCAAGAACGTCTATACGGGTACGCTCAACGAAGCAGCGTTCGCCGCTGGGACCCACGTCATCACGGCGACCTACAGTGGAAGCGCAACCTTCGATGCGGCGACGTCTTCGGCGGTCACTATCGTGATCTCCAAGAACACGCCGACCGTGGCGCTGACCGTGGAGCAGAACAACACTACTGCAACCAGTGCGAACACCGCGTATGGCATGGTGCTGACGCCAACACCGCGCAATGCGAATGCCATGAACCCGGCGCCTACAGGCTCCATCAATGTCCTTGATGGCACCAAGGTGCTCGGTTCGGGTCCGATCACGTATCAGACGGGGTATACCGACTACTACGTGGCCAACTACACGGGTACGGCGCTGGCGCCCGGCACCCACAGCATCACCGCGCAGTATCCTGGGGATGCGAACTACGCCGGGTACACGACCGCGCCGCAGATACTGGGCATCGGTCTAACCACAACGACGCTAGTGATTACGGGGCAAGGAACCGCACCGGGCCTGGTACTCACCTTGACCGCAACGGTTGCGCCTGTGGTCAGTCCGAGCTCGCCGGCGCTTACTGGAACGGTCTCGTTCTATCTGAACGGCAGTACCAAGCCGATAAGCTCGACACCGACCCCCGTGGTCAATGGCGTTGCCACTCTGAGTAACGTAACGTTCCCCGGAAATGCCGCGAACACGATAGTCGCGGTGTACTCGGGTGACGCCAACTACTACACCTCGTCGAGTGCGGCGACGACGATCTCCGGGTTTACGATCTCGGTATCGCCGTCGAGCATGACGATTGCGCAGGGAGGTTCGGGGACTGCAACCGTGACGGCCACATCGTACGGTTCGTATTCCGGGTATGGGACGCTGGCGTGCACGGGTCTGCCGGCGAACTCGTACTGCACCTTTGCGTTCCCCAGCGGCAACTCGGTGCAGTTCCTTGGAGTGGACGGAAGCCAGACGTTTACGGTGACCATCTACTCGCAGGGTCCGACGATCCTGAAACCAGCCAGCCTGATGTGGATCCCGGCAATGATGCTCGCCGGATTCCTCATGCTCCGCCGCAAGCAACTCTCGATGCGCGGACGTCAGCTGATGGTCTTCGGCATCCTGCTCTTCGGGATGCTGGCGGTCAGCGGCTGCGCAGGAGGCAGTTCGGTCTCGGCCGGCAATGCTACCCCGCTGGGCAACAGCACGGTGCTGATCACAGCGTCCGGGACCGGGCTCAGCTCGGCCAGCCCGAACGTAGCGCCGACCGCAACGATCGCGCTGACGGTGAACTAATAGCCGGCTAAACCCTCGAAGGCCCGGAGAGATTCTCTCCGGGCCTTTGTGCGTTTGTGGCGTCGAAAGCATTTTGGTTCCATGGAAAGCTTTCAGGGTGTGCGAGAAGGCATGCCCCAGGGGCTAAAGCCCACATCCTTGGCTGTACGAAATGCCGGGGCTGAAGCCCCGCCCTACCTAGAAGCAAAGGCAAACGCGTCTCTTGCAACATCCATGACAATGCTCTACAGCAGGAACTTCGTGGTGAAGGCTGCGGTGGGGTCGATGGGCTTCTGGATGAGATTCAGGTCGAGCAACTGCCGGTACATGGTGATCCAGCGGGCGGGATCGAACTGGCCTAGCTGGGACGCCGGTGGGTTGCTGGAATTGGTCAGGCTGTCTTCGCTGTTCTGGCCGGTGACGAAGCCGCCGGTCTTGAGCGCCCGATAGCTGTAGCTCATCCACTCGGGGTTGAGGGCGGGGTTCAGTTTCTGGATGAGGGCGTTGGCGGCGGTGGGATCGGCTATGTAGTCTTGCCAGCCACGAATGGAGGCACGCGTGAACTCCGCAACGATGCCGGGATGCTGCTGAGCGTAGGCCTGCGAGGTGTAGAAGACGCGGTAGGGATCGTAGCCCGCGTCGCGATTGAGCAACATGCGGGTGGGCACGCCGGCCTTCTGCGCGAAGAAGGGTTCGGAGGTGACGAAGGCCTGCTGGATGTAGTTGGGGTCCTGGAGGAAGTTGGCGACGCTGTAGGTGGCGGGGATCTCGTGGACGTGATCAAGGTGAAATCGCTTGCGGATGAACTCCCACCAGGTGGAGCCGGGGCGGACGGCGACGGTGCGGCCGTCTAAATCCGGCCAGGAGTGTACTGGAGAGGCTGCGTGGAGCAGGATTCCCTGGGGGTCGTGCTGCATGGTGGCGCCGACGGCGAGGAGCGGCTCGCCGGAGTTGGCGATGGCTTCGAGAATGTGGTCGGAGGATTGCAGGGCGAACTGCACGGCGCCGCTGGCTACAAGGCCCTCGCTGGCGACGAAGGGGCCGCCGGGGAGGATCTGGACGTCGAGACCTGCCGCCTTGTAGTAGCCCCTTACCAGAGCATTGTAGAAGCCGCCGTGCTCGGGTTGCGGATACCAGTCGACCTGGAGCTTGACCGGGGTGAGGCCGGAGGTGTTGGGACGCGAACGGCATCCGGTGAGCAGAACGGACCCTGAAGACATGGCCAGAGTGGAGATGAAGGATCGACGCGACTGATGCTTGAAAACGGGCTGCATGGGTGCAGCGTAGCATCTTGCGCGGCGATACGTGGCTAGGAGGCTACGAAATCTGCAAGCAAGGCACTGAGTGCGAGGAGTGCGGCGTCGCCGCCGGGCGGGGCAACGAGTTGAAGACCGCAGTCTTTCGATGCTGCGAATCCTGGAAGCGTGACGACCGGCAGCCCGGCGAGGCTCATGGGGGCGGTGTAACGCAGGATTCGCGGGCGGGTTAGAGCGTGGTCTGCGCCGGCAAGCAGCGCGGGCATTGGGCTGCATGGGAGCAGCAGGTAGTCGAAGCGGCCGAAGAGCTGGGCCATGCGGTCACAGAAAAGGGAGCGCTGGGTGTGGAGGGTTTTGAGCTCCTGCGGGGAGACAGCCGCGCCCCCTGCGAGGCGCTGGGCGATCGCCGGTTCAAAGTGGTGGAAGTGGCCGGCGTGGATGGTTGCGGCCTCCAAGGCCTGGATGGGGTTGAAGATGCTGAGTGATTCGTTCCAGAAGGCTGCGTCGAAGGTCTCGAAGGAGACTCCGGCTTGTGCGAGGCGGGATTGCCAGTGATGCAGCGTGCTGAGAACTGTAGGTTCAGGGTCGTGGAGGAAGGCGTCGTGAGGAATGCCGATGCGGAGTGCGCTGAGGTTGGGTGGCTCAGCCGGGGAGAGCCCGAAGAGGGCGTGGGCGAGGGTGGGGCCGTCGCGGAGGTCGCGATAGAGCCAGCCGAGGGTGTCGAAGGAGGGTGCGAGATGGGCGCCGCCTTGCCAGAGCCCTGCACCCAGCCCGATAGATGCGCGGTAGCCGGCGAGGCCGCAGAGTGCGGCGGGCACGCGGATGGAGCCTCCTGTGTCGGTGCCGATGGCGGCAAGGGCGGAGCCTTCCTGCACGCTGGCCGCGGCGCCGCTGGAGGAGCCGGCAGTGAGGAGAGCTGAGTCGCGAGGCTGAGTGCAGTCGCCGAAGTCGCGGTTCTCTCCGGTGATGCCGTAGGCGAGCTGGTGAAGATGAGTTTTTCCGGTGATGACGGCTCCGGCAGCGCGCAGGCGAGCGGCTACTGCGGAGTCATCGGCGGCCAGGCCGTTGTGGTCGCGATAGAAGCTGGAGCCGCAGGAGGTGGGGAAGCCGGTGAGATCGAAGCAATCTTTGAGCGAGACGGGAATGCCCCAGAGCGGTTGGGTGTGGATGTCTTCGTGGCGCAGGCTGGCGGCTTCGTTGCGGGACCAGGCTTCGTCGCGCGCGAGATAGACGTTGCGGCCGGCGTTGCTGTTGGCCCGGGCGAGGGCTGCATCGAGCACGGAGAGCGGATCGGCTTCGTCGCAAAGGTACATTTGGCGAAGAGATTGGATTGGGGAGGGTGCAACGGGCGTCAATCCAACGGGCGAGGATCCAAAGGGCATAGGCAGATTCTATCCAGCTCCACTATCCGTTACAGTATAAAAACCGCAAGGCATTGCAGAGCTTATCCGCCACATAGGAAAGGTTGGTCCGCATGGCACTCAGCAGGCGCGATTTTCTGAAGCAATCCGGTTACGCCGGAGGAGCCAGCGGGGTGCTTCTTTCCGCTCAGAGAATAGGTTGGGCGGAGGCAGTAGACGTGCTACGTTCGACTATGGTTCGAAAGAGCGAAGCTGGGACTGCAAAAACCAACACAGCGACAATCGACGCGGAACGTATGCGGTCGATTGCGGCATATACCGCACTGACGTTAGAGACGCCCAATCCTGTACCGTTTGGCGCGGACATTGTGAATACCAAGACGGGCGAGCGGCTGATGCGGGGTTATAACGCCGTTGGCGCAGAGCACGATCCGAGTGCGCACGCTGAGACGCGCTGTATTCGCCTGGCGTGCCAGAAGCTGCAAGGGTTTTCGCTGCGTGGCTATACGCTGTACACCACCTGCGAGCCATGCCCGATGTGCATGGCGTGCGCGCTGTGGGCAGGGCTGGACCGCGTGGTGTATGGGGCGACCATCGCCGACGCCAATCGCTTCACCCTGCAGATACAGATTCCGGCGAGTGAGGTTGCCAAGCGCTCCGATATGACGTGCATCGTCGATGGGCCTATCGAGCAGGAGGTTTGCGTGACCTTGTTCACCCATCCGAATATGCAGAAGGCGTTCAGGACGTGGAGCAGCAGGCGGGGCGAGTAAACGATAGGAGTTGTTATGAGCGATCTCGCCAGCGCGTTGTGTGAAGTGCTCGGCGATGCGACGCGCGTGTTAACGCAGCCGCAGGTGGTGGAGCGGCTTTCGCGGGACTTCTACTGGTACTCGCCGGTGCTGCGGCCGCTGCTGGATGGCAAGCGCGCGGATGTGGTGGTGCAGGCGATGTCGACCGATGAGATCGTTCGCGTGCTGCGATATTGCTATGCGCAGGATGTGCCGGTGACGGCGCGTGGAGCGGGGACGGGGAACTATGGACAGGCGGTTCCGCTGTTCGGGGGCGTGGTGCTGGACCTGCAGTTGATGGACAGGATTCTTTCTATTGGCGAAGACGGCGTTGCAGTGTGCGAGCCTGGAGTGAAGTTGGGAGCGCTGGAGAATGCCGCGCGTGAGGTGGGCTGGGAGCTGCGCTGTTATCCGTCGACGATTGCCAAGGCCTCCGTGGGTGGGTTTCTTGGCGGGGGCTCGGGTGGAGTTGGGTCGGTGGCGCACGGCGGGTTGCGCGACTTCAAGACCGTGCGCGCGATTGAAGTGGTGACGATGGAGGCTGAGCCGCGCGTGGTGCTGCATGAGGGTGACGCGGTGCACGAGATCATGCACTCGTGGGGGACCAATGGCGTCATCACAAAGATTTGGCTGGCGCTGACGCCGGCGATCGCGTGGGCGCAGTGTGCGGTGGCGTTCGTGAGCTTTGAGCAGGCGTTCGATTACAGCGAGTCGATTGCGAAGGATGAGGCGTGGACGAAGCGGCTGATTACAGTTTTTGAGTGGCCGATACCTTCGTTCTTCTCGCCAGTAAAGACGCTGGTGCGCGAGGGGCAGGCGCTGATCTTTGCGCTGATCGCCGAAGAGCAGTGCGTGGCGTTCGAAGATAGCGCGCGCGTGAGCGGCGGCGAGGTGACGTGGTCGAAGCCGTATGCAGGGTTGAAGTCTTCTCCACTGCTTTCGGACTATACGTGGAACCATACGACGCTGTGGGCGATGAAGTCGGACCCGGCGTATACCTATCTGCAATGCGGCTTCGATGCAACGCGCGCGCGGGAGCAGCTTGCATTGCTGAAGACAAAGTTCGGCGACGAGTTTCTGCATCATGTGGAGTGGATGAAGAATGGTGCGGGTGCGATCTTTCCCGCAGCAATACCCGTGGTGCGGTTTACGACGGAGCAGCAGCTGAATGAGATGATCGACTTCTGCCGGGCGAACGGTGTGTTTGTGGCGAACCCGCATGTGAACAATGTGGAAGGCGGCGGGCGGTATCGTGAAGACAATGTGCAGTTGCAGGCCAAGTATCGCTATGATGCGAAGGGCTTGATGAACCCGGGCAAGATGGCGACGTTTGAGAAGAAGTCTGTAGAGGTTTGAGAGCTAGAGGATAGAGGTTTGAGAGGGCGGTGTTCTTGAAGACTTGGATCAATGAGGCGCGGCAGTTTGCAACTTTGAATTGGAAGCAGGTGGAGGCGTTGCCCAAGGAGAGCACGCTGTTGGTGCTGCCAACGGCGGCGATCGAGCAGCATGGGCCGCATCTTCCGCTGGCCACCGATACGCTGATCGGCAACGTGCTGCTGGGCCGAGCGCTCGATTTGTTGCCGGGCGATATGCCGGTCTATGCACTGCCATCGGTCTGCTATGGCAAGAGCAATGAGCACATAGGATTTCCTGGAACGCTGTCGGTTTCCGCGACGACATTTATGGCGGTGCTGCGGGATATCGGCGCGAGCGTGGCGACTGCGGGGTTCAAGAAGCTGGTGCTGTACAACACGCATGGCGGCAACTCGGCGCTGGTGGATGTGATGGCGCGGGACCTGCGTGCGGAGTTTGGCTTGCGCACATTTCATATGGGCGGCGCGGCCGGAGCAAAGGCTGAGGGGCTGAGCGAGCAGGAGGCCAAGTATGGTTTCCATGCGGGTGAGTGGGAGACCGCGCTGTTGCTGGCCGCGACGCCCGAGCTTGTCGATACCAGCGCCTATACCGTCAACTACATTGCGCGGCTGGAGGATGAGAGCATTCTTTCGCCGGAGAAGGGCGCGGTGAACTTTGCGTGGTTGACGCGTGACATTGCGGAGAGCGGCGTGTTGGGAGATCCGCGACCGGCGACCGCGGAGAATGGGGAGCGATGGATCGCCGCTGCGGCGAAGAAAGCTGCGGCCGCACTGGAAGCTGCGTTTCATTATGAGAACAACTACAAGCCGTAGGGCGAAGAGCAAAAGCAGGCCCTTCCCCTTCGACAAGCCTAGGGTCAGGATGACGATTTATAAGAGGTTGTAAGCAGATGGCGGAGGGTACGCGGATAGATTGTGGCGATGGAGTTACGCTGGAACGCGGCGTTCGCTTTCGGTTGTCCGATGGCGTGACGCTGGTCTCCGACCACTACTTCCCTCCTGATGCCGGCCCATATCCTACGCTGTTGATGCGACAGCCGTATGGGCGCGATATCGCGTCGACCGTGGTGTATGCGCATCCTGCGTGGTTTGCGCGGCGTGGATATAACGTGGTGATCCAGGATGTGCGCGGGCGAGGCGGTTCGGAGGGTGATTTTTATCCGTTCCGCAACGAAGCCCGCGACGGCGCGGAGACGATTGGGTGGCTGCGTACACGGGCAGAGTGCAATGGGCGCATCGGGATGTATGGCTTCTCGTACCAGGGCGCGACGCAACTGCTTGCCGCTGCCGAGCAGCCGGAAGGGTTGCAGTGCATCGCACCGGCGATGACCGCGTGTGACCTGTATCGCGGATGGTTCTATCACAACGGCGCGCTGCGGCTGGCTTCGTCGCTGGGGTGGGGATTGCAGATGTTGAAAGAAGATGCGCGGCGGCTGGGGCTGCGCGAGGCCAGTGAGAAGCTCGAAGCTGCGTGGACGAATGTGCGCACACAGGCTGCATATCTTCCCTATGCGGAGCATCCGGCGATAGTCGATCCGGAGTTGCCCTCATATGTGCGCGACTGGTTCGAGCATGATACTCCGGGCGATCACTGGGGCGCGATGGATGTGAATGAGCGTTCCCATTTAATAGACGTGCCTGCGTTGCATGTCTCAGGATGGTACGACACGTATCTCGAGGGCAGTATTCGCGGCTTCAATATGTTGCGAAGCAGTGCGGCGACGGCACATGCACAGGAGAACCAGTACCTGGTCGCAGGGCCGTGGGTGCATATCCCGTGGGGTGATCGCGTGGGTGAGATGCCGCTGGGGAGCGAAGCTCTGCTGGATATGGATGCGCTACTGCTGCGGTGGTTTGATCACTGGTTGAAGGATGCGAATAGCTTCGCTGGAGAGCCGCGCGTGCGGCACTTTGCGATGGGCGCCAACCGCTGGATGGGTGCGGTCGATTGCAGCGGCGAGGGCGAGCGCGTGTTGCATCTGCATAGCGGCGGTCGAGCGGAGTCGCGCAAGGGCGATGGCTGGTTGTCCGATGTCGCTCCGCGCGGTGAGCCGCCGGATGTTTTTGTGTACGACCCCGAAGTGCCAGTGGCCGCGCCCGGTGGAGTGCAGGCCATAAGTGGTGTCTTCGATCAGTCGGCGCTGGAGATGGGCAACAACCTGCTGGTGTATACGGGTGAGCCGCTGGCGGAGGCAATCCATGTCTTTGGCTCGCCGCGGGTCGTGGTCTATGCGACGACTTCAGCGAGCTGCGCGGACATTACGGCCAAGCTGGTGCGCGTGACAGCAAGTGGGCGTGCGGAGTTTTGTTGCATCGGGATTGCGCGATCGTCGTATGTGTTCGGTTCGTACTATAAGGCGGATGAGGTGCAGCGCTGGGAGTTTCGGCTGGAGCCAACATCGACTGTCTTTGCCGCGGGTGAGTGCGTGCGGCTGGAGATCGCAGGCTGCGCCTTCCCGTTGTACGACCGTAATCCGTCGAGCGCGATCAAAGCCTCTGAGATGTCTCCGTGGAACTGGCAACGGTCCACGCACACGATCTTCCATGATGCGGAGCGGCCTTCGGTGTTGCGGCTGCCGCTGATAGAGGTGGCTCTGTGAGTATGCCCGAGGTGCTGCTTCGCAATGTAGGCAAGCGGTTCTCCGGAACTGCTGTGCCAGTGCTTGAAGGCATTGAGCTATCCATCGATCGCGGTGAGTTCGTTTCGATCATTGGGCCTTCGGGGTGTGGGAAGTCGACGCTGCTGAAGCTGGTCGCCGGGCTGCTGCCGTGCAGTAGCGGAGAGATCGCGGTCAACGGGATGAAGCCGGAGGACGCGCGTGCGTTGGTGTCGTTTGTGTTTCAGGACCCCACGTTGCTGCCTTGGCGGACCGTGGAGAAGAATGTGGCGCTGGCGCTTGAGCTCGAAGGTAAACCGCGGGAGGAGAACGCAAAGACGACTGCGATGTTGTTGGAGCTGGTGGGGTTGTCGCATGTGGCGAAGCACTATCCGCGGCAGCTCTCAGGCGGGATGAAGATGCGGACATCGATCGCCCGCGCGCTGGCGACGCGCCCACGATTGTTGCTGATGGACGAGCCGTTTGCGGCGCTGGATGAGATGACGCGCGACCGCATGAACGAGGAGTTGCTGCGGCTGCGCGAGGAACAGAACTGGACCGTTATATTTGTGACGCACTCGGTGGCGGAGGCGGTTTTTCTGGCGTCGAAGGTGATTGTGCTGGCACCCCATCCCGGGAGAGTCGCGCACGTGATCGATGTGACGCTGACTTATCCGCGTACGGAAGCGACGCGAGAGTCGGATGCGTACGATGAGATCGTAAGCCGTACATCGCGGCTTCTGAGAGAGGCGCACCGGCTATGAAGAAGGCTATGAGGAATCGATCTCTGCTGCTGGTGAACTCTGTGCTGGTGTTCAGTGCGCTGATCATGCTGTGGGAGGCTGTGATTCTGATCTTTCATGTGCAGCCATATATGCTTCCCGATCCATTAGCTGTCGTTACGACGACCGCCGGCCGGTTTCCAGATCTTTGGAGCGCGTTCCTGATTACGGCAGAGGAAGCGGCGATGGGGCTGCTGGCTAGCATTGTTGTGGGAGTGCTGGTGGCGTTGGTGTTTGCACGGTCGAGGTGGATTCGACGGCTACTGTTTCCTTACACAGTGTTGCTGCAGACGGTGCCGATCATGGCGGTGACTCCGCTGATCATCATGTGGGTAGGCCCTGGACTCAATGCCGTGGTGCTGATTGTCTTCATCTTTTGCTTGCCTTCGATTATTGCGAATACGACGCAGGGGTTGATCAGCGTGGATGAAAATCTGGTGCAGTTGTTCCTGATGCACAACGCATCGCAGGGGCAGAAACTGCGCAAGCTGCGGTTTCCACATTCACTGCCGAACCTGTTTGTAGGGGTCCGTGTGGCGAGCGGAGTTGCCGCTATCGGCGCGATCATTGGCGAACTGTTTGCAGGGTCGACGGGTGTTGGGCATGGAGGCCTGGGCTATTCCATCGAGTATGCGAAGGACCAGTTGCAGACGAGCTATCTCTTTGCGCTGGTTGTCGCGGCGACGGCGCTGGGGTTTGCGTTCTTTTTTATCGCGATGTTTTTTGAGTGGCTTCTGCTGCATCATTGGCATGAGTCGGCGACGGTGGTAGAGGATATCTGATGCTGCGTTTGCAGGGTGATAACGGTTGGTGGCTGGTGACGCATCCGGACCATGCGTATTTGGCGGGTGAGTTTGCTTCGCAGTGGGGCAACGAACTTTTTGCGCCGCCGGAGCCGCGTACGCATGTGCTGCGGGGCATTTATGCGCATGACGATGGATGGAGCGTGCGCGATGCGAAGCCGTCGATTACGAGACAGAGAAAGCCGGCGGCGTTTTCGGTGGAGCTGGTGGGAGCGTACTCAGCGTTCGAGGAGATCGATCTTGAGGCGTATCTCGCGGTGCGAAGGAGCGCGGTGCAGTTGATGGCTCAGCAGGATGCGTATGCGGCGATTTTGATCTCAATGCATACGTACAACCTGCTGACGGCAAGGGCCGACCGCAGTACGATCCGACCGGAGAAATTGCCGCTGCTGGATGAGTTTCTGGCGCAGCAGAAGGAGTTGCAGAGGGAGTTGCAGGAACAACTCGCCGAGCAAGACGAGTTGCCGTTGGAGCAGATCACGCTGGATGCGTTGACGCAGAACTTCCGGCTGCTACAGGCTTGCGACAACCTCTCG
>Ga0302316_10001269_pt1 | contig 20289 bp, 21 predicted proteins | sample III_Palsa_N3_2_FD_200456 | JGI IMG/M metagenome (GOLD analysis project Ga0302316, IMG submission 200456) | Peat permafrost microbial communities from Stordalen Mire near Abisko, Sweden - III_Palsa_N3_2 | ecosystem: Environmental > Terrestrial > Soil > Palsa > Peat permafrost | place: Sweden...
CGGACTTGCTGGGCATGAATGCCCAGCAAGTCCGTGAGGCGGGGTGGCCTTCTCTTTGGGTTACTTTTCTCTTGGCCACGCAAGAGAAAAGTGACTCACCCTCCGTCGGAGGACGAAACGCTCTGCAACCGAAACAGCAGATCGCGGGGATGCCATAGCTCACGCCCAAGTCGCTGGGCCCCTGCCTTCGCAGGGGTGACGAAGAGTTGGTGATCCCGCGAGCACCCCCCTCCCAACCTTCTCCCCAAAGGGGAGTAGGGGCTGTTACGGCGTTGAGCCGTAGCCGCCGGCTACGCCCTTGCTCGCGTATGCCACGGCGTCATGAGGGTGCAGGCTTTCCTGATGTTCGACGCGGATGTGGAAGTCGGTGAGCCGATCATCGGCATCGAGCGCCTTCTGGATGCGTCGCGCGGCGTCCTCGCAAAACATCAGGTTGCCGCCGTTGGCGAGCGCAAACGCCTGTTCGTCCTCGCGCTTCACCGCGGTCTGCACTGGCGTGCCGAGCGCATGTTCAACGCGATCGATCAAGCCGATCAAGTCGAAGCCCGCGTTCGATGTCGGCCGAACGCGCAGGCAAGCGACGCTGCGTTGTGCGTGCGGCGTAGCTATGATGCCCTGCTCGCTACCCAGCCACGCCAGAACAGCAGCGTGATCGAGCGGCCTACCGGCATCGAAATCCTTCGCGAACTGATCCTGGATCAGCTGACGCGATAGCGCTGCGGACGCCGGACAGGTCGAGGAATACACCACTTCGGTACCGAGTTCGAGCAGAAACACGTCGCCTGTCAGGCTGGCCTGAATGGTCACCGGATACGCGCGCCATCCGCTGTTTTCGCTGCGCAGTGCCGGGCGACGTACCAGGTGTTCGAAACGGATGCTGAGGCAGGCGCGATCGGCAAGATCCTTGTGCGAATCGAGAAAACCCTGCAGCAGCGCGTGCAACGAATCGGCAGTGAGCGTCTGCGTGCTCAACGCCTGTTCGACCTGCAGGTACAGCCGCGACATGTGGATGCCGCGCTTGTCCGGCCGCTTCATGTTGACGAACGCGCCGACCTTGGCACTGCTCCGCTGCACGTCGCCGTCGCCGGCATCGAAATGCACCGGCACCTGGATATCAGCCATGCCGACCCAGTCCAGCGCGCCTGCAAGATGCGGCTGCGCGTGCACGGCAACATCGGGCAGCAGGCGGACGGTATTTTCCTGATTTGACATCGGTAGATCCTGGCATCGGCGCATGGGATCGCCGAGAAGAACTTCAATCTTGGGGCAAGTCGGTCACGCACAATAGTGGCGCGACGGAAACACTGCGTCTCAGGTGGTTCCGGGCAGCTGCCGACGCCAGGCGCGAGCAGCCCGCCACGCCTGCAGCGTCGTGGCGAACCCGGTGCGCGGCTGACCCGCCTGCAGCGCGACCAGCGCGTCGCCCGCCCGCGTGGCGCGCTGCGCCAAGTGCTGGCCATGCTGCGATTCCAGCGCACGAAACACGCTCAGCGGTCCCGCCAGTCCGGCCGATTCGCGCCAACTGGCCAGTAAATCATCCAACTGCGCCTTGACTGCTTGTTGGCGTTCCGCACTGGGTTCCCGCAACTGCGCGCGGCTCAGGCCGTGTCGCGCAAGTCGCGCCATCGGCAGCGGCAGGCGATCCCGTTCTGCGTCCTGTTCGAGCCGCAGCAAGGCATAGAGCAGATGATTGAGCGTAGCGACCCGCGTCGCACGCTCCGCCGATGCGCCGACGCCGTACCACCAGGCGGTTTCCAGCGCGGCCAATGCCCCATGCAGTTGGGCGCCTGCCGCCAGCTGCGCGGGGAAATCCGCCGCCGTGCCCTCTTCCAGCTGCGCCATCGCGGCCAGCACCGGTGCCAGCCAAAGACCACCGGCGATCGCACGTGCTCGTTCGTCATCGAACAGCACATGGGTCAAAGGATGCCGGCCACCGCTTGCTGCCGCACCGGCAAGCTCTTCGGCCCACCAGTTGAGTTTCGCCGCGGCCACCTGTGGCTCGCGGATACCGTAAGCGGCGCCGAGCAACTCCTGCTCCAACGCGGCCAGCGCGATATGGCCTGGATAACGCTGTCCATCGACAAAGACCAGTGCAATGCGCTGCTGCGGCTGCACCGCCAGCCACTTGTCGATGAAATTCTGCAATACCGCGTTTTGTTCGCCCCGCTCGCTCATGCCGCGACCGGTTGCAGTCGCAGCAGATTGGCCAGTTGGGCTGGCGTGTCCAGCACGGCGTCGGCGCCCCACTCGTGCGGATCGCCGCCGTCGAGATAGCCCCAGCTCACCGCAACCGTATACAGGCCGGCAGCAGCGCCAGCCTGTATATCGCGACGGTCATCGCCCACGAACACACCCTGCGCCGGTGCCAGCCCCGCCTGTTCGCAAGCCAGCAGCACCGGTGCGGGATCGGGCTTTTTAACGGGCAGCGTGTCGCCGGAAACCACGGCGCTGGCGCGATGGGTCCAGCCGATACGATCGATCAGTTCATCGGTGAGAAAACCAGGTTTGTTCGTCACGATACCCCAGCGCCAGCCCTGCGCTTCGATGCGCTCGAGCAGGTTGTCGATGCCATCGAACAGAGTTGTCTGTTGTCCCATGACGTGCTGGTACAACTCCAGATAGCGCGGTACCAACCCCTCGATGACAGACTCACCTTGCTCGGCAAATGCGCAGCGCAACACCGCTCGTGAACCGCGCGAAACCACTTCACGCACCGGCGCATAGGGCGGCGGCGGCACGTTCTCCTCTGCGCATTGAGCTAACAGCGCGGCGTAAAGATCGGGTGCGCTGTCGAGCAAGGTACCGTCCAGATCGAACAGCACGCCCTGGATATTTTCGGGAAAGGGCTTCATGTCGGCTTGTGCGCGCTGAGCAGATAATTGACGGCGGTGAAGCGGCTGAGCCAGGCCTTGCGCTGCAGTGGGTTGTAACCGAGTCCCGACACGTCTTCCAGTTCCAGTCCGGCATGCCGCAACAAACGACCTAGCTCGGAAGGCTTCAGGAATTGTGCGTAATGATGGGTGCCACGCGGCAACATGCGCATCACATACTCGGCACCCAGAATCGCCGCGCCGAATGCAGCCGGCGTACGGTTCAGGGTGGACATGAATAGCCGTCCACCCGGTTTCAGCATCGCGGCCAGATCATTCACCAGCGCGGCGGGATCGGGCACATGCTCGATCAGCTCCATGCAGCATACGGCGTCGAAAGTTGCGGGCTCCGCCGCAGCCAGGTCCGTGGAAGACTGCACCCGGTAGTCGACACTGAGATTTGATTCATGCAGATGCAATCGGGCGACTTCGATGACCTTCTCGCCAAGATCAATGCCGGTGACCTTGGCACCGGCACGCGACAAAGCCTCGCTCAACAGACCGCCGCCGCAACCCACATCAGCTACCCGCGCATCGCGCAGGTCGACGCGCGCAGCGATGTAGGCAGCGCGCACCGGATTGAGGTCGTGCAGCGGGCGTGACTCGCCGTCAGGGTCCCACCAGCGCGCAGCAAGCTCGCCGAAGCGGGCAATCTCATCAGCGCTTACGTTGGGTGCGTTCTGCATTGTCGAATCCTCAGAAACCATGACGGAGTTTAGTGCGCCTGCCATTCGTACACCGTGATATCCCAACCACCGCTGGTATGGGCCGGATCGCGATTGACGATCGCCTGCGCTTCAGCCAGATCCTTCGCACGCAGCAACCAGGCACCACCAGACTTGTCGCCAAACGGACCGGACATCTCATTGCGACCTTGTGAGCGCAGATCTTCAAGAAACTGCTGGTGCAGCGGCACCACCGCCGGATCGAACTGCGGGCGACGCATGACGAGGACGAGATAGCAGTTCATGGGCACTCCAGCTTCCTGCGACAAACTCAATGCGCGGCAATGCGTTCGCGCCAGGCGCGGGTCTTTGCGAGCAATGCGACGGTGTCGATGTCGAGCAATGCACGGTCGGCCAGCTTGCGTCGACCGGCGATCCACACGTCGGTGACCTGGTGGCGGGCAGCGGCGTAGATCAGTTGCGAGATGACGTGGAACAGCGGCTGAGTTTCCAGGTCGCTTAACCGCACAGCGGCGAGGTCGGCCTGCTTGCCGACTTCGATCGAACCGACCTTCGCATCCAGGCCGATCGCCTTGGCACCGTTCAGGGTCGCCGTGCGCAGTGCGTATGCCGCATCGAATGCGCCAGCATCTTCGGCGACTGCCTTGGCCAGCAGCGCGGCGGTGCGCATCTCGCCGAACATGTCCAGATCATTGTTGGAAGCACAACCGTCGGTACCGAGTGCCACATTGACGCCTGCCTGCCGCAGTTTTTCGGCCGGGCAAAAACCCGAGGCCAACTTGAGATTGGATTCCGGGCAATGCACAACCGACACACCGGCTTCGGCGCAGGCAGCAATCTCGCCGTCGGTCAGTTGGGTCATGTGTACCGCGATCAGCCGATCGTTGATCAAGCCGAGTTTCTGCAGACGCTGAAACGGGCGCAGTCCACTCTTGTTCTTTTCTTCCAGCACTTCATGCGCGGTCTCGTGCATATGCAGATGCACCGGAATATCAAGCTGGTCGGACAACACCCGGATACGCTCGAAGCTTTCATCCGAGACCGTGTACGGCGCATGCGGCGCAAACGCGGTACTGATCAACGAGTCGCCGCGGAAGCTGTCATGCACTTCGCCCGCACGTTCAAAATAGTCGTCCTGGGACTTCGCCCACGCGGTGGGAAATTCGATGACCGGCAAACCGACCACGGCGCGAAAGCCGAGCTTTCGATAGGTCGCTCCGATCACGTCGGGGAAAAAATAATTCTCGTTGGCACACGTCGTACCGCCGCGCAGCATCTCAGCCACTGCGAGCTCCACGCCGTCGCGCACAAACGCAGGTCCGATCACCTTCGCCTCGGCCGGCCAGATGTGCTGTTGCAGCCAGACCATCAAGGGCAGGTCGTCAGCCAAGCCACGCAACAGGGTCATCGGATTGTGGGTATGCGAGTTGATCAGGCCAGGGATCAACGCGTGCTCGGGCAGTTCGACCCGCTCACGCGGCGCATAGGCGACGCGCGCCTGGTCGATCGGCAGCAGCGCGACGATGCGGTCGTCGTGCACCACGACCGCGTGATCTTCCAGCACCACCGCATGGGGCTCGACCGGCACCACCCAGCGCGCTTCGATCGTCAGGTCGACTGGCTGTGGTGTCATCGGGCTCATTCTCAACTCGCTCTGCGTCAGTTTGGATACAACAAGGGGCGGTACCTTGCGGGGCCGCCCCTTGCCTTTGAATCGTCATTGCCTTTGATCGTCATTCCGGCGAAGACCGGAATCCAGTTTGGTCTGTACGCAGCACGCAGAATTGATGTGGTGCGCTACGCGTGGGTGCTTCACTGGATCCTGGCCTGCGCCAGCTCGTTACTTGACGCGGCTGGCGTATTCACCGGTGCGGGTGTCGACCTTGATGATCTCGTCCTGGTTCACGAACAACGGCACGCGGACCACGGCGCCGGTTTCCAGCTTGGCGGGCTTGCCGCCGCCGCCCGAGGTGTCGCCGCGAACGCCGGGGTCGGTTTCGACGATCTTCAACTCGACGAAGTTCGGCGGCTGCACGGAGATCGGCCGTCCGTTCCACAGGGTGACCACGCACTCCTCTTCGCCCTTGAGCCACTTCGCGGCTTCACCGGCGGCGGTTTTGTCCGCCTGGTGCTGCTCGAATGTTTCCTGCTGCATGAAGTGCCAGAACTCGCCATCGCTGTACAAGTACTGCATGTCCGAATCGACCACGTCGGCACCCTCGAACGACTCGCTCGCCTTGAGGGTTTTTTCAACGGTGCGGCCGTTGAGCAAGTTGCGGATGCGGATGCGGGTGAAGGCCTGGCCTTTGCCCGGCTTGATGAACTCCGCCTCGACGATCGTGCAAGGGTCGCCATCGACAATGATTTTCACACCGTTCTTGACGTCGTTGAGACCGTAGGTGGCCATGCAGTGAGCTCCGTTTCAATTGATAATCTGACAGACGAGGATCGAACAAACCCTACTCGTCATCATCAGCGGCTAAAATGTGGGGATTGACGGGCGTACGCCCGATACTTAGGCCGCACATGATAACCGCAAGCCCCGGCGCCCGCCTAACACGGCCCGAAATCGGGCGATCCGAAACCGGCACGATGCCTGACTGGCGGCAGCTATGGCGGGATGCCGTTACCGACCCGGCTGAATTGCTCGCCCTGCTCGGACTGCCGCAACTCGCCGATCAGCTGCCGCCCGCGGACGCCGGTTTTGCGTTGCGTGTGCCGCGCGGCTTCATCGCCCGCATGCGTCACGGCGATGCGAACGACCCACTGTTGCTGCAGGTCCTGCCCCAGCTGGCCGAACTGGACGAGGTGCCGGGTTTCGTCGCCGATGCGGTCGGTGACCTGGACTCACGCGCCGCAAAGGGGCTGCTACACAAATATCATGGCCGGGCCCTGTTGATCGCCAGCGGTAGCTGCGCGATCAATTGCCGCTACTGCTTTCGCCGACATTTCCCGTACGGTGAAGAAACGGCTGCCGCCGGTCAGTGGCGGCAGGCGTTGGAACATTTGCGGCAGGACCGATCAATCAGCGAGCTGATCCTGTCCGGTGGCGACCCCTTGTCCTTGGCTACCAGCAAGCTGGAGGCATTGAGCCACGGCCTGGCCGAGCTTCCGCATGTCACCCGATTACGTATCCATACCCGACTTCCGGTAGTGCTGCCAGAGCGGATCGACGCATCGTTCCTGAGCTGGCTCGGCGCCCTGCCGTTGCAGAAGGTGGTAGTGCTGCATATCAACCACGCCCGTGAGATCGACGCCGGTGTCGAGGCCGCCTGCGCCCGTCTGCGCGACGCCGGTGTCACGCTGCTCAACCAGTCGGTGCTGCTGCGTGGCGTCAACGACGATGAGGGTGTACTGGCTGAGCTGTCCGAGCGCCTGTTCGCGGCGGGCGTGTTGCCCTACTACCTGCACCAGCTCGATCAAGTGCAGGGCACGGCGCATTTCGAGGTAACCGATGCCCACGCCCAGGCTCTGGTGGACGCGTTGCGTGCGCGGCTGCCCGGCTATCTGGTACCCCGGCTGGTACGCGAAGTGGGCGGCGACCTCTCCAAGCGCCCGCTCTAAAACACGACAATGGTCACCTCCGTACCGTTTTCCGCTGGCGGCGATTCGCGGAATCCGTTACAAACATCAGTCATAGACGATACTGAACATGGATCCGCGTAGCCCAGCGGTGATCAACGGACAGCTCGACGACCCATGAAAAAAGACTACGTCATCAAGATCCTCTTCATCGAAAACTCGCTTGAAGAGGCCGAACAGATCATCAGCCTGCTGCGCAATACCGGCATTGCCGTGCGGCCCGCGCGGGCCACCAATGCCGACCAACTGCAGGCCGCGGTGAACGAGCTGGAACCGGACATCGTGATGTTCGACCCTGCCGTCGCGAATCTGGAACTGCGCGAAGTCGTGCAGCTACTCGACGCCTATGGCCGCGACTATTCATTGGTTGGCCTGGTCAGCACGATGGACAACCAGCTCGTTGCCGACCTGTTCGTGGGCGGCGCTCGTGGTGTCACGGCACGCAGCCAGCCGAAACAGCTGATTGCCGTACTGCGCCGCGAGTTCGACGCGCTGCAGACACGTCGCCAGGTGCGCCGGCTGGAAACCTCGTTGCGCGAATCGGAGCGCCGTTGCGATGCGCTGCTCGACTCTTCCACCGATGCGATTGCCTATGTCCACGAAGGCATGCATGTACGCGCCAACCAGGCCTATCTGAATACCTTTGGCTACGACAGTTTCGACGACCTGCTCGGCTTGCCGGTGCTGGACATGATCGATCCAGCGAACACGGACGAGTTCAAGTCCTTGCTCAAAAGCCACGCGCGCCAGGAGAAGCTGCCCTCGCAGCTTGCCTTGCGGGCGCGTCGCGCTGACGGCAACCATCTCGATGCCACCGTGGAATTTGCGCCAGCGACGTTCGAGGGCGAGCCCTGTCTGCAGATCGTCTTCCGGCGCCAGCTGGTCGACCCGGCGGTGCTGGAGCAATTGCAGCGGGATTCGGTCACCGGCCTGTTCAACCGTGCGCGCACGCTGGAATGCGTCGATGACGCGGTGGCTGCTGCGGCCAATGGCAAGAAAGGCCAATCGCTGCTGCTGGTTGAACCGGACAACTGGGCGTCGATCGTGGCCGGCATCGGTCTGGGCAAGGCCGATGAACTACTGGCCGGTTTCGCCGGCCGCATCCGCATGCTGCTGGGGGCCGACGATGTCGCCGGCATGCTCGCCGAACATACGCTGGGCGTCGTGCTGGACTCGCGTGCGGACGAAGCGATCAAGGAATGGATCGCCAAGCTCCAGCACAGCATCAGCAATGAGATTTTCGATGTCGGTACGCGTTCGATCAGCGTGACGGTCAGCATCGGCGGCAGCATGCTGGGCGAAAAGAATGCGAACACCGAACTGCTGCTCAACCAGGCCAGTCAGGCCTTGCGCACCGCGCAGAGCCTGGGTGGCAGCAAGGTCGAATTGCACGATCCAGCCGCCCGTGAAAAAGCCGATGACGAGCGTGATCGTTACTGGCTCGAACTGCTGCAGCAGGCGCTGGCGCAGAACGGTCTGGTGCTTTACCACCAGCAGACAGTCAGCCTGCAGGATGTCGAAGGCGACTACTCGGAGATCCTGCTGCGCATGAATGGTCCACAGGGCGAAGTGTTGCCCGGCTTCTTCATGCCGATCGCCGAAAAGCACAATCTCAACAGCGCGATCGATCGCTGGGTACTCGACCAGGCGATCAGCGCGCTGCAGGCGCGCGAAGGCCAGGGCCTGCACACCACGTTCTTCATCAAACTCACGGCCGCGTCGCTGCAGGACGATTCACTGCTGCCGTGGCTAGGTGAACGACTCACCAAGGCCGCACTGAAGAACGGCCGGGTCGTACTGGAAATGACCGAGAGCAAGGTGATGACCCTGCTGCGCCCGGCGCAGGAGTTCGTCAACGCGTGGAAAAAACTGGGCGGTCATTTCGCGCTGGAGCAATTCGGTTCTGGCCTGAACTCGTTCCAGCTGCTCAATCACATCGATGCTGATTATTTGAAGATCGACCGCAGCTATATGGCCGAACTACCGCGGCATCCGGAAAACCAGAAGAAGGTGGCGGAGATCTGTCAGCAGGCGCGCGAACTGAAACGTCAGACCATTGCCGAATGGGTGGAGGACGCCACCAGTACGTCGCTGCTGTTCGCCTGCGGCGTGGACTTCGTGCAAGGCAACTTCCTGCAGGAGCCGCAGCGGCTGGCATAAGAGCCTGTCTAAAGTCTTCTGTCGAATCTAAGCGATCACTTCAGGACTAGCGGGCATAGCTCCTTCCCAACCCTCCCCTGCAGGCAGGGGAGGTAGCCAAAAGCCAAGCTCGCTTATTGGATTCAACCCCAATCAGTAAGACTTTGAACAGGCCCTAAGATCAACAGCAACCCGCTCGCTATGTTTCCAGCACACCAACAGCAAAAAACCCGCGGATCGCTCCGCGGGTTTTTTATTGGCGCAGAAACAACCGGCCGAATTATTCGGCGGCTGAAGCAGCCGCAGCAGCAGCGGCAGCCTTGCCGGCAGCCTTGGCAGCGGCAGCGGCGGCCACGTCTTCCTTGATGCGGGCGGCCTTGCCTTCCAGACCACGCAGGTAATACAGCTTGGCGCCGCGCACTTTACCCTTGCGCTTCACGGTGACCGAATCGATCGCCGCGCTGTGCGACTGGAACACACGCTCCACGCCGGTGCCATGCGAGATCTTGCGCACGGTGAAGGCCGAATGCAGGCCACGGCTGCGGCGGGCGATGACGATACCTTCGAACGCCTGTACGCGCTCGCGGTTGCCTTCCTTCACCTTGACGTTGACGACCACGGTGTCACCAGGGCCGAATTCCGGCAGCTGGCGGGTGATCTGCTCGGCTTCGAACTGTTCAATGATCTTGTTCATGGCGCACCTGTCGGTTCACTTTAGCTATGTCAATCAATGCTGCGGCCGTTACTCGACCGCACCGTCTTGCCGTGACTGCTCTTGTCGAGCATGTTCGCGGCGGAATTCATCCAGCAATGCGCGGGATTCAGCATCCAGCGCACGCTGTGACAACAGATCCGGGCGGCGCAGCCAGGTTCGTCCCAGTGATTGTTTCAGGCGCCAACGGGCAATGGCCGCGTGGTCGCCGGATAACAACACCTCCGGCACGGTACCCAGCGCATCACGCACCGGTTTCGTGTAATGCGGACAATCCAGCAGGCCATCCGAAAATGAATCCTGCTCGGCCGACAGCGCGTCGTTCAACGCACCATCCTGCAAACGACCCACTGCGTCGATGACCACCGCCGCTGCAAGCTCGCCACCGGACAACACATAATCGCCGATGGAAAGCTCCTCGTCGACCTCGTGCGCCAGCAATCGCTCATCCACACCTTCATAACGCCCGCAAAGCAAGGCGATGCGCGGCAGTTTTGCCAACGCCTCCACCCTGCCCTGGGTCAGCCGCGTTCCCTGCGGACTGAGGTAAATCACATGCGCCGGTTCGGGCGCAGCGTCGCGCAGGGCCGCAAGGGTCGCGCGCAACGGTTCGATCATCATCACCATCCCGGGACCGCCGCCATACGAGCTGCTGTCCACGGTACGGTGCCTGTCGGTGGTGTAGTCGCGCGGATTCCAGGCTTCCACCTGCAGCAACTCGCGTTGCTGCGCGCGTCCTACGACGCCAACGGCAGCGCACTGACGCACGAAGTCGGGAAACAAAGTGACGACGTCAATGCGCATGATCCCAGACCCTCTGTCTCGCGGACTCTATCTCATCATCCGGCGACGTCAGAATTGAGGATCCCAGTCCACCACCATACGCCCTGCGGATAAATCCACCGAACGCACGTACGAACCCTGGATGAAAGGAATCAGCCGCTCGCGCTCGCCGTCCCTTACTACCACGACGTCGTTGGCACCGGTCGCGAACAGATGACTGACTCGACCCAGCTTTACGTCTTCCGTGGTGACGACCTCCAATCCTTCGAGATCGACCCAGTAATACTCATCCTTGGCGGGAGCTGGCAGCTGATCACGCGTGACATAGATGTCATTGCCGATCAGCGCTGCTGCCTGTTCCCGGTCATCCACGCCAGGCAATTGGGCCACCATGCCCTTGCCCTGCGAACGACCCTTCACTCCCGAGATCGGCGTCTCCACACCCGGCGCTGCAGTGAGCAGCCAAGGCTGGTAGTCGAAGATCCGCATGCGTGGTTCAGCCCAGGATTCGATCTTGAGCCAGCCCTGCACACCATACAGCCCGACGATGCGTCCGATCAGGACGCGCCGACCAGCTGCACTCATACTCAGGCAGCCTGCTGCTTGCCGGCTTCCTTGACCAGTGCGGCGACCTTGTCGGTCAGCTGGGCACCCTTGCTAACCCATTCCTTGACGCGCTCGACGTTCAGCTCAAGGCGCTTGTCCTTGCCCGAAGCAACCGGGTTGTAGTAACCGATGTTCTCGATGTTGCGGCCGTCGCGCTTGCTGCGCTGATCGGTCACGACAACGTGGTAGAACGGACGGCCCTTGGCGCCACCGCGCGAAAGACGAATCTTGACCATAACTAAAACTCCAGAGTTGCCGAATGACCGGCAGCCGCACGAGAACCGTGCGCGGTAAACGGGGCATTTTAACGGATTTTGGGGAAAAGGGAAGAGTTGAAGCCCAGGGCACGAGGGAGGAACAGTGAGGACGCCCTGCATGAAGCTGTGGCAGGCGCACTTGCTGCAGATCCCTGTGCTCGCATCAGCGCGGCGGCGGCAGACCGCCCATGCCACCCATGCCGCCCATGCCTTTCATGGCGCCGCGCATCTGTCGCATCAGGCCCTTGGTGCCGCCCTTGGACAGCTTGGACATCATCTTTTCCATCTGCATGTACTGCTTGAGCAGACGATTGACGTCGGCCGGCTGAGTGCCTGAACCACGCGCGACGCGAGCGCGGCGCGAGCCGTTCAGCAAATCCGGATGGCGCCGCTCTTTCTTGGTCATCGAACTGATGATCGCGATCATCCGCTTCATCTCGCCGTCGTTGACCTTGGACTTGACGCTGTCCGGCAAGCCCGCAACGCCTGGCAGTTTGTCCATCAAGCCGGCCAAGCCACCCATGTTACCCATCTGCTCCAGCTGGTCCTTCATGTCGTTCAGGTCGAAGCGCTTGCCCTTCATGACCTTGTGGGCCAGCTTCTGCGCCTTTTCCTGGTCGACCTTGCGCTCGACTTCCTCGACCAGCGACAACACGTCGCCCATGCCGAGGATGCGTTGCGCCAGACGGTCAGGATGGAACGGTTCCAGCGCGTCGGTTTTCTCACCAGCGCCAAGGAACTTGATCGGGCGGCCGGTGACATATCGCACCGAAAGTGCCGCACCGCCGCGGGCGTCGCCATCGGTCTTGGTGAGGATCACGCCGGTCAGTGGCAATGCGTCACTGAATGCCTTGGCCGTGGTGGCAGCATCCTGGCCGGTCATCGAGTCGACCACGAACAGTGTTTCGATCGGCGTGATCGCGGCGTGCAATGCCTTGATCTCAGCCATCATCGCCTCGTCCACATGCAGGCGGCCGGCGGTATCGACAATCAGCACGTCGACCACTTCACGTCGTGCAGCCTGCACCGCGGCCTTGGCGATGTCGACAGGGTTCTGCCCTGCCTCGGACGGGAAGAATTTCACGCCAACCTGTTCGGCCAGCGTGCGCAACTGCTCGATCGCGGCCGGACGATAGACGTCGCAGCTCACCACCATCACTTTTTTCTTCTTGCGCTCGGTCAGCAGGCGCGCCAGCTTGGCGACCGTCGTGGTCTTGCCGGCACCCTGCAGGCCGGCCATCAACACCACGGCCGGCGGTTGCTGCGCCAGGTTCAATTCGGTGTTGGCGGTGCCCATCACCGTGGTCAGCTCGTCGCTGACCACCTTGACCAGCGCCTGCCCCGGACTGAGGCTCTTCATCACGTCCTGGCCGACCGCACGCACCTTGATCCGCTGGATCAGCGCCTGCACCACCGGCAGCGCCACGTCGGCTTCCAGCAGCGCGATGCGTACCTCGCGCAGCGACTCGCGGATGTTTTCCTCGGTCAGCCGGCCGCGGCCGCGCAGGCGATTGACGGTGGTGGAAAGACGTTGGCTGAGCGACTCGAACATGACGGGACCGGCGTACAGGAAAGTGTTCGATTATAGCGGACGGATCGCCGGTGCTCCGCATGCACGTCCGGCGAGCCCTGTGCGACACTTCCGGGTCATGGCCATCCACGTCTTCGCGCTGCTCGCAATCGTGCTCTACCTCGCCGCCGCGGGGGGGCTGGCCCGCCCCTTGTTGAGCGGCGGCAAGCCTTTGAACCGACTGGCGCTGGCCTTGGCCGGAGGCGCTGTGCTGATCCACGCCGGCATCCTGCTGGGCGCGCATCGCGGCGCGCTGGACCTGCACTTCTTCGCCGCGCTGTCGCTGGTCGCGTTTGTGGTGTCGTTATTTACCCTGCTGGTGAGTCTCTCGCGCCCGGTCGCGGCACTCGGCGTGATCGTATTTCCGTTGACCGCGTTGCTGATCGTGGCTGACAGCTTCCTGGCGCCGCCGACGCTGCCGCTGACGATGGACTGGCAGATCAAACTGCATGTGACGGTGGCGCTGATCGCCTTCAGCGTGTTGTCGATGGCTGCCGCGCTGGCCATTCTGCTGGCGGTGCAGGAACGCGCGCTGCGCCATCGCCAATTCAGCCCCTGGATGCGCGCCCTGCCGCCACTAACCCTGACTGAAACACTGCTGTTCCGTTTGATAGCTGCCGGTTTCCTGCTGCTCACGCTGACCCTGATTACCGGCGCGCTTTTTGTCGACAACCTGTTTGGCCAGCATCTGGCCCACAAGACGATTCTATCGGCGGTGGCGTGGCTGGTCTTCGGTGTACTGCTCTATGGACGCTGGCGGCATGGCTGGCGTGGTCAGCAGGCCGTGCGGCTGACCTTGATCGGCATGGCCGTGCTGTTGCTCGCTTTCTTCGGCACCAAGGCGGTGCTGGAACTGATCCTGCATCGCACGCTCTGACCATGGCCGCGGAATTCGTGCTGACGTTGTCCTGCCCGGATCGCCCGGGCATCGTCGCGGCGGTATCCGGCCATTTCGCGGCCCACAACGACAACATTCTCGAAGCGCAACAATTCGGTGACACCGAAACCGGACGCTTCTTCATGCGTCTGGTTTTCCAGCCCGCCCTGGCCAACGCGACGCTGGTCAGCCGGCAAGCGGATTTCGCCGAGATCGCCCGGCGGTTTGGTCTGCAATGGCAAATGCGTGACCGCAACGAACATCGTCGGGTGATGCTGCTGGTGTCGAAGTTCGACCACTGCCTGGCTGACGTGCTTTATCGCTGGCGTATCGGCGAGCTGGCGATGGAAATCACCGCCATCGTCGCCAACCATCCGCGCGAAACCTATCAACACCTCGACTTCGACGACATCCCGTTCCACTACCTGCCGGCCCATGCGCCCGACAAGGACGCGCAGCTGTGGGCGCTGATCGAGCAGAGCCGCACCGACCTGGTCGTGCTTGCGCGCTACATGCAGATACTGTCCAGCGAACTAACCGCCAAACTGGCCGGTCGCTGCATCAATATCCATCACTCTTTCCTGCCCGGCTTCAAGGGCGCGCTGCCCTACCATCAGGCACACCGACGCGGCGTCAAGCTGATTGGCGCGACGACACACTACGTCACCGCCGAGCTGGACGAAGGACCGATCATCGAGCAGGACATTGAGCGCGTTAGCCACCACGACACGCCCGACGACATGGTCCGCATTGGCCGCGACATCGAGCGGCGCGTGCTGGCACGCACGCTGCGGCATTACCTGGACGATCGCATTCTGCTCAACGGCAACAAGACGGTGGTATTCAGCTCGTAACCGTGAGCTGGGGTAACCGCAACCGTGAGTTTGAGTAACCACGGGATCGCACAATTCCGTCACCTCTGCGAAGGCAGGGGTCCAGTGCTTTTCGCGCTGTCAGTTGTGTCGTCGCGGTTTGCGGTTTTCCAGTGCAGGGCACATGGGTCCCTGCCTTCGCAGGGACGACGAGGAAGCATAAGCACTCCGCTAGCACCCGAACCCTCACCCCATCCCAGTCCAAATAGAAAGAGAAGTAGACCGCGTCGCATCCGTAGAAAGCGCTCGCTGTATCTCAGCGACAGGCGTCGATGGCCTCGGACAATCGTTCCACGCCAATCACTTCCATCTCGCCGACGCGCCCCTTCTTCGGCGCATTCGCCTTCGGCACAATCGCGCGGCGGAAACCATGCGTGGCAGCTTCTTTCAAGCGCTCCTCGCCATTCGGAACCGGACGAATTTCGCCGGACAGCCCGACTTCGCCGAAGGTGATGGTCTGTTCGGGTAAGGGGCGGTCGCGCAACGAGGAAAGTACTGCCAGCAGCACTGGCAGATCCGCTGCGGTCTCCTGCACGCGGATGCCGCCGACCACGTTGACGAAAACGTCCTGGTCGTAAGCGGCCACGCCGCCATGGCGATGCAGTACGGCGAGCAACATGGCCAAGCGATTCTGTTCCAGCCCCAGCGCAACGCGACGTGGATTGCCCAGTGAGGACTGATCGACCAGCGCCTGTACTTCAACCAGCAGTGGTCGCGTACCTTCGCGGGTCACCATCACCGCACTACCCGACGTCGGACCGTTGTGTGCCGACAGGAAGATCGCCGATGGATTGGGCACTTCACGCAGACCCTTGTCGGACATGGCGAAGACGCCAAGCTCGTTCACGGCACCGAAGCGGTTCTTGAATGCACGCAGGATGCGAAAGCGGCTACCGGATTCGCCCTCGAAATACAGCACCGCGTCGACCATGTGCTCCAGCACGCGCGGGCCGGCAATGCCGCCGTCCTTGGTGACATGGCCGACCAGGAAGACCGAGGTACCGGTCTCTTTGGCGAAGCGGGTGAGCTTGGCTGCGGATTCGCGCACCTGACTGACCGAGCCGGGTGCCGCTGGCAGCGACTCGGTCCAGATGGTCTGGATCGAGTCGATCACGAGCACTCGCGGACGAGTTTCCAAGGCCTGCTCGAGCACGCGCTCAATACAGGTTTCGGCCAATGCCTGCAACGGCTCCAGCGGTAGACCGAGCCGCTGTGCGCGCGATGCCACCTGCGACAGCGACTCCTCGCCGGTGACATACACACTGGGCAGATGCGCGCCGAGTGTGCCCAGCATCTGCAGCAACAGGGTTGATTTGCCAATACCCGGATCGCCGCCGATCAGCACCACCGAGCCTTGCACCAGGCCGCCACCCAGCACCCGGTCCAGCTCGCCGATGCCAGTCAGTGTGCGCGCCTCGGTGGTCAACGCCACGGCTGTCAACGGTGTAATGCGCGCCGCGCCGGCCGCGTTGCCGGCGTAGTTGGAACGTTGCGCGCCCATCGACGCGTTGGCAGCCGAAGCCGGCGTCAGCACGATCGCGCTGAGCGTGTTCCATACGCCGCATTCGACGCATTGGCCTTGCCATTTGTTGTGCTCTGCACCGCATTCGGTGCAGACATAGGCGGTCTTGGCTTTGGCCATGGGATTTCCGACGGAAAGGCTGTGATGGGGGTGAGCTTAGCCTGCGGCCATCGCAAACGGCGAGACGCATCGGCGCGTGCTGGGGTCAGCGAATGGTTTCATGAATGTCCTTCGACTTCGCTGCGCTCAGGACGAACGATTCTGCGTCCACAACACCATCACAGATTGAGGTGGGCGCAACGACTTACTGATCGTCTTCCACAAACAGCACGCGACGGGTCATGCCGCAGGTGAGGTCGTAAGAGATGGTGGCGGCCTGCGCAGCGATGCTTTCCACAGGCAGCTCAGGCCCCCACAGCAAAACGCGGTCACCGACTTTCGCGTGGGGAGCCTCGCGCAGATCAAGCGTGATCAGGTCCATCGACACGCGGCCGATCAATGGCACCCGCTGATCACCAACCAGTACCGGCGTGCCAGCTTCGGCGCTACGCGGATAGCCATCGCCGTAACCTACCGCGGCCACCCCGACCGGCATGTCTTCAGGACAGGTCCACATACCGTTGTAGCCGATACGTTCGCCACGCTTGATCGGGTTGATTGCGATCAAGCGGGTACTCAGCGTCATCGCCGACCGAAACCCAAAATCAGCGCCCGTTTTACCTTCCACGACCGACAAACCATAAAGCAGGCCACCGGTGCGTACCCAGTCGGCGCGTGCATCGGGCCAACCAAGCACGGCGGCGGAGTTGGACAGCGAGCGCGGTCCTTGCAGATCTCGCGTGGCTTGCGCAAAGCGGGCGATCTGCAATGGTGTCTGCGTGCCATCGAATACTTCGGAATCGGAGAAATGCGTGAGCAGTCCGATCTCCGGATCGATACCGGGCATCGCTGCGAGCTGCGCATGCACTTCGGCCACCCGCTCTGGCGCGAAACCGAGCCGGTGCATGCCACTGTCGACCTTCAACCACACGCGCAAACGGCCACGCGTCGACAACGCCTGCGCCAGCCATTGCAGTTGCACTTCATGATGGATCGCCGCATCCAGCTGCAGCCGCTGCATCTCGGCGATGTCATGGGCGCTGTCCGGGCCTGACAACACCACGATGCGTTGCCGATGTCCGGCCGCGCGCAAGCGCAGACCATCACCGAGCGCGGCCACCGCAAATGCATCGGCCTCCGCATCCAGCGCGCGCGCGACTCGTTCCAGCCCGTGTCCGTAGGCATCTGCCTTGACCACGGCCATCACCTTGGCAGGCGCCGCCAGCGCCTTGATGCGCGCGAGGTTGTGGCGCAGCGCACCCAGATGGATGGTGGCGACAGTGGTGCGGCTCATCGTGGGCGGTGCATCTGTAGAGTGACCTTCAGAAGATCGCCGAACATCAATCGAACGACCCGACGAACGAGTCGGGCGCGTAGTTCTCGAACTTCGTATAGTGGCCGAGGAAGGTCAGCTTGCACGTATCGGTCGGGCCGTTACGCTGTTTGCCGATGATGATTTCGGCCATGCCCTTGTCCGGTGATTCTTTGTTGTAGTACTCGTCGCGGTAGATGAACATGATGACGTCGGCGTCCTGCTCGATCGCGCCGGATTCGCGCAGGTCGGACATCATCGGGCGCTTGTCGGCGCGCTGTTCCAGCGAACGGTTCAACTGCGACAGGGCGATCACGGGCACGTTCAACTCCTTGGCGAGGCCTTTGAGTGAACGCGAAATTTCTGAAATTTCGGTGGCGCGATTCTCTTTATTTCCGGGCACCTGCATCAGCTGCAGGTAGTCGATCACGATCAGGCCCAAGCCGCCGTGTTCGCGATGCAGTCGGCGCGAGCGCGAACGCAATTCCACCGGCGACAGGCTGGGCGTGTCATCGATGAAGATCTTCGCGTCCGACAGGATCGAGATCGCGTTGGAAACGCGCGGCCAGTCCTCTTCCTGCAGGTCACCGTTGCGCAGGTGCTGCTGATGAATGCGGCCGACGGAAGATATCAGACGGAATGCCAGCTGCGAGGCGGACATTTCCATGGAAAACACCACCACTGCCTTCTTGCTGCGTAGGGCGGCGGTCTCAGCGATATTCAGCGCAAACGCGGTTTTGCCCATTGATGGGCGCGCCGCCACGATAATCAGATCCGACGGCTGCAGACCTGAAGTGAGATTGTCCAGATCGGTGAAGCCGGTGGTGATGCCGGTGAGCTGGCCACGATTTTCGTAGCGCTCGCTGAGCAGGCGGAAGGCATCCTTCACTGCCTCGCGCATGGAGACGGAATCCTTCTTGCCGCGGGTACCGGATTCGGCGATGTGGAACACGCGTTGCTCGGCGTTTTCCAACACCTCCTGCACGCTTTTGCCTTCCGGACGATAACCGTCTTCAGTGATCGAGGTGCCGGCGTCGATCAGCTGTCGCAGCACCGACTTCTCGCGCACGATGTCGGCGTAGGCAACGATATTCGCCGCGCTTGGCGTGCTATTCGCCAGTTCGACCAGATAACCAGCGCCGCCAACCATCTCGGCCAGACCGTTGCTCTCGAACCAGTCGCCCAGGGTCACCGCGTCGCACGGCATACCCTTGTTCGCCAATTCGTTGATTGCACGCCAGATCAGCCGGTGGTCCTTGCGGTAGAAATCCAGCTCGGCCAGCTTGTCAGCCACCTTGTCCAGTGCATCCGGCGCCAGCATCAGGCCACCGAGCACCGCCTGTTCGCCATCGATCGAGTGCGGCGGCACCCGCAATGCCTCAATGGCAGATGATGAGGAGGATTTACGCTCGGGCACGAAGGACATCGACTTACCTCTCAGAGAAACATTACCTCACGGAGAAACAGGCGATTGCCTAGAACCCTCCGGTGACCGTGCTGACAATCATCATACGCGCCAGCGTCTCAGGCGCCGAGACAATAACTCTGTGGATAAGCTGTGCGTTGCTGTGGATAGAACGCACGCTATCAATGTACCGAGGCGCTTGCCGATGGCGCCATTGACGATATGACGGCAGCAAAAAAGACGGGCGCCCGAAGGCGCCCGTCCATGTTCCACACCTTTCGGTGTAGCTTACTTGTCGCTCTTGTCGCCGACCACAATGACCTTGACGGTGGTGTGCACGTCAGCGTGCAGGTGAACGGCCACGTCGAACTCGCCGGTGTGGCGAAGCGGGCCTTCGCCCAGAATCACCTCACCCTTGTTGACGTTGTGGCCAACCGCAGCCAGAGCCTCGGCGATGTCGCGCGGGCCGACCGAACCGAACAGCTTGCCTTCGGCACTGGCGTGTGCGGCAATCGTCACCGACGCATCGGCCAGCTTGGCTTTGCGCTCTTCGGCGTCGGCCAGCAAGGTGTTGGCCTTGGCTTCGTATTCCGCACGACGCTGTTCAAACGCCGCCAGGTTGGCAGCATTGACGCGTACGGCCTTGCCCTGCGGCAAGAGGAAATTACGACCGTAACCGGGCTTCACAACGACCTTGTCGCCGAGCGTGCCGAGGTTGCGGACTTTTTGCAGAAGAATGAGTTCCATGATGCTTCCTTTTCGTTAGCGCCGGAGTGGCCCGACGCAGCCGTGGACGGCTGTCCGAAGTTTTTCTAAAAGCCCTCCCCCTTCGGGGAGAGGGTGGGGTGAGGGGCGGGTGCTCGCGGTAGCGTCATCGAAGCACGCCTCGATCAACCTGATCGCGAACACCCGCCCCTCATCCACCCCTATCGGGGCACCTTCTCCCCAAAGGGGGAGAAGGATTTGTTATCAGACGTCGTGGTTATCGGTGTACGGC
>Ga0302316_10001273_pt1 | contig 20237 bp, 8 predicted proteins | sample III_Palsa_N3_2_FD_200456 | JGI IMG/M metagenome (GOLD analysis project Ga0302316, IMG submission 200456) | Peat permafrost microbial communities from Stordalen Mire near Abisko, Sweden - III_Palsa_N3_2 | ecosystem: Environmental > Terrestrial > Soil > Palsa > Peat permafrost | place: Sweden...
CAGCTACATCGAACGAGACCGCAACGTTCGGAACCTCCGGGGCACAGGCATTAAATCTCAGCGGAACAGCCACTTCCTCGGGTGCGCCGCAGAGCATCACCTTCCCGCAGCCGGTGTCGCCGATTACCTACAGCACTGCTCCAATCACTCTGACGGCAACGGCTACATCGGGTTTGACGGTCACCTTCAGTGTTATCTCCGGTCCCGGAACCATCAGTGGCAATCAACTCACAACTACGGGCGTAGGCAGCATCGTTGTCGCAGCGGATCAGTCGGGTAGCGTCACGTATAGCGCGGCGCCTGAGGTGCAGCGCACCATCGTCGTGACGCAGGCATCGCAGACGATCACCTTTGCACCAACAACGCCAATCACGTATAACCCAACTTCGAACTCAGTTGCCCTTACCGCCTCTGCCACCTCGGGCCTTGCAGTTACATTTACGTTGGTTTCCGGCCCAGCTACCCTGAGTAGCAACACGTTGACCATTAACGGATTCGGAAAGATCACTGTATCCGCATCGCAATCTGGCAGCGCAAACTACTCTGCCGCCCCAACGGTAACGCAGATCATCGTAGTCAATCCTATTGGAACTGTACCGGCACCGATTCTTTCCGTTATATCCGGTACTTATAACGCCTCACATCTCCCAACGTTCACCATTACCGACTCCCTGCCGGGAGCAACAATCTACTACACTCTCGACGGCAGCACGCCAACTACTGCCTCCAGCGTCTATAGCACCGTTCCTCCCGCCACAACTATCACTCTCTCCGGTACGGAGACGGTCGAAGCGATCGCTGTGCTGTCGGGCTACGCGACAAGCCCAGTTGCTTCGGGAACCTACGTCATAGATACCACTGCGGAAGCCTTGTCCTACACCTTGACTCCGAACGCGTTGATATTGCACGTCAGTCAATCCGGCACGATCAATATAACTGTCACACCCCAGAACGGAATCAACGCAGCGATATCGTTTAGCTGTTCCGGTCTTCCCATTGGAGCGAGCTGCTCTTTCAGCCCATCGACCGCAACCACTGGCCCTACCCAGGCCACGGTCGCCACTGTCCTGACGGTCACAGCGCCAACGACTATCTCGGCGGTGCAACACCGTTCCAACCCCCTCCTGCCAGAGACGACGCTTGCCATCGCGCTCTGCATGCTGGGATGGCGTAAACGCAGAAGCGCCCGAATTGGCTTGTTCGTCGCGACGGCTGCACTTTGTATTGGGATGATGACTGGTTGCGGTGGAACCACAGGGAATCAGTCTTCCTTGATCACCGTTGCGATCTCCGGAGATTCCGTACGCTACACCCCATCCTTCACCTTGGTGGTTGAACCATAACACCCGGCATTCAAAGTGAAACGACATCGAAGCGTCTCCGGTAGCCATATCCGGAGACGCTTCGATGTCTGAGCGCTAGTCGTGGTTCAACCTCAACGCAGGAATAAGAAGTGGTCGGGAAATTACTGCATTCGAGAATCCAAAAGACCGCGTACCATCTTCTTTACCACCCGGTGTAGGAGACTTTGATGCAACACAAGATCCATAGCATATTCTTATTGATCGTCTTTGCAGCATCTGTGCCGGCTGTGTGTCATGCGCAGGCGGCCCATTCAGAGCCTGCGTCGAAAGCTCCCATTGATAGAATCCCTCACCTGGAAAGACGTGGCAGCGCGACCCAGCTCATGGTCGACGGCAAGCCGGCCGTCCTGTTAGCGGGCGAGTTGCACAACTCCAGCTCCTCCAACGTGGAGTACATGAGGCCTGTGTGGCCGCAACTCGCAGCCATGCACCTGAACACGGTACTTCTTCCAGTCGCCTGGGAGACCATTGAACCCGAAGAAGGCAAGTTCGACTTCAAATGTGTCGATGGATTGTTACAGGGCGCACGGGAAAACAACCTGAAACTTGTCATCCTCTGGTTCGGTTCCTGGAAGAACACCTATTCCAGCTACGCACCGGGCTGGGTAAAAACAAATATTGAGCGTTTCCCGCGCGTGCAGACCAAGGATGGCCGCAACACAGAGCGGCTATCACCCTTTAGCGCCGTTAATCGAGATGCAGATGCACGAGCCTTCGCCGCCCTGATGCGTCATCTACGAGAAGCGGACGGGGAGCAGCACACGGTTCTCATGGTTCAGGTAGAGAACGAAGTCGGCGTCATCCCCGAATCGCGCGACTACTCCTCGGTTGCGAATGCGTCTTTTGAGGCTGACGTTCCGCACACCCTCTCGAGCCTCCTCGAAGCGCATCGCACACAGCTAAACCCGCAGTTCCGCGCCGCCTGGGAATCGGTCGGCGGGAAGACGGTCGGAACGTGGCAGCAGGTATTCGGCAAAGCGCCTCTCACTGACGACCTCTTCATGGCTTGGTCCTACGCCACTTACATCGAGTACATCGCGGCAGCAGGCAAAGCGCAGTATCCGCTGCCGATGTACACAAACGCAGCTTTGATCCGTCCCAACTACGAGCCCGGACAATACAACAGCGGCGGTCCTCTGCCACATTCGATCGATCTATGGCATGCCGCAGCGCCGTCTTTGGATTTCCTCTCCCCGGACATCTACTTCAACGAGTTTGTGCAATGGGCAGGCTCCTACACGCGGCCTGATAACCCACTCTTCATCCCGGAAGCCCAGGGCGGCCCCTCTGGCGCCGCCAATGCGCTCTATGCCTTCGGACACCTCTCCGCCATCGGATTCTCCCCATTCGGCATCGACGACCAGGGCAACGCACCGCTCGATCTCGTCGGCATAACCCGAACCCCCGATCGCAGCGGCGACAACAGCATAAGCCACCTGTACGCGATCCTGTCGCGGTTAGAGCCTCTCATCCTTGCAAAGCAATCGACGACCGGTATCACCGCAGCCATCCTCGAAGGCGAAGCCCAGCGGTCTGCAAGGCTATCGATCGGCAGCTACACAGCCAACATCACCAGAGCAGGCAGCGCAGCAGCCTCAGACATTCGGGTCGGCACGATGTTCCTTCAAACGAGCCCAAACGAGTTCCTCGTGGTCGGAAGCGGTGATGCGCAGATCACGTTTACCTCGGACGACCCGCGCGCGCCGATCGCCGGCATAGAGAGCATCGACGAAGAGTTCTTCGAGAACGGTGCCTGGGTTCCGCGAAGGCGCCTCAACGGCGACGAGAGCTCCCAAGGGCAGTCTCTGCGGCTCTACCCCGAAGATCTCGCGCAAGGAAAAATCTACCGGATACGCCTCTACATCTACCGCTAGCACTCGCCGCGCAGGCACAACGAATCCTCGGAGCAGCTTGCAATCCGGAAAAGAATGACGGTTTTATTCATTGAAATGAGTGTCTAGGAGTTCCATGAAGCGTAAGGTACTGCTTCACCGCACAACTCTTTCCCAATCCATATTGGTCGGTTATGCTCCGAATAAAAGACTACTTGCTACTTCGTCAACTTGAGTATGGAACGTTCGGCTAAAACAGCCATTACGTTATAACCTTGCGTTGTTGGATGAACGCCATCAGAGGATAGACCTTTCCTCATGGCACCTTTTGAATCAGCCATGGAGCCGTAATAGTCCAAATAAGTAAGGCCGTGTTGCGAGCAGAAGATTTTTAGCCATTGGTTGACTGTCCGGATCGCTTCGACTGGATGCACTGTTGGGCTCCACCAGTAGTGGTCGGCAGGGAGTATCGACGCGAAGACCATCTTGATGCCGTTTTGTCTTGCGATGGCCGCCATTGCGGAGAAGTTATCTTCGATCATCTGCGGGGTTGATGGTCCTGTGTTGCCGGCGATGTCGTTGGTTCCGGCCAGAACAACTACGACGGCAGGATGTAGGTGGACGACGTCCTGCTCGAAGCGAAGCAACATCTGTGGGGTGGTCTGGCCCCAGATTCCGCGATTGACGTAAGGCTTGCCCGGAAAGAACGAGCCGGCTTTGCGCCCCCAGAAATCCGTAATCGAATCTCCGAAGAAGACGACGCGCTGTTCGTCCTTTGTTACAGGCGGTAAGGCAGTGTTTTCGTCGCGATAGCGATGAAGGCTCGCCCAGTCGGCAAGCTGTTCCTTCATTTGCGCAACTTGTTGCGCAAGCTGAGCTGCTGTTGCGTCTGCGCTAGAGACCTGAGCACGTATCGGTGCAACGCAGAAGAGTGTTGTCATCAAAATAACGACGCGCTTACTCATCTTGTGTCCCTCGTCGCAGGCGTGCGTCCTTGGCGTTCTAAAGAAGTTCTAAAGAATTAGATAGCTTTTGCTGCGAACAACTTCCCAAAGAAAAATATGGAGGCGGCCTGATGAGGACCGCCTCCCGAAAGGTGAACTTAGAAAGTAAGGTGCGCTACAAGCTGCATGCTGCGCCCGCCGACCGTTGTGCCGGAGATCTGCTGCGAGTTCGAGCCGACTGTCCAAGAGTACGGATCGCCGACATTCGCAGCGCCCGCCAAGGTTCCTGTTGGGAGCTGAAAGCTCGCGTGATTGAAGGCGTTGGTGGCATCAGCCCTAATCTGCAGCTTGATTCCGCGCCAAGGCACATCGAACGTCTTGCCAGCGGAAAGATTGACCTCGTTGATGCCGGGGCCGTACAAGCTGTTCCTTCTTACGTTGCCGAATGTGCCGTCTGCCGGTCTGGAAAACGCTGCCGGGTTATACCACTCGTTGATGCAGCCGTATTGTGTCCCCGAGCCTACTGCACACCGCGTCGTCTGATGCTGCGGCTTTGTGCTAACTCCAGGGATGCGGTTTGGAAATGCCGATCCGGCGAGAGCGTAAGTATTTTGTGTTCCGTACACCGTGAACGGATTGCCCGAGGAGAGAATGAGCGTTCCGGAGATCTGCCATCCGCCGATTGCTTCATCCAGGAAGGCGTTCTTGTTCAAGAACCTCTTCTCCTTGCCGAACGGCAGTTGATAGACCGCGTATCCCTTTAGGGCGTTCCGCACATCGAAGTTGGAGTTGCTGTAGTTCGCGGAAGGGTTGTTCGCGATTTGATATGGTGCCGGCCCGCCGAAGGACCCTCTGCCTGCGGAGTCCTGATCGTCCAGGAAGTGTGACCAGACGTAGTTGAAGTTCAAGCTCAAACCGTTGTTCATGCGCTTGGTGATGGACGCCTGCAACGAGTTGTAGTTTGAAATTGCGTTGTTGGTACTGCCGGTGATGCCCTGGTACTGGGGGTATGGACGGAAAGCAGCGTCATTAGGAGACAGGTTAGCCTCAGGCACCTGGTTGAGATCTGCTACGAACGGAAGATTGAAGCCATGGCTAGCCACATACGCGAGTTCTGCGACGTAGTCCTTGCCCAACTGCCGCTGTACAGCCAAGTTCCATTGATAGACCTTTGGTGTGGGCTCGTGATACTCGATGTATCCAACGGATTGACCGTTGTATTTCGTCGGGTCCGTAGTTGCCGCAGTGTATGGCAGTGGAGTGTTCGTTCCGAAGATGGTGCCCGGGCCGTCGAGCTTCGTAATTGGATTGATGCCGTTGGTCTGATCGGATAGATTTCCTGCGGAGCTATTAGCGGCTCCGACGCCATACGACGTATTGTTGCCGCCATAATCATTTAGGGCGAGAAGCTCAGAGTAGGTTCCCCAGCCACCACGAAGCGTCGTGCTTGGATTGAGCAGCCACGAGAAGCCGAGACGAGGAAGCAAAATATTGTAAGCATTCGACTGCAGTGAGGTGCGGCCGTTGGCATGTGTACTCCCGTACCAGTAAGCGCCAAGAGTTCCAGTGGCGGTATTGATTACAGTGGGATCGAAGCTGGCCATATTGCCATGTACTTCATTCCATCCATGGTTTATCTGGTAACGGACGCCAAGATTGAGCGTGAGATTCGGTCGCACCTTGTAGTCGTCTTGGATGAACATCTGGGGAGTCTTGAATCGTGCACCGTACTCAGGCGAAACAGCTGCCGACCAGCTCTGCGCATCGCCGAGCAGGAAGTCGGCATATTCTAGGCCGGTTTGCGTATTCGGAGACGCCACACCTGTCGCCGAATCCACGACCCATTGCTGCGTATACTGCCCCGAAAACTGCAGCGTTCCTGCGTTGATGTATCCATAGGCCGTCGAGTCATCGCGATAGAACAGGAACTCGCCGCCGAAGTGAATATCGTGCCTTCCGCGCACCAGCGTCACTACATCCGAAGGGTCAAAGGTTTGCGACTTCAAGATGAAGCCGATAGCTGGCTGAATATTCGTGTACGGATTTGTATTGGTGAATTGCACGCCGGGAATCGTATCGGCTTTGTCGAACTGCCAACCCAGTTGTGCGGCATACCCCCTGTTTAGCGCGAGGTCGGTAAAGTAGTCCTGCTCCACCATGATGCCCATTCTCGCTTCGTTGATAGCCTTGGGGTTGATGCTCCAGACATCGGTTACCTGAGCATGCCGATTATCTACATCTCCGCTTTCCCATCCGATTGGTGAGGCTGTCAGTGCGCTTACATAGACGGCCGGATTGTCGAGGTACTGCACCGAAGCGGTGAGGCGGTTGTTGGAGGTGATGTCATAGTCGAGCCGGCCAAAGTAGGTCCTGGTCGGATTCGACGAGGGAACTGTCGAGTAGAAATTGTTCGCCACCTGGCCGTCGGCACCGATGCTTCCGGGGACAAATTTGCCACCGGCGATATGGCTCGAGGCTGTTGGATAAAACTGCTGGAACTTCGCAGCTACTGAATCAAAGAGGGAGCTGGGTACGGCGTTGGTGCCGTATTCGCTGACAAAGGAGTGGCGTACCGGGTAGGGATTGCCGTGGGAGTCGTAGGCTATTGTCTGTGTGGTTGGGTCGTAAATCGTGCGCTCCCCCGTAAATAGGCCATTCATCACGTCTGCCGTGGGGACGGAACTCGTCGCATTGCCGGAGGAACCGTGATCGACGATCTGGTCGTAGTTGAAGAAGAAGAACATCTTCTTCTTGAGAATCGGGCCACCGATCGAGCCACCGAACTCGTGATAGCGAAGTAGTGGCACGGTCGGCTTGCTGAGGAAGCCAAACTGCGCCGCATTCAGCGCGTCATTCTGGAAATAGTCGTAGAGTGCTCCATGGAAATCGCTGGTGCCACCTTTGGTGATCTGGTTAAAGATGATTCCACCCAGCCCGTACTGTGCGGAGAATACCGATGTGGAGACCTGCACCTCGGCGATGGTGTCGAAGGTGTCCGGAACTGCATTCTGGCTTTGGTCCGTGGTGGTGGAGGCGCCGTCGGACAGCGTATTGATGAAAGGCAGGTTGCCGTTGGCCGTGACGTATTGGCCGGGGTTCGAAGAGCCTGTAGGTGCGGCGGCGCCTCCGGCAAAACCTGGCAGCAGGACCGTGAAGTTGTACCAGTTTGCGCCGACGCCGGTTTGCGGCAACTGCTCGAGGGTCTGCGCTTCCAGCGTGGAGGATTGCTCCGGCGATTCCGTCTGGAGCAGCGGAACGTCGTTCGTGACCTCAACCTGCTGTGAACTGGATCCGATCTTCAACTGGGCGTTAACTGTGGTGTTGCCGACTTCCAGCGTGATGGGGCCACGGACGAGGGTGTCGAAGCCCTCTTTGACGAACGTGAGCTTATAGGAGCCGGATACGATCGAGGACGTATCGTAGAGACCATCCTGGTTCGTGACATAGGTCTTCGATACGCCGGTGTTCACGTTCACAACCGTAATAGCGACTCCCGGAATGAGCGCTCCCGATGGATCCGTGACTGAGCCCCGAACGTCACCAGAGTTCGTACTTTGCCCAAGACCGCTACCGGCAACACTCAGCAGCAGAAGTCCCACAGCTAACCTCGAAATATTCAAATTAAACCGCCTCATATTGCCTCCGAATCAAATCTAAATGTTTTCGCGCCGGTTTTTGGTAGCGCTATCAAAACGTTATGGACATTAGCAGAGCCGATTTACAGATGTCAATTGGAAAGCCTGGAAAACTTTCGCACCCACTCACAAATTGCGCTGCCAATCCATCGCAGGGTGCCCGGCGGGAAATCCCCACCTGCCCAAAGAGCCGTCCGTCCGCCCCTCGATCTGGCTCAGCGCTGCTGGATTGCTGATCCTTGTGTTTCCACAAGTGGGAGCGTCAGGCTCCGGAAGGATGGTGTGTTGCATCTACGCGAGCAGCATCCGTCACAAGCCGGCGGGCGATCTTTATCGAGCTCAACTGTAGGACGGCGACGACCGGCAGAGCGTATTCGAGGGCAGCTTTGTCTGAAACACAAAATGCGATCAGTAGGAACAAGCTGCAACCGAGGAAGCGGCCTGCGAATATGCCGAACTCGTGGGTAACGATATAGGCATACTGGCTTCGCCCCTCGATCATCGAAATCGTGTCGGTAACGAGAAATTGGATTGGATAATATGCGAAGTCCAGCAGCGGCTTCGCCAGTAATATGCACCCCAGGAAGATGATGACGCCGGTAGCGTTGAAGAGTGCGGCGTTCCAGATGGATCCAACAAGCATCAAGATCAAGCCCGTTGTGAAAACTGGAATACGGTGTCTTGGCTTGCACGCCCGGCCAATGCCGTACAGAAGAATCGAAACAAGGAAGCTGCCTGCCGCCTCAACGATACCGAGTGCACCTTCCTGGCCTACAAGTCTGAAGATGAGCAGCGCTGGGATGGTGACGATATAGCCCTGGGCGAGTCCTTTGAGCATTGCGAGAGAGAGCATCCTCTGCCATAAGGGATGGAAGTGAAAGAAGAGAAAATTCTCATTTACAGGACTTTGGAATTTGCCCATCTGCATCGTGCCAGCGGCCGCTACCGTTAGCATCAGCGCCACGAAGGCCACGATTCGATAGCCATACTCGGCGTTGTTACCCAGCGAATTGTGTGTCCTCGCGGCTTCAATCAGCCAACCCACCGCAAATGGAACAATCACCGAAGTGGCCGTGATTATGCACGCTTCCAGCCCGTAGTAGTAATTCCGGTTGTTATCATTTGTTGTCGACAAGACCAGGTAACCGCGATTTGCCCACGACAAACCAGTAGCCAGTCCCAAGAGGGCGCCGGATAGCATAATGGATCTCAATGTCCGAACATCTGACGTCATCAATAGCAATAAAGCAGCGCCGCTGGACACCATGCCAATCGCATACAACTGACTTGACGTGAGGATACGCAGCAAATAACCATTCAGCAAGAACGCCAGTGGGATAGCCGTATAGATCGCGAGTTGGTAAAGAACTACTTTGCTCGCCTGGTGTGAGTTGCGCATCACATATGCGGCGACAAAGATTTCAATGACCGGAAGCGCCAGGGCGTACAGGGTATTTGTAATCAAGAGGACCCGCATCTCGAGGGGACAGGATGCGAATACTCGGTACTCGGAAACCAGGCGATTCACTGGACTCTCCTGTGCAGATTCAGGCGTAAGACTTTAGTCCGCGGACTTTTCGTGCCTTCTCTGCTGGCCGCGGATAGTGCGCACTCACTGCACCGGAAGAGGAGGTTGCTTTGCATCCACAGGACTCGCGAAGAATCAGTTCCGATGGGAGTGTCGTTCTCACGCCCGGCAGCTTTTCTTTGAATTCCATTTTTTCAAAGAGTAACTGTGTCGCACGTCTGCCCAACTCCGCCGCTGGCTGGCGGACCACTGACAACTTCGGCTTGAAAAGCGAAGCGAGGGGGAAATCATCAAACGCCAACAGGGCAACCTGGTCGGGGATAACAATCTGCATCTCGTCGAACAGAGTGAGCAGCATCTCTGTAGTGAGCTGATTGAGAGTGAAGATCGCGTCCGGTCGATTCTTATTACGCCACAGACGGTGCAGAATATTTTTCGCCGAAGCAAAATCGTGGGCGTCCGTGATAATCCACGGTCGCATGCCGGCATTCTTCATTGCAGCCTCGTAGCCGGCAATGCGCTCCTCCATGGTGAACAGGTTGGGCCACGCGCCGAGACAGAGGATGCTTTTGTGTCCATGAGAAATCAAGTGTTCAACCGCCTGCTGCGAGCACTGCCGGTTCTCCGCAAGCACTGCATCCGCAATGCCGCTCTTTATAGGCAAATCGATAGATATGAGTGGGATCTCGCCTTCCAAAAGGCCTTTTAAATAAGGATGTTCGGGATCTGAAGGAATCAACAAAATTCCATCAACCTGATAGCTCAGCAACTTCTCTATTTCGCGACGCTCCACCTGGACGTCTGTATTTGAGGCGACCATCCATACCAGATACCCTTTCTCTCGTGCAGCCATTTGCACCGCATCGGCTACGACTGCGAAGAACGGGTTCTTCAAGTCTGGAATTACTAACCCAATGGAATTCGAGCGCTGCCCCATCAGCATCCGTGCTGCTGGGTTCGGAGAATAGGAAAGACGTTCGATTGCCTCACGAACCTTCAAAGCCGTTGCGGGCTTTATATGCTGATATCCGTTGATTACACGGGACACCGTCATGGGCGCTACGCCGGCCTCTTTCGCGACATCGGCGATCGTCACGCTTCGGGTTCGATTTTTGGACAGTCCCATATTGGTCCTTAGAACTCTGAAACTCTTCCTCTACTTATGTTGCGATTGCGCCTCTGCGGGTGCAATGGAGTCCTCAAGCGATATAACTCTTAGACTCGCCTGCAATCTCTTGATGTCCGTCTTCCCGAGCAGATCAATCCGTCGCTCCTGATTTGGCAACAGATCGATGTAGTTGTCAGAAAGCCGAGCATCCTCATCCCCGAAGGATACATACACGTCACGTGCCAGTGTATTCGAACGTAGTCGAACCTGAAGTGATCCGCCCTTTTTGACAATTTCGGCGTGGATTACCGGTTTCGGGAGTTGCAGGTCGCGGTTGGGCGCGAAGTACGTGACCCTGGTGTAAACATCCTTCTCCCCCACGATGAGATCCGTCACGGCAAAGGTGGAAGAAGTTGCGGAGTCGCTGATCCGTTGAAGCTCCGCCAGAGGAACGCTCATATAAGCCTTGCTTGAAAGTGGTGGAACGACGACGGTCTGACTTTTCTCATCAAGTACCGCTCCATCCGGCTTCATTATCCGTAGCCTGATAATAGCTTGAACTGGCATCATCTTGTCTGAAATCACGTAGACGGCTAGCGAACTATTCTCTATATGCGGCGAAAGCAGGATTGGGCTATAAAAACGCCGCGTGTAATATTGCAGCGCTTTCCAGCGGCCCTCATAGTCCATGCTCGAAAGGGTTGCGCCTGGCCAACAGTCGTTCAGTTGCCAGAAAAGCGACCCCATCGTTCTCGGCATATTGCGCCGCAAATGTTCGGCGCCAATCCGGACCCACTCCGCCTGCATCACCTGACTTAGATAGACGAGGGAGTCCAGGTCCTTTGGCTGCCCATAGCGCTTCACGACTGCATTCAAAATATCGGCGTTTCCCTGTTCGCCATCTTGATGTGCGCGCATTACCGGCGTCGTGATGCTTGTTCGATCGTTCGGTTCAGTGTATGTCCTAATCGTTTGCCTATCCGGGAACGAGAGCCAGCCGTACTCGCTCATGAACCGCGGAAAGTATTGTTCATACTCCTCGGGCGCATGCACGGCGTAGTTGTGCATGTCGCCGGACATATACTCCTGAGACTCTGAGAGGTTTTTTGCGTCGGGCATCCTAAAGTCACCCGATGTGTCTTCGTAATCCGCACTCGGAGAGCTAGGCCAGAATGGTGTCTCTGGATCGAGACGCGCCACTGTCTGCGCGATCACACCGCTGAAGAGCGTCAGGTAGTTCTGCCACATATGACGAGCTATCTCTGGGTCGTTGTTGGTCATGGCGGCCGTTCTGGGCCAATTCCATGAGGCTTCGGTCTCGTTGTTGCCGCACCACAACACGACGCTCGGGTGGTTCCTCAAACGTTGGATCTGATAGGTGACTTCACTCTCCACATTCTGCTTGAATACGTAACTTCCAGGCTGCCATTCGTTACCAAACATGAAGTCCTGCCACACCATCAGTCCGAGCTCATCACAGAGATTGTAAAATTCATCGCTCTCATAGTACCCGCCGCCCCACTGGCGAACCATGTTCATGTTGGCATCACGCGCCGCTTCGAGAACTCGTTTGTAGTTCGCAGCTGTCACACGACTTGGGAAGCTGTCGAATGGAATGACACTTGCTCCCTTGGCAAAGATTGGAATGCCGTTTACGACGAACTCGAACGAGCGGCCCCACTGATCGACATCGCGGCGAAGTACAACTGTGCGCAATCCTGCTCGCGTTGAGGCTGTGTCTTCGACGCCCCTCTCTGAACTTAGAGTCGCGCTGAACTTGTAAAGCGGCTGCTTTCCATAGCCTGCGGGATACCAGAGGTCCGGCTTCACAATCTCTATTGGAAAGATTATGGAGTTCGTTCCGGTATGGAGTAGGACACGCTGCGAGTAGGACCGGCTCTGTGTGCCCTCGTTGTAGCGGACGCTCACGATCGCACTGCCGGCCGCGCTTGCCGTCACCTCAACCTGTGCGGCAATATGCGCCACTACCGGATGAATGTCGCGCTGCTGCACGTACAGGCTGGAGATCCTCGCCTTGTCCCATGTCTCCAGGCGGACTCCTCGCCAGATGCCGCTGGTCACAAGGCGAGGCCCCCAGTCCCATCCATATTCGTATGCCGCTTTGCGCAGATAGGTTTTCTCTAAAGTCGGGGCGTGGGTTTGATTGCGCCACGCATCTACAGCGGCGGCATTTGCAGCTTGCCGGATCGGGGAAGGGAACACAACTTGAAGCGTGTTTTCGCCCGCGTGCAGATATCTCTTTACGTCGACTCTCCACTGCCGAAACATGTTGTTCGCGTTGAGAACAACTGTGCCGTTCAATGTGACCTGCGCGTCCGTGTCGAGTCCATCGAATACGAGCTCGACGTTGGCCTGGTTCAGCATTCCAGCGGTCACATGAATCTTGTCGCGGTATTCCCAGTCCGCGTTCTCGATCCACTGCAGGCGATGAACGTTGTCCCTGTAGAACGGGTCTGGAATCAATCTGTCCCGCAGTAAGTCAAGGTGTACATCCCCCGGCACTACCGCAGGAGCCCATTCGGAGAGATGACTTTCCGCGATACCGGTTGCCTCGCGAAACTCCCAGCCAGAATCGAGGGGGTATGCGTGACGAGCCTCCTCTGCGCACATCGTCCACGGTCCCAGGATACCTATGGCCAACAGCATAACGAAGAGTCTGGTATTGAGTCCCACTTTAGTTTCGAACGTGGCTACCTTTCATTTCCAATTAGGATCCGCAGGAACCATAGTAGAGCCTGGGTTCACTGCCCTGGACGAGAACGCATTCGATAACGACACAATTTTCATGTTTTCTGAAAGCTGCTCCAGGGTCGCAGAACTGTGGACTGTGATTTCTACTGGCTCGTTGGGAAGAAGGTCTACATAATTATCGGAGAACGTGACGTCATACTCTCCGAAACTGGCGTAGACACTGCGAGCGAGATCTGGCGAGGACAGCTTCAAATGGTATCCGTCCGCAGCCTTCGTGAGCTCTGGTTCGATGTTCTCAGCGGGCAGATGAATCTGGGTGGTGGGAACAAAGTAAAGGATATTACTCGACAGCGATACCCCGTTGGCCACCAGGCTTACCGCCGCGAATACTTTCGTGAGGTCTATATTCGGTCCGCTGATCTCTTCAAGAGGGACATCGAGATAAACCTTACTGGCTAGAGGATCTACGCGGACTAGCACACTCTTTTCCTTCACGATGTCGCCGTTGAAAGACATGACGCGTAGGCGGAGTGTCGCATCTATCGCCTCTGTCTTGTCAGAGACTACATACACGGCAAGACGACCATTCTCCATGTTGGGGCTCACCAGGATAGGGCTGTAAAACCGGCGTGCGTAATATTGGAGCGCTTTCCAGCGTCCATAGTAGTCGATGCTGGACCACGAGGCGACCGGCCAGCAGTCATTGAGCTGCCAATAGATCGAACCCATCGCTCTCGGACGGGTGCGCCGCAGATGCTCCGCGCCTACTTTCACTCCCTCCGCCTGTAGCACCTGGCTGGCGTATAGGAGAGAAGGAAAGTCTTTCGGCTCGCCATAGTAGCGCAGCATGTAGTCGTGGATGATCGAGTTGCCTTCGTTGTTCTTCTGATGGTCCAGCATCACCGGAGTGAAGATGCCGGCACGATCTGCGGGTTCCGTAAAGGCCTCGATCGTCTTCATCTCCGGGAATGACTGGAAGCCATACTCGGTCATGAAGCGCGAATAATGCTCGTTGTAGATGCTGAATGGCGCTCGGCCGTGCCACACGCTCCAATCATGCATATCGCCGGATTGGTATGTATCCGATACGTCTTCATAGTCGGCGCTGGGTGAGCTTGGCCAGTAGGGTGTTTCTGGATTCAGCCTTTCCACTACCTGCGGGATGACACCGCTGAAGAGTGTGAGATAGTCCTGCCACAGATGGCGGCGCGCCTCTGCACTCAGGTGTTCGGTAATTCCTTTCATTCGGTCCCAGTCCCAAGAAATTTCAGTTTCGTTGTTTCCACACCACACGACGATGCTCGGATGATTTCGCAGCCGACGAACCTGATACTCGATCTCCTGCGCTACGTTCTGTTTGAAGGCATATGTTCCCGGCTGCCAGTCATTGCCGAACATGAAGTCCTGCCAGACCATCAGCCCAAGTTCATCACAGAGATCATAGAATTCGTCCGTTCCGTAATAGCCGCCACCCCATACGCGCACCATATTCATATTGGCATCCACTGCAGACTGAAGGATGTGGCGCATGTCCGAACCAGGGACGCGGTTGGGGAAACTGTCAAACGGAATTACATCAGCACCCTTCGCGAAAACGGGGATGCCGTTCACCACGAACTCAAACGAGCGTCCCCATTGATCCACGTCCCGGCGCAGTTGAAGGGAGCGCAGCCCGGCTCTCGCGTTCGCCTCGTCCATGATCGTCGCGCCGGCGCTCACGGTCACGTGAAAACGGTAGATGGGATGAGCCCCGTAGCCCGCCGGATACCACAGCGCTGGATTTGCGATCTCGATGGGAAAGAGGATGTTGTTCACGCCCTCGCTCAGCATGACGGTCTGTGATAATTGCTTCTTCTCTCCGCTCGGCGCCACCATGTCGATCTGGATCGTTGTCGTGCATGCAGAGGAGGCCGTTATTTCTGCCTCAGCACTGAGATGCGCAACGGATGCGGAGACATCCGACTGGCGAATGTAGAGGTTCGAAATCCTGGCCGCGTTCCATGCTTCCAACTTGACCGGCTGCCAGATGCCGCTGGTGACAAAGGTAGGACCCCAATCCCAGCCGTACTCATAGGCAGCCTTTCGGACATACGTCTTCGCTTCCGTCTGCGACTTGGCCCGCCATTTATCGGTTGCCGCGACAGCTGCCGCAGCCTTTACTGCTGAAGGAAAGACCACCAGGAGTTCATTACCCCCCGGATGCAGGTAGGGCTTAGCATCGGCACGCCACTCGCGGAACATGTTGTTCGCCGATAGAACCTTGTGCCCATTGAGAAACACTTCCGATACGGTGTCGAGCCCTTCGAATACAAGTGCCAGATTGGTATGTTGCAGCATCTCTTTAGACACGTTGATCGTCGTGCGATACTCCCACCCTGCATCTTGGATCCACTGTAGTTTGAGTTCGTCGTCACGGTAGAAGGGACTCGGAATCAACTTGTTACGCAGGAGATCGAGGTGGACATCTCCTGGGACTTGGGCCGGCAACCAGCTAGCTGCCGGCTCGGCATTTGTCCCGGCACTTTGACGGAACTCCCATCCAGCGTCGAGTTCGACAGTTTTGCTCGAGACCCCCTGGTCTTGCCCTTTGGCTGTAGACGCCACACAAAGAAACCCCGTCAGAACTACGGATACGAAGGCGACAGATAGACGCCTGGCCAAGGTGAAAAAAGTCGACATTCTTAAACCCTCGAATACTGTCTGGATTGGCCCATTCGCCAAAATTGGTAGCGCTCCCAGTTAGATAGAAACCATACTAGCCCCAAAATTATTGTGTCAATGACTTGACATGGAATTTTCATTGGCGTATAAGAAACTGTCTTTTGATAGCGCTATCAATAATATCAGGAAAATATCCGTTTTCCCGAGTAGATACGAGAAGCCGGCTGAGGAGAGAACCAAGTGACCATGCAACCCTATCGGATTCTGCAATCGTGTGTCTTGCTCGTCGAAGCCCTGGCAGCAGCAGGTGCGCAGACGGTGACCGTGTATCAAACGAACGCCGATCAGTCTCTACTTCTGGCGCAACAACCCTCGATGTCTTTTGGAGTATCTTCCACCGGCTCGACAACAATCACGATCGATCCTGGCATTACCTACCAGCAAATGGACGGATTTGGGGCCTCTTGGAACGACTCCTCTGCGTATGTCGTCTACGAGAAGTTGACGACTGCTCAACGGAGCACCGTCATGGAAAACCTATTCAGCCCGACAAGCGGGATAGGTTTGAGCTTCCTGCGTCAACCTATGGGCGCAAACGATATGTCAGCACAAGGCAACTTTAGCTACGACGACATGCCCGCGGGGCAGACGGATGTGAATCTGACCAACTTCTCGATTGCGAAGGACATGACTTATACAATCCCGGTCATCACGCAGGCGTTGGCGATCAATCCGAACATCAAGGTCTACATGCTTCCCTGGAGTCCGCCGGGCTGGATGAAGACCTCGGATTCTATGATCGGCGGGACCTTCATCACGACATACTACGCGTCCCTTGCAAATTACTTCGTGAAAACGATTCAGGCATATCAGGCGCAGGGGATTCCCATCTATGCGGTGTCTCCGCAGAATGAACCGGAGTACACGGCTTCCGGCTACCCTTCTATGAGCGTACCGGCAAGCCAGGAAGCTACGTTCATCGGCAGCTACCTTGGTCCCACGCTTGCCGCGAACAATCTGACGACAAAGATCTTCGCATATGACCACAACTGGAGCGATACCTCCTATCCTGAGACAGTTCTTTCGGACAGTACGGCAAATCCTTACATAGCGGGAACGGCCTGGCATTGCTACGGCCCCCCGGTAACAGCCCAAACTGTCTTGGAAGAGGCCTTTCCGGACAAGGGGAACTGGCAAACGGAATGCACCGGCCAAGCCGGGGGCACCTTTGGACCGGACATGGCATGGACCATGGAAAATCAAATCATTGGCGCCACACGCAACTGGGGTCGTTCTGTTGTCGATTTCAATCTTGCAACCGATCAGAACTATGGCCCTTCGAATGGCGGCTGTACGCTCTGTATTGGATTCGTCACGGTAAACGATAGTGTGACTCCAGCGACGGTCACCTATAACGAAACTTATTACTTCTGGGGTCATGCTTCGAAGTTCGTAACTCCAGGCGCGTATCGTATCTCCTCGAATTCGGCGGCGGCCGGCTCCGGCGGGATCGAGGATGTGGCGTTCCAGAACCCGAACGGATCTATAGCGCTCATTGTTTTCAACGACGGAAGCGCATCGGCAGCGTTCAATGTGAATTGGGCGCCAAATAGTGAGAACTTCACATACACCCTTCCGGCTGGGGCAGTAGCGACTTTCACTTGGACTCCCAACGGAGGGTCGCTTCCCAGCGCCCCTTCAGGCCTCACGGCGTCTGCGAGCGCCTCTGGCAACCAGGTCAATCTGAACTGGACGGCGAGTTCCACTCCCGGGGTGAGCTACAGCCTGTTCCGAGGCGCCTCCAGTGGATTCACACCATCCTCGAGCAACTTGATTGCGAGTTCGGTGAATGGCACGACGTACGCGGACACCGGCGTCTCCCCATCAACAACGAACTACTATCTGGTGGAGAGCGCAAATGTGAATGGGTTTTCGTCACCTTCCAATCTGGCGAGCGCCACTTCCGGCTCAACCGGTGGAATATCTCCCTCGTCTTACTACACGATCACGAGTAAGGCTAGCGGAAGTTGCCTTGACGATGGTGGTGACACCAACTGGAACGCCCCCCTCGTGCAGGAGCCGTGTGTCACTGGCAGTACAAGCCAGGAATGGTGGCTCTGGACGCCCAGCGACGGCGACTATGCAATCGGGAATGACAGCACGAACCTCATGTGGACCGTTAGCAACGCGGGAACAACCGACAACACGCCCGTGATCTTTTATCCATGGGAGTATGAGCCCAATCAACAGTGGCAGCCTGTACTGCTCTCCAATGGGTACTACGAATTCATCGACCAGAATAGCGGGCTGTGCCTCTACGTGCCGGGTGGGGCAAACACCAACGGTCTTCAACTCGAGCTGTTCACCTGCAATCAATCGAACAGTGAATTATTCGCGATGACTAACGTCTCCGGAACGGTTGGCACTCCCGGAGCACCGTCCAACTTAGCTTCCACCACCATTTCGAGCAGTCAGGTTAATCTAAGCTGGGCTGCGAGTGCGACCACCGGAGTGACCTACAGCCTCTTCCGAAGCACGACAAGCGGATTTACTCCGGCGTCGGGCAATCTGGTGGCCGCCGGCCTGGCTTCCACAACCTATTCGAATACGGGTCTTTCCAGTTCTACTGCCTACTACTATGTCGTCGAAGCAGATTCCGATGGCTCCTCAGCGGCTTCGAACCAATCGAGTGCGAACACGGGGACTGCGAGCGCTATTAATACCAGTGACTATTATGTCTTTACGAACGTTGCCAGCGGAAGCTGCGTTGACGATGACGGAAGTGCTTCGACCGGGACGGTCTTACAACAGTGGCAATGTGGCGCCGGCAATACCAACCAGGAATGGTGGTTTTGGCAGCAAAGCAATGGATACTATGCCATCGGAGATTACAACTCTTCCTCGTCCGTATGGACCGTGACGAGTGCAGGAGTCGCCAACAATACTCCAGTCGAACAACTAACTTGGTCAGGAATGAGTAACCAGCAATGGGAGCCGTTCAAGCTCTCAACTGGGTACTATGAGTTTGTGGATTTGAACAGCGGGTTATGTCTCAATGTCCCCAGTGGTTCGACCAGTAATGGACTCCAGTTGCAACTCTATACATGCAATGGATCGACCAGTGAATCATTCCAGCTTGTTCAGCAGTGAGGCACTCTAATGCAGCCCACATAGGAGACGAGGCGAGTTGACGGAAATGGCATGTGACGAGCCTCATCTCGCAGCAAACGCCCAGGTAGCTGACAGGTCTCACGCTGGTCAGGCCTTGAAATATAGAGACTCGCCGATAACGCGCGCTCCGCTCTCTGGGAGGTAGTCGCACATGGAAATCAAGGAGACCGGATCTGCATACTCCTTCGAACGCGGAAGTGAGAAGGACGCCATGAGCCGGGTGGTCTGATAAAGAGAAGAAGGATGAACTTAAAGAAGAGAAGCGCACATCGCTTGAGATGTACGCTATCGATATGTTGACCTAAAACACCAACTCTGTGGTCACCGCTAAGTTCTTTAGAGTGTGGTGGCCAGAGACGGGATCGAACCGCCGACGCCGGCCTTTTCAGGGCCGCGCTCTACCACTGAGCTATCTGGCCTTGGCATGAATCCGCCCACCGGGTGCGCCAAGAGCGCCCGGCCTGCTCGTGCGTTTCGAAATCTCCTGCCTGGGGAAGGGACTTTGACCTTCAGCGCGAATGCGCCCGGTCGTCGAGAACGTCGACCCTCAGTATACCAACGACAGCCTCTCTCGCCAAACGCACCCCCAGAATGCCTCTCCACGGTTTATCCTTGGACGAATTTCATAACCCAAAGCCAAGCAGACAGGCAGGCCGCATGATCACCATTCGCAAGACCTTTGTCGCACTCACCGCCTCGGTCCTTCTTACAGCCGCGCTCGCCGCGCAATCGCCGCTCACCCCCGCCGGAGCCCGCACCCAGCGCGCCTTCGACGCCGCCAAAAAGGCCGGCGCACCCGAGCTCTACGCCTTCCTCAAGCCCTTCCCCAAGGGAGCCGATCTCCACATGCACCTCTCCGGCGCCATCTACGCCGAAACCTTCCTCGCCGAAGCCGCGAAGCAAAATCTCTGCGTCGATAAGACAGCGCTCCAACTCGCCGCAAATGTCGGACTCACCAGGAGCATCCCACCGCAGCCCGTTTGCCCTGAGGGAGACATCTCCGCGGCCAACGCGCTGAAAGATCAGCCTCTCTACGACAAGCTCATCAACGCCTTCTCCATGCGCAGCTACGTCCCATTCAGCGGCTGGAGCGGCCATGACCAGTTCTTCGCCACCTTCTCCCGCTGGAGCCCGCTCGAAAAATCCGTTGCCGGTGAGTGGCTCGACGAAGTAGCCACCCGCGCCGCCGCACAAAACGAACAGTACCTGGAAATCATGCAGACGCCTAGCTTCGGCCACGCTGCTTCGCTTGGTTACAAGATCGGCTGGCATGTGGAGCCTT
>Ga0302316_10001275_pt1 | contig 20223 bp, 14 predicted proteins | sample III_Palsa_N3_2_FD_200456 | JGI IMG/M metagenome (GOLD analysis project Ga0302316, IMG submission 200456) | Peat permafrost microbial communities from Stordalen Mire near Abisko, Sweden - III_Palsa_N3_2 | ecosystem: Environmental > Terrestrial > Soil > Palsa > Peat permafrost | place: Sweden...
CCGATGGCGCGGCGGATCTCGGCGATCGCGCGGTCGATGGCGGCTGCGTCCACATCGAGATGGGTGACGAAGCGCAGCTTGTAGAGACCCGTGCAGAGCACGCCGCGCGAGCGCAGCTGATCGACCAGCGTGTCGTGCTCGCCGCCCCACTTCGCGGCCGTGCGCGCCTGCACCAGCGCGGGCGCGAGATCGACGAACAGGATGTTGCTGGCCGGCGGCGCGAAGGCGACGCCCGCGATGTCGGCCAGGCCGTCGGCGAGCCGGCGCGCGTTGGCGTGATCCTCGCGCAGTCGCACGACATGGTGGTCGAGCGCGTACGACGCCGCGGCCGCCAGCAGCCCGGCCTGGCGCATGCCGCCGCCGGCCATCTTGCGCACGCGCTTCGCGCGCGCGATCAGCTCGCGCGAGCCGACCAGCGCCGAACCCACCGGGGCGCCCAGGCCCTTGCTGAAGCACACCGAGACGCTGTCGAACAGATCGGCGATGGCGCGCGCCTGGGCGTACGGGTCGCTGCCGTCGGACTCGGCCTGCACCACGGCGGCGTTGAACAGCCGCGCGCCGTCCAGGTGCGTCGCGAGGCTGTAGCGGCGCGCGAGCGCGGTGGCGTCGCGCAGGTAACCCATCGTCATCGGCTGGCCGCCGAAGGTGTTCTCCAGGCACAGCAGGCGGGTGCGCGCGAAGTGCGCATCGTCGGGCTTGATGGACGACTCGATATCCGCCAGCGCCAGCGACCCATCGCTCTGGTGCGCGATCGGCTGCGGCTGGATGCTGCCCAGCACCGCGGCACCGCCGCCTTCCCAGCGGTAGGTGTGCGCCATCTGACCCACGAGGTATTCGTCGCCGCGCTGGCAATGGCTCATCAGCGCCGCGAGATTGCTCTGCGTGCCGGTGGGCATGAACAGCGCTGCCTCCTTGCCCAGCAGCGCCGCGATGCGCTCCTGCAGCGCATTGACACTCGGGTCGTCGCCGAACACGTCGTCGCCGAGCGGGGCCGCGAACATCGCGTCGCGCATCGCCGTCGTCGGGCGGGTGACGGTATCGCTGCGGAGATCGACGATGGCGGTCATTGGAGCTGGCTCAGGTTGAGGAAGTTGCGCAACATCGCGTGGCCGTGTTCCGACAGGATGGATTCGGGGTGGAACTGCACGCCTTCCAGCGGCGTCCTGGTGCCCGCCAGCTCGCGGTGGCGCACGCCCATGATCTCGCCGTCTTCCGAGCGCGCGGTGACCTGCAGTTCGGCCGGACAGGTCTCGCGCTCGATCGCCAGCGAGTGGTAACGGATCACGCTGAATTCGCGCGGCAGGCCGGTGTAGACGCCCTCGCCGTCCGTCGTCAGCGTGCTGGCCTTGCCGTGCATCTGCCGCTGCGCGCGCACGATGCGGCCGCCGAGCGCGGCGCCGATGCTCTGGTGGCCCAGGCACACCCCCAGGATCGGCAGCTTGCCGATATAGGCCTGGATCGCCGCCACGCACACGCCGGCTTCGGCGGGCGAGCAGGGGCCGGGCGACAGCACCAGGTGATCGGGCTTCATCGCCCCGATCTCCTCCACGCTGATCTCGTCGTTGCGCACCACGCGCACCTCCTGCCCGAGCTCGCCGAAATACTGCACGAGGTTGAACGTGAAGGAATCATAGTTGTCGATCATCAGAAGCATGAGCGTTCCTGTGTCTTGGCTTGGACCGACTCGCAGGGGCCGCGGAGCGCGGAGGCGGTCGATCGGGGTCTCTCGTCAGCCGCGGTGGCCCGCGGCTCGGTGCAACGGGGCGCATGCCAAAGGCGGCGCGACCCGGGCCGGGATCTTCACCAGCGCCAATGCCCGGTGCGCAAGATGGTCGAGAGTTGCTTCATGTCAGGAACATTCTAAGCGCGCGCCGCGTCGCCTGGCGCGAACCCTTGATTCGCGCTTGCACAACGGTCGCCGATGGCTCAGGGAGCGGTCAAGGGACTGTCGCCGCGCAGGATCGCCAGGTCGCCGCATCCTTCGGCGGCCTCGGGATCGCTACAGACCTGCTCGAAATGCGTCCGGTCCGTCGCGCCGCCCGCCGCGCGGAACCCGACCCATCGATTGCGCCCTTCCTTCTTGGCCAGGTAGAGCGCCTGGTCGGCCAGCCGAGTGATCTCGGACCAGCTCGCCAGGCGCGGCTCGTCCGGGTAGAAGGGGTAGCCCGCAAAGCCGATGGAGCAGGTGCTCGTCAGCGACCGCCCGTCGCCCAGGGCGACCGGCCGCGCCGCCAGGGCGCCGCACAGCCGCTCCGCGAGGACAGGGCCTTCGTCGGCATGCGTGGCACGCGCAACGAGCAGAAATTCCTCGCCACCCCAGCGGATCAGGAAATCGGTCTCGCGGACGACGCCGCGCAGGCGTTGCGCCACCTCCATGAGGACCGTGTCGCCCGCGGCATGGCCATGGGTGTCGTTCACGGTCTTGAAATGATCGACGTCGATCATGAAGAAGATCAGGTCGTGATCCGGCACGAGGTCGGTCGGCGCCTGCCGCTGCTGGCGCTCGAATCGGCGCAGCGTCAGCGCCACCTCGCCCTCGATATGTTCCATCAGGAAGCGGCGATTGCGCAGCTGCGTCAGCGGGTCGGTGAAGCTCGCCTGCTGCTGCTGCAGATAGGCGGCTTCGAGCAGCTTGTTCTTGCTGGCGAGCTCGTCGCGAGCGACATGCAGCTCCCCGAGCGCCGCGCCGAGCCGCTTGTAGGCGCGCGCGTTGTGCAGTCCGATCGCGCCGTACGCGGACAGCGTGCGAAAGATCAGGCGCTCGCGTTCGCCGTAGACATCGGCCTGCGGCGACTGGATCGACATCACGCCAAGCAGGTCGTCGCCCACGACCAGCGGCGCGAACAACGCGCTCGAAGACGGAATGGTCCCGGGAATGTGGTTGGGATTGAACCCGGGCGCCGCTTCCCGACGCACGCACACCTCGCGCGTGCGGGCACAGCGCGCGATGTTGGAAGACGGGTTGGCTAGCGCGATGCGGCGTCCGGTCTGCATGGGCTGGCCATGGTCGACGCCGAACGCCAGCAGCATCCCGTCCCCCGCCTCGTTCAGTTGCCAGATCGAGAAATGAGTCGCGTCGAGCAGGCCATGGACGTGCGTCTGCAGGATGTCGAACACCGCCTTCTCGTCCAGATGGCGCGTGATCTCCTGCCCGATCACGCCGAGGCTCTCGAGCGTGGCCGTGGTGCGCTGCAGGGTCGTCGCCAATGACCTGTGCAGCTCGACGTCGGCCCGCGTGCGTTCGGTCTGGAACGCGATCTGCATCGCGATCGACCGGTTCAACGCCGCCGTGCTGATCGTGACCTCGCGCGCCTGGGCCGCCTGGCGCGATACCTCGTAGGCCACCGCGTAGTCGCCAGCATGCGCATGCTCCAGCGCCAGCGCGTCGTAGAGCTCGCCGGCGATCTGGTAGCCGTCGATCGACTTCGACACCTCGACAGCCTCGCGCAGGTAGCCCAGCGCAACGGCGTGGTCGGTGGCGCTGGCGGGCGGCCCGCCTTCGCGAACCTGCGTGTGCAGGCGCGCCAGCTCCATCAGCACGCGGATCTCGACCGAGCGGCGCTTGAACTCGCGGCACGCGGCCAACGTGTCGCCGGCCAGCGTCAGGGCCTCGTCGCGCCGGCCGAGCGCGGCCATCGCGATGGCGGTCGCCAGACGGGTCTCCATCAGGACGTCGGACTGCTGCAGATAGGCGGCTCGCTCCTCCAGCTCGCTCAGCACATCCATTGCCTCGGCATGCCGACCCTGCAGGTTCAGCACCTCGGCCAGGTAGTGCAGCACGATCACGAGATTGCGCGAACGCGGCGCGATGCTCATCATCGCGCGGGCTTCCTGCAGCATCTCGAGTGCGGCGTCCAGCCGGCCCAGCGGAGGCAGGATGCCGCCGACCTGGCACAGGGCGCCCGCGATCGACATCGGCGAGCCAAGGCGGCGCGCCGCGTCCAGCCCGCGTTGCATCCAGATCAGGCTGCTGTCGTGGTCGTTGAGGTTGGAGAAGCAGGCGCCGATGTTCGTCAACGCGATCACGGCGCGCTGCCACTGCCCGGTCGCGACGGCATCGTCGTGCATGCGCAACCGGTGCATCGTCGCCGGGCTGTTGTCGCCGTCCGAGAACGCGAGATTGCCGAGGAAATCGTGCACCCAGGTGGCCACCCCGACCGGCCAGGGCCCCTTGTCATCGGCGAACTCGGGCCCCCACCGTTCGCGCGCCTGGAGCGGATCGGCGAAGACGGCCCAGCGGGCGATGGCGGCGCGGGCAATGAGCGCGCGTTGCGGGTCGTCCAGTCGCCGCGCCAGGCCTTCGCAGGCTTGAAGCGAGATGTCGCGCCGTGTCGCCCAGATCGCTCGCAACCTGGGCGCGGATCCAGTGCGCATCCGCGCCGATCGCGCCGTCGCCCATCTGCTGCGCCGCCTCGATGGCCTCGCTTGCCAGTCTCAGGGCGATGCCGTAGTCCGCGAGCAACCAGCAAACCTCGGCATCCACCAGCGTGAGCCGCAATGCAGTCGAGCGCGCCTGCAGGGGATCGGTGTCGCGTTGCGCGATCATCTCGCGCGCCTGCAGCGACAGCTCGCCGGCGCGGCGACCGTCGCGCTGGCGCAGGTGCCATGCCAGCGCCACCAGGCCCGTCAGCCGCGCCGCGCCCGCCGGCGCGAGGTCGAGTTCCTGGCGCTCGAGTTCCTGATCATCGATGACGAAGGGAATCGACGCGATGCTCATGCTGGACAGGAAACAGCGGGCTGCATGAACGCACTTTAGCCGAGCCTGTTTACCCCGCGCCCGCAGGCCAGGCATCGATCGCCCGGCCGGTGCGGTCCGTCACGCTCGTCGTGTCTTTGCGTTTTCGCGGACGGCGCGTGGCCGTCGACCCATGCCGCCGCGCGGCCGTCATTGCACGCTTGGCTGCGCCGGCACGTTCGCCCGCCGATACGCCTTCAGCCTGTCGAGCTTGGCGGCATACAGGTCATGGTCGGTACGCTTGACGGAATCGCTCATGGCCAGCGCGAGCTCGCTGCGCGCCTCATCGACCCGGCCGAGTCCGAAATCGGCAATGGCCAGCGCGTAGTGGAACTCGTGATAGTCCGGCTCGCGGTCGAGTTCCTTCTTGAAGAAGCCGCGTGCCGCCAGCAGGTCGCCCGCCTTCAACGCAGCCTGGCCGCGATTGAACCAATAGAACGGCGGGAAGGGTTCCAGCACATCCAGGCGCGCCTGGACGACCTGCGCTTGCGCGTCACGGTGAAGCGTGCGCAACACCTGCACGTAGTTGGCCATCACGCGGACGTTGCCCGGTGCGACACCCATGGCGTAGTGCAACACCCTCTCGGCATCGTCGCCGTCGCCGTGGTGCATGTAGATCACGCCCAGCGTGTTGTAGGCGCTGAGGAACTTCGGATCGAGCTCCATCGCCTCGCGCGCCCGCCAGTACGCGTTGTCCAGTTGCCCGACGGCCAGGGCCTCGGCCGCGCGGTTGTTCATGTACATGGCCAGCACAGTGCGCTCGCCGATCGGGTGCACGTGCAGACCCGCCGTATCCGGCTGCGGCAGGAAATCGATCGTGTAGACCGAGTAGCGGTCGAACTTGCCGACGGTGTCGGCGAACGCGCGCTCCAGCTGCAGGTTCACGTGGCCGCTCATGAAATAGAAGTCGCCGCTGCGGCTCCACATCTCGTCGGTGGTGACCTCCTGGAACGTGATGTCCAGGCCCATCGCCTTGGCGAACGCACCCGTCATGATGACCAGCGAGAGGCAGTTGCCCTGGCGCGCCTCGAACGCCTGGGCGGCGTTGCGCGTGATGCTGGACTCGTACTCCAGCTGCAGCTTGCTGCGCGTGTACAACGCATCGGTGAGGGCGGCGCGCAGGCCTTTCGACTTGGCCGTGGGCTCGACCTCGTTTTGCAGATAGGCGTCCATGTCGGGCGTCATGCGAAAGACATCGGCCGGATCGATCGGCTCCGTGCTCGGCGCGAACCGGGCGTCGTCGAACAGGGCGGGAACGGCGGCCGGCGACGGCTCCGTGCTCAGCTCCGTGGCACACGCGGCGAGCGCCAGCGGCGCCGCGACGCAGGCCATGCGCAGGATGGCGCAAAAGACACGGGAGCGTGGGCGGGCTCCAACCGCTGGAGATGACACGGGGGACACGCGGTGCATCGACATGCTGAACTCCTCGAGGGACGGCCCGCACGGCGCAACCCGTAGCGCGCAGAACCAACTATGCGCGTTTCGCGGGCGTTGGCAAGACGCCCGCGGTGTGGCTCAGAAACCTTCCTCCACCAGCTCGGCCGCTCGCAGCAGCGCCCGCGCCTTGGCTTCGGTCTCGAGCCATTCCATTTCGGGTATCGAATCTGCCACGACGCCGGCAGCAGCCTGCACATAGAGCGTGTTGTTTTGCACGATTCCGGTACGAATCGCGATCGCCACGTCCATGTCGCCCGCAAAGCTCAGGTAGCCGCAAGCCCCGCCATAGATGCCGCGCTTGACCGGCTCCAGCTCGTCGATGATCTCCATCGCCCGGATCTTGGGCGCGCCGCTGAGCGTGCCGGCGGGGAACGTGGCGCGCAAGACATCCATGTTCGTGAGGCCCGGCTTGAGCAGGCCTTCGACGTTGCTCACGATGTGCATCACGTGCGAGTAACGCTCGACGACGAACGCATCCGTCACCTTGACGCTGCCGGTCTGGGTGATGCGGCCGATATCGTTGCGCGCCAGGTCGATCAGCATCAGGTGCTCGGCGCGCTCCTTCGGATCTTCCAGCAGTTCCTTTTCGATGGCCAGGTCCGACTCGGGCGAAGCCCCGCGCGGGCGCGTGCCGGCGAGCGGGCGGATGGTGATCTTCTCGCCTTCGGCCACGTGCTCGTGGCGCACCAGGATCTCGGGCGACGCACCGACGATCTGGAACGTGCCCATGTCGTAGAAGTACATGTACGGCGACGGGTTCAGCGAGCGCAGCGCACGGTACAGGCTCAACGGCGACTCGGTGTAGCGCTTCTGCAGCCGCTGGCCGACCTGCACCTGCATCATGTCGCCGGCGGCGATGTACTCCTTGGCCTTGAGCACGGCCTCGATATAGGCCTCCTTCGAGAACTCGCGCTGGACCGCGTACGACGGGCCGCGCCTGACGGCCGGTGCCGTCACCGAATAGCGCAGCTTGTCGGCCAGCTCGTTGAGGCGGCGCTTGGTGGCGAAGAAGGCGTCCGTCCGCGACGGGTCGGCGTAGACGATCAGGTAGAGCCGCCCGGACAGGTTGTCGATGACGGCCAGTTCCTCGGTCTGCAGCAGCAGGATGTCGGGGGTGTCGAGGCCGCCCGCCTTCTCCGTGCCGGCCAGGCGCGGCTCGATGTAGCGCACGGCGTCGTAGCCGAAATAGCCCGCCAGGCCGCCGCAAAACCGCGGCAGGCCCGGACGCAGCGCCACCTTGAAGCGCTGCTGGAACGCCTCGATGAAATCGAGCGGATTGCCGTCATGGGTCTCGACGACCTGGCCGTCGGTGATCACTTCGGTGTGCAGGCCGGTGCTCTGTACCCGCGTGCGTGCCGGCAGGCCGATGAACGAGTAGCGCCCGAAGCGCTCGCCGCCGACGACGGATTCCAGCAGGAAGCTCTGCGGCTGGCCGCCGGCCAGCTTGAGGTACAGCGACAGCGGCGTCTCGAGGTCCGCGAAGGCCTCGAAGATCAGCGGGATGCGATTGAAACCCTGGGCGGCCAGGCTCTTGAATTCGAGTTCGGTGATCACGTTGGTGGGACTCCGGTGGCCAGGTGCGCAGCGACCACGGGCGTGGAGGGGTCGCGTTGCGGTCCGGCAAAGATTCTCGACGACGTTGCGCCGCAGCGAAACGTGATGTCGTCCATGGTGCACGCGTGGGGCAGGCGCCACCGCGGTGCGGCGCCGTCGCACCGCGACGGTGCCCTGCGCGGGCGAGTCAGCAGCGGCAGGCGCGCGCGTTCATCACGAACGGCGTCGCCAGACCCAGGCTCCCTGGTCGTGCGACCGCACCGCGCAGGTCATTGCGCCGGTGCAGGAGAGGAAGAAGCCATCGGACATGCGGGCCAGTTTAGCCGAAAGGCTTGGCCGCGACTCCAGCCGGCCCGCGGCGGCGGGCTGCCGCACATCGAAATCGGCGGCGAGCCGCCCACCGGGGTCGCCGCTTGGTGACGTAATGCGCATTCCGCGGGGTTTGGCAATCCCTTTCCCACGGCATGAGGCTTGCGTGCGGTTACTTGTCGCTAAACTTCGCGACCTCACTGTGATTTCAATCGTTGGGACGCAGTGGTGGTTTCCCGATCCAAGACGCATCAGCGCGGCCTTCCTTCGCCGGTGCGACCACAACGCGTCACCTGAGCACGAACGCCATGACTGAGTTGAGAATCATCGCGCGCTGCGTCCTGATGCTGGCCGGCGTTGCCGCCAGCACGGCGACGATGGCACAGGTGATGGCCCCGTCCGCCGCCGCGTCCGCCGCCGCCGAACGTGCGCAGAAGGAAACCGACCGGACGATGTACTGGATCCGCGTGCTGTCGGACAAGCCCGCGGCCAAGCCGGCCGCCGCGCCGAAGCCGGTCGCCGCCGCACCCGCGCCGCAACCCAAGGTCGCCGCCGCACCCGTCCCCCTCCCCGAACACGTGAAGGTCGCCGCGGTGGCGCCGTCGCCCGCGTCCACCTCCGCCGACACCGCCAACGCTGCGCCGTCGTCGGTCGTCGTGGCCGCCGCGCCCGCCGCCGTCGCGCCTTCGCTGGCCGTTGCCACCGGCACCGCGAGCATGGGCAACGGCAGTGCGATGACGTCCGGCGGCCTCGACGCCGGTGTCTCGGGCGCAAGCCTGGCCGGCGCGCTGGCCGCGCCTGCCGCCGCCGCGCCGCAGATCGACGTCCCCGTTCCGGAAGAAGAGCCGGATCCGGGTCTGATCATGATCAAGTCGGCCGACCCCGATTTCCCGCTCACGACGATGCGCCGCCTGCGCAAGGGCGAAGTCGAAGTGAAGTTCGAAGTGGGTGCAGACGGCGTCGTCGACGTCGTCACCGTGATGAAGACCTCGAGCGCGAGCCTGAACGCCGCGGCGGTGGAAGCCGTGCGCCAATGGCGCTTCAAGCCCACGCCCAAGGGTCATACGGCCCTGGTCGATCTCGCCTTCAATCTCGACATCTGAGACGGCACACCTCTCGACCCACCAAGGCGGCCTGCGGGCCGCATTTTGCATGGCAGCGGCCGGCGGTCAGGACAACGCGTCGAGACGATCGATCACGCGATCCGGGCGCGCATCGACCACCGGCTCGCCATGGTTGTAGCCGTAGGCCACCAGCACCACCGGACAGCCCGCGGCGCGCGCCGCCTCGGCGTCGTTGCGCGAGTCGCCCACCATCAGCGTGGCCGCGGGCGCGCTGCCCAGCGCCTCGCAGGTCTTGCGCAGCGGCAGCGGATCGGGCTTCTGGCGTTCGAACGAGTCGCCGCCGAACACGTGCTCGAACGACGCGAGCAGCCCCTTGGACTCCAGCAGCGCCAGGGCGAACGCGCGCGGCTTGTTCGTCACGCAGGCCAGGCGCCAACCTCGCGCACGCATCGCGGCCAGGCCTTCGCGCACGCCGGGGTAGACGTCCGCATGCCGACCATTGACGTCGGCGTAGTGCCGTTGGTAGTTCGCCCAGGCCGGCGCCAGCAGATCGGGCGAGCCGCCCACGTGCGCGAGCGTCTGCGTGAGCAGATGCTTGCTGCCGCGGCCCACGGTGCGCGCGATGAAGGCGCGATCCACCGCGGGGAGCGACAGATCGGCCAGGGTGCGCGCCAGCACCTGCTCGAAGTCGCCGATGGTATCCACCATCGTGCCGTCGAGGTCGATGATGGCGGCGGTGATGGAAGACAGGTCGAGCAGAGAGGGTTGCATGGGGTGAACCGGGGGGACGAGGACGAGGTCGATTATTCCGCAGCGCCTGCGAAAGCATAGAGTGCACGGGTCGTACTCCAATCGAGGATCCACATGCACCCGTCGCTTCGCCCCACCGCCTCCCTGCTCGCGCTCGCCGTCGCCGCGAGCTTCGCCGCCGCCGTCCACGCCGAGCCGATCGGCGCCGTCGACACCGCCTTCCAGTGGGTCGGCCCCGACCACAAGATCGTCGTCGATGCCTATGACGACCCGAAGGTGGCCGGCGTCACCTGTTATGTGTCGCACGCCAAGACCGGCGGCATCAAGGGCGCGCTGGGCATCGCGGTGGACAAGTCGGAGGCGTCGATCGCCTGTCGCCAGGTCGGGACGGTGTCGGTCAAGCAGCCGTTGCCGCGGCAAGAGGAGGTATTCAGCGAACGCCAGAGCATCCTGTTCAAGCGGCTGCGCATCGTGCGCATGGTCGACAGCACGCGCAATACGCTCGTGTACCTCACCTACTCGGATCGCCTCGTCGATGGATCGCCACAGAACGCGGTGACCGCCGTGGCGGTCGATCGCGGCACCGTGATCCCGGTCAGGTAGCTACCCGCGTTTGCCGAGCGCCGTGCGCAGGCGCGCGACCAGGTCGGCCAGGCCCGCGCGCAGTGTCTGCAGTTGCGCACGCAGCTCGCTGTCATCGTCCTGCTTCGCGCGTTCGCCGCGCACCATCGAGTCGATGCGGCGCGCGGTGTTCTCGAGTTCGATGGCGCCGAGCGCCGCCGCGGCGCCGCCCATCGAGTGGATCTCGCGACCGGCGGCCTCGCGCGTGGCGCCGACCAGGCCGGCCCGGTACCTGTCGACGGCGGCCAGGCCGTCGCCGTACAGATCGACGAAGTAGCCGAGTGCCTGCATGTACAGCGCACGCTGGCCGGCGAACAGGCTCATGGCGCGCACGACGTCCAGCGCGTCGATGCCCTCCAGCACGTCCGTGACCAACGCAGGCGTCGACGGGACAGTCGCCGACGCGAGCGCATTGACGGGCGCGGAGCGCGGCGCCTTGCGCGATTCGTCCAGCCATCGCAGCATCGTCTCGTACAGCATGGCGGGATTCACCGGCTTGCCGATGTGGTCGTTCATGCCCGCGGCGAGGCACGCGTCGCGATCGGCACCGAAGGCGCTCGCCGTCATCGCGACGATGGGGATCGCGTCGAGCTCGGGCACCGTGCGGATCATGCGGGTGGCTTCCAGGCCGTCCATCTCGGGCATCTGCATGTCCATCAGGATCAGGTCGTAGGCACCCCGACGCGCCATGTCGACCGCGATGCGGCCGTTGTCGGCCACCTCCACCTGCAGGTCGACCAGACGCAACAACTCGGTGGCCAGTTCCTGGTTGATGCGATTGTCGTCGGCGACCAGGACCCGGGCATGGCGGTGGCGCTGCTTGAGCGTCTGCTCCACGTTGCGGCCGGCAGCCACGGCCTCGCGCGGCGTCGGCACGGCCGGCTCCCGGGGGTCGGCGGACTGCAGCCTGGCGGTGAACCAGAAGACGCTGCCGCGCCCGAGCTCGCTCTCCACGCCGACCGCGCCGCCCATCAACTGCGCCAGTTCGCGCGCGATCGACAGGCCCAACCCCGTGCCGCCGAAGCGCCGCGTAGTCGAACCGTCGGCCTGCTCGAAGGGACTGAACAGGCGCTCCCGTACCTCGGCCGTGATACCCATGCCAGTATCCCGCACCGCGAAGCGGATCGTCCACTCCGTTGCGGACCGTGCCAGCACGTCGCAGCGCAGCACCACGCTGCCGCTGGCCGTGAACTTGACGGCATTGCTCAGCAGGTTGACCAGCACCTGCGACAGCCGCAACGCATCGCCGCGCAGTGCCTGCGGCAGGTCGCCCCGGTCGACCGTCAGCGCCAACCCCTTGCGGCGCGCGCCGTCGGTGACGAGCGCCGTGGCACGCGCCAGCAAGGCATCGACGGAAAAATCCACGGGCGCCAGCACCAGCTTGCCGGCATCGATCTTCGACAGGTCGAGGATGTCGTTGATGATGTCGAGCAGGTGCGACGCCGCGTCGCCCACCTTGGCGAGGCGGTCGGACGTGACGGCATCGTGCGGGTCGCGCAGCATCAGGTGCGTGAGCCCGATGATGACGTTCATCGGCGTGCGGATCTCGTGGCTCATGTTGGCGAGGAACGCCGACTTGGCCTGCGCCGCGTCCTCGGCCACGTCGCGCGCCGCGACGAGTTCCACGTTGAGCGCCTGCAGATCGGCCTGGGCCCGCTTGGCCGCCGTGATGTCGGAGGCGAGCACGAAATAGCCGCGCACCTCGCCGCGCTGGATGTCGGGGATGTAGTGCACCAGCCAGATGCCGTGACGTCCGTCGGCGCTGGTCTCCATGCTCTCGAACGTCTGTGGCGCTCCGGCCAGCGCCGCGTGCGCGAACGCGAGGCGCTCGGGCGAGCGATCCTCGCCGAAGATCTCCGCGCTCGTCTTGCCCAGCACCTGGTCGAGCGACTTGCCGAGCCATTCGCAGTAGACGCGGTTCGCGAAGCGGCAACGCTGCTCGCTATCCCAGTAGGCCACGCGGCCGGGCAGGTTGTCGGCGATGCCGCGCGTGAACGACTCGGCCTGGATCAGCTTGGAGTTGAGTTCCTGCAGGCGGCGTTCGCTGCGCCGCATCTCGGTGACATCGGAGGCGATGAAGAAGTAGCCCCGGATCTCGCTGCCAACGACATCGGGCAGGCGGTAGATCCAGAAGTTGCCGATGCGGCCCTCGGCGCCACGCATCTCCGCATGCGTGCCCATCGCTTCGCCGCGCAGCACCTTCGCGATCACATCGTCGGCGGGCTGCAGCATCGCCTCGCCCACGGTTTCGCGGCCATCCCGCCCGAGCACTTCCTCGCGCGTCTTGCCGAACCAGTCGAGCCAGGCGCGGTTGGCGAACTGCAGTCGGCGTTCACGGTCGACATAGGCCAGCAGCGTCGGCTGGTGGTCGGTCATCGTCTGCGCGAAATTCTCGCTCGCGATGCGCGCGGCCACCGCGGCCTCGAGCTCGCGCGTGCGCTCGTGCACGAGTTCCTCGAGCCGGTCGCGATGGCGTTCCAGCTCGGCGGCGGCGGGCTGGCGCGAGAAGTCGTGGAAGACGCCCAGCATGGCGGGCCGGCCGTGCCAGTCGGTGCGCGTTGCGGAGACGGCCAGGTGACGCACGCGCCCGTCGGGCAACACGATGTGGTATTCGCTGTAATCCTCGTCGACGCGCCCCGAGACGACGGCGGCAAAGGATTCCGCAGGACGATTGCGCTCCTCATCGACCAGCAGCGAGGCCGGATCGATGCCGACGAGCGCCGTCGCCTCTCGACCGAGCATCTTCGCCGCGCACGCGTTGACATGGACGAAGCGTTGGTCCTGCAGGATGACGATCCCGGCAGCAACGTTGTCGATCACCTGGCGAAAATCAAGTTCCTCGGCCGCACGGCCATCCGCTTCACTCATCTGCTTGACACTCCCGAGCCACCCGATCCAGGAATCGACTCATTGGCCGGGCCTTGTCCAGTACAGCTTCGGGGCCAGTTCACACCGACCGTCCCGGCGTGTCAAGCCATATAACCCTCCTTTCGAGCGCACTACCGGCTGGAGGGGAAATCAGGCTTCGCGACGCAGCAGGTAGACGGTAAAGCCGGTGCGCCCGCCGTCCTGCCACGAGCGCTCGCAGCGCCAATGCGCGGCGTGCGCCATGTGCAGGAACTGCGACGGCGAATACTTGTAGCAGTTCTCCGTATGGATCGTCTCGCCCGTCGCGAAGGCGAAGGTGCGTCCGCTCACATGCACCTCCTGCTCGCACTGGCTCACCAGATGCATCTCGATGCGCCCCAGTTGCGGGTCGTGCCGTGCAAGGTGGCGGAAGTTGCTGCACTCGAAGTCACCACCCAGCTCCCGATTGATGCGCGCCAGCAGGTTCAGGTTGAATTCTGCGGTGACGCCGGCAGCGTCGTCGTAGGCCGGGATCAGCAGCGCCGGATCCTGCGTCGTGTCCACGCCGATCAGCAGCCGCGAGCGCGGGCCCAGCGTGCGGCCCAATTGCGTCAGCAGGTCGGTGGCCGCGTCGGGCGTGAAGTTGCCGATCGTGGAGCCGGGAAAGAAGCCGAGATTGCCGGCGCTGTCGTCCCCCGCATGACCCGCGCTCGCGGCCGGCAACGGGAAGGGCTGCGTGAAATCGGCGACGACGGGCTGGACCGCCAGTTGCGAGAAGTCACGGGCGAGGCCCGCGGCCGCGTCCTGCAGGAAGTCGGCAGAGATGTCCACCGGCACGTAGCGCTCGAGAGAATGCATCGCTGCGAGCAGCAGGCGCGTCTTGCGGCTGGAGCCGCTGCCGATCTCGACGAGGCTGTGAACGCCCACGATGTCGCTCTCGAGCTCCGGCGCGAGCCCGGCCAGCAGGCGCGTCTCGGTGCGCGTCGGGTAGTACTCGGCGACCTCGGTGATCTCCTCGAACAGCTCGGAGCCGCGGCGGTCGTAGAGCCAGATGCTGGGGATGTGCTTCTGGTCGTCGTCGAGGCCATCGAGCACGTCGGCCTCGAAGGCCGGGTCGGCCGCCGTCGCCGGCTTCAACGTCGTCACGTTGGAGCCGCGCTGTGCGGACGTCGCGGCCGGCGCGGCGCCGGGTTCGGCAAGCCACTGGATATCTGGTTTCATGCGTCCTCCGCGAGGCGCAGCCCGCTGAACTGCCAGCGCTGCCCGGGTTGAAAGAAGTTGCGATAGCTGGCCCGCAGGTGGCTGCGCGGCGAGGCGCATGAGCCCCCGCGCAGCACGTACTGGCCGTTCATGAACTTGCCGTTGTATTCGCCGACCGCGCCGGGCGCGGTGCGAAAACCCGGATAGGCCACGTAAGGGCTGGCCGTCCACTCCCACACGTCGCCGAACATCTGCTGCAGCCCCGCGCCGTCCGCCCCGGCGCCCGGCTGCCAGCGCCGCTCATCGACGAAGTTGCCTTCGACAGGCAAGCCGCGCGCCGCGAGTTCCCACTCGAACTCGGTGGGCAGGCGCTTGCCGGCCCAGCGCGCGTAGGCATCGGCCTCGAAGAAGCTCACGTGCGAGACGGGTGCGTCCGCCACGAGCGGCTGCAGGCCGGACAGCGTCATCTGCAGGCGCGTCGCGCCATCGTCGGCCAGCTCCCAATACAGCGGTGCCTGCCAGCGTTGCGCCTGCACGGTGTCCCAACCATCGGACAGCCACAGCGCCGCATCGGCGTAGCCGCCGGCCTCGATGAACGTGAGCCAGTCCCGGTTGGTGACCGGGCGCGAGGCGAGGCGGAACGGCCGCAACGCCACGCCATGCCGCGGCAGCTCCAGGTCGAATGCGAAGCCCGCGCCGTCGTGGCCGATCTCCACGTTGCCGCCGGCGAACTCGAGCCAGGTCAATGGCGCCAGCGATGTCGGTGCCCGCGGCGCCGCGCCGGCGTGCACCGCCGGCCGCAGCGGGTTCTGCGCGAACAGGTGCAGCAGGTCGGTGAGGATCAGTTCCTGGTGCTGCTGCTCGTGATGCAGGCCCAGCTCGACCAGTGCGCCGGCCTCCTCCGACACATGCCCCCCGAGGAAATCGCCCATCGCGTGATCGACATGGGCGCGGTAGGCGAGCACATCGGCCAGCGTCGGGCGGGTGAGCAGGCCGCGGCGCGGCCGCTCGTGGCGCGCTCCGACCGCGTTGTAGTACGAGTTGAACAGGAAGCCGAAACGCTCGTCGAAGCGACGGTAGCCGGTGCCGTGCGCCGCGACCACGAACTGTTCGAAGAACCACGTGGTGTGCGCGAGATGCCACTTGCCGGGGCTCGCGAATTCGGCGGATTGCGGCGTCAGGTCGGCGTCGCCGAGTCCGTCCACGAGGCGCAGCGTGGCCTCGCGCACGCGACGATAGGCATCGATCGAAGGCGTCATCGTCATCGTGGCAGAGAAGGCGCGACGGTAGCCGCGGGAAAGGCGAACGGGAACGGCGCTGACGGGCGCCGGCTCGGCGGGAAGCCGGGAGGGCCATGCTAGGGGCAAACGGCCAGCCATGCTCGTGCCACCCACCGGTCAACCATTGGGGCACCAGGGGGCTTTGCAATGGCGACGAGCAACGAGCGCGACGGAACGTCCGTTCCAGTCGCACGAAGGTCGGCAAACCTTACAGGCGACGCGCGCACGGGCACGCCCGCCACAGGCGAGCGCGCACACACATTCACGCACGTGGCCGTGACGGGAAGATGGCAGGGCCCGCGGCGCGCGGGCTCAGGCCAGCGCGGTGCGCATCTCCGCGATCGCCTTCGCGTAGTCCTTCTGTCCGAAGATCGCGCTGCCTGCCACGAAGGTGTCGGCGCCGGCGTCGGCCGCCGCGCGGATGTTGTCGGCCTTGATGCCGCCGTCCACCTCCAGGCGGATGTCGCGCCCGGAAGCGTCGATCACCTTGCGCAGCTTCTCGATCTTGCGCAGCGCACTCGGGATGAAGCTCTGGCCGCCGAAGCCCGGGTTGACGCTCATCACGAGGACCAGGTCCACCTTGTCGATCACCCACTCCAGCACGTCGATGGGCGCGGCCGGATTGAAGACGAGGCCGGCCTTGCAGCCCTCGGCCTTGATCAGTTGCAGCGTGCGGTCCACGTGCATGCTGGCATCGGGATGGAAGCTGATCAGGTCGGCCCCGGCCTTGGCGAACGCCTGTGCCAGCGCATCGACCGGCTTGACCATCAGGTGCACGTCGATCGGCACCGCGACGCCGTCGGCACGCACCGAATGCTTCTTCATGGCCTGGCAGATCATCGGGCCGAAGCTGAGGTTGGGCACGTAATGGTTGTCCATCACGTCGAAGTGGATCCAGTCCGCGCCCGCCGCGATCACATCGGTGAACTCCTGGCCCAGCGTGGCGAAATCGGCGGAGAGGATGGACGGGGCGATGCGGTAGGTGGGGTTCATGAGGGGCTGACGAGGCGTCGGACGGAAGGCGCGATTTTAGGGTTCGCCGGGGATGCGCAACAGATCCGCGGCCGCGGTTCGCGGCTTATGCATCAAAATGCGGCGATGTCACGCCCCGAACTCAGTTGCAGCGTCGCCACGCGATTCCTGCCCGACCAGTCGTCCGCCCAGGAGGACATCTATGCCTTCGCGTACACCATCACCATCCGCAACACGGGAGAAATCACCGCGCAGGTGATCGGCCGCCACTGGGTCATCACGCATGGCAACGGCGAGGTGGAAGAGGTGCGCGGCCTGGGCGTGATCGGCCAGCAGCCGCTGCTCAAGCCGGGCGAGCAGTTCGAGTACACGAGCTGGACCCGCATCACGACGCCACGCGGCAGCATGCGCGGCGAGCTGTTGTGCATGACTGACGAGGCCGAGGCCTTCGAGGCGCCGATCGAGGCGTTTGCGCTGGCGATCGCCCAGTCGCTGCACTAAGGCTTGTCTGCAGGCGGTTCTGCCTCGGCGTCATCGGATCCGATGTCCGCGCGCCCGCGAAACGTCCACCACACCCACACCAGCATCACGGCCAGCGCGAGCATGGCCTCGAACAATATCCAACCCATGAGATCTCGTTTCGCAGTCGTTGCCCAGGGGTTGATTCTAGGGACGCTGGCGGCCTGTGCTTCTTATGTGCCGCATTCCGGTGCGCCGGTGGAGACGCGGACGCCGGGCGCCGCCGCCGAGTCGCCCGCCCAGCCGCTGCCGCCGTTGCGGCCGCTCGCCGGCGAGCCGGACCATCCGCATGCGCGTTGGGTGCCTGCTGCGTTCACCGAATTGCCCGGCTGGCGCGACGACCGCACTCTGGAGTTGTGGCCTGCGCTGCGCCAGGGCTGCAGCGTGCCGGCGCGCGGCTGGATCGCGCTCTGTGGCGAGGCCTTGCGCTACACGCCGCGGGACGACGCCGACGCGCGCCGCTGGCTCGAGACGCGCCTGGAGGTGTTCCGGCTGGAGTCGGCCGAAGGCGAGACCAGCGGGCTGGCCACCGGCTACTTCGAGCCGCTCGTCGAGGCGCGCCGCAAGCCCGGCGGCGTGTTCCGCACACCGCTGTGGGGGCCGCCGGCCGGCTTCATCCCGCACAAGCCGACCTGGACGCGCCAGGAGATCGACCAGCTGCCCGAGGCCCAGGCGTCGGTGCGTGGGCACGAGATCGCCTGGGTGGCCGATCCGCTCGATGCGCTGGTGCTGCAGATCCAGGGCTCGGGCCGCCTGCACATCGTCGAGCCCGACGGCAGCGACCATGTGGTGCGGCTGGCGTTCGCAGGCAACAACGAACAGCCCTATCGTTCGGTGGGCCGCTGGCTGATCGACCAGGGCGAGCTCAGGATCACCGAAGCCTCCTGGCCGACGATCAAGGACTGGGTGCGACGACATCCGCAGCGTTTGCAGGAGCTGATGTGGTCCAACCCGCGGGTGGTGTGGTTCCGCGAGGAGACGTTGCCCGACGCCAGCGTGGGTCCGCGCGGCGCGCAGGGCGCGCCGCTGACGCCCGGCCGCTCCATCGCCGTCGATCCTGCCTCGGTGCCCTACGGCAGCCCGGTGTGGCTGGACACGACGGAGCCGATGTCCACCCGCACATTGCAACGCGTGATGATGGCGCAGGACACCGGCTCGGCCATCGTGGGCGCGGTGCGCGCCGACTACTTCTGGGGCTGGGGCGACGACGCCGAGGCGCAGGCCGGGCGCATGAAGCAGCCGCTGCGCATGTGGGTGCTCTGGCCGCGGGCCTGACACGCCACCTGAAATGCCGAAGGGCCGCGGAGCGGCCCTTCGTTCAGGCGAGGCCGCGATGGGCCTCTGCGATGTTCGCGCGGATCAGACCTGCGCGCGACGACGCCAGGCCAGCAGGCCCAGCGTGCCGACGGCCATCATCAGCAGCGATGCGGGTTCCGGCACGGCGGTCAGCGACACGTTGTCGATGAAGCTGGTCGCGTCGCGATCGTGGAAGCTCGTGTCGCCCGCGAAGCTCAGCAGGCCGGTACCGCCGCCGGTCGTGAAGATCAGCGATTCCGTGCCCCAGCCAGTGCCGCCAACCGTGCTGTACGACTTGTACGTGACGCCGTCGAACGACACCGAATACGTCTGGTCGGCGCCGCGGTTGGCATCGGACCAGGTCAGCTGGTAGGTGCCGGCCGCCAGGTCGAGCTGCTGGGAAAGAACGCCGTCGGCCTGGACGCCGGCGATGTAGTTGCCGAAGGTGGCTTGATCGAAGCCGGACAGGCTGCTCGGGGTCCCCCAGGGGCCGCTCGAGCTGGTGATGCTGACGAAGCTGCCAGTCCAGTCGGCGACGGTGCCGGTGGTTACCGGCACGCTGCCGTAGTACGTCGTGACGGACGGCGGGGCGCTGTTGTAGGTGTAGTCGCTGGTCGAGCCGTCGAGGCTGCCGTTGGACACCAGGTTCGTCGACGCCTGGGCGCCGATGGTTGCGGCGGCGACAGCGGCCGCAACGAGAATCTTCTTGATCATTTGGTTTCCCTCTTGAGTCCGGGCACGAGGGTGCCGCGCGACTTGGCGAGGAGCACTCACTGGGCCCCCCAAGCACGTCCGGAACACCGGGTTTCGGGACGATGGGCGCATGGTCGCAACATCCCGTAACATCTTAATGAGGGTAAACCCTTTGTTTTGCTGCGCAGCAGCGAGGCCGGTGACTTTCGTCACGCTCGCCAGTTCGGCGGCGGCCAAAACGTCCGATCACCTCCAGATGCGGCGGGGAAGGCCATCGGGCCCGACCGGATCTCTCCGGCCGGGCCGACGCTCTTTACCTCGCGAGCCGGGCGATCATGGTCGCCAGCTTCCCTCTCACAGTCAGCCTTGCAGCATGGACACCATCATTCGCGAGGGTCACGGGCGGGTCAATGGCTTTGCCGCACTTCGGCGGCGCGAAGCGGCCTGGATGGTGACTTGCTTCACGATCAATCCTGAATTCCGGACCGATACGTCAGCGCCACGTGACGCGGATCTGCAGCTCGTCGCCGCCGTCGCCGACACTGGCGACGGTGAGCCATTCGTCGAAGCTCGCCTGCACCGTCGAGTGGAAATCCACGTCGCGACTCGCGCGCGCGCCTGCGGTCGCGCTGCGCGAGACGGCCGTGGGCGCCTCGTGCGTCAGCGCCACGTCCAGCTCCAGCGTGTCGCCGCGCGTCCAGTGCGGCGTCACGCGCAAGCCATCGACGCGGTGGATGACGACCTCGTGGCTCTGCACCCCGCTCTGCCGCGATTGCGAGCCGGAGCGCGACGCTCCCACCGAGCCGACGCTGGATGCCGCGCCCATCACGACCTGCGACGACCCGTCCGTGCTCGCGCTGGCGCTCGCACTGGCATTCCACGCCATGTCGTAGACGGTGTGGGTCTCCGAGCGATCGAACTGGATCGCGCCTTCCTTGCCATTGGC
>Ga0302316_10001279_pt1 | contig 20167 bp, 18 predicted proteins | sample III_Palsa_N3_2_FD_200456 | JGI IMG/M metagenome (GOLD analysis project Ga0302316, IMG submission 200456) | Peat permafrost microbial communities from Stordalen Mire near Abisko, Sweden - III_Palsa_N3_2 | ecosystem: Environmental > Terrestrial > Soil > Palsa > Peat permafrost | place: Sweden...
GCCAGCGTGACTTTGTCGGTCAGCTCGAACACCAGCGCGCATTTCGCCGCATCGAGTCCCGCACGCCGGCGCAACCAGTCGCCGATGCTGTGCTTGCCGCGTGGCGCGGCGAGCCGTTCGGCCAGCATCTGCAGCGTGTACCCCGGCACCAGGTCGAGCAACAGCGTCGCTTCACCGCGTGCTGTGATTTGCTCGCGCAGCTCGGCGCCGATCGCGTAAATCAGGCTGCCCTCGATACCGTATTCACTGAGCACGCATTCACCCTGGCGATGCTGCGCGATGCCATGCCGATCGACCCATTGGGCGATCACCGGCTTCAGCGGTGCGCCAGCGAAACGCGTGCGCAAATACTCGCTCCACGCCAGCTCGAAACCGCAGTTGGCTGGCTGCAGCGGCGCGATATCGATGCCGGCTTTCGTCAGTGGCGCCACCCAGCCGCCATCCGATCCTAGTTCTGGCCAGCTGGCGCCGCCCAGCGCCAACACCACGGCGTCTGCGCTCACGCTGTGTTCGCCCTTGGCATCTTCTCCATGGGCAACGGCGAAACGCAGCGCGCCGTCGTCACCCCAACCCAGCCAGCGATGGTGCATGTGGAACGCCACGCCGCTCGCATGCAGTCGACGTACCCAGCGACGCAGCAATGGCGCGGCCTTCAGGTCAGTCGGGAACACCCGACCTGAGCTACCCACGAAGGTCTCCACGCCCAGCTCGCGCGCCCACGCACGCAAGGCATCCGCATCGAACGTGCGCAGCCAGCTTTCGACCGCGTCACGCCGCTCGGCATAGCGCCCGACGAACTGCGCGAACGGTTCACCATGCGTGAGGTTGAGCCCGCCTTTGCCAGCCAGCAGAAATTTCCGTCCGACTGAACCCTTCGCATCGTACAGATCGACCGCCACACCAGCAGCGCGAGCGACTTCGGCCGCCATCAGGCCGGCTGGACCGCCGCCGATGATCACCAGTCGAGGAGTGGTTGCCTGAATCATCTGCGCATGGTCGCATGCCACTTGTGCAGATTGAACCGCCGGCTTGGTTGCCGCCGCAGCGGGTGGACTGGCATAAAAGCCTGTTGGCCTGCTAAAAAGCATTGCGGGCACGCCATGGGGGAGTGCCTGCCTCGGTGCACTGATGCACTCGCACATCATCGGACGATACCCAAGGACTCTTCATGACCTGCAGATCCCTGATGCCGGCACTCATGCTGGCGGCGCTTGCCGTTGTCTCGTTGATTTCCCCGGCATCTGCCGACGCGAACGGCGACCCATCGGCCGCCAGCACTCACGCAGCCAAAGTCGAGAATCCTGTCGACTCGCTGCATCTCGACACTGGCAACTCTCGCGTGAAGATCAACAGTGTCGCGGCAGAAGTTGCGGCCGGCACATGTAGCGGATACAGGGGCCAGGGCTGATGACGAATGAGGGTGTCGAAGGTGATCTGGCTACAGATCGTCCATGGCTCGCGGCCGGACTTCCACCGCCATTGCCGCCACTGCCACCGCCGTTGCCATTTCTGGTTGCTCCCGCACGGGTACGCACCTCGATGCGATCCAGGCGTAGGAGCTACGTTGCCGCGCACTGGCATGGCGAGCTGCCATTGGCCCAATCCTATTGGGTCAACGACGTACTCGTCAGCTTCGTTTTTTCGATCTTCGAACAGGTGCTTTCCGCCGGACTGAAATCCGCCCATCCATCGCTGTTCATGGTGCTGGTGGTGCTGGTGCTGTTCGAGGTCGTGCGCCTGCTTGTCGCTGTCTGGCAGGTCGTCGGCACACTGCGCTCGGCGGCACTCAGCGGTAGCCGCTGGGCGGTGCTGGTGAATTGCCTGATGATGCTCGGCATCATGGCTACGCTTGCGGTCACCGTCCGCTCCATCGATATCATCCAGGGTTTGGCGCGCGGTGCCGCAGAGCAGCAGCGTTTGAGCAACTATCAGATCGGTGTTGCGCCCGCTGGCGACGCGATCATTGCGCAAGGCCCGGTGGGGTTGGGTTATGCGCAAGCGGTCATCCACACCTTCGCCGAACATCCGCAGATCCATCAGCTGCGCCTGGACAGCATCGGCGGCGATGTCGACAACGGCATGCAGCTGCATGACTTTCTGGCCGGGCGTCCCGATATCACCGTCGAGGCGGATGGTTTATGCGCGAGTGCCTGCACGCTGGCCTTTCTGGGTGGCGAACAGCGCGTCGTGGGGCCCAAAACCAGGCTCGGCTTTCACCAGTTTCGCTCGATCCTCGATACGCGCGAATCGATCGAGTCAGTTGAGACGAAGCAGGAAACCTACAAGCAGCTCATGAGCAAACGCGGCGCCTCGCCCGATTTCATCCGGCTCGCCTTTGCCAAGCAGGGCAACCAGGCTTACTTCCCGGACATCGACGAGCTGTTCGCGAACGACATCATTACCGGCATCCGGCTTGGCAATCGCCTGCTGACAGCAGCGGATTGGCGCAGCGAACAGTTTCTCTACGGATATCGCGAACGCCCTGAGATGAGGCAGCTTGGCGTTGTGCTGGCTTCGCTGCAGCAGCGTCAGCCCGCCCTGTTCGATGAGTGGGTGCGGCGCAATCTGGACGCGAAGAGGCTCCCCGACCCCAAAGCGCGCAGCAGGGGTTATACCTATTCGCTTTGGATAACACTGCACGCGGCGCGAAGACAGGCGATGTACACGGCCTCCGCGGTCGATGTGCGCCGCTTTGTCGATAATCGCCTGCAGATCATGATGCTGTTGCGTGATCGCATTTCAGCGGACGCGTGCGGCGCATTCCTGCAGGGGCAGGCATTGACATGGGGTGATCAGACCCATGCGTACTTCGAGCTCACTGGCGAAGGCTATGCAGCGCTGCTGTCAGGAGCCGACCCTGTACAGATCGATCCCGCGGACTGGCAGCGCGGCGAGCATGAACTGGCGTTGGCGCAAGCCGCCACCGCGACGCACTCCCATGCGGTGGATGACAACGCCGCCGTCTGTCAGCGGCAGATAGTTCTACTCAACCGGCTGACCACGCTGCCATCCGACCGAAGCGACATGGCATTGCGCAGCTACTTCCTGCATATGCATTAGGCATGACGTAACTCATTCCGTGTCCGGCAACGGCTCAATCCGTATGCCGATCACGGCCAGACGACGCAGGCCGTCAGCGCTAGGCTGCAGAACGCGGTTGCGCGCGTTGCGGCGCAGCCAGTCCGCGTCCAGCATCGCACCGGTGAGGGCGACACCGAGCGGACCACCGATATGCAGGCGGCGTTCCGTCCAGTCCACACAGCCGCGTCCGCGCAGGCGCAGCAGAGCTTGCGTCTGATCGCCATCCAGCCCCGCGCCAATCAACGCATTCGCACCAGACGGCTGCAAGCACAGACCATCGCTGGACGATTGCAGCCAGCCGCGTTCGAGCAGGTTGCCGCACAGTGCCACGCCCAGTTGGCCCGCGAGATGGCGATAGCAGGTGCGCGCGCGACGCAGCGCCAGGTCTGCGGTGGTCAGTCGGAATGCGGGGGCGCGCTGGCGTGGCAATGCCAATGCTTCAAGCAGCGCGGCGACCTCGTCGTTTGCCAATCGATAGTAACGATGCCGGCCCTGCGCCAGCACGCTGAGCAAGCCGCCTTCCAGCAGGCGTTTCAGATGTGCACTGGCCGTAGCCGCACCCACACCTGCCGCGCACGCCAGTTCGCCGGCGGGTCGTGCACTGCCATCTATCAAGGCCAGCAAGATGGCCGCGCGCGCCGGCTCCGCCAGTAACGCACCGAACTCGGCTAGCTGATAACGATGGATGGATGCGCTGTCGTCCATGCGCGCAGTCTAGCCGGCGCGGGCCCCGCCATCATTCGTCGCTTGACGAAACGTGCGCCAACCACGGGCATACGACACGATATCTGCTGCGCCATGATCAGCCGTGGGAACAACACCTCATGGCGCGGCTGCAGCACGGTGCAAACGCGCGACCAGGTTTGCCTTGATCGCCGGCCATTCAGAGTCGACGATCGAATAATAGACGGTGTGCCGCACGCGCCCGGTGGCGGGAATGATCATGTGGTTGCGGAACGTGCCCTCTTCCATCGCGCCCAGCCGTGCGATGGCCGTACGCGATTTCTCATTCAGCGAATCGGTCTTGAGCTCGACGCGAATGGCTCCAAGCACGTCGAACGCATGGGTCAGCAACAACAGCTTCGCTTCGGTATTGGCGCCGCTGCGCTGATGGCTCGCGGTCAGCCAGGTCCAGCCGATCTCGAGCCGCCGATGACTGGCCTCGATGTTGGCGTAGCGCGTACTGCCGATCACCTGGTCGCTGGCCTGATCGATGATGACAAAAGGCAGCGAGACGCGGCGTCGCTGTTCATCGAGCGCGGTCAGCACATAGGCATGCATGTCTTCGGGTGTGCTCACCTGGTTCGGCACCCAGCGCCATAGCGCGGGGTCCAGGCCTACCCTTGCAAGCGCCGCGACGTGATCGAGCGTCAAGGGTTCGAGTCGCACGGTGCTACCGCGAAGGATGACGGGTTCAAGCTTCATGGGATCTGCATGTTTCATCGTGCGTTCTCGTGAGTCGGCCTGCCACTCATGTTGCTGCATTCCCATGGCGTAGGCGAGGCGCTGCGACGTCAGGTGCGTGGCTTCGCCCGATGTGTCGGCGTCGCGGTCCATGGATCGTCCGGCCAGGGATGGCGCGGATAGCGGCCTTTGAGTTCCCTCTTCACTTCCGGATAGGTGCGTTCCCAGAAGCCTTTGAGATCCTGCGTGACCTGGATCGGCCGGCCTGCGGGCGACAACAGATGCAGGGTCACCGGAATGCGGCCGCCGCCCACCCGCGGAGTGTCGGCCAGGCCAAACAGCTCCTGCAACTTCACCGCCAGCACGGGCGGTTCGTCTGGCGGGTATTCCAATCGGCGGTTTTGCCCGCTGGGCACGGTGAGGCTGTCCGGCGCTTGCGCGTCCAGCAACCGTCGCTGCTCGTAGTCGAACAGTCCGCTGAGCGCCTGCGACAGTTCTTCAGCGTTCAACGCGTCGAGCCGGCGCTTGCCGTTCAAATAAGGGGCAAGCCATTCGTCGAGTGTGGCAAGCAGTCTCGCATCAGAGACATCGGGCAAACCCTGTTCCGGCATCCACTCGCGTAATGCCTGCATGCGTGCGCGCAGGCGGCGTGCCTGCTCGCTCCACGGCAGCACATCGATGCCTTTGGCACGCACGGCTGCGAGCAACGCTGGCAAGGCATCCTCCGCTTTTACCGGCACGCTGCGCCGCTCCAGCACGATCGCGCCGAAGCGTTGTTCGTCGAATGCTTCCACCGCGTTGCGATCGTCGTTCCAGCGCAGCGTGCGCTCGCGCACGAACTGTTGCGGGTAGTCGCGTTCCAGCACCCGAAAGTCCAGTGGCGCGGCGGCGAGGATCAGGCTGTCGCGTGCCTCGAAGCGCACGTCCAGCGCGACCAGCCATGGCTCGCCCAATAGCGCGGTATTTTCATGCAGACGCGCACCGCGTCCGTTCGCCAATGTGTAGCGCAGCGGCTGGTTGTCATCGCGACGCGCGATGCGATCGGGAAATGCGTGCAGCAGCAGATCGCCCACCGCGTGACTATCGGGCACGCCACTCGCTGCGCTACGCACGTCCAGACGCCGGCGCCAGCCCTTGCTCGCCTGTTCGATCGCTGCCAGCGCACCGGTATCGGCACCACCGCGTGCGCCACTGCTGCGACGGTCGCGCCAGATGTGCAGAGCGGCCACGCGCAGGCGAAAGTCATCGCTGCGTGCCTGCTCGCCACGCAGCGGCGAGCGCGCTTCCATCAGTGCCAGCAAGTCGGCAATCAACGCACGCAGCTCGACCGGCGCACGCAACGCAGCGGCACCGAGGCGCGGCGTTGCGCCCAGTTCCAGCATCCGGCGGCCGAGCGCCGTAATGCGCTGGTTGGCATCGAGTGCGCCGAGGCTGCTCAGCAATTCGCGCGCCTGTGCCAGCGCGCCGGACGGTGGTGGATCCAGCCATGGCAGTTGCGCGGTTCCCCAGGCCGCCAGTTCCAACGCGAGGCCGGATAGCTCTGCCTGGGTAATCTCGGCCGTGCGCGCCGGGTCGAGCCGTTTGCTCTGCGGCCATAGTCGATAGGCCGTGCCCTCCGCTACGCGGCCGGCACGACCGGCGCGCTGGTCGGCCGAAGCTTGCGAAATATTGATCGTCTCCAGCCGGGTGAAGCCCGAGTTCGGATCGAAGCGCGGTTCGCGCGCGAGGCCACTGTCGATCACCGCGCGGATACCCGGCAGGGTGACGCTGGATTCAGCGACGTTGGTGGCCAGCACGATGCGCCGGGCGCCAGGCTCGGCTGGGTTCAACGCCAGCTGCTGTTCGGCCAGCGACAGCTCGCCATGCAGCAAGACGATCTCCACGTCATCGCGATCGAGACTCTGCACGAGCACGGCCTGCGCTCGCGCAATCTCGCGCCGGCCTGGGAGGAAAACAAGCACGTCGCCATCGCTGTCTTCCAGGGCCTGCCGTGCCACACGCGCAAGCTGATGCTCGATGCTCTCCTGCGCGCGCGCTGGCGGGTAGTCGATGCGCACCGGATAACTACGACCAGGACTGGAGATGCGCGGTGCGTCGAGCCACTGCGCGATGCGCTCGCCGTCCAGGGTCGCCGACATCACCAACAGCCGCAATTCGGGCCGCAGCGTGGCCTGCACATCCAGCGCGAACGCAGCGCCGAGATCCCCGGCCAGATGGCGTTCGTGGAATTCGTCGAACAGGATCGCGCCGATCCCGCTCAGTTCCGGATCATCTTGGATCAGCCGCGTGAGGATGCCCTCGGTAACCACCTCGATCCGCGTCGCCGCACTGACCTTCGATTCGAAGCGGATGCGGTAGCCGACAGTGCGACCGATCTCCTCACCAAGCTGCTGCGCCATGAACTGCGCCGCCGCGCGCGCAGCGATGCGCCGCGGCTCCAGCATCAGGATCTTCTGCCCAGCGAGCCACGGCGCGTCGAGCAACGCCAGCGGCACCTGCGTCGTCTTGCCGGCACCAGGGGGCGCCTCAAGCACCAGGCGCGAGGTCACGGCGAGTGACGCGCGGATCTCCGGCAGCAGTGGGGTGATCGGAAAGACGCTGTGACGAGGGGCATTCATGCACGCGCATCTTAACGGTCAGCCACCCATCATGATCTAACTCCAAGGAGGCCTGATCATGTCCAAGGCGAAGCAGATCACTGCTATCGCCTTGGTCGCCTACGAAGTCAGTGATTCAGCGGTGTTGTTGTCACGTTCGAGGTTGCCGCTGGTACAGCAGTCGCCGCGGGCTTGCGCTGCAACGGTGCCAGCGATTCGAACCCGTGCTGATAATCGTCGGTGACCTGCCTGGCTTCTTCACTATTCGTGATCACTCGAGGCGTAATCAGCACGATCAGTTCGGTGCGTGTTCGATTGTGGGTGGTGGTACCGAACAACCGGCCAAGAATCGGAATGCGATTGAGACCCGGAATGCCTGTATCACTGACTTGGTTCTGCTCCTGGATCAGGCCGCCGAGCAAGACCGTCTGACCACTCTGCACCGCGATTTGCGTTCCCACTTCGCGCTGGGAAATGGTCGGATTCGGTTGCGTTGCAGTAACCGCCCCGGCTGAACTGACCTGCTGGTCGATATTCAAATACACCAGGCCACCCGGATTCACCCGCGGTTGCACATTCAGGATCACCCCGGTGGGGATATACGTCACCTGGTTCAACGTGGTGGCCGTACCCGTGGTGGGCAGCAGGCTGGTCTGGTTGACCGGCACCTGATCACCGACCTGGATATGCGCCACCTGATTGTTGAGCACGACCAGCGACGGTGCCGACAAGGTTTTGGTGTTGCTGTCGGTCTCGAGCGCGCTTACGGCTACCTGGAACTTGCCGTTGCTGCTCAGGAAAGAGTAGAAGAACGGCTGCCCGCCAAACTGGTTTCCGCCCGAACCCAGGGCGATCTGCCGATGCGCACCGGGATAGTTGCTGGTCGCGATGCCTGTAGTCGCGTTGGGAGTGCTGTTGGCGAGACCTTGCAGATACCACTGCACACCGAACTGGAGGTCTCCAACAAGGTCGACTTCCAGTACCCGCGTCTCGATCTCCACCTGCAGCGGCACGTTGTCCAGGCGCCGGATGGCCGACTGGATTTCCGCCCATTGCGAAGGGCGCGCACGGATCAGCAGCTGGTTGTTGCTATCGACCGAACTGATGCGCACGCTACCGTCCTGCGAGACGTACGACTGGCCGCCACTGGCATTGTTGGTGTTGCTGCTGCCGAACGCTCCGCTCGCGCCACCGGACTGGCTCGTGCTGCCTACGCCGCCCGTGCTACCGGTGCTGCCGAAGCCACTGCTGGTGGACGAGCCGATACCGGTCGTACCCGAACCGATGCCGGAGCTAGTGCCACCCAAGCCGCCGCTGGTCGAACTGCCGAAGCTGCCGGCCGTGCTGCCCATGCCGCTGGCCGAGCCATTCGCGTTATTGCTGCCGAGCGTACTGGAGCCCAGACCCGGGCCCACCTGACCGCCGTTGTCGTTGCCGTTGCCCGCGGCGTTGGTGTAGATCTGCGCCAGGTATTTGGCCAGCTCCGACGCCTTGATATTGTGCACGTCGTAGACGAACAGCTGCGGGTCGTTGCCGCCGCCGAGATCGATCTTGGTGATCCAGCTGCCCACTTCGTCCAGATAGGCCGGCTGAGTGCTGATCACCACCAACGCATTGGTGCGCTTGATCGGGAGGAAGCGCAGCATGCCGGCCAGCGGCGTATCGCCCTTGGGGCCGAACATCTGATCCAGCTGCGGCATCACTTCGTCGACGTCGGCGTGCTGCAGGGTGAATACACCCACCGACATGCCGCGCAGCCAGTCAACGTCGAACGTATGCACAGTGCGCTGGTAGTTATCCAGTTCGTCCGGGGTGCCGGACATCACCAGCAGGTTGCGCTCCGGATCGGCCAGCAGCACCGCGTCCTGCCGTGCGAACGGCTTGATCAGCTTCTGCATCTCGCTGGCGGAGATGTAGCGCAATGGGAATAGCCGCGCCTGCATGCCGCCCTGCGGTGCGTTGCCTCCAAGGCTCGGCACCAGGTTGCCAGCGACCGCATCCTTGTCCGGCAGCACTACGTAGCCACCAGCGCGCTTGACCAGTGCGTTGTGGGTCCACGACAGCAAGGTCTCCAGGATGGGCAACGCCTGACTGCTGTCCACCGGCTCGGAGGTGGAGAAAGAAATGTTGCCCTGCACGCCCGGCACGATGGTGTAGTTCTGCTTGAGCAGGTCGCCGAGGATCGCCTTGACCACCGCCTGCACCGGCTGGTTCTCGAAATTGAATGTCACCGCGCCATTGCCGGTCGCCGCCGGGCGAGGCGTACTCAACGCGTCGGGCCGTATGAATTGACCACTGCCCTGGCTGATCTTCGGCGTCGCTGCGGCTTCGCTGCCGCTGTTGATGCCGGTGTTCAACGGCAACGGCGCCGGCACCGGGTTTTGCGTACCGGCCATCGCCTCGCGCTGCAGCGCACCGTCATCATGCGTCTGCGGAAGCGTGTTGCAGCCGGCCAACCACACGACCGTGGCAAGCGCGCCGGTGCGCAAAAGCTGCTGAGTGAGCTTGGGGAACATGGATCAACGTACTCCTTCGTGAGTCGCAGCGGGCTGCGCGGCTCGACGCTTCTGGATATTTTCTCGGAGCCGTTGAATCGACGACTCCGGTGGCTGACCGTTCGACGATGGTGGTGTACCTGCAGCCGGTTGCACCGCGGGCTGGATGTGCATCATGGCGTCGGTGGAGATATTCCGGTTGCCTGTGTCCGGCACGGCGGTGCCTTTGGGCTCATCAATCGGTGCACCGGCTGGCAGCTTCAGTTCGGTACGTCCAGCGGACGAATCGAACAGCGCCGAGCGCGGGCGGACTTCCACCAGCGTCACGCTGCCATCAGGCAGCGACTCGCCTTCGCGCAAACGTATCTGCCGGTCACCGTTCTTGTCGTGCAAGAAGGCCATGTGCAAACCTGGGGTGAGGATGATGCCGGTCAGATCCAGGTCACCCAGGCTGCTGCCGCCGTCGGTAACACGAGCTATCGGCTTGCGATCGGGGCTGAACAATGGCTTTTGCCAGACCAGCGCAAACTGCTGCAGCGGTAGCGGTCGAGGCAGCGCGGAAGGGTTGCCCGCTGGCGGCAGCGACGCCTGCACTCGCGCAGCATCCCAGTGCACCGTGCGGCCGATACCGGCAAGCAACAGCAACAACAGCGCGCCCAACAGCACGGCGATCACCGCGAGCACCGGGGTCAGCTGGCGCTGGTTGGCCGCGTTCATTGCGCAGCTCCTGCTTGTATGGGAGCTGCGCCAGTGGCCGGCGCAGCGGACGGTGTGGCATGCGTCGGGCGGACGTAACCGGACAGCGTGAACTGAACCTCCAACGGTGCCGCGTTGCTCTGCTGCGCCGCCACAGGGTTGCGATAGATGCTGAGGTCGTCGATGAACAGATACGGCGTGCCCTGCTCCAACGCTTGCAATACTGTAGCCAGCGGCTGGATATCGCAGCTCAGGCTGATGCTCACCGCTGCCTTGCGGTACGGTTCGCCGGGCGTCGCCGGCGGATTCGGCATCGGCATTTTCTGGCTCACCACACAACTGCCACCCTGGGTGCTGGTGCCGACCACGTCGACCACGCGCTGCATCAGATCGGCGGCGGCGGTGTTCGGATCATCCTCGGCCAGGAACGCGCTGCTGGCGGCCTGGCCAGCACCGAGCGCAGCGATGCGCTGCTGCAAGGCCGGTTTCTCGGCGATCGCAGCGGCATAGCGGCTATGCGTGTCGCGCAAGTCGTCCATGTCGCTGCGGACCTGCTGCAACGGCGCCACGAACCACCAATGCAGTAGCACGAAGTAACCAACCAGCAGCACCAGCAACAACAACCCGATGGCGGCGATTCGGTTGTCGCGTGGTTTGAGCTGGACCATTTTCATGGCGCCCCCCCACCGGCCGCCGGCGTCGCGGCGGCAGCGGGGTTCGGCTTTCCTGTCGACGGTTGATGCACCTGTGCGGTCAGGTAGAAACGTTCCTTGCCGGTGGTCGGATCGGGTTGGATGCTGCCCTGGAAGCTGGCATTCGTGATCAGCGTTGAATCCTTCAGCGCGTCAAGCAGTTTCGCCGCCTGTTTGCTCTGTCCCTGAATACCGATCTGGCCGGTGTTGTCCACGCTGAAACGCTCCAGCCACGCGCTGTCCGGCAGCCGCTGGGTGGCGTCCTGCAGCAGGCTGAGCATGCTGACAGTGTTTTTCTTGCGCTGGGCCAGAAAACCGGCGGCGCCAGCATTGTCCTGCAATTGCTGACGCAGCACCGCGACCTGCTGTGCCTCGCCACGCATGTTCTCAACCTGCTCCTGCATCTGCGCCAGCACCTCCTGCTGGTTGTGCAGCCACTGTCCCAGCACCAGCGCCAGCAGCAATACACAACCCGCCGCCAATACCAGATTCAGTCGCAGACGTGGTCGCAGGCGGTGCGGCCGCTGCTCGACAGGCAGCAGATTGATGCCTAGGCGATCGTCGCCTAGCGCCAGGTCCACCGCGTCGATCGAAATACCCAGCGTGCGCAGGTGTGCCAGCAGTGGATCAAGCGTGTTGCGCGTGACCGCCACCAACTCCGCGTTGAGGCGCCCGACCGGAGCCGGCAACGCCAGCTCGCGCGCGGCGTAATGCACTTGCGTCACGTTGAACGGCGTCTGTCGATCCATCTCGAACGCCATCACCTGTTGCAGGCTGTCACGCGCGGCTGATGGCAGCATCAGGGTGCGCCGCAGGACGATGTCGGCCGGCAGCAGCAGGGCCAGCCGCAGATCCTCGCGATCAACCCCACGCAGCGCAGCGCTCAGCTCAGCCTGTTGAACCAGCGCGGCGGCGCTGTCGTCCCAACGTGCCAGCGGTTCGTGGTGGCCAGCCCGGTGCAACGTCCATTCGGTACCCTCGCGCTGCAGCAAATACCAGTCCGCACCACTGCTGAACCATACGCGCCAGCGCGATGGCAGCAACGCACGCAACTCGCCGCCCCACCAGCCGAGGAATCGCGGCAACGGCGAAGCACGCCAGCCATGACGTACGCGATCCACCAACGGCCGTAGCGACTGCGTTGCCGAACTCATTCAGCATCCCCCTCCTGCCAGCGCAGCACCGCATAAGGTTGCGCGCCGGCCTGCCCCGCCTGTACGCGCATCGTTGCACGCAATACCGCGTGCGTGCCGTCGGCCAGCGTGGCCTCTGATTCAATACTATGCGTTGTTCCGCTGTTGAGAGCCATACTGGGGTCATCTGCGTTATTCAGCCGTGCGGCCTGGATCGCACTCACCTGTTGTGAAGTCATGCCCGGGATCGCCGCCAGTGCCAGCGGCGGCGCGGTGTTCGGATCCGGACTCCCGTTGCCGGACCAGATCGTGATGTCGGGGGCCACCACGCGATAGATCGCCGGCGTCATGCCCAGCACCAGCTGCAACTCCTCGATGCTGACGAACGGCCCATTGCGGGGGCCATAACCAAGCCCGGCGGCCGCATAGGCGGCGCGGCGGGTGCTGGCATCTGCCGGAAGGAGCGAGGCACCGCGCCACTCCACCACGTTGCCGGCCAATGCCTGTGCTTGCCCAGGCTGCATTCCGGCGGCCTGGAACAACCCCTGCAGCACTTCCGGCGTGGCGCTATTGAGATCCACCTTGCCACCTTCGCTGATCGCCGACACCTTGATCGTGGCGTCGTCATACTGGAACGCATAGACTCGCCCGTCGCCGATCCAGCGACGCGGGATCACCGGATCCTGCAGTCCATAGAAGGCACGCATGATGCCGGCCTCGGCGGCGTAATGCGCCTGGGTCTGGGCAAATTGATAACGGGCCTGCAGACCTTCGGTACGCGCAAGCGCGGCGTAGCCCCCGAGCAGGATCGCCAACAGCGTACAGGCCCACAGCACCAGCAGCAGGGCTACCCCACGCTGCTGGTTGCGCTGCATCGGTTGCTGCCGCTTCATCGCCCACCCACCCCGGGGATGCCCAGCGGTTGCAGCCCGGTCTGCACGCCGCCGGCTGCCGGATTGACCCGCAGCGGAACTTCCAGCAGCGGCCAGTCGTAGTTGCCCGCCAACTTCAATTCAACCCGCACCAGCAAGGGCAACAGGCGGCCATCGGCCCATGTTGTGGACCACGGCACGGCATGGCCCTGAACATCGATGCCGCGATAACTGAAACTACCGCCGCGGATGTGATCGAGCAGCACCTGCGGATCGCCAAGCGGTTGCGGCGGTTGACCGTCCGGTGGCAGCAACGCAAGGCTCAGCACCAGACTCGAATTGCCGTGGCCATCATCGACCAGTTTCAGGCTTTGCAATTGCGCCCCGCTTTTGCCGAGATAGCCGGGCAACGGGGCGACGTAGCGCAGCTCATGCTCGCCGCCCTCGAAATAGATATTCTCGCCGCGCTCGTTGTGGCTGATCGGCTGGGCCATGCTTTGCGCCAGTTCGCGTTGCAGAAACTGCTGGGAGGAACGGATCTGATCGATCCGTGCGATCGCCGCCGTGCCTGAGCGCACGCTGTGGGTGGCTGTGCGCAACCCCGAATACACACCCACCAGCAACAACGCCAGCAAGACCAGCGAGGCAAGCACTTCCAGCAGGGTAAAACCGGCGGCAGGCTTCATGGCGACACGCTTCATTACAGCGGGCTTCATCACAACGGGCTTCGTCACAGCAGGCTTCATGACAGCACGCTTCATGTTCACTCGTGTGACAGCCGCCGAATGGATAGCCAGCGTTTTCATGGTGCCGACTGCAACGCATTGGGTGTGCCAGCGGCGACGTTCGGCGCGCTCAGCCGCAACGTGCGAAAGTGCGCCGAACGCGGATGCCCGGCCGGCCCCCACAGGACATCCAGATCCAGCTGGTAGAGCTGCATCGGCGCGTTCGGCGGCGGCGCCCCAGCCTGATTCCAGGGCGTTACGTCCAGCCGCCAGCGAAATTTGGTGTTGAACTGGCCCGAGCTGCTACCTGGCTTGATCGACTCGCCCACGAACGCGCTGTCGAGCATGCCGCGCGCCCACATCGCCGCCTCGCTGTGTTCGGCCGCGTTCTGGGTCAGGTTGATCGAGCTGCCGGCGACCTTCATCAGCGCAGTGAAGGTGATCGCCAGCAGCAGAATGGCCGCGATCACTTCGAGCAGGCTGAAACCCTGCTGCCGCCGGGCATGTGGCGAGCGCGAGCGCAGTGGCTTCATCGCGCCGCCACCGTGTCGACCACGCTCACCTGACCGGTTAGCCAGGCCACATTGACGTGCCACTCGCGGCGCCCGCTTTGCAAGGTGATGCGACCTCCGGTGGAGCTGCCATCGGGGAAGAAGCGGATACGCCCGGTGTGGTCGTTCGGCTGATCTTCCTTTGCGCTGGTGATGCTTAATCGCAGACCGGTTGGCAAGCGCACATCGTGCCGCTTCACATCGCTATAGGTGTTCGCGCGGATGTCGACGTCGAAATTCTGATCCTGCCCGCGCACGATCGCCTGCGCACGGGTCGCCCGCAGCGCACCGGCCAGTTCGCTGCTGGCCGCGTTGATGCGCGCACTGGCCAGACCCTGCGTCACCGAAATCGACACCGCCGCCGCCGCGATGCCGATCAGCACGATCACCGCCAGCATTTCCAGCAAGGTGAAACCGCGCGCACGCCTTGTTTGTCCTGCAGGTAGGAGAGTGGGCAAGAATGCGGCGCGATAAGGTATTGCGAACATGACGGTTCGTGATAACGGCTTACTGCCAGTTGCCTAGGTCGGCATTGATTCCGTCACCACCAGGCTTGCCATCCTCGCCGTAGAAGATCAGATCGTACTTGCCGTGGTCACCCGGATATTTGTAGCCGAATGGATGGCCCCACGGATCCTTCAGCTGCGACTCCTTCACGTACGGACCCTGCCAATTTGGCGCATTGGTCGGCTTGGTCACGAGATCTTCAAGCTGCTGGGGCGGTGTGTTGTTGTCCAGGTCGTAGTTATCGATGGCCTGGCTGAGTGTGGCGAGCTGTGTCTTGCCCGCACCATACTTCCCCTTGTCCAGACTGGGGACGACTTTCGAAACGACCACCACTGCGATGACACCGATCAACGCTATCACTGCCAACATCTCCAGCAACGTAAAACCAGCGTTACGTTGCAGGGCTCGCTGTTGCCTGTACTTCATGGTGTTACCTCTGATAGGCGTAAGTAAGTTCGGCGAGCGCTTTTTCGCGATACGACTCATTGGATGTTGCTGGTCAGGCTGAGCAGCGGCAGCAGGATCGCCGCCATGATGATGCCAACCAGAACTGTCATCACGATGGTCAGCGCCGGCACCAGCGCAGCCAGTAAACGATCGATCGCGCGTTTGGACTCAAGTTCAAAAGTGTCGGCCACTTTCAGCAGCATAGTGTCGAGCTGACCGGCCTCCTCGCCGACCTGCACCATCTGTACCGCCAGACGCGGAAGCAGTCTTGACTGCCCCAATGCGAGGCTCAGACCGGAGCCGCCCTTGACCTGCTCCTGCGCCTGGCTCAACGCCGCATCCAGCGCGAGATTGCTGGTGACCTGACGGGCGATCGTCAGCGAACTCAGCAGTGGCACGCCGTTTTTCAGCAGCGTGCCGAGCGTGCGGGCGATCCGTGCGGTTTCCACCTTCAGCAGCAGCGGTCCAACCACTCGCAGGCTCAGCAGCCGCGTATGCCAGGCCAGCCGCACCGTTGGATCACGCAGCCGCGCGCGCCAGAAGAAAATGCCGCCACCCAGCACCAGCAGGATCAGCCACCACCAGGACTGCAGCGCATTGCCCAGTGTCAGCACCACCTCGGTGATCCACGGGATCGGCACCTGCATGTCGGCGAAGATCGGCACGAATTGCGGCACCACATACGCCAGCAACAGCACCAGCGAACCGAGCACACCAACCATCAGGAACGCGGGATAGATCAGCGCGTTGACGATGTTGCCGCGCATTTGTTGCGCCCGTTCCAGATAATCGGCCAGGCGGCGCAACGTCTCTTCCAGCGAGCCACCGGTTTCGCCGGCGCGCACCAGGCTGACATAGAGCTTGGGGAAGACGCCATGCTCCTCGTCCAGCGCCGAGGACAACGTGTTGCCGCCGCGCACGCGATCGCGCACGCGCTCCACCATTTTTTTCGCATGCTCACCCTCCGGCAGATCGAGCAGGATGCTGAGCGCGCGATCCAGAGGCTGACCGGCACCCAGCAAGGTCGCCAGCTGATGGGTGAACTGTGCGAGCTGGTCGCCGGTAAACGGCCCGCGCTTGAACAGTGCTGCCAACCCGCTGCCGCCACCGGCGCCGTCGGCCGGCCGGGCCTCCAGTGGCGTGTGGCCCTGATCCTGCAGGCGGCCGATGACCTCCTCGACACTGGCTGCTTCCATCTGGCCTTGCAGCATCTCGCCGGCGTCACTGACCGCCTTGTAACGGAACTGCGCCACGTCAGCCCTCCTGCGTCACACGAAGCACCTCTTCCAGCGTGGTGATGCCGGCTACCGCCTTGGCGATGCCGTCCTCGTACATCGTGCGCATACCTTCGGCGCGCGCCTGGCGCTCGATCTCGCCGGCGTCGGCGCGCTGCATCACCAGTCGGCGCAGCGGATCGCTCATGGTGAGAAACTCCATGATCGCGCGCCGACCGCGATAGCCGGTCGGGTTTGCCGCGCTGCTGCCGGGCTTCCACAGGCGGATCGGCCGCTCGTCGGTATATTTTTCCAGCTCGAACTGTGCGATCACTTCGGGCAGCGCCTCGTACGACGTGGCGGTTTCCGGATCGAGCCGGCGCACTAGTCGCTGCGCCAGGATGCCGTTGATCGTCGAGCCCAGCAGGTAGTCCTCCACGCCCATGTCGAGCAGGCGGGTGATGCCGCCGGCGGCACTGTTGGTGTGCAGTGTCGACAACACCAGATGGCCGGTAAGCGCCGACTGGATCGCGATGCGGCAGGTTTCCAGGTCACGCATCTCGCCGATCATGATCACGTCCGGATCCTGACGCATGATCGAACGCAGGGCGCCGGCGAAATCCAGTCCGATCTGCGGCTTCACCTGGATCTGGTTGATGCCTTCCAGCTGGTATTCGACCGGGTCCTCGACCGTGATGATCTTCACACCCGGCGTATTGATCCGGGACAGCGCGGTGTACAGGGTGGTGGTCTTGCCTGAGCCGGTCGGGCCAGTCACCAGCAGGATGCCGTGGGGGCGCTCCAGCACATCGACAAAGCGTTGCTGGAAATGTTCGGTGAATCCCAGCGAGGGGAAATCGAACACCACCGATTCGCGATCGAGGATGCGCATCACCACCGACTCGCCGAAGCTGGTCGGCACCGTCGACACGCGCAGGTCGAGTTCCTTGCCCTGCACGCGCAACTGAATGCGTCCGTCCTGGGGCAGCCGGCGCTCAGCGATATTCAGTCTCGCCATGATCTTCACGCGCGAAATCACCGCGGCGGTGGAGCTGGATGGCGGCGCTTCCACTTCATACAGCACGCCGTCAATGCGATAACGCACCTTCAGATGATTCTCGAACGGTTCGATGTGCACATCCGAGGCGCGCTGCTCGACCGCGCGCTGCAGGATAAGATTGACCAGTCGGATGACCGGGGCTTCCGAGGCGAGATCGCGCAGATGCTCGACGTCGTCCTCTTCCGCGGCACTGCCGTCGAGATTTTCCACGATGGTGCCCATCGCCGAGCGGCCACTGCCGTAATAGCGCTCGATCAACCCGTCGATTTCCGAGCGCAGACCGACCCGCAGAACGACCGGTCGACCGGCCGCCAGCATGACTGCCTGCAGCGGATAGGGATCGGCCGGATCCGCCACGATCAATGCCAGTCCATCCTTGTCGTCGTGTACCGGCACGACGTGATGCTGCTTGAGAAAACGCAGCGACAGATCGAGATCGGCCGGCGGCAGTTCCGGCGCATCGCGCGCCGCCAGCAACGGCACCTGCAGCAATTCCGCCCAGGCCTCTGCCAGGTCACGCTCGGATACCAGCCCGAGCCGGGCCATCAGCGTGGTCAGCGTGCCTTCGGCGGATTCCTCATGCAATCGACGCGCACGGCCCAGATCGCTGTCCTTCAAACGACCGCGCGCAACCAGCCAGGCGCAGACTTCCGCTACGCGGTCGTCCATGCCGGTACCCGTCGCGCTCGTCGCCGGCTTGATGGCTGCCGACATGCTCCACCCCACTCAATGCCCGCGGAAAACCGCCAACTGCCCTGCGGCGTGGCGGTGAATAGCATAGTTATCACATCCGGCCATCGACAGGCGAGTCGTCAGCACCGCGGGGTCATCCCCGTACATCGATTTCAGCGAAAACCACCTACCGCCGTGGGCCTTCGCTGATTCATGGGGATAGCGTCGCACACGCCCTCGCGCAAATCATTACGACTCGGCGTGGCTCCATTTCGCATACCCGCCAACACCCGCCTCAATGTTTGCATCAAGGCGTTGGCAGAGGAGGAACTTGTTGGGACTACGGTAGATGAAACGCAAAAGCGTGCGTTGACCCTGCCCATTCACAAAGAGAGCAGAAACGATGCGTGCCGGGTGAGAATGGCTCGTCAACCCTGAAGCCCCAATTGACTGATATGCGAAATCGGCGCCCGGCCCGCACGCATGACAACTTCTCGGTTTGCTGGCCCGTGGGGCCGCGACTATCCACCACCCCACGGCCGTCCCGTATCTGCCGTCCCGGAAGTCAATGCCAGATCAAGTCCGCTTCAACGGACTTTTTTATGCGTGCAGATCGGGCACCTGACCGTATTTGGCGATGATCATCGGCTCCGAGTATTGGCCCTCGTCGGCGTCAGCAGCCTGCGCATACACCAGCACACCGTCTCGATCCCTGGCGAGCATCTCGCCACGCTTTCGCGCCATGCTCTCGGAGAGATACAGCAATGGCTTGTCAGCCCGCATCCCGCCATATACCTCGTAGAACACTCGCACTAAATAGACCTTCTCCATGAGCCGTTCTCCTATGTCTGGGTTGAAGCCAAAGCGTGGCCGTACCAGCCGTATAAGAGTCCAGCACGCGAGAATGAAAAGTGAACGGCCTGTCATTCATTCAGCGGGCATTCCAATCCGGTGACGCCGGTCACTTTATTCGCCGACCTCTGGGACAATGGCTTCTTTGATGCCCGGCCACGTCATGCAACTGCTCGATATCGGCGCCAATCTCACTCACGAATCGTTCCGGCATGATTTCGATGCCGTCTTGCAGCGTGCCCATGCCCAAGGAGTGCGCCGGATGATTGTTACCGGTGCCTCGCTCGACGGCAGCGACCATGCGCTCGCGCTGGCCAAGGCGCATCCGGATACGCTTTTCGCCACTGCCGGGGTGCATCCGCATCACGCGATCGACTATGACGATGCCACCGATGCGCGATTGCGCGAACTTGCGCTGGATGCTTCGGTGCGGGCGGTCGGTGAAACCGGCTTGGACTACAACCGCAACTATTCGCCACAGGACGTGCAGTTGCGGGTATTCGAGCGCCAGCTGCAGATCGCCGTGGATATGCACAAGCCACTGTTCCTGCATCAGCGCGATGCGCACGGGGATTTCATCGCGTTGCTGCGGCGCTACCGCGACAAGGTGCCGGCTGCGGTGGTGCACTGTTTCACCGATGGCGGGGATGCTTTGCGCGACTATCTTGCGCTGGATTGTCATATCGGTATCACCGGCTGGATCTGCGACGAGCGCCGCGGCACCCATCTGCGCGAGCTGGTCCGCGAGATTCCCGCCAATCGCCTGATGATCGAGACCGACGCCCCCTATCTGTTGCCGCGCACGGTCCGGCCGCAGCCTGCGCATCGACGCAACGAGCCGATGTACCTCAGGCACATCTGCGAAGAGATTGCCCGTGACCGCGGCGAACCAACAGAGGTGACCGCGGCAAACAGCACGGCAACCGCCAAGGCATTTTTCGGCTTGCCCGCCAGCGGCTCATAAAGGCACATCTCCGACTACTTTGGCTTCGGCTTCGGCTTCGGCTTTGGCTTCGGCTTCGGCTTCGGCTTTGGCTTTGGCTTTGGCTTTGGCTTTGGCTTTGGCTCTGGCTCTGGCTTTGCCCTCCTTTTGATCCAGCTTCTACAAACAGTGCGCGCAGGACGCGCGCCCGCTCTGCCGGGGCCCCTGTGCGGCGGTGAGGTGGGGT
>Ga0302316_10001287_pt1 | contig 20046 bp, 14 predicted proteins | sample III_Palsa_N3_2_FD_200456 | JGI IMG/M metagenome (GOLD analysis project Ga0302316, IMG submission 200456) | Peat permafrost microbial communities from Stordalen Mire near Abisko, Sweden - III_Palsa_N3_2 | ecosystem: Environmental > Terrestrial > Soil > Palsa > Peat permafrost | place: Sweden...
CCGCACGATAGCCGGCGCTCGCCCCCTCCGTCGCCGGACTACGCTCTGCTTCGTCCGACGCCACCTCCCCCGCTGCGCTTCGCTTGCATGGGAGGAGAAGACTACAGCGCCCAACCTTCTCCTGCCCCGTGAGCGCAGCGAAACGGGGGAGGTGGCGCGGCGTGTAGCGAAGCGGAACGACGTGACGGAGGGGGCGAGCGCCGGCGCGACGATCACAACTGGCGTTTCCCGTGAGCTAAGCCGCCACCGGCAACTGCGGCTTCTCACCCACCGCTGGTTCTTCTTTCTTCTGGCGCCGGCCCAACCCCGACACCCCGCCCGACGACAGCAGGCCGATGTCGGCCATCAGCCGGGCGATCGACCATTTGTGCGGAGCGGCGATGTAGCGGGGCAGCCACAGCGGGTCGTATTTGTCCTTGTACCGGCGCACGCCGCGGAAATTGTAGAGCTCCTCGCCGCGTTCGAAGAGCAGATTGCCCACGCGGGACATGATCGGCGCCAGCGGCCGATCCTCCAGCCCGGCCAGCGGCGCCATGCCGAAGGCGAACGAGTCATAGCCCTGCTCGCGGCCCCACTGCATCAGCTCGACGAACAGATAGTCCATGACATTCTTGGGCGCCTCGTCGGAGTAGCGCATCAGGTCCATGGAGAAGGACGAGCGATCATTGGTGGGCCAGATGGTGGCGAAGGCGACGATCTCGCCATCGGTGCGCACCACAGCGCACGGGAACTCCCCGACATAACGCGGCTCGAAGCCGCCCATGGAGAAGCTTTTGTCGCCGCCGGCATGGTGGCTGAGCCAGACGTCGGAGATGCGCTGCAGCTCGTCCATCAACGCCGGAACCTGGTCGGGCTCGCAGACCTCGAAGGACGCCGTCTCGCCGGCCTTGCGCCAGTTGCGCCGGATGGTTTCGCGCCGGCGGCCCGAAAGGGAGAACTGTTCCAGCGGCACGGTGGCGGACTCGCCGGTCTTCTGGATGGCGAGGCCGAGCTCGATCACATCGGGCAAGAGGTCGGGGCCGATGCCGTAGAAGCCCGGCCGCGCGGCGTGGGCGTCGGCCAGCTCGCGGAAGCGCCACATCAGCTCCATCCGCTCGTCGCGCCGCCCCACCGGACCGCCGAGCGCGATCCAGGAGCGGCCGCGCACGCCGAACATCAAAAAGCTCTCGCCCGAGGTCGAGAAGAGGAAGCGTTTGTCGCCGAGCAGGGCGAGGTTGGAGGCCGGCTCCGGCTCCTCGGCGGCGGCCAGGATGGCCCGCGCGCGCTCGAAGTCCGGATCGTGGTCGCCGACGATGGGCGGTGTGGCTGGCGTCACCAGCAGCCGCCAGGCGCCGACGCCCATCAGGGCGATCGCCGCGCCAACGAAGGCCCGCAAGGAGCGGGTGGCGTCCGCGTCCGCCATCACCTTCCACCACAGGGTGTCGGAATAGTCGGCGTGCTTGAACTGCCACCAGCCGAGCACGCCTGCGCCCACCACCAGGGCGAAGGCGGAGAACAGCCAGCCCGGCGTGATCTCCATCCGGGTCAGGCGCGAGGTGCGTGGGAAGGCTGGGTGTAGCGGCAAAATCACCAGACAGATCACCGCCAGCGCGGCCGTCTGACCCCAGTTGAAGCCCTTGAACAAGGCGAGCACGGCGGCCAGAGCCAGCACGACCACGGTGGCGCCCCACGCCGCGTCCAGGCGGCGGCGCAGACCGAAGGCTAGCAGCACCAGCAGCAGACCCAGAATGCTCGAGAGAAAATGGCTGATCTCGATCAGGGCCAGGGGCGCGACCTTGACCAGCCAGCTGAACCGCTCGGGGTCCGAGGGTGTCGCGCCCGAAACCAGCAGCATGACGCCGGCGACCAGGGCCAGGACCATCCCCAGGATCGGGCCGATCTCAAGCGCCGCGGGTCGAAGATCGCGCAGGATCCGCATCAAAAGCTCTGCCGCTGTTTCGGGAAGCGGACATTATAACCGTTTCGGGGCCGAAATGCAGCGGCTTCATTGGCGCACCCCTCGCTCACATTGAAACAAACGTTCGGATCGGCTTGCCCTCTCAGCATCCTGGTTTAGGGTGCGCGCCAATCTCAGGGTGGATTTCGCGAGGACGACAATGGCCGATTTTGGCGGCGACAAGCTGGATGCCTTCAGGATTGAGGTCCGCGACTGGCTCAAGGCCAACTATCCGGCCGAGCTGCGCGATCCGAACGCCAAGACCGATCCGGAAGCCGGCTGGGGCGGTCAGGCCTTCATCGGTTCGGACGACCCGCAGATCGTCTGGATGCGCCGCGTCGCCGAAAAGGGCTGGACCGCGCCGACCTGGCCGGCGGCCTACGGCGGCGGCGGCCTGAGCGCCGACGAGGCCCGGGTGCTGGACCAGGAACTGTCCAAAGGCGGCTACCGCACCCCCCTGGCCTCCTTCGGCATCTGGATGCTGGGCCCCGTGCTGCTGGAATACGGCAACGAGGCGCAGAAGAAGGAACACCTGCCCAAGATCATCAAGGGCGAGATCCGCTGGTGCCAGGGCTATTCCGAGCCGGGCGCCGGGTCGGACCTGGCCTCGCTCGCCACCCGCTGCGAGGACAAGGGCGACCACTATCTGATCAACGGCTCGAAGATCTGGACCAGCTACGCCAACAAGGCCGACTGGTGCTTCTGCCTGGTGCGCACCGACACCACCACCAAGCACGGCGGCATCAGTTTTGTTTTGATCGACATGAAGACCCCCGGCGTCGAGACCCGGCCGATCAAGCTGATCAGCGGCGACAGTCCCTTCTGCGAGACCTTCTTCACCGATGTGAAGGTTCCCAAAGAGCGGCTGGTCGGCAAGGTCAATGGCGGCTGGGAGATCGCCAAGCGGCTGCTGCAATATGAGCGGCAGAACATCTCCGGCGGCTTCGGCGGCGGCGGCGGCGCGGGCGGCACCGCGGGCGACCTGGGCCAGATCGCCAAGACCTATATCGGCGTCGACGAGACCGGCGCTCTCGACGACGGCGATCTGCGCACGCGGATCACCAAGAACAAGATGGACTTCCAGAGCTTCTACATGACCATCGCCCGGGTGGCGGCGGAGTCTCGCGCCAGCAACGGCCCGAGCGCGGCGACCTCGATCATCAAATACGCCGCCGCGACCCTGGCTCAGGAACGTTCGGAGCTGATGGTGGAGTCCATGGGCAACCAGGGCCTGGGCTGGGAGGGCGACGACTTCACCCCCGGCGAGATCATGGCCACCCACGGCTGGCTGCGCTCGAAGGGCAACTCCATCGAGGGCGGCACGTCGGAGGTGAACGTCAACGTGGTGGCGAAGCGGGTGCTGGGGTTGCCTGATCCGAAGTAATTTTCTCCTCCCATGCGAGCGCAGCGATGCGGAGGAGGTGGCGCGGCGCTGGAGCGTAGCGGAAGCGACGTGACGGAGGGGGCGAGCGCCTCAGCCTGACTCAGCGTCAAAGATCGCCTGAGCGACTCCGTTCGGATCGTGCATCACCAGCTCGGCCGGATATCGCATCACCTTGATCCCCTTTTCACCAAGGTAGCTCTCCCGGCACACGTCGTGCTCGGGCCGATCACCCATGCCGTGGCTTTGACCGTCGATCTCAATCGCCAGTTTGGCGTTCGAACAGAAGAAATCGAGGATGTAGGGGCTAATGGGATGCTGCCGGCGGAACGTCGGTGTTCCCGGAGCGCGGACTCTAACCGCACCCACAACAAAGCTTCGGGCGGGGTCATGTCGGCCCGAAGACATCTGAAGCGCATCTTGGTGATTTTCGGCGACCGCATTGGCTTCAGCCGGCGCTCGCCCCCTCTGTCACGTCGCTTTCGCTACGCTTCAGCGCCGCGCCACCTCCACCCGTTTCGCTACGCTCACGGGGGAGGAGAAGAACATGAGGCGATTGCCCTACTTCTCCCTCCGTCACCCTTGCAGCCGCCCGTGTCCGCGCTACAGTAAAATTAAAACGGACATTTGACTGGGAGGTTGGGCGATGGCCGATTTTGGCGGGACGGAACTGGACGCTTTTCGCGCCGAGACGCGCGAGTGGCTTGAGGCTAACTTTCCGAAATCCCTGACCGAAGACCCCAATGCGCCGGTGGTGATCATACCCGGCGCGGCGAGCGACAATCCCGACGCCAAACTGTGGCTGCAACGGATGGGCGCCAAGGGTTGGGGCGCGCCGACCTGGCCGAAGAACTACGGCGGCGGCGGGCTGACCCCGGCCGAAGCCCGGGTGCTGCAACAGGAAATGAACCGCATCGGCGCTTCCAACCCGATCGTCGGCATGGGCACCTCGATGTTCGGCCCGACGCTGTTGGAGTACGGCACGGAAGACCAGAAACAGCGCCACATCCCGCCGATCGTTCGCGGCGAGCTGCGCTGGTGCCAGGGCTATTCCGAGCCAGGCGCGGGATCGGACTTGGCGGCCCTGACCACCAAATGCGAGGACGCCGGCGACCATTGGAAGATCAACGGCCAGAAGATCTGGACCTCCGGCGCCCAATACGCCGACTGGTGCTTCTGTCTGGTGCGCACCGATACGTCGAAAAAGCATGAGGGCATCAGCTTCGTGCTGATCGACATGCATCAGCCGGGCGTCGAGACCCGGCCGATCAAGCTGATCGCTGGATCCTCGCCCTTCTGCGAGACCTTCTTCACCGACGCCCGCGCCGAGAAGACCGACATGGTCGGTCCGCTGAACGGCGGCTGGACCATCGGCAAACGCCTGCTGCAACACGAACGCTCCGGCCAGGGCGGCGGGCGGATGATGGGCGGCGGCCCCAGCCTGGATGTCCTCGCCAAGAAATATGTCGGCGTGGACGACAAGGGCCGGATCGCCGACGCCGACCTGCGCTCGCGCCTGGCCGTACATATGATGGACGCCAAGGCGCATGGGCTGACGCTGGCCCGGGCGATGGCGGAGGCGCGAGGCAATGTGAACCCCGGCGCCACCACCTCGATCATGAAGAATTCCGGCACCACCATCGGCCAGACCCGGGCCGAGCTGACCCTGGAAATCATGGGCCATCAGGGGCTGGGCTGGGAGGGCGACGACTTTGAGGCCGCGGAACTCGCCGCTGTGCGTGGCTGGCTCGGCGGCAAGGCCACCACCATCTTCGGCGGCAGCCAGGAGATCCAGAACAACATCATTTCCAAGCGCATCCTGAATCTGCCCGACAGCGTCGGCGCGGCGGCGGGTTGACGACGCCCACCCCTTTGCTTTTCAAGCATCGGGCTTAGACTTCTGACGATTTTCAAACGGAGATTTTTGATGGCCGATTTTGGCGGTGACATAGACGCCTTCCGCACCGAGGCGCGGGAATGGATGGAGGCCAACTACCCGGCCGAGCTGCGCAACGGCGGCGAGGCGCCGATGACCGAAGCGATGATGGGCATGAAGCCCAGCGCGGCGGCGACGCTATGGCGCCAGCGCGTCGGCGAAAAGGGCTGGGGCGTCCCGACCTGGCCGAAAGCTTACGGCGGCGGCGGCCTGTCCCCGGCCGAGGCCCGCGTCGTGCAACAGGAAATGGGCCGTATTGGCGCCAACAACCCTATCCAGGGCATGGGCGTGATGATGTTCGGCCCGACCCTGCTCGAGTACGGCACCGAGGCGCAGAAGCAGCAGCACATCCCGTCGATCGTGCGCGGCGACCTGCAGTGGTGCCAGGGCTTCTCCGAGCCCGGCGCCGGCTCCGACCTGGCCTCCCTGTCCACCAAGTGCGAGGACAAGGGCGACCACTATCTGATCAACGGCTCCAAGATCTGGACCTCCGGCGGCCAGTTCGCCCAATGGTGCTTCTGCCTGGTGCGCACCGACTCCACCAAGAAGCATGAGGGCATCAGCTTCATCCTGATCGACATGGCCACCCCCGGCGTCGAAGTGCGGCCGATCCAGCTGATCAGCGGCAACTCGCCCTTCTGCGAAACCTTCTTCACCGACGTGAAGGTGCCGAAGGAAAACCTGGTCGGCCCGCTGAACGGCGGCTGGACCATCGCCAAGCGTCTGCTGCAGTTCGAACGCAACAGCCTCTCGGGCGGCGGCGGTGGGGCGGCCATGCGGATGATGTTCGGCGCCGGCAGCCTCGATGCGATGGCCAAGAAATACGTCGGGACCGACGACAAGGGCCGCATCGCCGATGGCGACCTGCGCAGCCGGCTGACCCAGCATATGATGGACGCCAAGGCCTTCACCCTGACCCTGATGCGGGCGGCGGCGGAGTCCAAGGGCAACGCCAGCCCGAGCGCCGCGACCTCGATTATGAAGAACGCCGGCACCAAGGTCGGCCAGGACAGAGCCGAACTGACCCTGGAGATCATGGGCAGCCAGGGCCTGGGCTGGGAAGGCGAGGACTTTGCGGCCGAAGAGCTCAGCGCCGTGCGCGGTTGGCTCGGCGGCAAGGCCACGACCATCTATGGCGGCTCTCAGGAGATCCAGAGCAACATCATCTCCAAGCGCATCCTCGGCCTGCCTGATCCGGCCAGCGCCCAACACTGATCAACACCCAAACCTGATCAACACACAGATAAACCCCAGATAACTAACGACAAATTTTGAGAGGAACATAGAAACATGGCCGTCCTTAGCGAAGAACAGAGCATGCTGCGCGATAGCGCGCGGACCTGGGTGCAGGAGAAGTCTCCGGTCACCGCCTTCCGCAAGATGCGGGATTCCAATGCGCCGCTGGGCTACGATCCCGCCGCCTTCGCCGAAATGGCGGAGATGGGCTGGACCGGCGTCATCATTCCGGAAGCCTTTGGCGGCTCGGAATTCGGCTATCTGGGCCTCGGCCTGATCCTGGAAGAGACCGGCCGCACCCTGACCGCCTCGCCCCTGCTGTCCTCGGCTCTCGCCGCCGCCAGCGCCATCATCCTGGGCGGATCGGAAGGCCAGAAAAGCGAATACCTGCCCGCCATCGCTTCCGGCGAACTGGTGGGGACCCTGGCCATCGACGAAGGCGCGCACCATGCGCCGGAAAAGGTCGCCCTGGCGGCCAAGAAGTCCGGCTCTGGCTACAGCTTGACCGGAACCAAGACCTTCGTGCTCGAAGGCATGGCCGCCGGCCTGTTCGTGGTTTCGGCCCGCACCTCCGGCAAGCCGGGCGAGACGGACGGCATCAGCCTGTTCCTGGTCAAGGCCGACGGCAAGGGCGTGTCCCGCAAGGCGCTGAAGCTGGCCGACAGCCGCGGCGCGGCCAACGTCACCTTCGACGGCGCCGAAGGCGCTCTGCTGGGTGAAGAAGGCAAGGGCTGGCCCCTCTTAGAAAAGACCCTCGACCGCGCCCGCGCCGGTCTCGCCGCCGAAATGCTCGGCGCCGCAATCCAGGCGTTCGAGACCACCCTCGACTACCTCAAGGTCCGCGTTCAGTTCGGCCAGGTGATCGGCTCCTTCCAGGCGCTGCAACACCGCGCCGCGAAGATGTTCACCGACCTGGAACTGTCCCGCTCCTGCGTCGAGGCCGCTCTGCAGGCGATCGACGACGACAGCGCCGACGTGCCGGAGCTGGTCTCCCTGGCCAAGGCCAAGATGGGCGACACCCTGCACCTGGTCTCCAACGAGATGGTCCAGATGCATGGCGGCATCGGCATGACCGACGCCCACGACGCCGGCCTCTATCTGAAGCGCGCCCGCGCGGCCGAAGCCACCTACGGCGGCCAAGCCTACCACCGCGACCGCTACGCGCGGATCAACGGCTACTGATCACGGCCTTGCCCTGACGGGGCAAAGGCACTGAAAACTGAGAGGGGTCGCGCGGAACCATCCGCGCGGCCCTTCTTTTTATTGGGGCGTCGGAGCGGCCCGGTGATTGCCCGGACATCGGTCATAGCCGCGTAAGGGCTACCGGGTTAGATTGGCCTTATGACCAAGCTCGCGCTGAAGCTCAAACCCTTGTCGCGTCAGGTGATCGTCATCACTGGCGCCACCTCCGGCATCGGCCTGTCGACGGCCCGCGCGGCTGCGCATCAGGGCGCGGCCCTGGTGCTGGCCGCCCGCAATGAAGAGGCGCTGAAGTCGGTCTGCGATGACCTGACGGCCAAGGGCGCGCGCTGCGCCTATGTGGTCGCCGACGTGGGCGTCTGCCTTGAGGTCCAGGCGGTGGCCGACTTCGCTATCGCCGAGTTCGGCGGCTTCGACACCTGGGTCAACAACGCCGGCGTGACCATCATCGGCGCGGTGACCGACACCCCGCTGGAGGATCAGCGCCGGCTGTTCGACACCAACTATTGGGGCGTGGTGCACGGCTCGCGCGTCGCGGTCGAACACCTGCGCACCCGTGACGGCGGCGGCGCGGTGATCAATGTCGGCTCGGCCCTGGGCGATGTGCCGGCGCCGATGCAGGGGGTTTATTCGGCCTCGAAATCGGCTGTGAAGACCTTCACCCAGGCGCTGCAGTTCGAGCTGGCCGGCCAGGGCGTGCCGGTCTCGGTGACCCTGATCAAGCCGCAGGCGGTGGACAGTCCCTATGCGGAACACGCCCGCAACCTGACCGAGCTGGCGGTGGAATCGCCGTCGGCGGTCTATGCCACCCCCCTGGTGGCCCAAGCTATCCTGCACGCCGCAGAGCATCCGGTGCGCGAGCTGGACATCGGTGGGGCGGACGGCCCGGTGATCCGGGTGATCGGCTCCTTCTGGCCCTGGGCCGCCCAACGGCTGCTGGCCGGCCAGGCGGCCGGGGTGAACCACGATCGCGCCAAGCGCACCGACGCGCCCGGCGACAATCTGCACCATCCGAGCCGCGACCTGCGCGAGCGCGCCTTCCACGCCAAGGTGCGCCAGTCCAGCCTGGTCTCAAGCGCCCAGATGCGGCCCAAGACCACAATGGCCGTGGCGCTGCTCGCCGGCCTGGGCCTGGGCGCCCTGTTCCGGCTCGGCAGTAAAGATCGGTCGGAGGCGGCCTGAATAACGCCGTGATATAATGGCGGCTGGGCCGCTGTAGATCACAGATAGATCGGCCGCCGGGGGACTGCCACACGCCTTCACCGACCGCCTTCGTTCGCGGAATCTGGGACGCGCCGGTCAGCCGGTGCGTGCGCATGCTGGCGGCCATCGACCCTCTAACCAGCTTGGGCCTCGCGATCTTGCTGCTGCTCGCGGCGGCCATGCCGGCGACGGCGATCGTCACCATGGGCCTGATGATCGGCTCCCTGCCGGCCACGGTGCGGGACGGCGCAAGCTCGGCGGCCGCCCACCATACGCTGATGACCATGGCCACCTGGGCCCTGATCATGCTGGCCGCGCAGATCGTCACCCGGCCCTTGTTTGTGATGGCCGGGCAGGCGCGCAGCCGCCTCGACGCCCATCTGCAAGAGCGAGTCTTGACCGCCCTGAACCGGCCCTGGAGCATCGCCCATCTCGAAGATTCCAAGACCGCAGACCTGGTCTCCCAGTTGGCCGGCGTCGGAATCAGCGGCTTCACCCCCGGCGGATCGATCTTCCAGCTCATCACCAGCCGGGCCCTGCGCACGCTCACCGCCCTGATCTCCGGCTCGCTCTTGTTCGCCTATCGCTGGTGGGCGCCGCTGGTGCTGCTCGCCGCGCAACTGGTCTTCTCCACCATCAACCAGCGGATCGCCGCCCGCCAGGCCGCCACCGCGCTTGGCCAGACCAAGGGACTGCGGCGGGCCGACTATTACCGGGACCTGGCCCTTGCGCCGGCGGCGGCCAAGGAGGTGCGGCTGCTGGGCATAGCCGTCTGGATCGCCGAGCGGGTCAGGGGCGAATGGCTGGGCAGCGTCGGCCAGCAATGGCGGACCCAGCGGCGGGACCTTGTGGTCAGCATCGGCGCCGCGTCCGGCGCGGCCCTGGTCAATCTGATCGTCTTCGGCCTGATCGGGCTCGACGCCGCCAGCGGCGTCATCAGCCTGGCGGCGGCGCTGATCTTCCTCCGCGCGGCGCAGGCCTTCACCAGCCTCGGGCAGCTCGGCGCGGCGGACTTCGTGATCGAACATGGCGCCGCGTCGCTGCCGTCGCTGCTTGAGCTGGAAGGTCTGGCCGGACCGGCTGAATCGCCGGGCGCGAAGGACCTGCCGGCCGAGGCGCCGGCTGTCGGCATCCGGTTCGAAGGGGTCTCATTCGCCTATCCCGGCGGGACGCCCGTCCTGCGCGATCTGAACCTGACGATTCCGGCGGGCTCGTCCATGGCCCTGGTCGGGCTGAACGGCGCGGGCAAGACCACCGTGGTCAAGCTGCTGGCTCGGCTCTACGACCCCACCGAGGGCATCGTGCGGGTGGACGGTGTCGATCTGAAGGACATCGCCCCAACCGTCTGGCGCACCCGCATCGCGGCCATCTTCCAGGACTTTCTGCGTTACCATCTGAACGCCCGCGACAACATCGGCTTCGGCGGACTGGCGCGAGCCGGCGATCAGGCGGCCCTGGACCGCGCGGCCGCCAAGGCCGGGGTGCTTGAGCGCATCACCGCCCTGCCGAAAGGCTGGGAGACGCCGCTGGCCCGTCAGTACACCGGCGGCGCGGACCTTTCAGGCGGCGAATGGCAGCGGATCGCCCTGGCGCGGGCGCTGTTCGCCGTGGAGGCGGGCGCCAAGGTGCTGATCCTCGACGAGCCGACCTCGAACATGGATGTCCGTGGCGAGGCCGAGCTCTACGACCGATTCCTGGATCTGACCCGGGGCCTGACCACGGTGCTGATCTCGCACCGCTTTTCCACCGTGCGCCGCGCCGACCGCATCTGCGTGCTGGAGAATGGCGCGGTGAGCGAAATCGGCTCTCACGAGGAACTGATGGCGCGTGGCGGTCGATATGCGGCGCTGTTCACGTTGCAGTCGGCGAGGTTCGCCGACGACGGCGCGGAGAGCGTCGCATGAAGCCGGTCGCCGCGATCCGCAATTTCGGCCGGGGCATTGGCGCCGTGCTGGCGCTGGCGTTCAAGGCTGCGCCGGCGCGCACGCTCGGCCTGCTGACCAACCAGACCCTGCTGGGGTCGATGACCATCGTCGGCGGCTATGCGACCAAGGCCTTGATCCAGGCGGCGACCCATCACGACCAGGCGCGGGCGGCCGCGGCAGGCGCGGTGATCGCCCTGGTGGCCGGCGTCGCGGTGATTGCGTCCCTGATCACCGGCCAACTCACCCGGCGGGTCAGCGAACTGTTCACCACCCATCTCGATGGCGAACTGATCCGGCTGACGACCGCGATCGCCACCCTCGACTACCAGGATCGGCCGATCTACGCCGACAAGATCGCCCTGATCCGCTCCAGCCGGCAACTGCTCGCCGCCTCGATCCAGGCGGTGGTGATCAATCTGCAGCTGGCTGTCATCATGGTCGGGACGCTGGTGGTGCTGGTCGGTATCGATCCCGTGTTCGTCCTGTTGCCGCTATTCGCCACGCCGCGCTTTCTGGCCGACCGGCGCCAGCAGCGGCTGGCCAAGGCGGCGCTGGAGGCCAGCGCCGAGCCACAACGGCTACGCACCCACCTCTACAACACGGCCGCCTCGCCGGTAGCCGGCAAGGAGTTGCGGGTTTTTGGCCTCGGCGAGGAGATGCTGCGGCGCCATCGCGCGATTACCGAGACCTTGCGTCGGATGGCCCGCGAGGCGTCTCAGCGCGCGGTGTTCTGGTCGATGACCGGCAGCCTCGCCTTCACCACGGGCTGCGTGCTGGCCATCGGCTGGGTGGTGCTGCGCGGGGCCCGGGGCGAAGTGAGCCTGGGCAATGTGGTGCTAGCGGCGACGCTCACCACCACGGTGTCGACGCTGATGACCACCACCCTGCAGATGGGCCAGTACCTGGAGAACACGCTGCAGACGGTGGAGCGATACCTTTGGCTGGTGGACTTCTCCGCCAAGTCCACCGACCGCGCCTCGCCGTCCGCCAAACCGCCCCAGCGCCTGCAAAAAGGCATGACGGTCGAAGGCCTGAGCTTCAGCTATCCCGACCGCGACCGGCCAGCGCTCAGCGACATCACCCTGGACCTGCCGGCCGGCAAGGTGATCGCTCTCGTGGGCGAGAACGGGTCGGGCAAGTCGACACTGGTAAAGCTGCTCTGCGGACTCTACCGGCCGAGCCAGGGGCGGATTTTGATCGACGGCGCCGATCTGGCCGACATGGCCGCCGCCGACTGGCGCGCCAGGATCAGCGCCGCCTTCCAGGATTTCACCAATTTCGAGCTGCCGCTGCATGAAAGCGTTGGAGTAGGCGACCTGGCGCGCCTGGGCGAACGGGATCAGGCCCTGGCGGCGATGGCCGGCGCGGGCGCGGGCGATATCGCCGAGCTGTCGCCGGAGGGGCTGGAGGTCATGCTTGGCCGAAAATGGGGCGGCGTGGAGCTGAGCGGCGGCCAATGGCAGAAGCTGGCCCTGGCGCGGGCGATCGTGCGGGACCAGCCGTTGCTGGTGGTTTTCGATGAGCCGGCCGCCGCCCTGGACGCCACCGCCGAGCACGATCTGTTCGAACGGTTCGCGGCCCAGGCCAGGTCGCGGGCCGCCAGGGGCCAGGTGACGTTGCTCGTCTCACACCGCTTCTCGACCGTCCGCATGGCCGATCTCATCGCCGTGCTCGACAAGGGCCGAGTGATTGAATTCGGCAGTCATGAGACCCTGCTCGCTCGCGCCGGCCTCTATGCGGAATTGTTCGAAATGCAGGCGCGCGCTTACCGTTAGAACTGGGCGATCCGGGCAGCGGCGCTTGGCCGCGCGCAGGGTCCGAAGCTGACCTCGGCCGATATCAATCCCTGGAGCCGTCTCGCTCAGGTCTTGCGGCCCAAGGCCTTGGCCCTCTAAAGCATGGGGCAACCAAACAATCGTTCGAAACTGAGGGAGAGAGCGTTCATGGCACGTCTTGAAGGCAAGGCCGCATTGGTTACGGGCGCGGCGAGCGGCATCGGCCGGGCCAGCGCCATTCTGTTCGCCAAGGAAGGCGCCAAGGTGGTCTGTTTCGACCGCGCCGAGGCTGTGCATGAAACCGCCAAGATGATCACCGACGCCGGCGGCGAGGCCTTCGCCATGACCGGCGACGCCGGCCTGGAAGCGGACGTCGCCAAGGCGGTCGCGACCGTGGTCGAAAAGTTCGGCAAGATCGACATCACCTACGCCAACGCCGGCGTCAGCGGCGGCTACAGCGACATGTTCGAGCTGACCGCCGAGCAATGGACGGAAATCCTGCGCATCAACCTGATCGGCCCCTTCCTGGCGATCAAGCATTCGGCCAAGGCGATGATCCCTAACAAAAAGGGCTCGATCATCTGCACCGCCTCGGTGGCCGGCATCCGCTCCGGCGCGGGGCCCATCCCCTACAGCGCCTCGAAGGCCGGGGTCATCAATCTGGTGCAGACGACGGCCCAGGTGCTGACCGGCACCGGCATCCGCGTCAACGCCATCTGCCCGGGCCTGATCGAGACCGGCATGACCCAGCCGATGTTCGATCGGGCTCGCGAAAAGGGCACCGAGGGCAAGATCGGCCAGCTGAACCCGCTGCAACGGGGCGGCGTGCCGTCGGAAATCGCCGGCGCGGCCCTGTTCCTGGCGTCGGAGGATTCGTCCTATGTGGACGGCCAGGCGATCGTGGTGGACGGCGGATTATCGAGTTCGCATCCGGTGGCGGGACGGCGGTAGGCCAAGTTTTCCGAAAATTGAGGCGCCGCCGTCCTCGACGAGAGGACGGCGTTACTTCTTTCCCTTCGCCTTGGCGGGAGCCGGCGCGGGCGCCGCACCACCGGTCTGCCCGTTCTGGGCTGGGGGCGTGCAGCCCGCGTTTGTAACGGCCTCCAACGGAACGATCACCGCGGCGGCCGGAGGGATGGCGGCCGAGACGATGACCTCGGCCATTTTTGCCCAAACGCTTGTTGCAGCGCCACAAACGGTCTGGAGCCAGCCAGGCAGGTTGGATTTTGCGGCTGCAATGGCCTGGGTTCCGCCCACGGCGCTCTGAACAGCCGGGCTGGGCGCGTTGTTGGTGCTCAAAATATCACTTTGTTGGCTCAACGCCGAGGCGATCATCGGGCCGAGGCCTTGAAAATCTTGGTCTTTTGACTTCGAAAAATCGATAAGCAGGAAGTGGCTTCCAGTGGCGTCGCTGAACTGTTCCACCAGATAGGGCCCTGACCCAGTTATATCTGGGTGGTTGCCCGTGGGATCGGTGGTTAGGGCGGCTATCCCGCCCAAGAGAGTCGCGGCGCGGAAGAAGTCGTAGTTGTCGACATCTTGAGTGCAGTCCGTGGTGTCAATCCGGTCTGTCTTGGTCAAAAGCCATCGCAGGGGGATGACAATGGCGTTTGGGCTCTTCGCCTGCGCCGCCTGCTGGGTTGGGAGCTTGACGAAAGCCGCGCAAACGGCCGCGTTCCTGGCGGGATCATTGGGGCTCAGAAAGAGCGTAAGCGTGGGAATCGGACCCAGATAGGTTCCGGGACCAACAAATTGCGTTCCTACCGTTGGCTGCCCAATCACGCCCAGCCCGGGAAGCACCTCCTTAACATTATAATTTGCCGAGCCGCCCACTGGAGGCGGTGGCGGAGGAGGGGGTGGAGGAGGAGGAGGTGGTGGTGGGGGCGGCGGCGGAGGTGGGGGTGGAGGCGGAGGTGGACTTATTGCTGAGATTAATGAGGCGCAGCCCGCCAATGTGATCGGCGTGATCACCACCAAGGCGGCGACCAAGAAAATACGCGCAACGACAGGCCCACGTACCTTCATTCGATTCCCCCGAACGAATATTGAGAAGAATGCTAAACCTAAACGCGAGAAAGCTCTCAAAGACGCGCCAAAGAGTCAATACACCCTATGGTGGTCACCACGATCTTTGTGAGCGTGGGTGTTTAGCTTCCTGATGGTCCGATTTTCGGCTGAGCCCGGAGGGCCGCTTGCGGCGCCCTAAACCGCGTCGAACTCCGCAACCCGGTGTCCCGGTGCGACCTCGTCCAGCTTGGGGATATAGACAGGCGCCTTCGGATCGGCGGACTTCTTCGAGGGTAGAAACCGCAGCGCGCTGGCGGGATCGAAGGGGCTCGGCGGCTCGCCAGTCAGCCTCACGCGTTTGCGGCCTCGCTCAAGCGCGGGGTCCGGGATCGGCGCGGCGGACAGCAGGCCTAGCGTATAGGGGTGGCGGGCGTCGGCGTAGAGGTCTTCGCGCGAGGCCTCCTCCATCACCCGGCCCATATAGATCACCAGCACCCGGTGGCTGATCTCGCGCACCACCGCCAGGTCGTGGCTGATGAACATCATCGCCATGCCGAGGGACTTTTGCAGCTCGATCAGCAGGTCGATGATCTGGGCGCGGACCGAGACGTCCAGGGCCGAAACCGCCTCGTCGCAGATCACCAGCTTGGGCTTCATGATCATCGCCCGGGCGATGCCGACCCGCTGGTTCTGGCCGCCGGACAGCTCGTGCGGATAGCGATTGATCAGGGCTTCGGAGAGGTCGACCCGGTCCATCATCGCCCGCACCTCGACCTCGCGGGCGGCGCGGTTCAGATCGGGACGGAAGGCCTGCAGCGGCTCGGCGATGGAATCGCCGATGGTCATCCGCGGATCGAGGCTGGCCAAGGGGTCCTGAAAGACGATCTGCAGGTCTTTGCGCGCGGCCTTCATGGCGTCGCGGTCGGCGTGGGTGACATCGCGCCCGAGCACGGTCACCGACCCGCCGGTCGCCGGCAACAGGTTCAGCACCGCCCGCGCCAGGGTCGATTTGCCCGAGCCGCTTTCGCCCACCACGCCCAGGGTCTCGCCCTGGCGCAGGGTGAAGCTTACGCCATCGACCGCGCGTAGCATCCGGCGCGGGGTGAACAGCTTGTCGTGGATCGGGAACCAGACCTTCACGTCCTTGCCCTCGACCACCACGGGGGCGTCGGCGGGGACGGCGTCGATGGTCGGCCGCCCGCCGCGATCGGATCGATCCAGACGCGGGATGGCGGCCAAAAGGGCGCGTGTGTAGTCGGTGGACGGATTGGCGAACAGGGCCTCGGCTTCGGCCTGCTCCACATAGAGGCCGTCCTTCATCACGCAGACTCGATCGGCCAGCCGGGCGATCACCCCCATGTCGTGGGTGATCAGCACCATGGCGGCGCCGGTCTCGTTCTTCAGCTCGGCCATCAGGTCGAGAATTTCGGCCTGGACGGTGACGTCGAGGGCGGTGGTGGGTTCGTCGGCGATCAGTAGTTCAGGCTCGCAGGCCATGGCCATGGCGATCATCACCCGCTGGCGCATGCCGCCGGACAGCTCGTGCGGATACTGACTCAACCGCCGGGCGGCCTCGGGGATCCGCACCTTGTCCAGCCAGTCGCGGGCGCGTTTGCGGGCGTCCTGGTCGGAGAGGCCCAGGTGCAGCTTCAGGGGCTCGGTGATCTGGTCGCCGATCCGCACGTGCGGCGTCAGGGCCGTCAGCGGGTCCTGGAAGATCATGGTCATCTTCGAGCCGCGCAGCCGGTTCAGCGCTGACGGCTTCAGGCCCAGCAGTTCCTGACCCTGGAACTTGGCCGAGCCGCTGGCGCGTCCGTTTTCGGCCAAGAGGCCCATCACGGTCATGAAGGTCTGGCTCTTGCCCGAGCCGCTCTCGCCGACGACGCCCAGGCATTCGCCCTGGGCGACGTTCAGGCTGATCCCGCGCACGGCGGAGATGACCCCATCGCCGGTGGTGAAGTCGACCTTGAGGTCATCGATGGTCAGGATGGGTTGAGCGGACAGGAACGGCCTCCCGGACTTTGCCGGCGGACTGTAGCGGCCGGGGCGCGGCGATCAATCGCGGATGTGCCGGCGAGGCTAATCCACGGCCGTTCCCCAGGTCTTGTGCCTGGGGTCCATTGGGCTCGGACGGCGCCGGCCAAGGCGCGGACGGGGCCACACCCGCGTTCATCGACTGCTTTTCGCGCTCAATGGCCCCCCGCCACAAGGGCCGGGGAAGGGTGTAGGCTTGTCGTCCTACCCCTCGGTCGTGCTGGCGTGGGTGAAGCCGGCGGCGGTGGCGACGTCGATCAGCTTAAGATTTGGCAGGCCATGGACCAGGAGGTTGGGGCTGACATCCCGGGACAGGGCCGCGAAGGCTTTCAGACGGGCGTCGAATTCGGGCTGGTTCGGCGCCAGGTGCTCGGCGTTGATCGCGACGCCGCGCAGGCCACAGCCCTTCACCGCCGCCAGCGCGGCCTTGGTCGGCTTGACCCGGCCGATGATGCCGACGAACAGCGAGTGGACCAGACCCACCACCTCGATCAGCCGGCTGGGCGGCACGCCGGGGTCCAGGTCGACGATCTCAAGCAGAACCGTGCGGCGCATGGCCTCGCGCACCGGCTGGGTGAGGCTCAGCAGCCGCTGGCGGGTTCTCTGGGTGGCCAGCGAGGTGAAGCTCAGGGGCAGGTGCAGGGTCAGCGCCCCGCCCTGCTCACCCTGTTCATCCAGCAGGGTCGAGACATAGGCCAGCGTCGCCACGTCGATCTCTTCCAGCTCGGCGACATCGGTCTTGCCGCGAACGCCGTGTCGCTCGATGACGAAAGAGGTGAGCACCCCGCGCTTGAGGTTCCAGACCCCTTCCACGCTCAGCTTCAGATCGAAACTTCCGCGCTTGGTCGGCGACAGTTCGATGATGCTGGAGCGGCCGGCCAGAGGCGGCTTCCAATGCGCGGCGGCCGGCGCGTGGTCGGCCAGGGGCCCTGTGACCGCGGCCGCCAGCTGTTCGGCGGGCGTCTCCGCCACGGCGCCTGACCCGCCGCGCCGAAGCTTGGTCAGATCCACCGGCTGGGAGGTCATCTGGCCGCCGACGATGGAGGAGACCGTGCGCACGTCGATGTCGGCGGCGCGGGACTCGCCGAGGAAGAATTTCAGCACGTCCTGCAGAATGGTGAAGCAGACCGCCTGGGCGGCGTAGCGGTCCGAACCTGGCTGGGCGATGGTGTAGCTGACGTCGTCTGTACGCAGGAAGATGTCGGCGGCGCTCAAGGTGCGCTCCAGCTCGCGCTCCACATGGTCCCAGATCTGCGCGCGCTTGATCGGCCAGCGGTCACCCAGTTTGCGGCGAATGGCGTCCAGGCCGATGACGGTGACCAGCCCCGCGGCGATCAGCGCCGGATGGCTCAGCCGATCAAGCACATCGGAAGCCCCGGCCGTGGTGATGCGGTCGGCGCGGACGCCGGGGTCGGCGTCGATCAGGTTTGGCGCGTGAAGATTTGACACGGAATGGTCGTCGCCCACGAAAAGCAAGGCGACGTTACGCGTTACCACGTTAGCCCGCTCTTAACGGATGGCCGATGGCTAGGCCTTCGTGCGCGCGGATTCGAATGCTGCGGCGGTGCGGACCAGGTTGACCGGGTCGGACCGACTGGGCGTCCAGGCGAACGCCGACATGGCGGCGGAGGGATCGGCCACCAGCTTGGGCGGATCGCCGGCGCGGCGGCCGGCCATTTCATACTTTACCGGCTTGCCCAGCGCCGTCTCCGCCGCGGCGACCACGTCGAGAATGGACAGGCCCTTGCCGACGCCGAGGTTGAACGGCCGCGAGGCGCCGCCGGCGCGCAGATAGGCCAGGGCGGCGACATGGGCGTCGGCCAGATCGGTCACATGGATATAGTCGCGAACCGCCGAGCCGTCGGGCGTCGGATAGTCGTCGCCGAACAGCTTTAGCGCCGGCCCCGTGCCCAGAACCGAACGGATCAGGTTGGGGATCAGGTGGGTCTCGGGGTCATGTCGCTCGCCGAGCTCCCCGTCCTCGTCCGCGCCGGCGGCATTGAAGTAGCGCAGGGCGCACCAGGAAAAGCCGTGGGCCGTGCCCATCCACTTCAGCGCGCCTTCGATCACGCGCTTGGTCTCGCCATAGGGATTGGTGGGCTCTAGCGGGAAGGACTCCGAGATCAGGTCCGCCTCGACGGCGCCATAGACGGCGGCGCTGGACGAGAAAACGATCTGGCCGACCTTCTCCGCGGTAAGGGCTTCAAGGAAGCGCAGCGTCGCGATCACATTGATATCGTAGTAGAGTTCCGGCTTGACGACGGACTCGGCGACCAGGCTGGAGGCGGCGAAATGCATGGCGCTGGACACGCCATACTCGCGCACAACGGCCCGGACCTTGTCGACATCGCGGATATCGGCCTGGACCAGCGGCCCCCATTTGACCGCATCCGCATGGCCGGTTCGCAGGTTATCCAGGACGACGGGCTGATAGCCCGCCTTCGCCAGGGCCTTGCACGCATGCGAGCCGACATAGCCGGCCCCGCCGGCGACCAGAATGCTTTCCACGTGGACTCCCCAAGGCGGCGCGGCGAAACAGTCGGTTACAGGGTTTGTCTCGCAGTCGCGAAATCAGCCCCCTAAAGACCGGCCCTCCTTAGAAGGCGCTTATTGGCATGACCATCCCGTTTATCGACCTCGCGACGCAGCAAAAGCGGATCAAGCCACAGATCGACGCCGCCATCGCCAAGGTGCTGGCTCACGGCGCCTATGTCATGGGCCCGGAAGTGCGCCAGTTCGAGGCCGACCTGGCCGCCTTCGCCGGCGCCAAACACGCCCTGTCCTGCGCCAACGGCACCGAGGCCCTGGCCCTGCCGCTGATGGCCTGGGAGATCGGCGCGGGCGATGCGGTCTTCTGCCCCAGCTTCACCTTCGCCGCGACGGGCGAAATCATTCCCTGGCTGGGCGCGTCGCCGGTATTCGTCGACATCCTGCCGGACACCTACAACATCGATCCCGTTCGGCTGGAGGCGGCGATCAAGGCGATCAAGGCCGAGGGCAAGCTTACGCCCAAGGCCATCATCGCCGTCGATCTGTTCGGCCAGCCCGCCGACTATCCGGCGATCGCCGCCATCGCCAAAAAGTATGGCCTGAAGCTGATCGCCGATAGCGCCCAGGGCTTCGGCTGCATGCTGAACGGCAAACATCCGGCCGCCTGGGCCGATGTGGTCACCACCAGCTTCTTCCCGGCCAAGCCGCTGGGCTGCTACGGCGACGGCGGCGCGGTGCTGACCGACGACGACTGGCTGGCGGAGCGCATCGACTCCCTCCGCGTCCACGGCAAGGCCACCGCCAGCGACATCGCCGGCAAGACTTTCGAGCACGACCCCAAATACCTCAATGTCCGCGTCGGCCTGAATAGCCGGCTGGACACGATCCAGGCCGCGATCCTGATCGAGAAGCTGAAAATCTTC
>Ga0302316_10001291_pt1 | contig 19983 bp, 17 predicted proteins | sample III_Palsa_N3_2_FD_200456 | JGI IMG/M metagenome (GOLD analysis project Ga0302316, IMG submission 200456) | Peat permafrost microbial communities from Stordalen Mire near Abisko, Sweden - III_Palsa_N3_2 | ecosystem: Environmental > Terrestrial > Soil > Palsa > Peat permafrost | place: Sweden...
GCATGCGTTGCTGGTGCTCGTGCTGCTGGCGGCCGGCGGAGTGTGGCTGGTGCAGCGGCCGAGCTTTGCGCTGCGCGAAATCCAGATCGATGGCGACACCGAGCACATCAATTCGCCGACGGTGCGCGCGGGCGTAGTGGGCCGCTTGAAGGGCAATTTTTTCACAGTGGATCTGGACGCGGCACGCCAGGCCTTCGAGCAGATGCCGTGGGTGCGTCATGCGAGTGTGCGGCGCGTCTGGCCGAACGCACTGGCTGTCACGCTGGAAGAGTACAAACCGCTTGCAACATGGGGCAGCGATCAGCTGGTGAGCGTGGACGGCGAACTGTTCACCGCGAATCAGGGCGAGCTCGAAGAGGATTTGCCCGCCTTCGACGGTCCCGACGGCACGGCGCAAGAAGTGGTCGCGCGGTATCGCGACTTCAAGAAGTGGTTTGCCCCGCTGGGTGCGACGCCGGAAGAGGTCACGCTGTCGCCGCGTTACGCCTGGACGGTCAAGTTGTCGAACGGTACGCAGATCGAGTTGGGGCGCGAGCGCAATCAGCAGACGCTGCTCGATCGCAGCAAGCGCCTCACAGCGGCGTGGGCAGCAGTGACGCAACGTTGGGGGAAGGATATCGAGTATGCGGACTTGCGCTATCCGAACGGTTTCGCGATTCGCGCAGCAGGGATGCGCTTTATCACTGAACCCGACAAGGGCAAGAAGTAACAGGACATCACACGCAATGAGCACGCTATGAGTAAAGACTATAAAGATCTGCTGGTCGCCCTCGACATCGGGACGTCGAAGGTCGTGGCCATCGTCGCCGAGCTGAAAGGCGAAGGTCACTACGAGGTGATAGGCCTCGGCCAGAGCGAATCGAAGGGGCTCAAAAAAGGTGTGGTGGTGAACATCGAGGCCACCGTGCAGTCTATTCAGCGTGCGCTCGAAGAAGCGGAGCTGATGGCTGACTGCAAGATCACCAACGTATTCACGGGGATCGCCGGCAGCCATATCCGCTCATTCAATTCGAGCGGCATGGTGGCGATCAAGGAAAAAGAAGTGACGCAGGCCGACGTGGCGCGCGTGATCGAGACGGCCAAGGCGATCAACATCCCGACCGATCAGCAGGTGCTGCATATCCTGACCCAGGAATTCATCATCGACGGTCAGGAAGATGTGCGCGAGCCGATCGGCATGAGCGGTATCCGCCTCGAAGTGAAGGTGCATATCGTGACGGGCGCGGTGAGCGCGGCGCAGAACATCGTCAAGTGCGTGCGCCGCTGCGGGCTCGAAGTCAACGATCTGATCTTGCAGCCGCTGGCGTCGTCGCTCGCGGTGCTGACGGAAGACGAGAAGGAGCTGGGCGTGGTGCTGGTGGATATCGGCGGCGGCACGACGGACATCGCGATTTTCAGTGAAGGCGCGATCCGTCATACCGCGGTGATTCCGATCGCCGGCGACCAGATCACGAGTGATATCGCGATGGCGCTGCGCACGCCGACGCCGGATGCGGAAGACATCAAGGTCGACTACGGCATCGCGAAGCAGGCGCTGGCTGATCCGGACGAGATGATCGAAGTGCCGGGTCTGGGCGAGCGCGGTCCGCGCACGCTGTCGCGCCAGGCGCTGGCGGCGGTGGTCGAGCCGCGTGTCGAAGAACTGTTTTCACTCGTGCAGCAGGTGGTGCGCGAGTCGGGTTACGAAGAACTGCTGAGCTCCGGTGTGGTGTTGACCGGCGGCGCGTCGATGATGCTCGGCATGGTCGAACTGGGTGAGGACATTTTCCTGAAGCCGGTGCGGATCGGCGTGCCGGAATACGCGGGCGGTCTCGCGGATGTAGTGCGCAACCCGCGCTACTCGACGGCGATGGGCCTGCTGGTGGAAGGACGTTCGCAACGGATGCGCGGCCGCAAGGTGGCGGTGCAATCCGGCTCGATGGGCCAGGTTTTCACGCGCATGAAGGACTGGTTCCTGGGCAATTTCTAAAGCATTCGCTGTACGAACAGTTTTCGCAATACGCGCTGGTGCCGGCGGCTGGCGCGCGACAGGAGGTTGCCCGATCTCCTGCCGAATAACGGCCGAGTGGCTGCAATTTTTTATCTTGACGGAGGCAACATGGAATTCCAGATGCTGGAAACCGAAACCAACGGCACCATCATCAAGGTGATCGGAGTCGGTGGCGCTGGCGGCAATGCCGTTCAGCACATGATCAACAAAGGCGTGCAAGGCGTCGACTTCATCGTGATGAACACGGACGCGCAGGCTCTGTCGCGTTCGCGTGCTTCATCGGTGATCCAGCTCGGCAACACCGGGCTCGGCGCTGGCGCCAAGCCGGAAATGGGCCGCGCTGCAGCAGAAGAAGCACGTGAGCGTATCGCAGACGCACTGCGCGGCGCGCACATGGTGTTCATCACCGCAGGCATGGGTGGCGGCACGGGCACGGGGGCAGCTCCGGTCGTGGCGCAGATCGCCAAGGAAATGGGTATCTTGACTGTTGGCGTGGTCAGCAAGCCGTTCGAATTCGAAGGCGGCAAGCGCATGCGGGTAGCAGAAGCTGGATCGCAGCAACTGGAGGATCACGTCGACTCGCTGATCGTCGTTCTGAACGACAAGCTGTTCGAGGTGATGGGCGATGACGCCGAGATGGACAAGTGCTTCCAGTGCGCGGACGACGTTCTGAACAACGCAGTTGCCGGTATCGCTGAAATCATCAACGTCGACGGTCTGGTGAACGTCGACTTCGAAGACGTGAAGACGGTAATGGGCGAACAGGGCAAGGCGATGATGGGCACGGCGACGGTTGCCGGCGTCGATCGCGCGCGTCTGGCTGCCGAGCAGGCTGTGGCTAGCCCGCTGCTGGAAGGCGTGGACCTGTCGGGCGCACGTGGCGTGCTGGTGAACATCACGTCGAGCCGGTCGCTGCGTCTGTCGGAAACGCGCGAAGTGATGAACACCATCAAGAGCTACGCGGCGGAAGACGCAACGGTGATTTTCGGCGCGGTATACGATGATGCAATGGGCGACGCGCTGCGCGTGACGGTGGTGGCAACGGGTCTGGGTCGAGCTGCGAAGAAGCAGCAATCGGCTCCGATGACGCTGCTGCGTACCGGCACGGACAACCAGCCGGTTGGTGCAATGCAGCACGGGCACGCCCCGCAACATTACGCAAGCACGGCAGACTACGGCGCGCTGGATACGCCGGCAGTGTGGCGCACTTCGCGTGACACGGCGGCATCGCACGTGCAGGCGCTGCAGGAAAAGGGCGTCGATACGTACGATATCCCGGCATTCCTGCGCAAGCAGGCGGACTGACGCAACGAGCAGGCTTTCGCTGCGGCACGTGGATTGCGTGCCAGCAACGGATGCACGAGCGTGGCGAGTGGAACGGCAAAGCAGGTCGCGGTTTCTCCAGAAACGCGGCAAGGACAGGTGCCCCCTTCGGATTCGCGAAGCGGACGGGGTGGCTGTCGCTGGCAGATGCGGCCGGCGGGTAGCGCAAAAGTAGGGGCAGGTGCGCGACTGCGCGATCCACTGCGGCACGACGACGTGCGGGCATGCTCCGCATTGACGTGAAGGACTGAGTCATGATTAAGGTGGGTGAAAAGCTACCCGGCGCAACCGTCTTTGAGTTAATCGAAGAGGAGCGTGCGGGCTGCACGATCGGACCGAACAGCTTCGACGTGCGCGAGCAGACGGCCGGCAAACGCGTGGTGATCTTCGGATTGCCGGGCGCGTTCACGCCGACCTGTTCGGCCAAGCATGTACCAGGTTATGTCGAGCACGCCGAGCAGTTGCGCGCTGCCGGCATCGACGAAATCTGGTGCGTGTCCGTCAACGACGCGTTCGTCATGGGCGCGTGGGGACGCGATCAGCACACCTCGGGCAAGGTGCGCATGATGGCGGACGGTAGTGCGGCTTTCACGCGGGCGCTCGGTCTGGAGCAGGACCTGTCGGCGCGCGGCATGGGAATTCGTTCCCAGCGCTACGCCATGGTGGTCGACGACGGCGTGGTCAAGACGCTGAACCTCGATGCACCCGGCAAGTTCGAAGTCAGCGATGCGGGCAGTATCCTCGCCACGTTGAGCTAGTACGGGGTGCTGGACGGCCTTTTCCCGGTGTTACGTTGTGCCGGGGCAACGGCCAGAAGGCATTCGTGTGACAAGCCGTAACGCGGGCTGATGACCGGAAACGCCTCCGTTCCGGGACATCGGCCCGCCACGCTTTACCCTCTGGGTAATGTAGCGAAACAGATTGATACCTCCTCGGAAACAACGGTTCCCAGGGTAATGGAGTATACTTCGCGCTATGGAATAAAAAGTCCCGATTGGGATTTTCAATCGAACAGAAGATCACCATGTTGAAGCAGCGCACTATCAAATCGATTGTCAAGACTGTCGGCATCGGCGTGCACTCTGGCCGCAAGGTCGAGTTGACGCTCCGTCCGGCCGCTCTTGACACCGGCATCGTGTTCACGCGTGTGGACTTGCCGACTCCTGTAGAGATTCCGGCGGCCACGACGTCGATCGGCGACACACGTCTCGCGTCCGTGCTCCAGAAGGACGGCGTGCGCGTCTCGACCATCGAACATTTGATGTCGGCCTGCGCGGGCCTCGGTATCGACAACCTGTACGTCGATGTCACTGCCGAAGAAATTCCGATCATGGACGGCAGCGCCGCCACGTTCGTGTTTCTGATTCAGTCGGTGGGTGTCGAGGAACAGAACGCAGCGAAGAAATTCATCAAGGTCACCAAATCGGTCGAAATCATCGATGGTGACAAGTTCGCCCGTCTTGACCCGTTTTTCGGCTTCAAACTCAAGTTCACGATCGATTTCCGTCACCCGGCGGTCGACAAGACCGGCCAGGCGCTGGAAGTGGACTTTGCGCATACGTCGTACGTGCGTGACATCGCTCGGGCCCGTACCTTCGGCTATGCGCACGAAGTGGAAATGCTGCGCGAACTGGGCCTCGCCCGCGGCGCCAGCATGGACAACGCCATCGCTCTCGACGAGTACCGCATCCTGAACAACGACGGCCTGCGCTACGACGACGAGTTCGTGAAGCACAAGATGCTCGACGCGATTGGCGATCTGTATGTGATCGGCCATCCGTTGCTCGCCTCGTACACGGCGTACAAGTCGGGCCACGGCCTGAACAACGCGCTGCTGCGCGAACTGCTGAAGCACGAAGACGCGTATGAAATCGTCACCTTCGAAGACACGCAGAAAGCCCCGCGTGGCTTTGCGTTCGATACGCAGACGGCGTTTGCCTGATTCTTTCCGCTAGCGACCCGCTGCGTGGCGCAGTGCGGTTCGATTCGGCTCTCAGGTAGAAAAATAAGCGGCCCCTTGGGCCGCTTATTTTTTGCTCTCGCGATTCCGTAGATGTCGGGCCGCCATCCTCGCAAGCGCTGCCTGCAACGGCGATGGCGCGAGCGACTCGCTCAACGCGTGCAAGGCGTCGGCGCCTGCTGGGGTCATGCGCGCCTGTTTGACGGGGGGCGGCTCTTTTACCGCTTGCGGGCGCACGCGGATTCGCAAGGAATTGACCGACCAGCCACGCTGCTGCAGATCGGACAACAGCCGCGGCTCAAGATGCCGCAAACGCGCCGCCAGCGCATTGTGCGCGGCAAAAAGTGCCAGTACGCCATCCTTGATAAAGCCAGGTTCGACGCTCGAACCCAAATAATCCGGCAACAATTCGCGTAGGTCTTTCTCGAGCGAGGCGATCTGCTCCACACCGGCGCGCAGGGCCGCGAACGCATCCGTGCGTTTGAGCACTTCGGAGACCGGTTGCGGGCGGCGCGTGTTGAACTGCCTGGACGGCGGCCTTGAAAACGACGGGGAGCGGCTCATGTAGGATAGTAGGGCGTGGTTGCACACAATGTGCGCTCACGCCCGGATTGTACCGCGCGGGATGTGCTCCCGGCCGGGCTCATCGAGGCTCTGGCCGGGGCTGTACACGGTATCCCTACGTCGCGCCCGTGACACAGGCGTGCGCTGGGGCGCGTGCTAAAATGCCCGATTCGAATTCACTCTTGGACTAAGCCGCCGAGGCACTTCCGACCCCGGACCTGCATGTGATCAAACCGCATGCCGTGAACCAGCCGAAGCCGCGACGCAGACACCGATCCGATGACCACCGGTTTTCTACAAAAGATTTTTGGCAGCCGCAACCAGCGGCTAGTCAAGCAATATCAAAAGACCGTCACGGCGATCAATGCGCTCGAACCGCAGATCGAGCAATTGACGGATGACGAACTGCGCGCCAAAACGGGTGAATTCCGCCAGCGCGTCGCCAGCGGCGAGTCGCTCGACAAGCTGCTGCCCGAAGCCTTCGCGGTCTGCCGGGAGGCGAGCAAGCGCGTCCTGAAAATGCGCCACTTCGACGTCCAGTTGATCGGCGGGATGGTGTTGCATTACGGCAAGATCGGTGAAATGCGCACTGGCGAAGGCAAGACGCTCGTCGCTACGCTGCCGGTCTACCTGAATGCGCTGACCGGGCGTGGCGTCCACGTCGTGACGGTGAACGATTACCTCGCGCAACGCGACGCCGAGTGGATGGCGCGTCTGTATAACTTCCTTGGTCTGTCAGTCGGCATCAACCTGTCGCAGATGGACCATGGCATGAAGCAGCAGGCCTACGGTGCTGACATCACCTACGGTACCAACAACGAATTCGGCTTCGACTACCTGCGCGACAACATGGTCTACGAGACCGATGCGCGGGTGCAGCGGTCGTTGAATTTCGCGGTTGTCGACGAAGTGGACTCGATCCTGATCGACGAAGCACGTACGCCGCTGATCATTTCCGGCCAGGCCGAAGACCACACCGAACTGTACGTGCGCATGAATGCGCTGCCGCCGCTGCTCGAGCGCCAGATCGGTGAGGAAAAGGCGGACGGCACCGGCGTCGAAAAGCCGGGCGACTACACGCTGGATGAAAAGGGCCGTCAGGTATTCCTGACCGAATCGGGGCACGAAAAGGCCGAGCGCCTGCTCTCCGAGTGGGGCCTGATCGGCGAGGGCGAAAGCCTCTACGCGCCGCAGAACATCACGTTGATGCACCACGTGTACGCCGCGTTGCGCGCTCACACGCTGTTCTACAAAGATCAGCATTACGTGGTGCAGAACAACGAAGTCGTGATCGTCGACGAATTCACCGGCCGTCTGATGTCGGGTCGCCGCTGGTCGGATGGCCTGCACCAGGCCGTCGAGGCGAAGGAACACGTCAAGATCCAGAGCGAAAACCAGACGCTTGCGTCGATCACGTTCCAGAACTACTTCCGCATGTACGCGAAGCTGTCCGGCATGACCGGCACGGCGGACACGGAAGCGTACGAGTTCAACGAGATCTACGGGCTGGAAACGGTCGTGATCCCGACGAACCGTCCGCCCAGGCGCACCGACAAGCAAGACCAGATCTACAAGACGGCGAAGGAGCGCTACGACGCCGTCATTCGCGATATCCGCGATTGCCACGAACGTGGCCAACCGGTGCTGGTCGGCACGACGTCGATCGAAAACTCCGAACTGCTGTCGCATCTGCTGAAGCAGGCCGGTTTGCCGCACGAAGTGCTGAACGCCAAGCAGCACGCGCGCGAAGCCGAAATCGTCGCGGAAGCGGGCCGTCCGAAACGCGTGACGATCGCCACCAACATGGCCGGCCGCGGCACCGACATCGTGCTGGGCGGCAACGCCGAGAAGCAGGCTGCGTTTATCGACGCCGACCCGGCTATCCCGTCGGACGAGAAGGAACGCCGCATCCAGAAGCTGCATGACGAATGGCAGGCGCTGCACGATCAGGTGAAGGCCGCGGGCGGTCTGCACATCATCGGCACCGAACGTCACGAATCGCGCCGGATCGACAACCAGTTGCGCGGCCGTGCCGGCCGTCAGGGTGACCCGGGTTCGTCGCGCTTCTATCTGTCGCTGGAAGATCCGCTGCTGCGCATTTTCGCCGGCGACCGCGTGCGCGCCATCATGGATCGCCTGAAGATGCCGGAAGGCGAGGCGATCGAAGCGGGCATCGTCACGCGTTCGATCGAATCGGCGCAGCGCAAGGTCGAGGCACGCAACTTCGATATTCGTAAGCAATTGCTCGAATACGATGACGTGTCGAACGATCAGCGCAAGGTCATCTACCAGCAGCGCAATGAATTGCTCGAGGCGAATGACATCACGGAAACCATCGGCGCCATGCGCCATGGCGTGATCACCGACATCGTCCATCAGTTTGTGCCGGCTGGCAGCATCGAAGAACAGTGGGACGTGCCTGAGCTCGAAGAAGTGCTGCGCAAAGAGTGGCAGCTCGATCTCGCCATTCAGGAAATGATCAACGAGTCGTCGTCGATCAACGTGGACGAGATCCTCGAAGCGGTGATCGCCGCGGCGGACGAATCGTACGAAGCGAAGGTGGCGCTGGTGGGCCGCGAATCGTTCAGCGGCTTTGAACGCTCAATCATGCTGCAGACGCTGGACAGCAAATGGCGCGAACATCTGGCTGCGCTCGACCACCTGCGCCAGGGTATCCATCTGCGCGGCTATGCGCAGAAGAATCCGAAGCAGGAATACAAGCGCGAAGCATTCGAACTGTTTGCTGCGATGCTTGACGATGTGAAGCTTAGCGTCACGCGCACGGTGATGAACGTGCAGATCGAGTCGCGGGAGCAACTGGAACAGGCGGCCGAGGATTTTGAAGAGCAGGGCAGTCACCTCGAGAACGTCGAGTTCCGCCATGCCGAAGTTATCGAAGCCGCCGCGCCTGCAGCGGTTGAAGTGGCGACGGCCGCCATGATCGGCGATGCGATGAGCCACAGCAGCGCGCATGCAACGGCCGAGCCGTTTGGCGACAACGTGCCGAAGGTGGGCCGTAACGATCCTTGCCCCTGCGGCAGCGGCAAGAAGTACAAGCAGTGCCACGGCAAGATTGCGTGAGATTGACCCAGCGGCGCGCCTCGAGCGCGCCGCATCGTTTTACCCAGCGTTTTGCTGGTGACTACGCGGTGGTGCGTCGCACGTCGTTCCACCCCATTGTGATTTCCGATGCCGGCTCCATGCCGGCATTTTCAACTTGGACAGGTCGCGACCATGGCTGTCAATTTCCCTTCGATCGATCCCGCTCAACTCCATCCCGTCGCCGGCGTCACGCTAGGCTGGGCTGAAGCGAACATTCGTAAGCCGAACCGAAAGGACGTGCTGGTCATTTCCGTCGAAGAAGGCGCGACGGTTGGCGGCGTGTTCACGTCGAACCGGTTTTGCGCGGCGCCCGTCACGGTGTGCCGCGAGCATCTGGATCGCGTTCGCGCGGGCGGCAAGGCGATTCGCGCGCTGGTGATCAATACCGGTAACGCGAATGCGGGCACTGGCGAGCCGGGTCTCGCGCATGCTCGTGAGACTTGCGTCGAACTGGCGCGTTTGACCGGCATTGCACCCGAGCAGGTGCTGCCGTTCTCGACCGGTGTGATTCTCGAACCGCTCCCGGTCGACCGGCTGAAGGCAGGCTTGCCGGCTGCGCTGGAGAATCGCCGGGCCGCGCACTGGTACGAAGCGGCGCAGTCCATCATGACCACCGACACGCTGGCGAAAGCGGCCTCGCGCCAGGTGACGATCGACGGCCACTCTGTGACCATGACCGGGATCAGCAAGGGCGCCGGCATGATCAAGCCGAATATGGCAACCATGCTCGGCTTCCTCGCGCTCGATGCAGCGGTTTCGCAACCGGTGCTCGATGCGCTGGTCAAGCATGTTGCGGATCGCTCGTTCAACTGCATCACGATCGACGGCGATACGTCGACCAACGACTCGTTCATTCTGATCGCCTCGGGCAAGTCGAGCCTGCCTGCGGTCACCAGTACCGATTCGCCCGCCTACGCGGCGTTGCGCGATGCAGTGACCGAGGTGGCGCAGACGCTCGCGCAACTGATCGTGCGTGACGGCGAAGGTGCCACCAAGTTCATGACCGTGCAGGTGGAAGGTGGCGCGAACGTGGCCGAATGCCGCCAGATCGCTTATGCGATCGGCCATTCGCCGCTGGTCAAGACGGCGTTCTATGCCTCGGACCCGAACCTCGGCCGGATTCTCGCGGCAATCGGCTATGCGGGCGTGGCGGATCTCGACGTCGGCAAGATCGACCTGTATCTGGACGACGTGCTCGTCGCCAAGGCGGGCGGCCGCAATCCGGAGTACCGTGAAGAAGACGGGCAGCGCGTGATGAAAAAGGCCGAGATCCTGATTCGCGTGGTACTTGGCCGCGGCGATGCGCACGCCACGATCTGGACCTGTGACTTGTCGCATGAATACGTGAGCATCAACGCCGACTATCGCTCCTAAGCCAGTATCCGATCAGCCTAAATTTTCGTCATGGATAAACTCGAACAGTTTCTGACTCGTGCCGAGGCTTTGCTCGGCCGCCTGGAAGCCGTGCTTCCGCCCGCTACCCCTGACGTCGACTGGTCGGCAGCGGTCGCTTTCCGCTGGCGCACGCGCCAAGGGCGCGGCTACCTGCAGCCGGTGCCGTCCATCTCGGACATCACGCTTGACGACCTGCAGAACATTGATCGCCAGAAAGGCCTGATCGAGCGGAACACACGCCAGTTCGTGCGCAAGCAGCCCGCCAACAACGTGCTGCTGACGGGCGCGCGCGGCACCGGCAAGTCTTCGCTGATCAAGGCCTGCCTGAATGCTTTCGCGAAAGACGGACTGCGCCTGATCGAGGTGGACAAGGATGACCTGCACGATCTGGGCGATATCGTCGACCTGATCTCGCAGCGCCCGGAACGTTTCGTCGTGTTTTGCGATGACCTGTCGTTCGAGGATGGCGAGTCGGGCTACAAGGCCCTGAAAGTGGCGCTCGACGGCTCGGTGGCGGCGCAGTCCGATAACGTGGTGATCTACGCCACGTCGAACCGGCGCCATCTGTTGCCCGAGTACATGAGCGACAACGAGACGTATAAGCACACGTCCGATGGTGAGATTCATCCGGGCGAAGTGGTCGAAGAAAAGATCTCGCTGTCAGAACGCTTCGGCCTGTGGGTCAGCTTCTATCCGTTCAAGCAGGACGATTACCTGACGATCGTCGGGCACTGGCTGCAGCATTTCGGCTGCGGCGCCGCGGAGGTCGAATCGGCGCGCGGGGATGCACTCGTGTGGGCGCTAGAACGCGGGTCGCGCTCGGGACGTGTGGCGTGGCAGTTCGCGCGCGACTGGTCCGGCCGGAAGTCGCAGGCATGACGGATACCACCAACGCTACCCACGCGCCTGCTGCGAACCCAACTGGCCGGCCGGTCACCGAAGTGGCGGTCGGCGTGCTGGTGCAGCCCGATGGGCGCTATCTGCTTGCTCAACGGCCAGTAGGAAAGCCTTACGAAGGCTATTGGGAGTTTCCAGGCGGCAAGCTGGAGCCGGGCGAATCAGTCGAAGCGGCGCTGGCCCGTGAACTGCACGAGGAACTGGGCATCGAGGTCAAGGCGAGCCATCGCTGGCATACGCTTGAGCACGACTATCCGCATGCCTATGTGCGGCTTTATTTCTGCAAGGTGACACAGTGGACTGGTGAGCCGCATGGCCGCGAGGGGCAGGCGTTTGTCTGGCAATCGCTACCTGCGGACGTGTCGCCGCTGCTGCCAGCGACGATTCCCGTGCTGGAGTGGCTTGCTGCGGAATAGCGGCGTGGCGGAGAGACGCTGGGAACGGCGTTGACGCGACCCGGCACTCAGTGCGGGTTGTAGTCGCCGCTCGGCTCGTCGTCTGAGGGCGCTTCTTCGTCGGTGCTGCCGATCTTGTATTTCTCAGCGGCCCACGCGCCGAGGTCGATCTGCTTGCAGCGCTCGGAGCAGAACGGGCGGAAGCGGTTTTCAGGCGTCCAACGGACTTCCCTTGCACAGGTTGGGCATTTAACGACAGTAATCATTTGGTCAGGCAGTCAATCGCAAACGGGATAGGTTTCTAATATAGGGGCATTTTCGCTGTTTGAAAGGCGGCCCCACACGTACACCCGTGACCGTCAGGTTACAGGCTGCATAGCGTAAGCTGGAACGGCACGTCGACGTCAACGGCGCGCGGCCGCAGATCGCCATCCTGCACGGTGAAGCGCACCCACAGCATGTACTTGTTGGCACTCGCCTCCGGAATGACCCGCAGCTCCGGCTGCAAACGCACCTGCATCAACTGGTACGAGCGGCCCGACAACATCTGCTGGTAGCTGCCCTGCATCGCCATCACCTTCGAGGCTTGACCCGATTCACGCGCCAGACGCAACACGATGGTCGCGGCGTCGCGCAGCGGCAAAAGCGGAGTAACCCATTTTGCGATGTCCTGGCGGCGCTGATCCGGGTGAGTTTGCTGCCAGGCGTAGTAAGACGGCAGGTCAAACTTGCAGGTGCCGCCCGGGATGATTGCCCGGCTGCGGATGCTCGCGAGCCATTCATTGTCTGCAAGATGCTGGCCAGTCTTACCCTGCATCTGGGACAGCCCGGACAGCGTTTGTTCGATCTCTCCCAGCACCGCCTCGAGGGCACTCTGCTCGATGCCCGGATTGCCGCGGAACGGCGCAAGCGTTTGCCGTTGCCGCTCGAGTTCCTTCATCAGATCCGACTTCAGATCCGCGCGACCCGCGACTTCAGAGATTTCGAACAATGTCGTCAGCGCGACGTGATGTTCCCTGGCATCTTCCTGAGTCAGAAAGAACGTGAAGCGCTCGAACAGGTCTTCGAGGCGCAATAGCGTCCGGATTCGCTCGTTGAAGGGATACTCGTAAAGGATCAAGCGGGCTCGCCTCGGGCGTGGTCGGTGACGGGAATGCAGAACATTCTAATGCCGTGAGACTACCCTAGCAATCACACACTTTTTTGCTACGCTTTTGCAAGTTTCTCCGCGTGTTTCGCGGTTGTTTGAGCGCACCCTCTGTTCTTTATTGCGACAGGGCTGAACTGTCTTGAGGGTCCGTTGCCCCTGTCATTGATCTGGCTCAAGCGCCGGACAGCGACAGGTACAAACGGTGCTGCTCCTCGACCTGCCTCGTGAGTTCATCTATCGAGGTGTTGTCGTTGTCGTTGTCGTTGTCGTTGTCGTTGTCGTTGTCGTTGACGATGACGTCGTCGGCGGCGGTAAGGCGTGCTTCGCGGGTCGCCTGACGGGCGATGATGGCAAGCACCTGTTCGCGGCTGAAGGCATTGCGGCGCATCACACGCGAGACCTGCGTCTCGACGCTGCAGTCCACGGTCAATATACGGTCCACACGCGTTTTCCATGCACCCGATTCAACCAGCAACGGCACCACCAGCATGACGTAGGGTCCGCTGGCCGCGTTTCTCGCGCGCTCGGTTTCGGCGCGGATCAACGGGTGCGTGATGCCTTCAAGACGTCGACGCGCTTCCTCGTCGCTGAAGATCAGCGCGCGCATGCGGGTGCGATCCATGGAACCGTCCGTTGCTACGAATGCGGCACCGAACTCGCTGGCGATCTGCGGCATCGCGACGCCGTTCGGCGCGGTGATCTGATGAGCAATCAGATCGGTATCGACGATTGCCACGCCGTGCGTCGCGAACAGGTCCGCGACGGTCGACTTACCGCTGCCGATGCCGCCTGTCAGTCCCACAGCAAACATGCGTCAGCCTCCGAGTGCGAGATAGAGAGGGGAGCCGAGAAACAGGGTGATCGCGCCGCCGGCTGCGAGGAACGGACCGAACGGTAACGGTTCTTCGAAGCGCATGCGCCCGCGCCACGTAGCGGCAAGCCCCACGACCGCGCCGGTCACCGCGGCGATCAACACGATCTGCGGCAACGCGGCCCAGCCGAGCCATGCGCCGAGCGCGGCGAGCAGCTTGAAGTCTCCATAACCCATGCCTTCGATGCCCCGTACGAGCTTGAACACCCAGTGGACGACCCACAGTACAAGATACCCCGCAATGGCGCCGGCGACCGCGCTGTGCAGGCTGGCGAACATGCCGTTGAAATTGACGATCAGCCCGGCCCATAGCAGTGGCAGCGTCAGCGAGTCAGGCAGCAGGTGCGTGTCGATGTCTATCGCGCTCGTGGCGAGCAACGCGGCGCACAGGCCGAACGCGGCAAGCGCCATCGTGGTAGGACCGAACACGCTCAGGGCTCCCGCGGCGCAGGTAGCGCTGGCGATCTCGAGTAACGGATAGCGTACCGACACGTGGGCCTTGCACGCGGAACATCGTCCGCGCAACAACACGTAGCTCACCACCGGGATGTTCTCCCACACGCGCAGAACGTGTCCGCAATGCGGGCACGCGCTGCGTGGCACCGACAGGTTATAGCGCGCGGGCAGGCCGTCGTCCGCTGGCGGTTGGTCGGTCGTGCCGCTGATCTCGTCGCGCCACGCGCGCTCGAGCATGATGGGCAGGCGGTGCGCGACCACGCTTAGAAAGCTGCCGATAACCAGTCCGAAAACGATGGCGAACGTGAGTTGCACGCCGGCCGGCAAGATGCTAAAGCTGGCGCCGAGGCCGGCCGCAACGTGGCCATGAAGCGCGCTGAAGGAAGTGTCTGACACGGTTGCGTAGTTAGCCGGCATGGCAAAAGAGTTGGATTCGGCTGCGATGCTACACCACGTTGCCGAGTTGAATGATGGGAAGATACATCGCAATCACGAGGCCACCGACCAGTGTCCCCAGCACGATGATCACCAGCGGTTCGCACAGGCTGGCAAGTGTGCCGATCTTTTCGTCAACCTGACGATCGCTGAGCGACGCCACGTCGATCAGCATCGCGTCCAATGCACCGGACTCCTCTGCGACGGCAACCGGCTGAACCACTTCGGCCGGAAAGCAATGTACCGCGCGCATCGCCGCGGCCAGGCGTTCGCCGCGCCGCAGGCGGGCTGCGATGTCGACAGTGGCACGATCGAACCAGGCGTTGCCGGTGGCGTGCGTGAGCGAATCGAATGCGTCTGCGAGCGGCGTGCCGGCGGACAACAGTGTGCCGAGTGCACGGCTCCAGCGGGCGGCACATAACGTAGCCAGCAGTGGGCCTGCTATGGGCAATCTTAGCGAGAGGCGACCAAGCGTCAACCGTGCTGTTTCCGAATGCCGCAGCAGGTAAGTCACTGCGGTACCTATTGCCACTGCGCACGCGAGCGCGGGCACGCTCCAGCGTGCTGCGCCGGCGGATAGCGCTATCACGATCTGCGTCGGCACCGGCAAGCGCGCGCCAAAGCCGTCGAAGATCTGTTTGAAGGTCGGCACGACCCAGATCAATAGTGCGGCGGTGATGGCGAGCGCTAGCAACAGGATCGCGACCGGATAGGTGAGCGCTGCCTTTACTTTGGAGCGTTGTGCGGCGCCGCGCTCGCGGTCGTCTGCGACGCGAGCCAACACGGCAGGCAGCGCACCGGCCGCTTCGCCGACCGCGACCAGCTGACAATACAGCGCGTTGAATTGCATCGGATGCCGCGCCAGTGCCGCGGAGAAACTCAGGCCACCGGTGATGTCACGCGCCAAGGCACCTACGATCCGCGACATGCCGCGCTGACGGGGTGCAGGCGCTTGCGCCAGCAGATCGAGCGAAGGTGCGAGCGGTAATCCGGCGCGCAGCAGGCTCGCGAGTTGGCGCGTGAACCTCGTCACTTCAGCCGCGCGTGCTTTGGGACGCGGCGCCGGCCCACGCGCCTTGATCTCGACGACGAACAGTTTGTCGCGCTTGAGCACGGCTCGGACGGCATCCGTGTCCGGCGCAATAAGCGTGCCGCTATGTTGCGTGCCGGTTGCGTCGACGCCGCGCCATGCAAAACGCACGTCACGCACTTCGGTACCGGAGGATGGACGGTTTGTCATCGTTATGCGAACTCGGTGGCGCTCAAGGCTTCGGCGAGACTGGTTGTACCGTCGCGCACGCGCGCGAGCGCGGCATCGCGTAGCGTGGTTACGTGCTCGGCATGAGCAAGGCGAGCGAGCGCGTGGGTCCCTGCGCTTGCAACGATCAACTCGCGCATCGCGTCAGATACCGGCATAACCTGGTGAATGCCGATCCGCCCGCGGTAGCCGATACCGTGACATGCTTCGCAGCCCTTCGCTTCGTAGGGGTGCCAGCCGTCGAACTGGTCGTCAGCGAAGCCTGCTGCGCGCAGGGCGGCTGCCGATTGCGGCGCCGACGTCCGGCAAGCTACGCACAGTCGTCGCACGAGGCGTTGCGCTGTCACCATCCGTAGCGCGGCAGCGAGGTTATACGGTTCGACGCCGATATCGATCAGGCGCGCGATGGCAGCGGGCGCGTCGTTGGTGTGCAGCGTGGACAGCACCAGGTGGCCGGTTTGCGCGGCCTTGACGGCAACATCCGCGGTTTCTTCATCGCGGATCTCACCGACCATGATCACGTCGGGATCCTGGCGCAGGAAGGCGCGTAGCGCGACGGCGAAAGTGAGGCCTGCCTTCTCGCGCACGCTGACCTGATTGATGCCGGCCAGCTGGATTTCAGCGGGGTCTTCCACGGAGCAGACATTGCGCGATTCGGCATTCAGCATTTGCAGGAAGCAATACAGCGAGAGTGTCTTGCCGCTACCGGTTGGGCCGGTCACAAGCACTAGTCCATGCGGTGCACCGATGGCAGCTTCGAGCGCAACGCGCTGGGGGGAGTTGAGCCCGAGCGAATCGAGCGAGAGCGCCGTGGGTAGCGCATCGAGTCGGCGTAGCACCAGCTTTTCGCCGAACAGCGTGGGCAGCGAGTTCACCCGATAGTCTTCGAACCGGCCGGGGCTCGTTGCAATGCGCAGGCGGCCGTCCTGCGGTATCCGTCGTTCGGCGATGTCCATCCGCGCCAGGACTTTCACGCGCGTGATGAACGCATCGCGCAGATGCGCGGGTGGTTGCGCGATGGCATGCAGCACGCCATCGATTCGCAGACGCATCCGCCAACCTTGTTCGGCCGGTTCGATATGCAGGTCGGATGCGTTGCGGCGCGTGGCTTCCCGCAGCGTTTCGTTCAGCAGACGGACGGCGGGCGTGTTGTCGGCATCGGCTAGGCCGGGTGCTGGGTTGCGGCCGGTGGCGTCCTCGCGGATTGCCCCGGCGAACGGCCTGACAGCTGAAGGCTGAGATGGCGTAGGCGGCGCGGACATCGCCGGGCCAGCGGCTGACTCCGCTTCAACGGCGGAGGCGCGATACGGTGATTCGGCCGCGGCAACAAGATTTGCTGCGCGATGCGTAGAACCCGCCGGCGCGGAGCGGTAAGAGGATGACATCGGAAACCGGCTGGAGCCGCCTGTAGAACACAACGACTCCATCATCCGTCACGCCGGTCACGACCGCTATTCAGCCGGATGGCCAGGCGTGCCGCACGCCTCTCTCGTTAAGCCCGCGGTACCTTGCCCTTCGCCCCCGAGCGTGAACCCGGTTTAAAAATCTTGACGGTGCGAACCGCCTGATCGTCACTGCGCATCACCTCGAGTTTGATCTCGCCGATCTGCACGCACACATCGCCGTCAGGGATTTCTTCGAGTACTTCCAGAATCAACCCATTGAGCGTCTTTGGCCCGTCGGTCGGCAGCGTCAGCTGTAGCCAACGGTTCAGCTCGCGCAACGGCATGCTGCCCGCGACGATGCACTCGCCTTCCTCGTTCCAGCCGCCGCGAGAATTCGCGCCTCGTGGGATCGACGTGGTGAACTCGCCGATCAACTCCTCGATGATGTCTTCCGGCGTGACCAGACCCTGCAGTTCGCCATATTCGTTGACGACGAGTGCCGTACGGTGGCGGCTTTCCTGGAAGTACTGCAACTGCTGGAACACCGGCGTGCCGCTCGGCACGAAATACGGTTCGGCCAGCAGTTCGCGCAAGGTCTCCCGTTCCAGTTCCTGGTTGTGCAGCGCCGAGAGTGTCTTGCGCACATGCAGCACGCCAAGCACGCGGTCGATGTCGCCCTGATAGACGATCAGCTTGTTGTGATAGCAGGTCTCGAGCTGATGCAGGATCTGCTCGAACGGGGCGTCGAAATCGAGCGCCTCGATCCGGCGGCGCGGAATCATGACGTCGTCGACAGAGATGTTTTCCAGATCGAACAGGTTCAACAGGATGCTACGGTGCTTGGTCGGCATGAAGCTGCCGGACTCGAGTACGATGGTCCGCAGTTCCTCAGTCGAAAGCCGCTGATCGCGCGCGCCTTTGGTATTGATACGCAGGATGCGCAGAATGGTGTTGGCGAACAGGTTGACGAACCAGACGATCGGCCTGGTCGCGCGCATCAGCGGTGCGATCAGCAGGCTGGCCGGTAGTGCGATCTTTTCCGGGAAAGTGGCGCCGACAATTTTCGGCGTGATCTCTGCGAACACGATGATCAGGAACGCGACGATGCCGGTTGCGATGGACAGCACCAGGTTGTTGCGCCCGAACGTATGCAGCGCAACCGAGGTGGTGAGCACCGGGATGATCGTATTGAACAGGTTGTTGCCGATCAGGATCACGCTGAGCAGTTCGTCGGTGTGCGCGAGTAGCCCCTGCGTGGTTTTGGCGCCGAGCGCGCCCTGATTGGAGAGGTGCTTCAGGCGGTGGCGGTTAAGCGCCATCATCGCCGTTTCGGAGATGGAAAAGAAACTGGAGCAGATAAGCAGCAGGACGACGGCGCCTATCTGCGCCCATAAGGGTAGTTGTTCCACGTGTCGCGAACTGGTAGGGGGGCCGGGATGGAAAGAATATAGCAGAGGGGATCGTGCGTGCCTTCCTGGCCAAAAGACGTAGGAGCACCAAGGCTAGGAGCGGACGACGATTGCACAAACGACAGGCGAAAAAAAACCGCGCAACACTGCACGGTTTTTCAAAATCTGGTCGGGGTGAGAGGATTCGAACCTCCGGCCTCTACGTCCCGAACGTAGCGCTCTACCAGGCTAAGCTACACCCCGATTTGTACTGCTGGATACTGCCAACTCGATTCAGACTAATTCGGCGTTTAAGTCCAGTTCAGGACTGTCTCGCCGTCGAGTAAGAACATAATTCTAGCAGGCTCTCTTTAAAAATGGAATCTGGGAACGAAGAAATTGCTGCGGCCGCGGCCTGAGCTTCCTGTTTCGCGCAGTCCAGCGTATGGTCCAGCGCGCCGGAGCGGGTGATCGCCTCGAAAATAGTATCGAAACGGTCCGTGCCACCTTGCTCGATCGCCTCGCGCGCCAGCGCCGACTGCTCTGGCGTGCCGCGTTCGATCAGGTAGATAAGCGGCAGCGTGGGCTTGCCTTCGCGCAGGTCGTCCCCGGCATTCTTGCCCATGGATTCGGCCGTGCCGGTGTAGTCGAGCCAGTCGTCCATGATCTGGAAGGCCGTACCGATGCGCCGGCCAAATTCCGCAGCTGCGGCTTCGGTGGTCGCATCCGAGCCTGCCAGTACCGCGCCGAGCTGGGCCGCCGCCTCGAACAGCTTGGCCGTCTTGTAGCGGATCACCTGCATGTAGCGCGCTTCGTCCACGTCGGCGTCATGCATGTTCAGCAACTGCAGCACTTCGCCTTCGGAGATGATGTTGGTCGCCTCCGAGAGAATCTCCATGACCCTCATTTTGCCGACCCCGACCATCATCTGGAACGAGCGCGAGTACAGAAAATCGCCCACCAGCACGCTTGCCGCGTTGCCGAACAGGGCGTTCGCCGTCTGACGGCCGCGCCGCAGGTCGGATTCGTCGACCACGTCATCGTGCAGCAGGGTGGCCGTGTGGATGAACTCGACCACTGCGGCCAGTTCGTGCCGGTGTCCCGTCGTCTCGCCCAGCGCGCCGGCCACCAGCAACAGCAGCGCAGGCCGTAGGCGTTTGCCGCCGGCGCTGATGATGTACTCGGAAATCTGGTTGATCAGCATCACCTCGGACGCCAGGCGGTGCCGGATGACGCGATTCACCTGCTCCATGTCTTCGGCGATCGGAGCGAGCAGGCTGGCGGCGTTGGGGGAGGGGGTGGCAGTCGACGACATGATGGCTGAATGGGGTAGTGCCGCGAATTATAAGGCGAATCGCGACAGTTCCGGGCCGCAGCCTGCGGGATCGAAGCACGGCGCTCCGGCCGGCAGGGC
>Ga0302316_10001293_pt1 | contig 19962 bp, 11 predicted proteins | sample III_Palsa_N3_2_FD_200456 | JGI IMG/M metagenome (GOLD analysis project Ga0302316, IMG submission 200456) | Peat permafrost microbial communities from Stordalen Mire near Abisko, Sweden - III_Palsa_N3_2 | ecosystem: Environmental > Terrestrial > Soil > Palsa > Peat permafrost | place: Sweden...
CCACTGCCAAGAATAATCACCTTCTTCGTCGCCGTCGGCGCAGCCTCATCCTCCTCGTCATAGCACGAGTACATATAAGGCGTCAGGCTCTCAAACTCCGCCGCGCACGTATCGACGAGCTTATAAACCGGCCGCACTCCCAGCGCTTCACGCCGCGCTCTCACTTGCGCCGTGGCATCTTTATCGTCCATCCCAAACGCCATCGCCAACCGCTCATCGGATATCCCCATCCGCTTCGCCGCATGAATCTCATCCGCCGTCACCGCATCGAAGCCCTTACCCGCAACCGCCTTCAGCTCCTCCGCGATCAACTTCATCTGGTGCAGAAACCACGGGTCCATCCCCGTATACCGCGCCACATCTCTTACGCTCATCCCAATCTCGAACGCATACCGCAGATACGCCATCCGCTCCGGGCTCGGCGTCACCAACCGCTGCCTCAGCCGTCGCGGCTCAATCGTATCGCCCGACCCCTTCTTGCCCGTCTCCAGCGACCGCACCGCCTTCATCAACGCTTCCTTGAAGGTCCGTCCAATCGCCATCACTTCGCCCACCGACTTCATCTGCGGCCCCAGAATCTCATCCGCCCCGGGAAACTTCTCAAACTGCCACTTCGGAATCTTCACCACCACATAGTCAATCGTCGGCTCAAAGCAAGCAGGCGTGGCCTTCGTAATATCGTTCTGCAACTCGTCGAGCGTATAGCCGACGGCAAGCCGCGCCGCAATCTTCGCGATCGGAAATCCCGTAGCCTTACTAGCCAGCGCTGAGCTTCTTGAAACCCGCGGATTCATCTCAATCACGGTCATGCGCCCGTTCTGCGGATTCACCGCAAACTGCACATTGCTCCCGCCGGTCTCCACGCCGATCTCGCGGATCACCGCAATCGCCGCATCCCTCATCCGCTGATACTCGCGGTCAGTCAGCGTCTGCGCCGGCGCCACCGTAATCGAGTCGCCCGTATGCACACCCATCGGATCAAAATTTTCTATGGAACAAATGATCACAACGTTGTCCTTCAAATCCCGAACAACCTCGAGCTCATACTCTTTCCACCCCAACACACTCTCTTCCAGCAAACACTCATGCACCGGCGAAAGATCCAAGCCGCGCGACAATATCTCCATCAACTCTTCGCGGTTATAAGCAATACCGCCGCCCGATCCACCCAGCGTAAAGCTAGGCCGTATCACCACCGGAAACCCCAGCTTCGCCGCAAACTCCAACCCATCCCGAATGTTGTTCACCAGCATTGACCGCGGCATATCCAGCCCGATCTTGTTCATCGCATCCTTGAACAGCAGCCGGTCTTCCGCCTTCTTGATCGCCTCCAGCTTGGCCCCAATCAACTCCACCCCAAAGCGATCGAGAATCCCCGCATCCGCCAGGTCCACCGCAAGATTCAAAGCCGTCTGCCCACCCACCGTAGGCAACACCGCAAACACACCTACGCTAGCGGAAGCCGCAAGCATCTCCGCCTCCACCCGCAATATCTCCGTCAGATACTCCACCGTCAACGGCTCAATATAAGTACGGTCGGCAATCTCCGGATCGGTCATGATCGACGCCGGGTTCGAGTTCACCAGCACCACCTCATATCCCTCGGCCTTCAGCGCCTTGCACGCCTGCGTCCCCGAGTAATCGAACTCCGCCGACTGCCCAATCACAATCGGCCCCGAGCCAATCACCAATATCTTCGCGATGTCATTCCTGCGTGGCATTACTTCTTCCAGTCCTCCATCATCTTCCTGAAGTCCTTGAACAAGTAATGCGAATCATGCGGCCCAGGGCTGGCCTCGGGATGATATTGCACGCTGAACATCGGGTCGGTCTTGTGCTTGAGGCCAGCCAGCGTATCGTCATTCAAATTCGTATGCGTCCGCACCACATCCTCCGGCAAGCTCGCCGGATCGACATTGAAGTTATGGTTCTGCGCCGTTATCTCAACCTTCCCCGTCTCCAGGTTCTTGATAGGATGGTTCCCGCCGTGGTGCCCAAACTTCAGCTTATAGGTCTTCCCACCCAGCGCCAGCCCGAAGATCTGGTGCCCCAGGCAGATCCCAAACAGCGGTACCTTCCCTTGCAACTCCCGCACATTCGCGATCGCATAGTCCAGCGGCTCCGGATCACCCGGCCCATTGGAGCAGAAGACCCCATCCGGCTTCATCGCCATCACATCCGCCGCAGAAGTCCTCGCCGGCACCACCGTCACGCGGCAGTTCTCCCGCGTCAGCATCCGCAAGATATTCTGCTTGATCCCAAAGTCATAAGCCACCACATGCATCTGCTTCGACTCTTCGCCGATCCCCACCGGCAGCAGCTTATCCCCAGTCTCATTCCGTGTCTCGCTCGCATCCCACGTATAGCTCGTCTTCGTCGATACGGCCGAAGCTAAATCCGTCCCATCCATCTTGCGATGCGCCCGCGCCTTCGCCACCAGCGCATCCGTATCCTCAACTACAGTCGAGATCACGCCCCGCATCACACCATTGGCCCGCAGATGCCGCACCACCGCCCGCGTATCGATCTCCGAGATCACCGGAACGCCATTGCGCTCTAAATACTCATCCGCAACCTCAGTCGACCGCCAGTTCGAGCTGATCGGCGAAAACTCCCGCACCACCAGACCCTCGATATACGGACGCGAAGCCTCCGCATCGCTCGGCGATGTCCCATAGTTCCCAATCTGTGGATTGGTCAGTACGACGATCTGCCCCGCATACGACGGGTCGGTAAAAATCTCTTGATAGCCCGTCAACGAAGTATTGAAAACGACCTCTCCAACCCGTTCCACCACGGATCCAAAGGCCTTGCCACGAAAGAGGCGCCCATCTTCGAGGGCGAGAATTGCCAGCATTGCTCTCCTGCATTCCCCTCTTGTCAAAGGGTGAACTCCTACAAGGATAGCAGGCTGCCCCTAGGAAAAATGAGACGCAAAAGGAAAGGCCCGGACGAATCCGGACCCTCCACAAAACCGAATGCCAACCTGGCAGACTAGCGGCGGTGATGAACGACATGGCGATGATGAACGACGCGGTGGTGTGCGCGGTGATGGACAACTTTGGCTTCAGCGGGAATGGCGGCAACGCCAACCATGATAAAAAATGCGGCGACAGCAAGCAGGGCACGTTTCAAGGAAGTTCCTCCAATTGCGGGCAGGAGAGCGAACTTCCCCATACCCGGCTAATAGGTTGGAGTCTAAACCGCCCCAAGGGGTTTTCTACCCACGGGGAATCAGCCCAGGTTCACCAAAACATCATCCCCCTCCACCTTCACCGGATACACCTCCACCTTCGCCCGCTCCGGCGGCTCCGCCACACCTGTAACCGTGCGGAAAGCCCACGAATGCCACGGACACACCACCGCTTCCCCCTCAATCCATCCCTGCCCCAGCGGCCCACCCCGGTGCGGACACCAGTTCCCCAGCGCCGACAGCCGGCCCTCCACATTCGCCAGGCACACCGCCACCCCCGCCGCCTCAGCCTCCATCACCCCGCCCGCCACCGGAGCCTCCTTCACACCGCACAACCGCACCCACTCAGCCACTTCGCCCTCCTAACCCCTACTCCCTGTTTCTCCCATGAGATGCTGGACAAGCAGCAGGAGAACCATGCCAACCCCCCAGCCGAAACCTTCCAAAGTCGTTCATGAGATCGTAGACCCTCGCTGGATTATCTCCGCCCTCGCAGCGATGCTCGCCCTCTGCGTCCTCTGCGCCTACATCGCCGTCTGCGCTCTCTTCTTCCGAGGCCAGTGGCAACTCGTCCTCCAGCCCTCACGTACAGTCTCCCAAACCCCCACCTCCATCGGCCTCCCTTTCACCGAAGTCCACTTCGGCGTCGACGCCACCGGCCAGCCCCAGCTCGACGGCTGGTGGATTCCAGCCGACTCCCTATCCAGCCCCACCGCCCTCATCCTCCACAGCGGCAACGGCTCCATCTCCGACGCCCTCTCCGACGCTCGTCTCCTCCACGACGCCCAACTCAACCTCCTCCTCTTCGATTACCGCGGCTTCGGCCACTCCGGCGGCCAGCACCCCACCCAGCAGCTCATGCAAGCCGACGCCGAATCAGCCCTCCGTTACCTCACCGAAATCCGCACCATCCCAACCTCCCAGATCGTCGTCTTTGCCTCCGACGCCGGTGCATCCCTCGCCGTCCAACTCTGCGCCACCCACAAAGACATCCCCGCCCTCATCCTCGAAGCCCCCGACGGCGACTTCGCCTCCCGCGTCCGCCACGACCCTCGCTCCCGCATGGCCCCCGTCAGCCTGCTCTTCAACCAAAACTTCCCCCTCGCCGACCCGCTCCACACCCTGCCCACCCCCAAACTCCTCATCTCCTATACCTCAGGCAACACGCCTATCAACCTCCAACAAGCCGCCGACCCCAGGATGACAGTCGAACTCAAATCTCCAGCCGACACCGCCGCCCTCCACAACGCCATCCGCCGCTTCCTAGACACCTACCTCACCCAACCCCCCGCAACGCTCAGCCCCACCCCTTAGGAGCCGTTTTCTCTACTCTCTACTGCCTACCCTCTACTGCTGCCTTAAAGACGTGAAGGCCACCGATCTTCCGGTGGCCTTACATAAAGGGAGGGGAGGGTTATGCAGATAGGGGATGCCGGCACCCGTGGGGAGAGCTAGGTCCGGCTGTTTTGTGGTACATCCAGTAAGACGCCAAATCTTCCGAAAAGTTTTCCTCTTTTCTTGGATCGGCAACAATTAGATACTCCCCCGGCGACACTTAATGCAAGTAAAAAAAGCAGGCCGGGGGTAACCGGTCTGCTTCTTCTATCGGCAACTCCCCAAAGAACTTGAGGAGTTCTCCGAAATAACTTTAAGAAAAATTCAAGAACGTCGCCGGATCGACCTTCGCGCCCGGGAAAACCAAGTCCATGTTGCGCGAACCCAGCGTCTTGTACGCCGCCTCGCCCAGCACATTCCGGAAGTCCGTGGTCACGGTCAGGTCGCGTCCCTCATTCAGTTGCTCGTTGGACAGCCCCGGCCACTTGCCGTAGACCTTGCCGCCCTTCACGCTGCCGCCCAGCACGAACATCACGTTGGCGTGACCATGGTCGGTGCCGCCCGTGCCGTTCTGCCGTGCCGTGCGCCCAAACTCGGACATCGTCACCAGCGTAATGTTCTCAGCATCGTCGCCCATATCCTTCCAGAACGCCGCAATCGACTCCGAGAACTCCTTCAGACGGCCAGCCAGTTGCCCTGTTGCACCGCCCTGATTCTGGTGCGTGTCCCAACCGCCGATGTCGGAAAACGCCGCTTCGACACCCAGATTCGCCTTCAGCAACTGTGCAATCTGCTTCAGACTGTTGCCAAACGCCGAGCCAGGATAGTTCACCCCAGCCGCCGGCTGATAATGCGCCGGATCGGCCGCCTTCAGCATCTTTACAGCCTCGAAGGTCTCCTCACCCGTGCCATGCAGCACCGAGTCCGAGCTCTCGTCATACATCGCCTGGAAGGCGTTCGAGATCGGCGAAGTCTGCGGCCCCTTGCCGGCAACCGAGAAATCGTTCAGATTGGCGACCGCAATCGCCGGGATCTTGCCCTGCAGCGTCCGCGGAACCTGCGTCCCCAGCGCCACGGCACGGAATGCCGTCGGCTTGTCCTTCTCCTTCAGGACCTCCGCCTGCAACGCCCGGTTCAGCCAGCCATCCGGCGTCACCTTCACGCCCGGCGTGCCAGATTCCATATAGTCCTGCGCGTCGAAGTGCGAACGCGTCGTGTCCGTCGACCCCGCCGCATGGATGATCGCCAGGTGGCCCTGGTCGTACAGCGGCTTGAACGCCGCCATTGAAGGATGCAACCCGAAGAACCCATTCAGATCCAGCACCTCGTTCTGCTTAATCGCAATCGTCGAGCGCATCGAGTAGTAATTCGGTTCCTTGTACGGAACCACGGTATTCAAACCGTCGCAGGCGCCGCGCTGGAAAATCACCACCAACTTCTTCTTGTTCGCCGCCGCCGTCGTCATCTCGGCGTAAATCGACCGCGTCAAAAAGCTCGGAATCACCGAAGTGCCTACCAGCGCCAGCGCCCCGCCGCGCATAAAACCGCGCCGCGTCACCGCGTTACGCCGGGGCAGGTCGCGCCCGCACATATCGCATCCCCAATCGCTTGAATCGGTATAAAGCATCTTCGTCGACATGTAGTGCTCCTTTTTCTGGACGCGAGGCCTTCACCTGTGTCCCCTTATCTATCTACTAACTCTACTCCCGAGCCTTAGTTGCTGCTGAACAAATTTTCCTGCTGAAAACTCCCGAATCCCTCTCGATTCCGTCCCCAGAACTTCCTACTCCCTGTTTCCTATTTCCTGCACTTCTCTATCGCCTCTGGAAGTCCGGAGAACCCAGCAGCAGCCCGGCCATCGTATTGATCGAATCTCCCTGCTCCCCGCTCGCCAGCGACATCAGCGTGGCGCCATCCTCGTCCGTCGTCTCGCCCGTAAACTTCCGTTGCGACGCCCTCTGCACCGCTGGATTCTTATATCCCGTCAGCACGCCGCTTCGCGTTCGATCTGCCGCCGGTTGCCCCAGAAGCAAGTTCTCCAGCGCCAACTCCGTTTCAGGTGTCGGCGACGAATTCAGCGGAGAATCGTCGCTATACCCCAGCAATGAGTTCCACTTTGGCTGTAGTCCTGACACCTTCCCGCCGCTGAACACCAGCGCGAAGTTCATCCGGGAGACCAGCGAATTACTGCTCACCCATTGGGCGTTCGCCCACGAGTACCCGTCTGGAGTCTCCCTGCCATAGATAGGCATCCCCAGAGTCTTCACTTCCTGCACCAGCACGGCCGCGTTTTGTACCTGCGCCCCGCTGGCCCGCACGATTGAAGCCACAAACTCTATCGGCGTCTTCACCTTCGCTCGATACACATTCGGCGCCCAGAACTCAGGCGAGTGGAACATCGTCGACACCACCGACTTCACATCCCCGGCCGTCTTCTGGAAGACATCCGCCATTCGTGCCACCAGCGCCGGATCCGGAGTATCGCTCACAAAGCGCATCGCCAACTTCGTCGAAACAAACGTCGCCGTCGCCGGGCTCGTCGCTAGCATATGCAGTACCTGCAACGCTTCATTCGGTCCGTTTTCACGAATCGTCTGGCCCAGCACATGCTTTTCTCCCGGCTCGTGCATGGACGCGTCGAAGACTCCTTCGCCGAACTTCTCGCTATTGGTCTTTTCGAGCGTCCATCCCGTAAAGCACTTTGCTATTTCAATAATGTCCTGCTGCGTATAGCCGCCTCCGCACGTAGGATCCAGCTTGCTCGCCGGATGCTCCGCGCTTACCTCGCACCTCACGCCGAACGTATGCAGCTCCAGCAGTTCACGCGCATAGTTCTCGTTGATGCCGTGGTATTCGCCCTTCCCCGACTTCCCCTTCACTGAGTTCGGCCCAACGCTCTCCCAGTTATCCAGGAACGTCAGCATCGCCGGGCTCTTGGCCGTCGTCAACAACATCTCTTCAAACCTGCCCAGCGAATACGGCAAAATCGAATCGCGCTCGTAGGGGCCGGTCATATACTCCTCGGGCTGGCTCTTCTCCGCATACACGCTGAAGTGGTTCAGCCAGAAGTCATCCATCACCGCCTGTAGCTGCCGTTCGGAATAAATATCGCGATCAACCCGAGACTCCGCCGCTTCTTCCCGGATGGTCTGGAGCGGCCCATTCATGGCCTGCACCGCCTCCATCTGCTCCGGCTTCATCCCATCGATGACTTCGTGGGTCCGCTCAAACTTGATGGCTTTGCGAAATGCCACCATCTCCAGCGGATCCATCCCCAGCAGCCGCTCATACCGCTGCTGCGGTGCCAACGCCATCACCGCTTCCACATCCTCTTTGTCCATCGCAGGAATCGGTGCCTGCTTGTTTCCAATCTTCGCTACTTCTTCCTTCGACTTGAAGCCATGCGGATCGGGCATCAACTCTATCCACATCGCCTTCAGATCAGCATCGCTAATCGTCGACTTGCGCTTCGCAAACCCAGCCGGATGCGGAGCCATCTCTCCGCCCATGTTCTCCTGCTTCTTCGCACCCTCTTTGCGTTCGTCGAAATACTTCGCGATCAAATCGCTATGAATCGCATACCCCACCGGGTCACTCGGGATACCGATATGACGGTCAGCCTGTTCGCGAATCAGCTCTTCCGTCGGAAACTTATCCCGCATTTTGGCCTGTGAAAGCTTCAGTCCCGGAAACCGGTCCAGCATTGCGGTCAGCTTCGAGTCATCGATCTTTTCCGGATGCAACTGCTCCTGAAACCAGGCATCCAGCCCCATCTTGCTCACCCGCTCCTGATCACCCGGACGAGGCCCAAATGTCAGCCGGTTCAGCGCATGTAGCACCTTCTGGTCGTCGGTCAGCGGATAAAACTTGTGCGTCGATGTCGGCGAGCTGGGGCCGGTCGGCGGACCGTCGGATGGCCCCTCGGCAATCCCCTGTGGCGTAACCATCCCTACGCAGAGAGCAGCCACCAAAGCCGCTTTACCAGCTTCGCTAGCCCATCCCTTACTGTTCGCCGCCATCCACATCGTTTTCTCCCAAAACAAGCCTGCCTAACTGCTTAACTTCGCAAACCGTAGGATCACTCGTCACCAATGCAACCAGCAATGATTTTCTACGGCTTGAGCCTTCAATCGTTCAGCAACCTACCGCCGCTGAAAGTCCGGTGAACCCAACAACAAGCCCGCCATCGTGTTGATCGGCTGTCCGGGCTGCCCAGCCGCCATCGCCATCTTGCTTCCATCCTTGGCCTTCTGCTCAGTCAGCTTCTTCTCCGCATCGTCTTCGACCGCCGGATTGTTATATCCCGTCAGCACGCTGCTGCGCGTCCGGGCCGCTGCAGGCTGCCCCAATATCAGCGTCTCCAGCGCCGCCTCCGTCTTCGGAGTAGGCGCCGCAATCAGCGGCGAATCATCCGGCAAGCCCAGCAGATAATGCCAACGCGTCTTGGTTCCCGCCAGCTTCCCGCCACTGAACACCAGCGCGAAATTCATCCGCGAAACCAGCCCATTGCTGCTCACCCACTGGTTGCTCATCCACGAGTACCCATTCGGCGTTTCCTTGCCAAAAATCGGCATCCCCAGCTGCTTCGCCTCTTGCGAAAGCACCAGCGGGTTCTCCACCTGCGCTCCGCTCGCCCGTGCCACAGAAGCCACAAACTCAATCGGCGTCTTCAGCTTCGCCCGATACACCCTCGGCGCCCAGAACTCCGGCGAGTGGAACATCGTCGATACCACCGCCTTGATGTCTCCGCCCGTCTTCAGATAGCTGTCCGCCATCCGAGCCACCAGCGCTGGCGGCGGCGTATCACTCACAAACCGGGTCGCCATCTTCATCGACACAAAGGTCGCCGTCGCCGGACTTATCGCCAGCATATGCAGCACTTCCATCGCTTCGTTCTCGCCACCCTCTTCAATCGTCTTGCCCAGCACATGCTTCGGTCCCGGCTCATGCCACGCAGCATTGAACACCGCTTCACCGGTGCCGCCGGACCCCGGCTTATCGATCGTCCAGCCCGTAAAGCACTTCGCCACCTCGATCACATCCTGCTGCGTATACCCACCCGCGCACGACGGATCCAGCTTGTTCGCCGGATGCTCCGCACTTACCTCGCACCGAACCCCATACGTATGCAGTTCCAGCAACTCGCGTGCATAGTTCTCGTTGATACCCTTGCGGTCGGCCTTGTTATGCTTGGCGGCCTGGGACTTTGAATCCGGCCCTACACTCTCCATCTGGTCCAGGTACATCAGCATCGCCGGGCTCTTGGCCGTCGCCACCAGCATGTCCTCAAACTTGCCCAGCGCAAACGGCAGAATCGCCTCGCGCTCATACGACGGCAGCAGGTACGGCTCCTTCTCACTCTTCTCCGTGTACACGCTGAAGTGGTTCAGCCAGAAGTCATCCATCACGGCCTCCAACTGCCGTTCGGAATACACATCACGCACAATCCGCGCCTCGACAGTCTCGTCCTTCACCGTCTGCTGATCATTGGCCATCGCATTCACGGCCTCGGTCTGCTTCGCGTCCATCCCGGCAACCACATCCGCGGACTTCCCATCTCTCGTGATCGACTTCCGGAACGCCAGCATCTCCAACGGATTCATCGCCAGCAACCGCTCATACCGCGCCTGCGGCTCCAGTGCAAGCACCGCCCGCTCATCTGTCCTTGCCAGGTGCGGAATAAAGGCCCGCTTGTCCGCAATCGCCGCTGCCTCTTCCTTGGTCCTGAAGGAGTGCGGATCCGGCTCTTCATCCGCCCACATCTTCTGTAGCTCCACAAGCGTGATTTCCTTCTCCGCAGGAGCAGCTCCGCCCATCATGTCGCTCTTCACCCCTGGATCAGCCTTACGAGCATCAAAGTACCTCGCCACCAGGTCGGTATAGATCGCAAACTCCACCGGGTCAGTCGGCCAACCGATCTTCTTGTCTTCCTTATCGCGAATCATCAGCGCCGACGGAAACGCATCCATCATCGCCTGCCGCGAAAGCTTGAGCCCCGGATACTCATTCAGCCGCGCATCCAGCTTCGAGTCGTCAATCGTCTCGGGATGCAGCTGCTGCTGGAACCAGGCCTCCAGCCCCATCTTTTTCACCATCGCCTCGTCACCCGGACGCGGCCCGAACGTCAGCCGGTTCAACGCATGAAGCGTCTTCTGCTGGTCAGTCAGAGGATAAAATTTGCGGGTCGGGGTACTCGCCGGCGCGCTACCCGCGGGTCCCTCGGCAAAACTCTGTGGTGTAGCCATCAACACACAAAGCGCAGCAACCACAGCCGCCTTGCCGGCCTCACTTACCCGTGCCGTACGTTTCGCCAGCGATTTCATCAAATTTCTCCTGCCCACTGCTCTTATCAACTCGTCAACCGGTTGTATAAACGGCCCGGTGGTCTGATTTCGATGCATAAACAAAATACGCCTCGGAAACCTAAACCGGCAATGCAATTCTGCAAGGCTTGAACCGGCCTACCGCCGCTGGAAGTCGGGCGATCCCAAAAGCAGTCCCGCCATCGTATCCAGCGGAGTCTCAGGCCTGTCCATCTGATAACCCTGCCCACCGCCCCGGCCGGCCTTCACGCGCTTCAGCGTAGCCGCTCCGCCCATGTCGTTGTCCGCATCCGGCTCCGCAGCCCCCAACGCAAAGTTCTGCTCCGCCTGCTGCTGCGCCGTAGGATTGTTGAACTGCTCCAGCACCGTCTGCCGGGTACGCATCCCAGCCGGCTGCCCCAGGATCAACCCCTCCAGCTGTAGCTCCGTCGCGGGCGTCGGCGCCGTAGCAACATTCGATTCCGCGCTGTCGCCCAGCAACTGCGGCCAATCCGTGCGTGCGCCCGGCAGCCGGCCGCCGCTCAACACCAGCGCAAAGTTCATCCGCGAAACCAGCGCATTGCTACTCACCCACTCGCTCGCCTGCCATGAGTACCCATTCGGCGTCTGCATCCCGTAGATCGGCATACCCAGTTGCTGCATCGCCTGAACCAGCGCAACCGGGTTCCCGACCATCGCATCGCTCGCCCGCAACGCCGACGCCATAAACTCGATCGGCGTCTTCACCTTCGCCCGGTACACCGACGGGGCCCAGAACTCAGGCGAATCGTACATCGTCGTCAACACCGCCTTGATGTCGCCGTCCGTCTTCACAAACGTCGCCGCCATCCGGTCCACCAACGCCGCCGCAGGCGTATCGCTCACAAACCGCTCAGCCAGTTTCTTCGACACAAAATGCGCCGTAGCCGGACTCGTCGCCAGGATGTGCAGCACCTCCAGCCCCTCATTCTGCCCGCCTTCGGGAATCACATGCCCCAGCACAGTCTTGGGCCCGCCCTCATGACGGTTCGCCTCAAACACAAATCCGCCACCCCCGCCCTGATACGGCTTATCGATCGTCCACCCCGTAAAGCACTTCGCCACAGCAGTCACATCCGACTGCGTATAGCCGCTACCGCACGCGGGATCAAGCGCCGATACCGGGTGGTTCCCGGTGACTTCGCAACTCACCCCAACCGTATGCAGCTCCATCAACTCACGCGCATAGTTCTCGTTGATGCCCTTCGGCATCAGCTGCGCAATCTTCGAGTTCGGCGCAACCTGGCCTACCCGCTTGGCTCGCTGCGCCGCCGGAGAATCCGGCCCCACGCTCTGCCAGTTGTCCAGGTACAGCAGCATCGCCGGGCTCTCGGCTGTCGCCACCAGCAGGTTCTCGAACTTCCCCATCGCATTTGGCAGCACCGAGTCGCGATTGTAGGAAGCCAGGTAATACGGCTCATTCTGGCCCTTGCGCACATACACGTTGAAGTGGTTCAGCCAGAAGTCGTCCATCACCGCCTGCAACTGCCGCTGCGAGTACACATCCCGCAGCACGCGCTCTTCCAGCGCCTCGCCCGCGACCACGCGCAATGCCCCCTGCATCGCCGCAACTTCTTCCTTCTGCTCTGGAGTAAGCCCCTGTATCAGCGCCCCCATCTGGCGCGGCTTCACCGCCTTGCGCAACCCGGCCATCTCCTCCGGAGACATCGCCACAAACCGCGCCATGCGCTGATCCGGCGGCAGCGCGATCAACGCCTCAACATCATCCTGCTCCATCGCCGGAGCATCCAGCTTCTTCTTCGCCTTGGCCTTCGCCGCCACAGCCCCGGCAGGAGCAGCATTCATCGCGTCGGAATCATTCGCCGGCGTAGCTGCCTTCGCAGCAGGAGCAGACGCCATCTGGCTATCGTCCCCGTCAACCATCTCCTTGGCCGCAGATGCCATAGCCATGTCCCCACCGGCAGCCATATCGGACATATCCACGCCGTTCCCGGCCTTGGCAGGCTTGGCTCCCGCCACAAAACCTGCCTGCGCCAGCTGTGCCTTGTAGGCCGCCATCGAGTCCGCATAGATTGCATGTTCCACCGGATCGCTCGGCAGAGGCGCATCCCGCTTCGCCATCTCACGCATCATCTCCGGCGTCGGAAACCGCCGCATCAACTCCTGCTGCGACAGCCGCAGCGAAGGAAACTGGTCCATCCGCGTCTGAAAAGCCGAATCGTCGATCGTCTCCGGATGCAGTTGCTGCTCAAACCAGGCTTCCAGGCCCATCTTCGACACCGCCTGCTCATCCCCCGGCCGCGGCCCAAACGTCAGCCGGTTCAGCGTATGCAGCGTCTTCTGGTCCGCGGTCAGCGGAGCATCCTTTTTGGGAGCCGGTATGTTCACGTTCCCATACGGTGCCGCAAAAAGCGCTTCAGGCGCCGCCATCATCACGCACAACGCGGCGACCATCGCCGCCTTCGCTGCTTCCTGCGCTCGTCCCGGACACTTCGCTTGCGTCGTCATAGGTCTCTCCTCGCCTGCGCAGATCAACCCTGCGCGGCCCGTCACCCAGTACAGACACACTCCACAAAACTCAGTTGCGCGCCGAAACAAAATTACAGGAGAAAACCCACAACTCGCTACTAAAATTCCGCCAACTCACTCATCACCGCAAACAATCTCTCCGGCTGCGGCAGAATCACATCCTCCAGCAGCGGCTGATACGCCACAAACGTATCCATCGCCCCCACCCGCCGCACAGGCGCATCCAGGTCGTGGAACAGCTCGTCCCCGATTCGCGCCGCAATCTCCGCCCCATACCCCCAGCTCAGCATGTCCTCATGCGCCACCATCACCTTGCTGGTCTTCTTCACCGACGTCGCAATCGCCTCCCAGTCGTACGGGCTCAAACTGCGCAGGTCGATCACCTCCACACTAACCCCGCGCTCCCGCTCCAACCGCTGCGCTGCCTGCAACGCCCTCGGCACGACGGCCCCATAGGTGATTACCGTTAAGTCCTTACCGGACTTTATGATAGCGGCCTTTCCAAAAGGAATGGTGTAATTCGGCCCAGGATAAGCCGACCGCCCAAACGTCTCCCGGTAAAGCCGCTTATGCTCCAGAAACAGCACCGGATCGTCGCACCGGATCGCCGTCCGCAGCAGCCCAATCGCATCCAGAGCATTCGATGGCATCACCACCCGTACCCCCGGCGTATGCGTAAAGATGCTCTCGCCCGACTGCGAGTGATAGATCGACCCACCCGTCAGATACCCGCCAATCGGCACCCGCATCACCAGCGGGCAGGTGAACTCCCCATTCGACCGCCAGCGCATCACGCTCAACTCGTTCCGCATCTGGTGCATCGCCGGCCAGATGTAGTCGAAGAACTGGATCTCCACCACCGGCTTCATCCCGCGCACCGCCATCCCAATCGCCCGGCCCACGATATTCGCCTCCGCCAGAGGAGAATTCCACACCCGGTCGTTGCCAAACTCCTTCTGCAACCCATGCGTAACCTTGAACACCCCACCCTTGCCCTTGATCTTCCCCGCCCGCAGCTCTTTGTCCCGGGTCGCATCGGCCACGTCCTCGCCGAACACCACGATCCGCTCATCCCTCCGCATCTCGTCCTGCATACACGCGTTGATCAGGTCCAGCATCGTCCGTTCATTGGAGTCCGCCGTCATCTCCGGCTCCCGCGCAAACACCGCATCGTCCGGCTTCAGGTCTTCCGAGTACACATGCCGCAGAATCGAGTCCGGCTGCGGCAAAACGGCAGCTAACGCCCGGTCCGCCGCATGGGCGACCTCCTCATCCACCTTGCGCTCCAGCTCATTGATCCCCTGCGCATCCAGAATCCCTTCGCGCAGCAGCCACATCTGCATCCGCGAGATCGGGTCCCGCAGCGCATCCGCCTCAATCTCTTCCGCGCTCCGATACAGCCGCTCATCGTCGCTCAGCGAGTGCGAATACGGCCGCACCACATGCCCATGCACCAACGCCGGCCCCAACCCCGCGCGGCAGTACGCCACCGCCTCCACCATAGCCTCATAGCTGGCGATCGCGTCGGTCCCATCCACCTCTGCAAAGTGAAAATTCGGAAAGTTCGCAATCAGCCGCGAGATATTCCCCCCCGGCGTATTAGCCTCCACCGGAGTCGAGATCGCATACCCGTTGTCCTCGACCACATACAACACCGGCAGCTTGTTATTCGACGCCGTATTCAGCGACTCCCAAAACTCCCCCTGGCTCGTCGACCCCTCCCCAATCGACACATACGTCACCTCATCGCCATGAAACGTCACATCCTTGAACTCGCGATAATCCCCATCGACCTTCTTCGCCGCCCCAGCCGAAGCCCGCTTTGCGGATTCAGGATGGTGCATAAAGTATCTTCCTGCCTCCGCACACCCCACCGCGTGAAGGCACTGCGTCGCCGTCGCCGACGACTGCGACACAATATTCAGCCTCTTGCTCGTCCAGTGCGACGGCATCTGCCTGCCCCCGCTGGCCGGATCGTCCGCCGCGCCCACCGCCTGCAACAACTGCTCCTCCACCGTGCTACCCAGCGTCAGCCCCAGCGCCCGGTCACGATAGTACGGGAAAAACCAGTCATACCCCGGCTTCAGAGCCATCCCCGCGGCCACCAGCAACGCCTCATGCCCGGCGCACGACACCTGAAAAAATATCTTCTGCTGCCGCTTCAGCAGGATCTCGCGGTCGTCGGTCCGCCGCGACAGATACATCAGCCGGTAGAACTCCACCAGCCGCTCCGCCGAAAGCCCAGCAGCCACAGGCGCCTCGACAGCTCGCCCCGCCCCTTTGTTCAGCAACGAACTCTTCTGCGCCAACGCCGTCGCCTCCCCTGCCTGACCGTAGCCCAATCCTCCAAATTCTACCCCTTCTCACCCGGTCAGGCTCTCCCCAATCAATCCCAATGGGACGACTTTTCCACCGCCTCACCGCTGTCTCACATCGCAACACTCTCCCACCCGTCCTCTGTCCGCCGATGAAACAGTTGTCTGCTCCAACGAGGTTCCACATGCTGCGTTACTCCACCCTTATCCTCACGCTCCTGTTCTGCTCCATAGCCCCGATAGCACGCGCCCAAACCGAGACCATCGCCCCCGGCCATCTCGTCGTCGTCTATCGCAACGGAATCATCCCTACCAACGCCGCCGCCAACATCGCCGCCTCCGGCGCACATATCACCAAATCCATCGCCCGCTTCGGCATCGTAGCCGTCTCCACCTCCCCCGCCACCGAAGCCACCATCCAGGCCAACCTCGCCGCCCAACCCGGCGTTGCTCTCGTCCTGCGAGACCGCTTCGTCACCGCCCACGCTCTCCAGTTCCCTACCCTCAAAGTCACCCCGAAACCGGGTAGGCCGTCTCCCGTCAGCCCGGTATCGATCAACCCTCTTCCGCCCATCCTCCCAGCACCCATCCACCCCCTCCAGCCCCCCGGCCCCATCGCCGACACCGACTACAACTCCCCTCAGGGCTGGGCCATCCTCCAGTCCGGAGGCTACGGCAACAACATCCCCAACGCCGCCAACAACCCCACCGGCCCCTGGAACATCTCCATGGGCGCCGGCGTCCGCATCGCCGTCCTCGACTCCGGCGTAGACGCCGCCCACCCCGACATCGCCCCCAACCTCGCCCTCAACCTCTCCGAGATCGATCAATCAGCCCAATCCGGCCTTCCTTCCGCCTGCGACGACGGCTCGCCGCAAGACCAGCAGGGCCACGGCACCTTCACCGCCTCCCTCGCCACCGGGGCCCTCGGCGCAAGCACCGGCCTGATCGTCGGCGTCGCCCCCCAGGCCACGCTGCTCAACATCAAAGTCCTCCAGCGTATGCCCGGAACCGGCGCTACCCCCACCGCCGCCTGCGAAGCCGGCGAAGCCGCCGGCCTCCTCAGCTGGGTCCTCCAGGGCATCGACGACGCTGTCGCCAACCATGCCAATGTCATCTCCCTCTCCCTCGGCACCCTCATCGACATCACCACCGGCGACGGCGCGGGCTGGCAGTCCACCTTCAACAGCGCAACCTACGCCGCCAGCCAATCCGGCACCGTCATCGTCGCCGCCCTCGGCAACGACAGCCTCAATCTTTCCGGAACCCTCATCGAACTCCCCGCGCAGTCCCGCGGCGTTCTCCCCGTCATCGCCTCCACCAACCCCGCCTGCGGCGAAGACCTCACCCCCAACGCCACCTGCATCCCCGGCCCCGTCACCATGCCCTCCTACAGCAACTATGGAGCCGCCAACGCCATCGCCGCTCCCGGAGGCAGCTACCCGGAAGGCGTCGCCATCAGCGGCTTCGTCACCGGGGCTTGCAGCTCAGGCCTGCCCAACACCACCGACGGCCTCCCCCTCAACGGCCAAAGCTTCGGCTGCTTCGGTCTCGGACACGTCCAGTACCTTCAGGCCATCGGCACCAGCGCCTCAGCCCCTCTGGTCGCAGCAGCAGCGGCCATCCTCCATGCTGCCCACACCAACTGGACAGCCCCTCAGATCGTCGCCGCCCTACTCTCCACCGCGATCCCCACCACCAACCTGCCCGCACCCCAACTCAACCTCCCCGCCGCCCTCGCCCTCCCCTAAGCTCTCGCCTTACCTCTCTACTCTCTGCTCTCTGCTTTTACTGCTGCATCCGCTGCCTCACATCATGCGCCAGCTTCTCAATCTCCGCCGCCTTGCGCACCACCTCCAACGACAGCTCATCCTTCGGCGTCTTGTCCACATCCGCCTTCAACTCGGTGGACAGCGCCAGCAACCGGTCGGCATCCTCGGCCAACCGTTTATGCCGTGCATCGTTTTGGCGCACGATCATCTCCTGCCGTACCTTCGCCTGCGACGGATCGTTCTCATCCACTGCCGGCTCGCTCAGCACCCCGTGGGGAGGCTGCCCCGTAGGCTGTTGCGTCTGCCCCGCAGGCTGTTGCATCTGCTTCGCCGCCGCCTCGACCTTCGCCGGCCGTCCGCCACTCCCGCTCGCCATCAGCATCCAAACCAACGCCAACCCGCCCACAATCCCTGCCGCCACGCCTCTTCGCATCTCAACCTCCATCGCCTGCCGCGCTGCCCAAATTCCTCACACCGCATCTAATCCCAACAACTCCCGTATTCTTACGAGAGACACAATCAGACACGAAGACCATCTTCGCTCTCAACCATCATGACCCTAACCGCCCCATCCTCACAACTCACCGACTCCCTGCCCCAGGACGAGCGCTTCTTCGAAGCCATCGAGCGCGGCTGGCGCGCCGACCTCGTCCACTTCGTCCAGTACGGTCTGCCCAAGCTCCTCGTCGCCGCTCTGCTCGCCGCCATCTTCCAGCGCATCATTCTCTTCTTCGTCCACCGCATGAACAAGCGCGCTGACAGCCTCGTCGCCAACGCCCAGCGCGCCTCCCAGCTCCGCACCATGGCGTCGATCCTCCGCGCCACAGCCTACGCCATCATCGGCTTCTACATCCTCACCCAGCTCCTCGACGTCCTCGGCGTCTCCCTCGGCCCCTTCATCGCCTCCGCCGGAGTCATCGGCCTCGGCATCAGCTTCGGTGCGCAGTCCATCTTCAAAGACATGCTCACCGGCATCTTTATCCTCGTCGAAGACCAATACAACGTCGGCGACACCATCAAAATCGCCTCGCTCACCGGCACCGTCGAAGACCTCTCCCTCCGCGTCACCAAGCTCCGCGACGGCGACGGTACCCTCTACATCGTCCCCAACTCCCAGATCACCACCGTCTCCAACCTCTCCCGCGACTTCGCCGTCGGCACCCTCAACATCTCCGTCGACGCCCGCGAAGACCCCGACCGCGTCGTCAAAGTCCTCACCGCCGTCGCCAACCAGGTCCGCGCCGACGAAGCCTTCAAAGACATCGTCGTCTCCGATCCCTCCGTCCCTGGCGTCGACAAGATCAGCGGCTACGAGGTCATCTACCCCATCAACGTCCGCGTCATGGTCAACCAGCGCGACGGCGTCCTCCGCGAACTCCGCCGCCGCATCCTGCTAGCCTTCGCCAAAGAAGGCATAGCCTTCGGCTCCTCCAACAGCACCCTCATCCTCCGCAACGACGCCCCCTCCAACCCACCCAAACCACCCGAGACTCCGACAACCTCACCAACCAACTAGCGCAATCCGCCTTTTGTTTGTCATCCCGTAGGGATCTGCAGTTGCCTTTGCCCGTCTAGTTGTCATTCCCGAAGGGAATCTGCGTTTGCTGTTGCCCTTGCCTTTCGGATTAGCAGTGGGCTGGTAGCCCCATGCTTCAGCTTGGGGTCTCCCACTGAACAAGCCCGCCGACAAATTGGGCTTTAGCCCTGAGCCATGCGCCAAAAGGACGCAGGACAGCATGAGCCGGATCGTCGGCACCAGAAGTTCTATAGGATGAAAGGCAAGCCATGAGTGACCAATCGAAAACCATTTCTTACAAAGACGAAACAGCAAAAGAGATAGTCAAGAGGTTTTGTGGTCATGTCCACTGGCTGGTAAGAATCCGGCACACCTTCAAAGTCCTTTTTGAGGACGAGCAGACGTCCTGCCAGACTCTTATGCAGAAAACAGCATTGTCGTTCTTCGTCGATCTAAACAGAATTTTGCAGGAATACCTGCTCTTAGAATGCGCAAAAATTACCGACCCCGCAACCACCCACGGCAATACAAACTTCACAGTCGATTACCTCGTTCAAAACATCTGCTGGCCAAGTGATAAGGCAATTTTAGAAACAATGACCTCGTTGCCTCATGACCATAAGGACATACTGCGGGAATTGAAATCACTGCAGGCCATTGCACGGTGCTTTAGGCGAGATATAAAACTCGCGAGGCACAAGCTTCTTGCCCACTTGGACATGAGCGCCGTCCTGCTCAGCAAGCAACTTGGTGAGTTCCCCGAAGACAAGGACGAGATATTTTTTTGCGCGTTGCAGAAGCTTTGCAATATTACCCACGAAGCCTGTTTCGATTCGATCTACGGCGAAATGTCGTCAATCACAGTGGGAGGCGGAGATGTAATCAACTTGAGAAAAACACTTGAATACGCAATCGCATTCAAGGAGGCGTTATCAGAGAGTTCGGGCCAAGAAAGGACGCACCTATTGCTCCTGTTGCAAAAGGCGGCAGATAAACCGAA
>Ga0302316_10001296_pt1 | contig 19921 bp, 10 predicted proteins | sample III_Palsa_N3_2_FD_200456 | JGI IMG/M metagenome (GOLD analysis project Ga0302316, IMG submission 200456) | Peat permafrost microbial communities from Stordalen Mire near Abisko, Sweden - III_Palsa_N3_2 | ecosystem: Environmental > Terrestrial > Soil > Palsa > Peat permafrost | place: Sweden...
GCGCTTAAGCATAGGATAAACCGCGCACCCTTTTTACTAAAAGCCGACGATTTATACCGATCGATTCGTGACAAGTAAATCACTCGGACAATATTTAAACCATTCGCCTATTGCGTAGGCCGTTGTGACGTTATCGTGTGTTGGCCCGGGGCCGCCCCGCGGGCCACCGCGCCGCGCACTTCGAAACGCACTGAATCGGCGACGCTACCGTCGACATTGAGCAGTTCCAGCAGATGACGCCCAGGCCAGGGCAGCCACGGCACACTCGGCGCGTGTCCAAGTGTCTTGCCGTCCAGACGCCATGTGCTTAGCGCCGAGGCGCCGCTAGCGCGCTCGAAGGAGATACGCTGGCGCGTCGCAGGAATGTCAGGGTCGAGCGCGAAGATCGTGCCGTCGGCGGGCGAACCGATCCGCACTGCACCGTGCGTCGAAACACGCTGTGCGGCTGCATTCGCGTCGGCGGCGAGTCCGACCGTCGGGGTTTCGGTGCCGCGGACAAACCAGTCGTCACGCGCAGGTTCCACGTTGTTTTCAAACGTGACGTGCGTCTCGATCACTCCGGTGGGTAAGGCCGGCGGTGTGCTTGGCAAACGCCGATGCAGATAGCCGACTATCGCAGCCCACACGGGCGCCGCGCCCGTCACACCGGAGACGTCCCACATCGGCGTGCCGTCTGCGTTGCCGACCCACACGCCCACCGTATAGCGCGAGGTAAAGCCTACCGTCCAGTTATCGCGCATATCTTTGCTGGTGCCCGTCTTGACAGCGGAGAAAAAGCGTGTGGCAAGTGGGCTGTCGAAGCCGAAAGTGCGCGTGCGTGCGTTGTTGTCCGATAGCACGGTAGTGACGATAAAACTCGCGTCGGCGCTAAATACGCGCTGCGTGGGCTTCGTTCCGCCATTACGTGGCATGGACGGCCGGTGCGGGAGATCGGCCGTAGGCCCGGCAACGCCGCCATTCGCCAAGGCCCTGTATGCGTTGGTCAGTGCGAGCAGGGTGACGTCGGCGCTGCCGAGTGCGAGGCTGTAGCCGTAGTAGTCGCCGCTTTGCGTGAGCGGCAGGCCCAGCGCGGTGAGCGTCTTCGCGAAACGATGTGGCGTCACCATCACCAGCGTGCGCACGGCCGGCACGTTTAGCGAGGAGCCGAGGGCGGTGCGCACGCTGACCCAGCCCTTGAAATCTTTGTCGTAATTCTGCGGGATATACAGGCCGCCGCCGGTAGCGAGATCGAGCGGCGCGTCATCGAGCAGGGAGGCTGTGGTGAGCCGCCGTTCGTCGATGGCCTGCGCATACAGGAACGGTTTGAGCGTCGAGCCGGCCTGGCGCAGGGCGAGGACTGCATCTACATCGCGAGCGCCGGACAGCGCACCCGACGAACCGACCCACGCCAGCACCTCGCCCGTGACGTTGTCGAGCACGACCACGGCGCCGTCCTGCACGTTGCGCGGATGCGCGCGAGCGTTCAGTTCGATCAGCGTTCGCGTGAGCGTGTCGCGCGCAAAGCGTTGCAGGTTCGCGTCGAGCGTGGAGGTGACGCGCGTGCCGGCGACCGGATGGACCTCGAGCGCTATGCGGCGTGCAAAGTGCGGCGCAAGCGTGTCGCTATCGGGCGTGATGGAGAGGGTCGCGGGAGCAGGGCGTGCAAATGCCAGTTGCACAAAGCTGGCGAGGTTCGCGCATTGGCTGGCCGCCTGCATGTCGCGCAAAATCCGGCAGGCGCGTTCGCTGACTTTCGCGTAGGAGGCATTTGGAGCGCGGATCAGCGCGGTGGCCACCGCGGCTTCGCGCTCGTTAAGCCCGGAGGGCGCGTTGCCGAACAGCGTCATCGAGATGGCCGACAGGCCGATCGTCTCGCCGCGAAACGGCACCAGATTCAGATAGGCTTCGAGGATCTGGTCCTTGCGCCAGCTGCGCTCGAGCCATAACGCGTTGACGGCCTGGCCGGCTTTCTGTGTGATCGAACGTTGTCCTGAACGTTGCGGGTCGTCGTCGAGCAGGCCGGTCAACTGCATCGTCACGGTCGAGGCGCCGCGCGTGCGTGTGTTCCACAGATTCGCCCATGCTGCGCCGGCGGCGCCGCGCCAGTCGACGCCGCTGTGCTCGTAGAAGCGTTTGTCTTCGGAGACGACGATCGCCTCGCGCAGCGCGGGGGAGACATCGGCGAGAGCGACCCAGTCGCCGCGCCGCTCGGTGTTATCGATGCGCGTGCGTTCCAGCGGCTGGCCGTCGCGCGCGAGCAGCATCCAGTCCGAGCTGTGCCAGCGGGTGTGGACTTCGTCGAACGAAGGGAGGGCGACGGCACTGAGCGAGGTGGCGGACAGACTGATGCAAAGCGCGATGCGTGCGCGCGGCAGCGACGCACGTGAGACACCATTGCGAAGGTTGGCGAGCCAGGAGGCGAGTGCACGCATCGCTGCGCTTGATGCGCTAACAACACCGAATATGCCACGCCGCTGCCGGCGCACGTTTTGCGCGTGGCGGCGAGTGCTGGGCAGTGTGTCGTCCTTGTAGCTCATTGCTTCGATTCACGCCGCAATCCCGGCGCACCTCACTTCGATGCCGCAGGGGCGGTGCCAGCGCCGGCTGCGGGCACCACCACCAGCGGTGCATTCGGCAAGGCGCCGAACGTCGACGGTGCGTACAGCGCTTCGACCCGCGTCGGCGGCAGACCAAACGTCCCGACGTTGTTAAGCCGCACCGTGTATTCCACCGAGAGTTTGCCCTTCGGCAAGTAATCGTAGTACGCGCGGTAACCGTCGAAGCCGCGTTCGATGAACGCCGGCCACGCCTGTTGGTCAGTGTTGGCTCCGCTGTTTTCTCCCTGGGTTGCCGCCTCTGAATCGCGTCCGAGACCCGAGCCCAGGATCGTCGCACCAGCCGGCACCGGATCGTTCACGACCACCCACGTCATGTCGGTTTGTGCGTCGATGTCCAGATGCACGCGCACCACGTCGCCTCGCGTGTAGACGCCTTTGACGGCTGGGTCGATTGGTGTGATCGTTTTTGTGATGCGGTAGCCGGCCGCAAACGGTGCTTTCAACGGCACCGCGGCGAGGCTTTCGATGGTCGCCCACGGTTTGCCGGCGCCGTCGTGCGTCAGCGTCAATGGTGATGCGGTCCCCTGATTCGCCAGTGGCCATGGCAGAAGCTGGCTGTGGGTGTCCTTCGTCTGCGTGACGGGTGTGGCGTGCGTAGCGCTCGTCGCAGGTGTAGCGGACGTGGTTGACGCTGCTGACGTCACAGCATTCGTCGCAGTCGCTGGCGTGATCACCGGGGTCGGGGTCGCACCAGCGCCCGCGCTTGGGCTCCACGAAACCGTCTTGTCGAGCGCGCCGAGTTGCACCCGGGTCTGCCCGGTAACCGGTGTGCTCTCGAATACCTGCGAGAATCGCTCGACTGCGAGCGACCCCCACACGTTGGACGTCGTGGTCTCCCACGCACCGTTGCGTTGCAGCGCGAGCAGGCCGGCGACCAGGCGCGGCATCTCGTCCTTCCATGCTGGCGAGTCGACAAACGTCAGCGCGGTGCGGGCCGCGTTGTCTTCGGTGCCGGTCATGAGCCACCACAGATCGTCGTCCGCCTCGGTCGAGAACGTGAGGCGCGTGCCCTGATACGTCAGCCGTGCGCGCAGGATCTGTTCGAGCTGCGCGCGCTTGTCGTCGCGTTGAGGAATGCCTGGCACGCGCGACAGGATCGCGTAGTAATCGAGCACCGCCGAAGTCGGCCACTGGTTCGGCGCAATTTCGATCGACTCGAGCATGCTGGGCTGTGCCATTCCGAACCGTGACAAGGCTTCGAGCGCTTCGAGCTTACGCAGGTCGAGATCCTTGCGCGGCGCCCAGACATCGCGCTGGATCTTGCCTTCCACAAAACTCACGAGGCCCGCTTCGAGTTTGCCGCGCAGATCGTCGGGCAGTGTGAAGCGCGGATCGAGCTTGGCCGTTTCATCGCTGACGGCGAGCAGATACGCCGACAGCGTCGAACTGCCGTGGCTGCCGCTGTCGTCGCTCGGCGGGAAGTAGTTGGCGAGGCCGTCGCGGTCGAGATAGACCGGCATTCTCGCGATCACCGCTTGCCATTGAGCTGGATCACGCAGCCCGATGGCGCGCGAGGTCTGCTGCTCGAGGCAGTTATATGGATAGCGCTCGAAAAAGCGGCGCACGCCGGGCAGACCATCGGACAGCTTCGATTGCAACGACACCGCGATGCCGCCGCGGATCGCCCCGGCCTGGGTCGTGCTCGCGTCCGGCGGAGCGGCTACCGGTAGCGACAACGTGCCGTCGACTTGCGCGAGCGTCGCCTGCTGGACAGTGACAGGAATAGCCGCAGTGACATGCTGCGCGATCTTCAGCGCGTCGCTGGCATGCGGGCCGCCTTGCTCGGCCGCCGTCACGTTCCACGTGAGCGCGCCGGACGGGGTATCGGCGAGGCCATCGGGCGTCGTTACGGTCCATGCGATTTCTTGCGCCGAATCCGCGGCGAGATCCACCGTTTGCGCGGCGAGCGTCAAGCCCGGCACATTCGGTGTCGCGACTACTTTCATCGCGCGGGCCGTCGTATTGCGAACGGTGAACTGGGCGCGGAACTGGTCGCCTTCGCGCACGAGCGGTGGCAGACCGGAGATCAGTTGCAGATCCTGGGTGCTGCGAATCGATGTGCTGCCGGTGCCGAACGTGCCCGGACCGACCGCCGCGATCGCGACGATCCGGAAGCTCGTCAGCGCATCGTTGAGCGGCACGTCGAGCGACGCTTCGCCGTTCGCGTCGAGCGTGACGCGCGGGTTCCACAGCAGCAGCGTATCGAACAGTTCGCGGGTCGAGCTGTGGCCACCGCCGCCGCCCGCCGGCACCGCCTTGCGCCCGAAGTGGCGGCGCCCGACGATTTCCATCTGCGCGGTCGATGTCTCCACGCCGTAGGCGCGCCGCTCGAGCATCGCATCGAGTACGTCCCAGCTCTGGTTGGGCATCAGTTCGAGCAGGGCCTCGTCGACCGCGGCGACGGCGACTTGCGTGCCGGCCGGCGCGGGCTTGCCGCCGGGCATCTGCACGTGTAGCTTGATGTGCGCCTTGCCGCGTACGGTGTACGACTTCGCATCCGGGGTGGCCGTCACGGCGAGCTTGTGCGCCGCCGTGCCCACCTTGATTTCGGCCATGCCATAGCGGAAGGCCGGCTTCGACAGATCGACGAGCGGCGTCGGCGCTTCGTATTGACGCCCCTCGTACCAGAACGCGCGCGCCCATTCGAGCGGCGCCTTCCAGCCCCACGTGAAGAACGAATACCACGGCACTTCGTGGATCCGTCCGCGCAAGGCCAGCACCGATACGTAGACGTTCGGCCCCCAGGCCTCGTTTACCTTGAGCTCGACGGTTGGATCCTTGCCGTCCAGCTGCACCACATGCGTCTCGAGGATGCCCTCGCGTTCGACCGCGACCAGCGCGGTAGCGAAGCGGAACGGCATGCGTACCTGGAAGCGGGCGGTCTCGCCGGGTTCATACGTGTTCTTCTCGGGCAGCACGTCGATGCGGTCGGTGTTCTCGCCGCCGAACCACAGCTCGTCTTCGCGCGTGACCCACACTGAACTGCTCGCCGTCGATATGTTGCCATCGCCGTCTTTGGCCGTGACGACGAGGTCGATGTTGCCCGCGTCGCGCAGCTTCGCGTCGCACGTCAGGAGACCGTGATCGTCGCTCTTGCCGCTGCACAGCGAGCCGAGATCTTTGGTTTCGGTATGGTTGTCGTAGGCGTAGAAGCCGCCGACCATGCGCTTTCTTGAGGTCGTTGTGATACGCGCGTAGCCATGCACGTCGAGCGCCACGCCGGCGCGCGGCTTGCCTTGCAGGTCCACGGCAAGCGCCTTGACCGGCACCGTGTTGCCAACTGAGACCCATTGCCCCGACTTGATGCCGGCAACCACCGCGGCAGGCCACAACGTCGCGCCTCCGGAAAGCGTCTGCACTTCTCCGTTCGGATCGGCAAACGTCGCTTCGAGTGCGAGGCGTTTGGGCGCGTCGACGTGCGGCAGATTCTTCAGCGTCAGGCCGCCGGAACCGTTGCGATCGAGCGTGAGCGCTTCCTTGTCGGCGATCAGTTTTGCGCCGTCGTCGGCGGGTTGCTGTGTGTCGCTGTCTTCGTCGTCGGAGTTCGAGGTGTCGTCGCCGGTTTGCGGGGTGTAGGGCGTGAAGCTGAAGTCAGGGAAACTGTCGGTGAAGTCGGGCGTCGTGTTCTTGAGCAAGGCCGACACGTGTACCGGCAGATTCGATGCCGCGCCACCCGACACATAGTCGATCTGCACGGCAAGCGGCGCCTGTTTCGCGGCGACCAGCGGATGTGATTTTTCGTCGCGTACGGCGACCGTGCCTTTGAACACCGGTAAGCGGAATTCCTCGACACGGAAGCTGCCGGACTCGTAGCTCATCTGCGGCGAGGCGGTGCTGTCGTCGCTGTTATTGGCGCTGTTGTCTGTATTGTCGCTAGCGTCGCTATCGTCACTGGCGTCGTTGTTCCCGCTGCCGTTGCCACTGTTACCGCTCGCGGCTCCCGTAGAAGCCTTCGCATTCGGATCGCCGTCGTCGAGCGTGACGCTGTATTCGCCCAGTTTCGCTGCCACCGGGATCGTGAAGCTCGAATCAGCGCTGTGGTCGGCCGCCCATTTGAGCGGCAGATGATAGGTCTGGCCGCTGCCAAGATGACGGATCGTCACCCGCGTCGGATACTTCTGCGGATAAGCGAAGCCATGCAACGTCTCGACGCGGATCAGATGTTTCATCGAGACTGTCTCGCCCGCGCGCAACAGCGTCCGATCGAAGATGGTATGCGCGCGGACCGTCTGCTCGATGCTGGTGTCGGTCGGTACGTTGAAGCGCCAGGACTCGATGCCGCGATTCCAGTCCGAGCGAACGAAGGCCATGTCGGATCCGGTTTTCGGGTCGTCGACGCGGGCCGAGACGAAGAAGCCTTCGAAGCTCTTCTCGCCGCATTCCTTGAGCGCAGCAAGCGGTTTGTCGATGCTCAGCACGCCGTGCGCGTCGGTCTTGCCATCGGCGAGCGGGGCGCCGTTGCAGTCGCTCACCTGGATGGCGGCATTCGGTACCGGTTGACCTTTGTCGAGCGAGGTCACCCACACCACGCTGTTCTCGCGCCCTTGCTTGAAGTGCACGCCGAGGTTGGTGACGAGCACCGCAGTGCGCACGTACATGGGCGCTTTTTTGCTCAACAGTGAGGCTCCGAGCGCAGGCGAAGCCAGTTCAATTACGTAGAAGCCAGGCTTCGTCACCGGCACGCCGACCACTTCGAACGGCCGCAGCGCCTTCGGGTCTTCCTTGGGCAACGCAAGCGTTTCTACTCCGCGTTGTCCCGCGAGAAGCGACAGCGAGCGGATGTCGATCTGGGAGTCTTTCTTGTTGTCGTCGTCGCTGGATTCATCCGGCGAGCGCGGCACGTACACCGGGTTCTTCACGTGCTGCAGGAGCCCGGGCATCAGCGAGTCGATGTTCGAGCGGTTCATTGAGTAGCCGTCGAACTGGTCGACGAGGCGCATCCACTTGCGAATATCCGTGTCCGCGTCGACGCGCAGTTTGGTGAATTGCGCATCCCCCGCATTGAGGCCTGCCACGTGCAAATCCGCTTCGACGTTGCGCAGCGTCACGGGAACGAGCGCGGGCATATCCGGTTCCGCGAAGCGTTCGATGATGCCGAAGGTCCCCGACGAGAACTTGGCGAGCGGCGGCATCGGCGCCGTAGTGGTCTTGAGCGGGAAAAGATCCGCGTTGGTGAGTGCGCGGCCGCTGACGTCTTTCAGGTTTGCCGGGATGTCGATCGTAAGTTCCACATGCTCGGGCAGCGGCGCGGCGAAGTCGACCGTAGTCGTTTCGGAATCCTTGTCGTCGGCTTTGAAGGTCGGTGCGATCGTGCCGCCGGGTCCTTTGAGTGTGAGCTTTTCCGCATCGGTGCGGCTGATCGGTGCATTGAAACGCACTTCCACCGGACGCAGTGGCGTACACGGCGCCTTGGCGTTTTCGCGCTCGCAAGAGAAGCTGGCGGCGAACGGGTCGCGCACGGTGTAGTCGAAACGGCGCTCGACGTCGTTGGCGAGGCCGCTCGGGCTTGCCACACCTGCTCCGTACACCAACTGCATCTTGGCGGAGGAGGGCAGCGTCTGCTGACATTGCAGCGTCAAGATGCGAGCGGCATCTTTCTTCAGGTGAAAGTGTTTGAGCAGAGCGGCACGCGCCGCGTCGTCGAGATTCTTGACGGGGATGCGATTGCCGAGGCCGCTGGATTCGCACCAGACATGGTCGTGCACCGATGCAGCCGTGGCCGGCCCGTTGAGCGTCAGTACGAAGGCCTGATCTTCTTCGATCTCGCCGGAGTCCGGGCGGATCTCCTGCACGAATGGGCCGCCGGTTTCAAACGCATAGCGGTGCGGGCCGGTGATCGCGTGGCCGGCAAAGGACTTCAGCCCGTCGTTGAGATCGACCGTGCAGCTCACACCCGGCGGCAGGTCTGCGGTGAAGTCCCATGCCCAGGTTTTGTCGTCGATCCAGCGAGCCTGACCGCTGCTCGCGGCCGCGTCGTTGCAATGCACCTGGGCGGGAGCGGGGGCTGCGGCCGAACCGAACGCGATCATCGCTTCGTCAAACTTGACGACGACCTGTCTGACCTGCGTCACCTTGCCTTGCGGCGAGACGCTGGTGATGCGCGCTGCATCGGCTCGCCATGTGGATGCGCTTAGCAGGCCGAGCGCCGCTACCGTTGCCCACATCCACTTCCGACTGAGGGTGCCGCTTCGCATCGACCATGCTCCTGTCGCTTACAGAATGCTGGCGATTCTACCGGACGATCATCAGTATCCCCAACCTTGTTAAGTGTCAGAAGTTTGCGCCTCGACGCCAGCACGAAGATACCGCCGGCTCACCGTGCGCAGGTAAATCAAAAGGCCGGACCCGGCGATTCCCAGGCTCGCCATATTGGCGAACCAGAACCCGCGTGCGCCCGTAAGCCAGACAGGTATCGCGCCGCCAATGTCGAAGCCGAGCAGATACCCGCCGCCCAGGCCGACGCCCCACAGCGCGACCGCATAGATGACAGTCGGGATGACCGCCACCTTGTAGGCGCGTAGCACGAAGGCGGTGGTCACCTGCAGCGAATCGAACACGTGATAGAACACCACGATCAACACGAGCGGCATAGCCGCTGCCGCGACCTGAGCGTTGGGCGTATAGCCTTCGATGATGAGGGGCCGCAGCGCCAGAACGATCGCCCCATAGCTGCACGCGATCAACACCGCCATCAAAATGCCGTGGCGTGACAGCGTGCGTGCCGCTTCAGGCCGATGCGCGCCGAGCGCCTGGGCCACGAGCGTGGAGGTCGCGATACCGATCGACAGCGGCGTCATATACAACACCGCGCCGACGTTGCCGGCGATCTGGTGTCCCGCGAGCGTCGTCGTGCCGAAGCGCGCGATAAACAGCGCCATGAACGTGTAGGAGGTGACTTCGATCAGATACGAGAGTCCCATCGGAATGCCGAGCTTCAGTTGCGCGACCTGGCGGTGCCACTCGGGCCAGCAGAAGTGCGAAAAGATCGCAAACGGCTTGAACACGTCGATCCTGCTCATCAGCAGCATGCCGACGATCGCGAGCGTCCAGTTGATGCCGGTGCTGGCGAGCGCACATCCAGGACCGCCGAGCGGCGGAATGCCCAGGCCGCCGAAGATGAACCACGTGTTGAGCGGAACCTTTAGCAGCAGGGCGCCAATCTGCAGGATCATCACGAGCCGCGGTTTGCCGACCGCGTTGGCGAGCGAACCGTAGACGCGAAACACGAGACCTGCCGGCAGGCCGAACGCGAGGATCTGCAGATAGGCGAGCGTGCGTTCATAGAGCGCGGCCGGGACGCGTGCGAGATGCAGCAGAGGACCGGGGAAATACAGGATCAGGAAGCCGATGATCATCAGCGCGAAGGCGAGCCATAGCGACTGGCGCACCTGCTCGCCGATCTCAGGGTATTGGCGCGCGCCATAGAGTTGGCCCGCGATCGGCTGCAGCGCGGTGAGGATGCCGGTCAGGCCGATATAGACCGAGATGTAGATCGACGAGCCGAGGCCGAGCGCCGCAAGATCGACCGCCGAATAGCGTCCGACCATCGCCGTGTCCATCACGCCGAAGGCGATGATGGCCAACTGGCCAATCAGCACGGGCCACGCGAGCCCGGCGATTTTGCGCACATCGGCGAACATCGTCAGTTCGCAGAGGCCGCGGCGCCGTGTCTCGGGCGCCAGGCGCGGTGGGTGACGGGCGGCTTCGGACGGTCGATGCGCACATACAGACGGAAGCGTTCGTCGCGGTCGGCAACCCGGCGGCCTTCCCACACCAGCTTCCAGACGAAATTCGACATCGCACTGGGGTCCCCGTAGTCCTGACTGTCCTGGCGCAGGATCACATCGCAGTCTTGATCGAACGCGAAATGCATGTGGCCGAAGTAGGCGAACGTCGCGATCTGCGCGTTGCCAAGGCGTACCGGCGAGATGCAGCTATAGTCGTCCGGCAGGTGGCTGGCAATCTGCTCGGCCACGTCTTTGTAGGTCCGGCTGTAGTTGATGATGGGCAGCCACAGCGTCATCACCAGCACCCACATCAGCGTCGTGCCGGCGCTCGAAAGCACCACACTGCGCCACAGCACTTTCGGATGACGTGCGAGGCGCCAGCGGACCAGCACGAACCAGCACACGGTCACCGCGACTGCGCAGACGAACGACAGCATCTTGAACTGCGGGACGAACCCCGGCGCATAGCGGGCCATATTGCGGGCGAGCGGCGCCGGGAAGCCGGTGAGACCCGCGATCCAGAAGAGCCAGACAGTGCTGCCGAGGATCGTGAAGCTGAGGAGCGCAAACCAGTCGATCGCATTGATGGTGCCGCGATTGAGCGTGGGCAGCGCGAACGTCGCGAGCACCGCGAGGGCAGGCAGCAACAGCATGAACAGCAGGTTGGTCTGATGGCTCTGCAGCACGACGAGGATCAGCAGCGGCGTGATCACCGAGACCGGAATTGCGACGTGCGGCGCGCGCCGCAGACCGGACCAGCTGAACCACGACCAGATCGCCAGCGGCCAGGCGGGCCAGGTGAAGAGCGGCAGGTTTTTCAGCGCGTAGCGGGCCACGGAACCGGGCGGCCCGGCAAAGGCATTGAGACTGGTGCTCACCCACTGATTGAGATACCAGACGGCATCGTCGGGGTAGGCGGAGAGGGCCGCCACTGGCCACGACAGCGACAGCACGAGGGCGACCGGCAAGCCCGCAAGCAGGAGCCAGCGCGTGCGTGTCTCGGGCACGACGATTGTCATCGCGAGCGTGCCGACCAGCAACGCGGCTACCAGCACGGGGTTGCTTGCCAGTGCGACGAGGCCGAGTGCGAGGCCCCATACCAGCGAGCCCTGGATCGGCTTGTCGATCATCCGCACCAGGCCGTAGACGAGCATCGCGATGCAGATGAACTGTGCGAGTTGCGGCGTGGTTTCGTGGCCGCGTTCGGCAAGGCCGAAGCAGGCGAGCAGGATCAGCAGCGCGCCGTCCGCAAGTGTACGGCCGTAGTCACGCGGTTCCGGCTCGCCGCCGAATGCGTATTTGAACGGCTGAACCTCGGGGCGGCGACCAAGCAGATAGGCCGCGTACCAGACGAACGCACAGGCCCCGCAAAACAGCAGCGCGGTAAAGACGCGCGAAGCATCGCTGGCATCGACCCACGGCGCCAGCGCGCGGATCGAACTGGCGCCGAGCCAGTAGCCGAGTGGCCCGTTATCCGTGAGGTATTTGCCGACCAGGTTGGGGAACAGCCAGTCGTGGGCGTTGCCCTTGGCCATCGTCCACATGACGCCGAAACCGGCCGCATCCTCGTTCTTCCACGGATCGCGGCCGAACAGGCCGAACGCGGCGTAGACAATACTGAGGGTCAGCAACAGCCAGCGCGGTAGGGCGCTTGTGGCGGATGCAGTGAGGCGAACGACTGATCTCATGCGGATTTGTTGATCTCGGATAAGCGCGTCGGCCGGCGCGGGGCAGGGTGCCCGGTAGCATGGCCGATTCGTGGCATCCGGCATTGTAGACGTGGCGCACGGCGCGCGTCACGACCAGTAACAGAGCGCAACGTTGTGCGAAGTGCTGTAACCATGCAGTGAACGTCCGGATAGAGCGCTGAGTGGACGCGCGTGATGTCGTGTGGTTGTTGCGTGGTCGTCGCGCGTTGGCGGCCCGGTTGCCGTACATCGGGTGACAAACCCGGTGACAAAAAAGGGCAGCTTACGCTGCCCTTCTGTGCTGGTGCCTGGGCACCCGTCCGGCCTGCGGCCAGTGACGACGCGAGTATTACTTCGCTGCCTTGCCGGTAGCGCGCGTGCCGAACTTCTTGTTGAACTTCTCGACGCGGCCTGCCGTGTCCATGATCTTTTGCTGACCCGTGTAGAACGGATGCGATTCCGACGACACTTCGATCTTGGCGAGCGGGTAGGTCTTGCCTTCGAATTCGCCGGTTTCGCGCGTCTGGATGGTCGAGCGGGTCACAAACTTGAAGTCGATCGACATATCGACGAACAGGACTTCGCGGTAATCGGGGTGAATGCCTTCTTTCATGGTAAATCCTCTAGTCTGGCGGTAGCCAACCCGCGTGCAGCCGCAAATCTTTGTTGGATTCGCGAAAGCATTTTGGCGCGAGCCACTTGCCTAAGGTCGAAAAACGGCGATTATGCCAGAAAATCAGTCGGTTGACGACTTTTGGGGAGGTTTTTCGCCAGCTGACGGGCGGTTTCGCTGAGCGGCGGGTCCGTGCTAGCCAGTTTGCTCCTGCAGCACGCCCACCCGGGCTGGATCCTGCCGGTAATAGCGGGCCAGCAGCCGGTACAGCTCCGGATACTCGGCTTCGAAGGCGTGCGGCTGGACAAATAGCGCCTCGCTGCAAACGGCAAAAAATTCCGATGGATGGTCCGCTGCATACGGGTCGATCAGCGATTCCCGCTCGAAGCGCGCCCAGCGGCGCTCGGGGACCGCATCGACGCGGTTGCAGAAGTGATCGTAGGCATGGTCGAAGACATCGGCCCATGCGGTGGCATCGAGCGGGGCATGCCAGCGCCGGAACAGCGGCGGGTGACCGTCGGCTTCGCCCGTCAGCATGTCGATCTTGTGGGCGAATTCGTGGATCACGACGTTGTACGCGTCCGTCCCGTCCGTCATCTGCGCGTCCTCCCACGAGAGGACGACAGGACCGCCTTCCCAGGCTTCGCCGCTGGCGTCGTGCTCGATCTCATGCACGACGCCGTCTTCGTCCTCGACCGTTTTGCGTATCACGAATTCGCCCGGGTAGACGATCACGCCTACCCATCCGCGATACAGGTCCAGTCCGAGGTTCAGCACTGGCAGGCAGGCCTGAGCGGCGATCGCGACGGTCATTGGGTCGGTCAGTTCGAGTCCATGCGCGGTGGAGAATTCCTTTTGCGCGATGAACAGGCTGCTCAGTTCGCGCAGCCGCACGAGATCTTCTGCATCCAGATGGGCGAGGAAAGGCAAGCCGGCAAGCGTGGCCTGCCAGAGCGGATCTTCGATCGCATGATCGCGCAGTGCGCGCTCGCGGCGGCGCGAGTCAAACCAGTTAGTGAGTTTCGATAACATCGCTCAGTCGATCTGTTTTTGCCACGCGGCGAAGATTCCACCGCAGACCGCTACGCCAATAAGGTAATAGAAACCATCGAGCGAAGTCAGAAAGCTTGCCTGCTGCGCAACCGTCCGGGCGATCTGTCCGATCGCCAGCGCGTGCGCCTCGGCGAGCGAGCGGCCGCTCGCGGCAAAACCATTGGTCAGTACCGCGAGCGTGTTCTGGAACACCGGGTTGAACGGATTGACGAACTCGGCGAGGCGCGCCTGATGCAGCGCCTCACGGTGCTGCTCGATGATGATCATGGACGCCGTGGCGAACGAGATCGTCAATTGCCGCACGATATTCTTAAGCCGGTAGCCGTGCGTGAATTCCTCGATAGCGAAGATTCTAAACGTCAGATTGGCAACCGGCAGCACGATAAACAGTAACAGCAGGCCACGCAGCAGCAACGGCACAAGCAGGGCACTCTCACTGACGCCGGGCTCCATGCGCGTCATCCACGCTGCGGCGAAGGCGGCGAGCGCGAAGCCCGGCACGATGATCCACTTCTTGCGCGGCAGCAGCTTCGAGTAGCGCAGATAAACGAACAATGCGCTGGCTGAAATCAGTGAGGTCACGCCGACGAGGCGCCCCGTGTTCTCCACGGGATAGCCGAGGCCGCTTTCGAGGAAACGCGAGATCAGATAGCTGAAAGCGGTCGACTGGTAGTAATAGAACATGTAGAGCACGATGCCGGCCTGAAAGGTCTTCTCGCGCAAGGCGTGCAGGCGGACGAGCGGGTTCGGCTCGTGCCATTGGTGATACGCAAACCAGGCGAGGGCGCCGATGCCGAGCATAGTCAGCAGGATCAGCCCGGGCGAACTGGTGAACAACTGGAAGCGCAGCTGTTGCATGACGATTTGCAGTGCGCCTTGCGCGAACGCGAAAATCAGATATGGCCAGAAGTGCGCCGAGCCGCGTTCTTCGGGCTGGCGATCGCCTGAATCCGGCAACGCGAGCAACGCCAGCACGGCGAACAGGACGCCCACCGGTGCGGTGCAGGCGAATAGCGCGCGCCAGTCGAAATGCGCGACCAGCTGGCCGCCGACGAGCGGCGCGAGCGCGCTGCTCAGCACGATCAAAAGCAGAAAGGCCCGCGTGGCAACCGGGCGTTGTTGTGTCGTGAAACTGATCTGGATCAGGATGCGGCAGGTGCCCATCATCGGGCCGATGAAGTAGCCCTGAAAGCCGCGCGCGAACGCGAGTTCGAAGGAGGTTTCGCACAACGCCGCGGCGACGGCGCCCGCCGAATACAGCAGCATGCAGCCGGCCACATAGCGACGGTAGCCGAAGCGCTCGACCCACCATTGCTGTTGCAGGATGCCGAGTACCGCGGCCACGGCATAGGCGCTCGAGGACCATACGAGTTCGTCGGGCGACGCATTGACGCCGCCGGCGATGTAGCTCGTGAAGAACGAGAAGATGGCGTTGTCGAAATAGTCGAGGCCGGTGACGACGGCCAGCACCCAGGGGAAGAAGTCGCCACGCAGTTTTTCGACGCTAAACAGTGCGACGCGGGTTGACGCGGCACTCATACCGGTTCGTCCGGTGTTTTGGGCTTTTTCGGCGAACGCTTTGCGTGCGCTTCGCGGCGTTGTTTGAGCAAGGTGTCGGCGTTCTCGCCGGCGAGGCGCCGCTCGACGTAGTCGAGGTCATGGCCGAGTTCGCTCTTCAGCGTTTGCGCCTCTTTCAATTCACGACGCATGGCTTCGATGCGTGTGTCGAACGCATTGATCTGTTGCGTGAGTGCGTCCCGAATCTCTTGCAGCGACTCGGTGGAAAAGCGGTTGCTGCCGCTTTCATCCGGTTCGAGCGGGCGCTTGAGCATTTCGGTGATGCCGTGCAGGGAGAAACCCAGCGAACGCAGTCGCAGGATGCGGGCGAAACGCTCGAGGTCATCTTCGTCGTAGAGGCGGTAGCGTCCCTCGCTGCGCGTGGGCGAAACGAGCCCGCGTTCCTCGTAGTACTTGAGCGTGCGCGGCGTGACGTTCAGTCGCTCGGCGGCGTCGCGCACGGTGAGCAGGATGGGGCGGTCCTTTGACATGAGGGCGTGCAGCGGTGTGAAGGTGGTGTGCGTATTGTAGTACAACGTGAACGTTCACGTATATGTTGAGGTGGTACTTTGCCTTGCTCGGCGGTTCGACCTGATCGCGTTCCTCTGCAATGAGGTATGCACACCGTGTAGTCGTGAAAACCAGAGGATTTCACGCCAGGCAATCTGGCTTCGAAGGTGGGAAATCCGGCGAGGGCGAGGGCGAAAAAAAACCGCCCGCGAGAAAGGCGGGCGGTTTTTTGGCGCGCGGCGCGTTGCGTACTGCAGCGCGCCGGCTATCAGCTGCCGCCACCGCGCCGCATCATGTCGAAGAACTCGGAATTGCTCTTCGTCTGGCGGATCTTGTCGAGCAGGAATTCCATCGACTCGACTTCGTCCATGTCGTGAATGAACTTGCGCAGCACCCAGATCTTCTGCAGAACTTCCGGCTTGATCAGCAGTTCTTCGCGACGCGTGCCGGACTTGTTCAGGTTGATCGACGGGTAGACGCGCTTTTCAGCCAGACGGCGCTCGAGGTGCACTTCCATGTTGCCGGTGCCCTTGAACTCTTCGTAGATCACGTCGTCCATGCGGCTGCCGGTTTCGATCAGCGCCGTACCGATGATGGTGAGCGAACCGCCTTCCTCGATGTTACGGGCTGCACCGAAGAAGCGCTTCGGACGTTGCAGCGCGTTGGCATCCACACCACCCGTGAGCACCTTGCCCGAAGCCGGTACCACGGTGTTGTAGGCGCGCGCGAGACGCGTGATCGAGTCCAGCAGAATCACCACGTCGTTTTTCATTTCGACGAGGCGCTTGGCCTTTTCAATCACCATTTCGGCGACCTGGACGTGACGCGCAGCCGGTTCGTCGAACGTGGAGGCGATCACTTCGCCGGCCACCGAACGCTGCATTTCGGTCACTTCTTCCGGGCGTTCGTCGATCAGCAGCACGAACAGGATGACATCCGGATGGTTCTGCTTGATCGCGTGTGCGATGTGCTGAAGCATCACGGTTTTACCGGACTTCGGCGAGGCGACCAGCAGACCACGCTGGCCCTTGCCGATCGGCGCGATCATGTCGATGATGCGGCCGGTCACGTTTTCTTCGCCGCGCATCTCACGCTCGAGCAGCAGCACCTTGTTAGGGTGCAGCGGCGTCAAGTTTTCGAACATGATTTTGTGCTTCGAGGCTTCCGGCGGCTGGCCGTTGACCTTGTCGACCTTCACCAGCGCGAAATACCGCTCGCCGTCTTTCGGCGTGCGCACTTCACCTTCGATCGTGTCGCCGGTGTGCAGGTTGAAGCGGCGGATTTGCGACGGGCTGATATAAATATCGTCCGTACTCGCCAGATAAGAGGTTTCTGGCGAACGCAGGAAGCCGAAGCCGTCAGGCAGCACCTCGAGCGTGCCGTCGCCGAAAATCGTTTCGCCAGTTTTGGCGCGCTTTTTAAGAATGGCGAACATCAATTCCTGCTTGCGCAGGCGGTTCGCACTTTCGATCTCGAGGCCATTGGCCATCTCGATCAATTCGGACACGTGCTGAGTCTTAAGCTCGGATAAATGCATACGGAGAACCCGCAGGAGAAGGTGCGACCTGAAATGGAATCTGGGAGGAGAGTGAGCGGAACCGCTCAGGGACTTAAGCGTCTTTTCGACGTTTTGCGGATTCTAGCATAGCACACGCCAATTTAAGCCAGCGCGGCATAAACGCATCTTCTCACGGTTCGTGTTGTCGTGCGACAACACGAACCGCGGTGTTTCAATTAAAACAGATTACAGGTTGCCGTCGAGGAACGCGGTGAGTTGCGATTTCGACAGCGCGCCGACCTTCTGGGCCGCGACGGCGCCGTTCTTGAAGAGGATCAGCGTGGGGATGCCGCGCACGCCGAATTTCACCGGCGTCGACTGGTGTTCGTCCACATTGATCTTGGCGATCTGCAGGCGGTCGCCGTAGTCCTTGGCGACTTCGTCGAGGATCGGCGCAATCATCTTGCAGGGACCACACCATTCGGCCCAGAAATCGAGCAGCACGGGTTTGTCGGATTTAACGACGTCCTGTTCGAACGATGCGTCGCTGATATGCTTGATTTGTTCGCTCATGTATACCTCTCTCGGATCGAGGCCCGCCTGGATGCTCGCCACGATACATCAAACTAAGAAAACTTCCGTTCGCGTTGCCGCAAAGGGAGCCATGCTGAAACATTCGCGGGCGATCTTCCCGACGCGCTCCGGAATGCGCAGAATGCTCGGCTTTACGGGACATTCGTACGTCAGTTTAGCCTAAATTGCTATGCGTTGCCGGTGGTGATAGTACTCATGCAGGCAGTAGGGCTAAGGCCTGCCGGTAGCGTGGCCACCTCTGTTACACACACTATCTGGTGGTGACGCAGGCGAACACAAGTGGCGTTGCAGCTAACTTTGTTGGGATTTGCTTCGCCTGGCGGGCTGACCGATGGTAGAATCTTTCGTGACGGGCCTCCTCGCATGGAGGGGCGGTCAACCTGGTCAGGTCGGGAACGAAGCAGCCACAGCCGTTTTCCACCAGTGCCGAGGGTCGGGCTCGTCACCTTCCTTTTTGTTTCTGTCGTTGGCCCGAATTTGGCCTCTGCAGTTGGCCTGAAATTCGTTTCGGGTCTGCGCGTATCTGATCCCTACGGTGTCCAGTTTCCCTCAGCGCTTCTCGCGTTGTTGTGGCGTTGCCTCTGCGCGGTTGTCCGCGTGCCCGCGATGCGTTGTCTGTTCGTCGTTCGACGGTTCGCCACTCTCGCTTCCCACTATTTTTTTCTATCGGTCCGGTTGCCGTTTTCAATGAGGCGATCGTGCATGCCCGTGCGTGGTCGAATCGCCTTTGCGCGCTATCGTTACTGATACAATTTCCCGATGACCTATCAAGTTCTCGCACGCAAATGGCGACCGAAGGATTTCGCTTCGCTCGTCGGACAGGAGCACGTGGTGCGCGCGCTCACGCATGCGCTCGACGGCGGGCGTCTGCATCATGCCTATCTGTTTACCGGAACCCGCGGCGTCGGCAAGACGACGCTCTCGCGCATCTTCGCGAAGGCGCTGAATTGCGAAACCGGCGTGACCTCGACGCCGTGCGGCGTCTGCCGCGCGTGCCGGGAGATCGACGAAGGGCGCTTTGTCGATTATGTGGAGATGGATGCCGCCAGTAACCGCGGCGTCGACGAAATGGCCGCACTGCTCGAGCGTGCGGTTTATGCGCCGGTCGATGCGCGCTTCAAGGTCTATATGATCGACGAAGTGCACATGCTCACGAACCACGCTTTCAACGCCATGTTGAAGACGCTGGAAGAACCGCCGTCGCACGTCAAGTTCATTCTCGCTACTACCGATCCGCAAAAGATCCCGGTTACCGTCCTGTCACGCTGTCTGCAATTCAATCTGAAGCAGATGCCGGCTGGGCACATCGTGTCGCATCTGGAGCACATCCTCGGCGAGGAACACGTGCCGTTCGAGGTGCAGGCGTTGCGCCTGTTGGCGCGTGCGGCGGACGGCTCGATGCGCGATGCGCTTTCGCTGACGGACCAGGCGATTGCCTATTCGGCCAATCAGGTAACCGACGAAGCGGTGCGCGGCATGCTCGGCGCGCTCGATCAGAGTTACCTGATTCGCCTGCTCGACGCGCTCGCTGATGGCGACGGTCCGGCAGTGTTGGCCGTGGCCGACGAAATGTCGCTGCGCAGCCTGTCGTTTTCGACCGCGTTGCAGGATCTGGCCAGCTTGCTGCACCGGATTGCATGGGCGCAGTTTGCGCCGTCGTCGGTGCTCGATGAGTGGCCTGAGGCGACGGATTTACGCCGTTTCGCTGAGACGTTGAGCGCCGAACAGGTGCAGTTGTTCTACCAGATTGCGACGATCGGCAGGAGCGAGCTCGGCCTCGCGCCGGACGAATACGCCGGCTTTACAATGACGCTGCTGCGGATGCTGGCGTTTGAGCCGGCTCCGACTGGCGGTGGTGGTGGCCCCAGCACGACCCGTCCCGTGGGTGCGTCGGGCCCGGGCGGCGTGAAACGTAGCGGTTCGCAGGCCGTGGCTGCGCCGCAAGGGCAAGCGGCGCGCGCCGCCGGGGTAAAACCGGTAGCTGCGTCGACGACCCAGGCCGCTGCTGATCATGCTGACGCTGCCGATCGTGAAGCGGTTGTGGCTCGGGGTGCAGAGTCTCACACGGCGAGCGTGCAAGAAAG
>Ga0302316_10001297_pt1 | contig 19918 bp, 17 predicted proteins | sample III_Palsa_N3_2_FD_200456 | JGI IMG/M metagenome (GOLD analysis project Ga0302316, IMG submission 200456) | Peat permafrost microbial communities from Stordalen Mire near Abisko, Sweden - III_Palsa_N3_2 | ecosystem: Environmental > Terrestrial > Soil > Palsa > Peat permafrost | place: Sweden...
TTACGGTCGCATGTCGACTGGGGAATACAAACAATTTCTCGGCATGGCACGCGGCTCGAACCTTGAGGTACAAACACAACTCGTGATCGCAAGAGAGTTGGGTTTTGGAGATGTAGATCAGCTTCTTCTGGCAGACGGACTGTCTCAGGAAGTAGCAAAGATGTTGATAGCTCTGATACGAAAGCTCTAACCGCTTTTGTCTTTGCTCGCTATTCCCTACTCCCTATTCCCTATTCCCTCGCACCACCACCACCGAATGCCGGTCGACAGCCAAAGCTGGGCCGAAGGAGACTTAAAATGCGTCATCGCAAGGGCGGGTTTAAACTCGGCCGCAATACATCCCATCGTCGCGCACTTCTGCGCAATCTTGTCACGTCGATCATTCTGAATGACAAGGTTCACACCACCGTCACCAAGGCTAAGGCTACCCGTCCTATCGTCGAGAAGATGATTACGCTCGGCAAGAACGGCAGCGTTCATGCTCGCCGTCAGGCTCTGGCTTACCTTATGGGGCCTGAGTCGGTCGATCGCCTCTTCAACACGGTTGCTCCCCGCTACGCTACGCGTCCCGGCGGCTACAGCCGCATCGTTCGCACCGGCGTTCGCAAGGGCGATGCTTCGGAGATGGCGTTCATCGAGTTGCTTGATGCCGAGCAGGAGCTCAGCGAGAAGGCAGCCAAGCGCGAAGAGAACCGCGCCAAGCGCCGCGAAGAGCTGCAGAAGCAGCTCGACGAGCGTGGGCCCGGCGAAGACTCCGACCCCAGCGCAAGCGCCGCTTAGGCCAATCGTATTTCAGCAGTGACAAAAGGCGCACCCATAACGGGTGCGCCTTTTGTGTTCTTTGTCTGGTTTGGGTGTCGCGGCTAAGCCTGATTCCCCGCGATCCTTGCGACTACCTGCCGGTAGTAATCCTTGTAGGAGACCACGCGATCTTTCCCACTGCGCTTGGCTTCATAGAGCGCCTCGTCGGCGAGGTGGACCAGCCGCTGCTGGTTCAGAGTGGCGCCGTCGAGGCTTGCTGTGCCGATGCTGACTGTCATCGGCTCGCACTCCCAGGTTGCCGTCCTCACGCTCTCCAGGATGCGTTCTGCCAGCAGCATCGCCTGTTCTTCATCGGTCTCCGGCAGTAGTAGTACGAACTCTTCGCCGCCGTATCGCGCTGCGAGGTCGCCTTCGCGGGTGGATTTTTCCAGCAGCGTCGCAAACTGTTGCAGCGTCGTATCGCCCCGCTGATGGCCGTAGATATCGTTGCGCCGCTTGAACCCGTCGAGGTCCAGCATCAGCACGGAGAGCGCTCGGCTCTTGCGCTTGGCCTGGGCAAACTCCAGCGCCAACCGCTCGTCGAAGACCCTGCGATTCGCCAGGTTCGTCAGCGAATCGGTCCCAGCGAGGTCCTGCAGTTGCTGGTTGGCCAGTTCGAGCTCGGCCTGGTACTGCCGCAGTTGAGCCTCGTGCAGCAGCTCCTCGGTTACCTCCACGGAAACACAACCGATCAGCGTTCCACCCTCGCCATCACTGCACGGAAACTTATAAGACTTCCAATGGGATGTCGATCCATCTCCATTTAGCGTGGGCTCTGTTATTACGCTGAGAACGCGGGTCTCCAAGACCTCCACGTCATGCGCGTGGTATCCCGCAGCCAACTCTGCCGGGAAAAGGTCGGTGTCTTTTTTCCCTATCCATTCCTGCTGCGTGATGCCGAATTTCTCCGCCATTACGCGGTTGTAGAAGAGGAACCGTCCATCGGAGTGCTTCAAAAAGCTCATGAACGGGGCGCTGTCCATAAAGGCGGCGAAGCGCTGCTCGCTGGCAGCCAGCTTGGTTTGCGCGGTCTTCGCCTCAGCCAGCGTTCTTTCCATATCCTGCCGGCGGAGGCGCAACTCCATGCGGGCATTCACCTGGCGCGCCAGCACCTTCAGCGCGGCAATCTGGGTCGGCGTCAACTGCCGGGGAACGCGGTCCAGTACGCACAGCGTTCCCAGCGGGAATCCATCGGGGCTGGAGATTGGCATTCCTGCATAGAACCGGAGGTGGGTCTCGCCGGTGACTAGCGGGTTCTCCGCAAACCGCGGATCGGCGGTGGCATCTTCTACCAGCAGCAGGTCCGGCTGCTGGATGGTGTAGGCGCAAAAGGCCATCTCCCGCGGCGTCTCGCGAACTTTAAGCCCGATTGCGGCTTTAAACCACTGCCGCCGGTCATCGAGCAGGGTTATGAGGCTCATCGGCATATCGCAGATGGCGGCCGCAGTCTCTACCAGCTCGTCAAACTCCGGTTCGGGAGGCGTATCCATCAGCTCCATGCGGAGTAGCGCGGAGAGCCGTTTGGCCTCCTGCTCCTGCATCTGGACCTGGGTGGAAGAAACCATTTCCTGCATTAGAACACCCCTGGGGCCCGCTCGATAGCTACAGCATAGCGTCCCTAAAGCTATTTTTATGTTGCAATTTACGTCTAGTTTCGCTTGGCAGAGGCACAACTATTGGTCTGCGGGCATCCGAATCCTCGTCTGCGGTAAACTACGGCTCACAGCCTTCGAGGAAGCGAGTTTTTCTCCGCGCCGAATTCCATAAGATGCCTATTGTCGAACTACAGAATATTCGCAAGGTCTACGACACCAAAGTCGCAGTCGAAGGCCTCACCCTGACCATTGAGCCCGGAACCATGTTTGGACTCCTTGGCCCTAACGGCTCCGGAAAAACCAGCTCCATTCGCATGATGATTGGGATGACGGTTCCCGACTCCGGATCGGTTCAGCTCTTCGGCAAACCCTTCGCCCGGAACCTGCTGCATCGCGTCGGGTATCTGCCTGAGGAGCGCGGCCTGTACAAGAAGATGAAGGTGCTCGACCAGCTCATCTTCCTCGGCCAGCTACACGGGCTGGACGAAGCCACGGCCCGCAAGCGCTCGCTCGACTGGTGTGAGCGCATGGAGATCACGGAGGCCATCGAGAAGAAGACCGAAGAGCTCTCCAAGGGCATGCAGCAGAAGATTCAGTTCATTGCGGCGCTGCTGCACGAGCCGGATCTCATCATCATGGACGAGCCCTTTAGCGGTCTCGACCCGGTCAACGCTGAGTTGCTTATGGATACCCTGGTCGCGCTCCGTGCCGAAGGCAAAGCTATTTTGTTTTCGACGCACCGCATGGACCAGGTGGAGAAACTTTGCGACTCCATCGCGCTCATCTCGCGCGGACGACTGTTGCTCTCCGGCTCGATGCGCGAGATCAAATCGAAGTATCCTCGCAACCGGCTGCAGGTTGTCTTCAGCGGCGACGACACCTTCCTTCGCCACGCCGGGATTGTTGAGTTCAAGAACTACTCGGGCATCGCTGAGATTCAGCTTCACAGCGAGGCCGAAGCGCAGCAGATTCTCGCCGAAGCCATCGCCAACGGCACGCATATCAACCGCTTTGAGGTGATGGAACCGACGCTCGAGGAGATCTTCATCGAAAACGTCCGCGCCAGCTTCGGCGACGCAGAGGCAGGAGGCCGAGTCGATGCATAACATCTGGCTTATCGCTAAGCGTGAGTACACCGAACGCATCCGCACCAAAGGCTTCATCATCGCCACGGTGCTGATTCCTACGCTCATGGGTGGTGGAATCTTTGCCGCGACGATGCTTGCTTCCCACAGCAAGACCGCCTCGCACATTGCCATTGTGACGACTCAGCCGCAGCCCGCGACCGATCTGAAGCACGAGCTCGAATCCGGCAAGGACACCACGATGACTGTCGATATCGTGCCCTCTTCGCCCGGAATCAGCGCGACGCTCGACCGGCAGATGGAGAGCAAGCAGCTAGATGGCTATCTCGTCATCCATCAGGATTCGCCGTCGCAGCAAGCCACCTACGACTTCACGCCGCGTTCTTCTGCTGACATCGCTACATCGAGCGCGGTAAAGGAAGGCCTGCACGATGTCGTTGCGCGGGAGTATCTCGCCCAGCGCGGTGCTTCCGCTTCGGACATCGACACCTTCATGCACCCGGTTGAGGTGAACATCGTTGGCAAAGGCGGCAAGAAGGGAGACTCCAGGGCCTCGTTCCTCGTCGCCTACATTCTCTTCTTCCTCATGTACATGGTCGTGCTCATGTATGGGATGAACGTCGCTCGCTCCATCATTGAAGAGAAGACCTCGCGCATCTTCGAGGTGCTGCTCGCCACGATCAAGCCGAGCGAACTGCTTGCCGGCAAGATCATCGGCGTTGGCGCAGTTGGGCTTACGCAGGTGGGGGTGTGGATGATTGCTGCGGCTGCTCTGGCCGCTCGTGCCGGTGCGATGAGCGGCGTCACCATCAGCGCCACGCAGGCCATCTTCTTCATCGTGTACTTTGTGCTCGGTTACGCGCTGTACTCCAGCGTTGCCGCCGCGCTTGGCGCCATGACGAACTCCGAACAGGAGCTTCAGCAGCTCAATATGTTCCTCATGATGCCGTTGTTTTTCTGCATGCTCATGCTTGGCCCGCTGATTAGCAACTCCAACTCCACGCTCTCGCGCATCGTCTCGCAGATTCCGTTCTGTGCGCCGTTGCTGATGAACTTCCGCATCTCGCTCTCGATGCCGCAACCCTGGGAGATTGCCCTCTCCATCGCGCTCATTCTCGTCACGATCTTTGCTGTCCTCTGGGTCTCCTCACGCATCTATCGCGTCGGCATCCTGATGTACGGCAAGAAACCCAACCTGCCCGAGATCCTTCGCTGGCTCAAATACAGCTAGAACTGGCGCGGCGAGCGATCCGGCATCCAGCTAAACTCAACACGTGGCCTTCTCTCGTAAGCAGCGCATCCTCCTCGCCGTCGTTCCACCTCTCGCGGCGACGCTTATCCGTCTGCTCGGCGCTACGCTCCGCTATCGTGACGTCAACGCGCCCCCCACGCCCGTCGGCCACACCATCCCCGGCCCGACGATCTTCTCCTTCTGGCATTGCTCGCTGCTCGCCTGCGCGCACCGATTCCGCAACCTTGGCATTGCCATCCTTATCTCGCAGTCCTTTGATGGAGAACTCATCGCGCGCACGGTCGAGCGTCTCGGCTTCCTCGCCGTCCGAGGTTCCAGCACTCGCGGTGGAGCGGCGGCTCTTCGCGGCATGACGCAGGCTTACTTCGCCAACCGCATCTGCGCTTTTACCGCCGACGGCCCCAAGGGTCCAGCGCGCATCGCCAAATCCGGCCCCGTCCAGCTGGCGCTCATCACTGATGCGAAGTGGCTAGGCGCCTTCCACGCCCAACCGCGTAGCGCGTGGTATCTCAACTCCTGGGATCGCTTCATGATCCCCAAACCCTTCACCACTGTCAGCTTCTCGTGGCCTACGCATACGGCCGTTGATCTCGTTGACCTGCAGCAATCACTCGACGAAGCTGTCGCCATGTCTCAACCCCTAATCCCTAACCCCTAATCCCTGCCTTTATGCTCGTCTCCGACTTTCACTACGACCTCCCCGAAGACCTCATCGCCCAGCATCCGCCAGCGGTCCGTGGCGCGAGCCGCATGCTCACGCTGAATCGGCATACCGGCACCTACGCCGACCACCTCTTCACTGATCTCCCGTCACTGCTGCAGTCCGGCGATCTGCTCGTCCTCAACGACTCCCGCGTCCTGCCCGCGCGCCTCTATGCCACCCGCGCCGGCCTTACGACGCAGCACAACAGCCCCGCGCCCACGGGCCACATCGAAGTCCTGCTCACTCAGCGGCTGGCCTCTGAGCACAATGACTGGACTGCGCTCGTCAAACCTGCAAAAAAGATCCAACCCGGCGAGACGCTTCACTTTGCCGACCCCAGCCTCACAGCGCAAATCCTCTCCGCCGGGGATTTCGGTGAGCGCACCCTCCGCTTCGCCCCAGTCGAAGACTTTCATGCCACGCTCGAAGCGATTGGCCATCTGCCGCTGCCACCGTACATCCACCGCTCCAAATCCGAGCCCAATACCGCAGAAGACCGTGCCCGCTATCAGACCGTCTTCGCTCGTGAGCGGGGCTCCGCTGCCGCACCTACCGCCGGCCTGCACTTCACGCCGGAGATCCTCGAAGCCCTCACTGCACGCGGCGTCGAGATAGCGCACCTTACGCTCCACGTAGGTCTCGGCACCTTCCAGCCCATCCGCGTAGACCGCACCGAAGACATACGCCTCCACGCCGAGCCTTACACACTCTCTCAGACCACGGCTGAAGCCATCAACCGCGCCCAACGCGAAGGACGCCGCATCATCGCCGTAGGCACCACCACCACCCGCACGCTGGAGCACATCGCGCGTTTACCCGGCCCTATCGCTGCCCACTCCGGCACCACCAGCCTCTTCTTATCCCCCGGTCTCAACGACGACTTCAAGCTAGTGCGGGGCCTGCTCACCAACTTCCACTTGCCCAGCTCGACGTTGCTTATGCTCGTCTCGGCCTTCGCGGGCAGGGAAGCGGTGCTCGCCGCCTACGCCCACGCCGTTGCGGCGCGCTACAGATTCTTCAGCTACGGCGACTGCATGCTGATTACTTAGCAGTCTCCGGCGGAACGCGCGTGCTCTGGAAGAAGATGATCTTCCATACACCATCCTGCTTCTCCATATTCGCGGACTCCAACCACTTCTGCGGTGTTGGCGATGCCGCCCCCGGCGTGGTGATCGAGCCATCATTCACAAACGCCACCCACGCCTCGTTGCAGTGCACATGCACATCCGGTTGCGTTACGTGCCACACAAACGTTACGCCCTTCGCGCGATAGTCATGGATCACCTGCATCAGCGCATCGACGGAGTCAAACCGCACGCCGCCATCGTACAGATAGGCTCCAGGCGCAAACACTGTGCGTAGCCTGGGCATATCATCCGCCATCGCAGCGGCATACATCGTACGCAGCGTGTCCACGACAGCAGCGTTGTCAGAAGGTTGGGCCACGCAGTTCGCCGGCTGCGCAAACGAAAGACTGCCGCAGGCGACAATCCCAAGAAACATCAAATACATCGTGCGTATTCTCATGCGGCTATCGTATTGCATGGCGACCTGTTAGTGCTTCGCCATGCGTTCCTGAAACTGCTCGATTACAGCATGCACCGTCGAAGCCCAGGGCCGGTCCACCTGTCCCGTATAGGTCTCCACCCAGATCGGGTCATAACGATTCGTCAAGGCCGTTTTTGCATAGATCCGCAGCTCAACCAGCGCCTCATCCCCCGGTCCCACGCGAACTCCGTTGGAATCCACCGGCACCACCTCAAACCCCAGATCCGCGTCCTTATCGACGATCTTCTTATCCAGCGCTTTCGCCAAATCTTTCAGTTGCACACCCGTATAAGGATCGAGCCGCTCACTGCGCACGGCTACCGTAGCTGCCGCAGCCAGATCCGTCCGAAAGCCTTCCCAGTTACATACATACGTCCGTTGCTGCTTTACACATCCGGGCGTCGCGCTCTGTGCAAATCCTGTGGCGCAAACCGCCGCCGCAACCAACGCCACCGCCATAAATCGTCCTGCTACTTTCGATCCGTTCATACGTTCAACCTTTCGTGCAAGCCTGTCATACTTGCATCTGAGTACAAGAGAGTTCGATGCCAGAAAACAACGCAAAGCCGCCCATCTACCTTCTCGACACCATGGCCTTCATCTATCGCGCTTACCACGCGATGGCGCGCATGCGTCCCATGACCACGCGCACCGGAATTCCCACCGCGGCCACCTATGTCTTCGTCAACATGATCAACAAGCTCCGCAAGGACTTCGCACCACTCTATCTTGCAGCAGTCTACGATGTCGGCGCTCCGGTCCATCGCAACGAACAAGCGAAGCAGATGAAGGATGTGCAGAAGTTCAACATCAAGACGCAGGAGTTCGACACCGTCGTCTACGCGGGCTACAAGGCCAACCGTCCCGAAACGCCGCCCGACCTCATCCAGCAGCAGCCGTACATCCGCCGCGCGCTCGAAGCCTTCCGGATTCCCATCCTCTACTACGAGGGCTACGAGGCCGACGATGTCATCGGCACACTCTCGTGCCAGCTCTCCGCGCTCGGCCACCACGTCTACGTCGTCTCGCCTGATAAAGACATGATGCAGCTCGTCAACGACGATGTCTCCATCCTCAACCCCACCAAGGACAATCTCGTCCTCAACCCCGCGAAAGTCGAAGAGGTCCTTGGTGTTCCACCTGCGCGTGTCATTGACGTCATGGCCCTCCGCGGCGACTCCGTCGACAACATCCCCGGCGCTCCCGGCATCGGCGACAAGGGCTCCGTCGAGCTCATACAAACCTTCGGCACCGTTGAAGGCGCGCTCGATCACGCCGACGAGGTCAAGAAGAAGACCTACCGCGAATCCCTCCAAAATAATCGGGACAATATCCTTCTCTCGAAGGAGCTTGTCACCATCCACACCAGCGTCCCCATAGAGTTCTCGCTCGACGAGATGCGCACCCAGCCGGTTGATAATGCCGCCTGCCGCGCCCTCTTCACCGAGCTCGAGTTCACTACGCTGTTGAAGGAGCTCGCTCCCGATGTCGACGCAATCCCCGTCATCTACACCACCAACGCGAACGCCGCTGAACTAGAGGCACTCTTAACTGAAGCCCGCATCGCAGGCCATCTATCCATCGCTCTAGCCGCCACCGCGCAAGCCATCACCGAAGAGGTCGCCGCCGAAGCAGACATTGAAGCCGAGCCCGAGCCCCAGGCTCCCACGAATATGTCCCTCTTCGGCGAGCCACAGGGTACAGGGCCCAGGGCCCAGGGCTCAGAGATCACCTCGCCTTCTGAAACCTCCGCCGACCCCGCCTGCACTCTCGGCCTCGCGGTCACTCCCACCCACGCCATCAGCGTTCCGCTCGATATCCCCGGCCTCCGTGCCGTACTTGAAGACGCTACGCTTCCCAAGCTAGTCCACGATCTCAAAGCTGTCCTCCGCGCACTGCAACCGCACGATGTCACGCTCGGCGGCTCCATCACGGACGTTATGCTGCAGAGCTACCTCCTCAATCCCACACACGCGTCGCACACGCTCATCGACATCGCCGCTCGCACCACCAGCCGCGCCCTGACGCACCAACCCACCAAGGAAAACCCTAACGACCCCAAACGCCTCCCCGAGGCCGCTGCCGCCATCGCTCGCCTGGCCACCGTCTTCGCAGAGCAACTCTCAGAAACTCACACCGCGCCAATCATCCCCAAAGATTCTCCCGAACTAGGCGGCGCCGTCACCACCGAGATGCTCTTCGCCGATAAGGAGAGGGCCCAGGGCTCAGGGCCCAGCGTCCAGAAGACAACAACCTCCGTAGCAAGCACTCTGAGCCCTGAGCCCTTGACCCTGGGTCCTGACTCCACCCTCACCGACGTCTACACCCACCTCGACCTCCCACTCGTTCCCGTTCTCCTCCGCATGGAGCAGTCCGGCGTCCGCGTAGATATCGACCAGCTCAAAGCGCAGTCCACTCGTCTCGGCGTTCAGATCGACGACCTCGCCGAAAAGATCTACGCCTCCTCAGGCCACCGCTTCAACATCAACTCACCGAAGCAGCTCGGCGATGTTCTCTTCAACAAGATGAATCTTCCACAGCCCATCAAGTACGGCAAGGGCAAGACCATCTCCACCGCTATCGACATCCTTGAAGGCCTCGCAACCGAACACGAAGTCCCCGCGCTGGTTATCGAGCACCGCCAGCTTCAGAAGCTCAAGGGCACCTACCTCGACGCGCTTCCCCAACTGGCCGACGCGCAGGGTCGCATCCACACCACCTTCAACCAGGTTGGCACAGCCACAGGACGCCTGTCGTCCATCAACCCCAACCTGCAGAACATTCCCGTGCGAACTGCCGTTGGCCGCGAGATCCGCGCCGCCTTCATCGCCGCCTCGGGCAACAAGCTCATGTCCGCCGACTACTCGCAGATCGAGCTCCGCCTCATGGCCCACTTTTCTCAAGATCCCCTATTGCTCGATGCTTATCGAACGGGCAAAGACATCCATACCCTCACCGCCGCCGAGGTCTTCGAAGTCGACCCCGCCACGATGGACAAAGAGACCCGCGCCCGCGCCAAGGCCGTCAACTTCGGCATCGTCTACGGCATTAGCCCGTTCGGTCTCGCCGCGCAACTCGGCATCGATCAGAAGACCGCGAAGGCTTACATCGAGCGCTACTTTGACCGCTACAAAGGCGTCGCGGCCTTCATTGAGCAGACGCTCGAAACCGTCCGGCGCGATCAGTCCGTACGTACCGCCTTCGGCCGCATTCGCCCCATCCCAGACATCCAATCCCGCAACCCCAACCAGCGCGGCTTCGCCGAACGCACCGCCGTCAACACCCCGCTGCAAGGCACCGCCGCCGACCTAATCAAGATCGCCATGCTCCGTATCGACGCCGAGATGCAGCGCCGCCAACTGCGCTCGCTGATGACCCTGCAGGTCCACGACGAACTCCTCTTCGACGTCATCCCCGAAGAGGCCGAAGAGATGCAGCAGCTGGTAAAAGCCGAGATGGAATCCGCCGCGGAGTTTTCGATTCCCATCGTCGCGGACGTCGGTTTGGGAGATAATTGGCGCGATATCAAATAGAGCCAATCGCATGCCAGCAACCCGAACCCGCCCTGCAATTTTCTTTGCCTTACTAAGCATGATCGTCGCGCTAACCGCGCTGGCGATTCCACTCTATGTCATACGGCCATTCGTGCCGCAATCGCCACGCGCGTTACAAATCGCGCTCGAAGTCCGCATCCTTGCGCCCGGGCTCACGATCCTCTGCGCCGTAGTCGTGCTCGCTGCCGCTTGCTGGGCGTGGCGTTCTTCATCCCGCGGAGCCCGCATCCTGTTCGTGCTCGCCGCGCTGCTCACGCTTCCCAGCATCGCGCTAGCCCGCATCAACATCTTCGAGAAGATGTTCCACCCTAATCTCTCTCCAGCCTTCGATGCAGCAAGCCGCGTCGCTGTCGCACCCACTGACATGGTGCTCGCCGTCACTCTCGCCGGACAATCGCGCGCTTACCCTATCCGCACCCTCGGCTATCACCACATCATCAACGACACGCTCGGCGGAGCGCCAATCGCCATCACATACTGCACACTCTGTCACACCGGCCTCGTCTGGAGTCGCACGCTCGATGGCCGCATTCTGCACTTCCGTCTCGCGGGCATCAATAACGGCAATGCTCTCCTCCGCGATGAAGAGACCAGCAGCATCTGGCAGCAGAGCACGGGCGAATCCATCTTCGGCCCCTTTCGCGGTCAGCATCTTGAGCTCGTCTCTTCCAACGAGCTGTCGTTCGCTGCGTGGCGCGCGGAGAATCCCAACGGCCAGGTACTTCGCCCCGATCCCTCCACCGCAAACCTATACGATCCCGCCGATTGGGAGCAGCATGTTGCCCGCACTCATGTCGTCGTTGATACCAGCGCCTCCGGCATAAACCCACACGAGTTAATGTTCGCTCTCGATCCCAACAACCACCCGCGCGTCTACCCCATCCGCACATTGCTCTCAGCCGGATTGATCCAGGACAAACCCGCCGGCGAAGGAGTTCTTCTTGTCCTTGGCGCAGATAACGCATCCATTCGCGCCTTCGACCCCGGCTCGCTTACCTTCATCCGCGACCCATCCTCCGGCGATACAGCCCTCATGACCGACAGCGATTCGGGCAGCGTCTGGAACTTCTCCGGATGCGCCGTCTCCGGCAGGTTCACCGGTCGTTGCCTTCCTGTTCTGGACGGCCACAAGACCTTTTGGTTCGACTGGCTCAACCACCACCGCGACACGACCGTTTACCGTTAACACCAATTGGCTTCGTTACGCCCGACCCGGCGACGAACTCTAGCCCGCTTGCACTACCATGGTCGCCATGCGTCCGTCTCGCTTCCTCCTCGCTCTAACCCTCCTCACCACCCCTGCCATCGCGCAGCACCCCACGCTCCTCCTCTGGCCCAGCGGCAATCCCGAGCCCACCCACCTCACCGGCCCCGAAACCGACCCCACGACCGACAAAGATCGCATGGTCTCCGGCAAGCCCGCCGTCCGTGTCACCAACGTCAGCCATCCCAGCCTCACTGTCTACTCACCCGACCCCGCAAAAGACACCGGTGCCGCCGCCCTCGTCTTTCCCGGAGGCTCCTACATCCGCCTCTCCTGGAGCGTCGAAGGCACCGAAGTCTGCGACTGGCTCAACAGCCTCGGCATGACCTGCATCCTCGTGAAGTACCGCGTCCCGGAAGACGGCCACTATCCCGCCAACACCGAAGACCTCGAAGACGCGCAACAAGCCATGCGTCTCACCCGCACCCACGCCACCGAGTGGCACGTCGACCCCGCCCGCATCGGCGTCATTGGCTTCTCCGCCGGAGCCCACCTCGCTGTCGTCCTCAGCACCCACCCGGATTTCCAAGGCGCAAGTGTCCCATCCTCACCGGTCGATGCCCGTCCCAACTTCCAGATGATCCTTTACCCCGGCTGGCTCAACGGCCCCAACGGCAAAGTCGACCCTTCCGTCGCGCCGACCCCACAGGTCCCGCCCACCTTCCTCGTCATGGCCGAAAACGACTACACCGCCCACGTCGAAAACGCGCTCATCTACTTCCAGGCCCTCAAAGACGCAAAAGTCCCCGCCGAGCTCCACCTCTTCACTCAAGGCGGTCACGGTTTCGGCATGAGGCCCACCGACCTCCCCATCTCCCACTGGGGCAGCCTCGCCGAAACCTGGCTGCACACCATCCACATCCTCGGGGTGCCGGGTCCTGTTGGAATGCCCTAAGCGCTATACCCCTAACTCCGCCCGAATCGCCCCGGCAATCGCTTCCGCATGTCGCCGCATTGCCTCTTCGCTCTCCGCTTCGATCATCACCCGCGCCAGCGCCTCAGTCCCCGAGTACCGAATCACCACCCGCCCCGAGTCCTTCAGCTCTTCCTCCGCCGCCGCAATCAACGCCATCACAGCGGGCAGGGAATCGAGCGGCTTCTTCTCCCGCACCTTCACATTCAAAATCACCTGCGGAAAGTTCTTCAGGTCGGCGATCAACTCACCCAGCGTCTTGCCCGAACGGTGCACCACATCCATCACCAGCAGCGCCGTCAGCAAGCCATCGCCAGTCGTAGCCTTTGCCGGAAACAGCACATGTCCCGACTGCTCCCCGCCCAGCGACGCGCCGGATTGCTTCATCTCTTCCAGCACATACTTATCGCCCACCGGCGCCCGGAGCATCGTTATTCCCGACCGCTTGAACGCCGCCTCCAACCCCATGTTCGACATCGTTGTAGCCACCACCAAATCCCCGGCCAACTCACCTTTCGCCTGCAAGTCTCGCGCGCAAGCCAGCATCACAGCGTCGCCGTTGACCACGTTCCCATGCTCATCCGCAAACATCGCGCGGTCGGCATCGCCATCGAACGTACACCCCAGCGAAGCCCCCAGCACCTTCACCGCCGCGGCAACGACCTCCGGATGCAACGCCCCGCAATCCTCATTTATGTTCCGCCCATCCGGCGAAGCATGAGTCACCTCAATCGTGCCTCCCAGCGCTTCAAACACCTGCACCGCCACGCTGCTCGCCGCGCCATTCGCGCAGTCGATCACCACGGTCCGGTTATCCAGCGAAACCCCCGGCACAGCCTCCAGCAAAAACCTCACATACTCCGCCCGATACCCATCATTCACCTCCGGCAGTTCATCATCCCCATTTGAATTGTCATCCTGAGCGGAGCGAAGGACCTGCTTCTCGCTCGTGCTACCACTACCGCTCTCCAGCACGCGCTCAATCTCCGCCTCGATCCCCATCTCGACCGCATCCGGCAGCTTGAACCCGTCGCCCCCAAACACCTTGATCCCGTTATCCTGCCACGGGTTATGCGACGCCGAGATCACCACCCCGGCGCTGAACCCATGCTTCTTCGCAAGAAACGCAATCGCCGGCGTCGGAATCACCCCAGCGCTCTCCACGGTGGCCCCACCCTCGCGCAGCCCCGCGGCCAGCACGGCGGCAATCCACGGCCCACTCTCCCGCGTATCCATCCCCATCACTACGCTCGCGCCCACCCCCAGCGTCTTCGCCAGCGCTACCCCAACTGCTCTCACCGTCCGCTTATCCAGCGGAGCCACCCCAGCCACAGCCCGAATCCCATCTGTTCCAAACAACTTCCGCATCAATCTCTCCTGCCTCGACTTATCCCTTTTGATGCTAGCCGAGATTTCCCCGCCACGCCTCGCCTCAACTCTTTGCAACTCCGTCCCACCACTCCCGTCTAACCCAGCATGCGATATCTGCAACCCCTTGCGCTCACTCTCGCGCTGGCCGCCACCCTCTCCGCACAAACTCCTGCGCCCACCGGCGCAAATGCCGGCAACACCATCTCCGTCGACGCCAAATTAGTCGTCGTCCCCGCTATAGTCAGGGACAAAAAAGGCACGCTTCTCAACAACCTCACCCAGGCCGACTTCAATCTCAAGGTCGATACCAAGGCCCAGACCGTCCGCTACTTCGACCACGACACCGACGTCCCCTTCACCATCGGCCTTCTCGTCGACACCAGCCGCAGCCAAACCTCTGTCCTCGACGCCGAGCGCTCCGCCAGCGGCAAATTCCTCGAAACCATGCTCACCCCAGCCACAGCCACCCGCGCGTCCGACAAAGCCTTCATCGTCCAGTTCGCCGCCTCAGTCGAGCTCCTCCAGGACGTCACGGACTCCCGCCCCAAGCTCCAGCAGGGTCTCAAGCAGCTCGACACCACCTCAAGCTCCGCACCCTCCTTCCAACCCTCCGCGGACTCCACCGACAACACCGGAAATAACGCCCGCACCCACGGCGGCACGACCCTCTACGACGCCGTCTTCCTCTCCTCCGACGAGATCACCGCCAAGTACAAAGGCCGCCGCGCCCTCATCCTCCTCACCGATGGCGTAGACCGCAACAGCAAAGAGTCCATCGCCAGTTCCATCGAAGCCGCCCAGCGCGCCGACACCATCATCTACGCCATCTACTACAAGGGCGAAGAGCATCACGACAATAACAACAACGGTAATCACGGCGGCCATCACGGCGGCGGCGGATACCCCGGTGGAGGCGGTGGCGGCTATCCAGGAGGCGGCGGTTACCCCGGCGGCGGCGGCTATCCCAACGGCGGTGGCAGCCAGGGTGGCGGTGGAAACAACCACCCCACCGGCGCAGATCACACCCCATTCGTCGACGGCCGCAAGGTCCTCGAACGCATGTGCAATGAAACCGGAGGCCGCGTCTTCGATGTCACCAAGAAGCAGACCGTCGACGAGATCTACGCGCAGATCGCCGAAGAGCTCCACTCCCAATACCGCCTCGGCTTCACTCCCACCGTCGACGCCACCAAGGACGGCTACCACCTCATCGACTTAAGCCTCACTAACAAGGACTACAAAGGCGCCACCGTTCAAACCCGCGACGGCTACTACACTGGGAAATAGCCGACACGGATCGTAGTCGCTGCATGTTCTACTCCGCGAAACTTTGCTCCCTTTGCGACCTCTGCGTTCAAGGTTTTTGGGGTCACCGGCATCACCAACTGCGACGTCGGATGCTTCGCGAAATGGTGCGGCACCAACCGCTTCCCATCCCAATCCAGCATGAAATACGCAATCACGAAGACCACAAGGATGACGGCAGCGAACAAAGCCACAATCAATCCGAACTTCGGTTCATTCGGTGGGAGTTGTTCAATTTCCATAACAATTATGATGCCAACTCCTCCATTGGCGTCCTAATCCCTAAAAACCGCCTTCCGCCATCCAACCATGCACCTGCATCCAGTGCTGTAGCAGCACCGGCCATATAGCAAGCTCCGGCGCCTTCGCCAGGTTCTGTCCCATCCCGGTCCCATGCGGCCCCTGCTCGAACACATGTAACTCCGCCGGCACGCCTGCCCGATGCAGTGCGTCAAAGAACGCCGTTGCGTTCCGTGAGTCCACCTTCTCATCGAACTCCGTCGCATAGATGAAGCTCGGTGAAGTAGCCTTCGTCACATGCAATACCGGCGAAATTTTGTTCACCAACGCTTGCGGCGCATCTTTCCCGGTAATCGTCTCCATCCCAAACGTCCCCGGAATGCTCGAATCCAGATCCACCCTCCCATAGCTGATCACCGCAAAGTCCGGATGCGAACTCGGATCGCCCTCCGCAGTGGCCAGTTCGCCTGCCAGATGTCCTCCCGCCGAAAATCCCCAGACCCCAATCGCATCCGGCCTAATCTTCCACGCCGCGGCGTGCGCTCGCACAAACCGCACTGCCTCCAGCCCATCCATCAGAGCCCACGGATGCAGATATTGCGGGCTCAGCCGGTACTGCAGCACATACGCGCTCACCCCATGCTCATTCAGCCATCGAGCCTCCACCGCGCCTTCCTTCTCCATCACCAGGTGCGTATACCCACCTCCCGGCAGCACGACAACCGCCGCGTGTGGCCCATCGCCCGCTGCCGGATAGCAATAGAGCTTCGGCACATCGTCAAAGTCCTTCCCCACGGCTCCCGGCGCTCCATTCGGCCACAGAACCTCCACCGAAGCCGCATCCTTTGGCGCCACCGTCCCCACGCTCGAACCCTGCGCCAAAGCCACCCCACCCGTCATCGCCAAAACCAACGCCAACCGTCCTGCAAAAGTCATAAAGTCCCTCGCCCGAAGAATACCCCACTCCCCATCCTTCCCACTCTCGCTCTGCAACAATCCCCGCTACAATAAATCCGAGTCGAAAACTCCAACCTCCGCATCACAAGAGTGGCTCAAAGCCCGCGGGGAGGCGTATCTCCGCTCAATCTGTCTTTGCGCACCACAGCACTTTGGCGGATGATGAACGATGCACCTCAAGGAGACGTACATGCGATCGCCGAACTTCATCCGCCAAACCAGCACTGCCATCGCAGTCGTTCTCCTCGCAGGCGCACTCTTCGTCTCCGGCTGCAAAAAGACACCGCCTCCGGCGCCCGCCGTCTCGCCCACGCCAGCTCCCGTCGCCAACACTCCCCGCGTCCCCGTGACCATGCCGCCGACGGTGAAGAAGAATCTCTACCCGCCCATCCCGGACGCCACAAAAGATCTCAACGCCGGCATCGCGGAAGCCCGCCGCACGCACAAGCGCGTCCTCGTAGACTTCGGCGGCGACTGGTGCGGCGACTGCCAGGTCCTCGACATCTACTTCCACCAGGAGCCCAACGCCGATCTCCTCGCCAAAAACTTCGTCAAGGTCAACATCAACATCGGCCGCATCGACGCCAACTTCGACATCGCCAAGCGCTGCGGCGTAGACCTCCACGGCGTTCCCGCGCTCGCCGTCCTCGACGACCACGGCAAAGTCATCTTCGCGCAGCACAACCAGTTCTCCGACATGCGATACATGGAGTCCACCTCTGTCACCGAGTTCCTCAACCAGTGGAAGCAGTAACCCTCGCATGAGGTACCTAACGGCCGCGGCGCTCAAAGGTACCAGCGCCGGCCGCCGCTCCGCGCACACAACCCTCCATCTCTGCAACGTCCTGCGCCGCGCTCTCAGCGCCGCTTTTGAGCACGACATCCTCACCGTCGGCCAGGCCACGGCATACTCTGCCATGGTCGCCCTCTTTCCCGCGCTCATCGTCGCCGCCGCCGTCGTTGGCCTGCTGCCGGATACCATTCCCCTCCGTTTCCAGATGGCCACTTTCTTCGACCGCGTCCTGCCGCCCAACGTCAGCCCACTACTCGACGCCTACTTCGCCACCAGCCATCACAACCCGCAAACCGCCCAGGCGCTGCTCGGCTCGGTCGTCGTCAGCATCACAGGCGCCGCCAGCGTCATGGCCACGCTCATGGAAGGCTTCCGCCGCGCCCACAATCTCCCACTCGGCAAACATTCTTTCTGGCCTCGCCGCGGCCGCGCTCTTGCTCTCGTGCCGCTGTCGCTCATCCCCATGACTCTCGCCAGCATGCTGGTCGTCTTCGGCCACTTCATCACCCTCTGGATCGCCGGCGAAGTCTCGCCCCAGCTCCAGATGCCCGTCTACGTCATCGCCCTCACCCTTCGCTGGACCATGGCGCTCACCGGCAGCGTCGGCATCATCGCCGTCATCTACCACCTCGGCACCGACCTCAGCACCCACATGCGCCAGCACATGGAGCCCTGGCTGGCCCTCCGTATGGATTGGTCCTGGCGCCGCAGCCTTCCCGGCGCCGCCGTAGCCACGCTTCTCTGGTTCGTCACCACCCTCGGTTTCGGCTTCTACGTCACCCGCTTCGCTAATTACTCCCGGGTCTATGGTTCGCTCGGTGCGGCCATCGCGCTCATGTTCTGGCTCTACATCATCGCGCTCAGCATCCTGATCGGCTCCGAGTTCAACGCACAGTTGAATATCGAACGCCGAAACTCCCTAAACCCCCACAATTCCCCGCCAGATCACCCTGTCCGGCACACAGTCCCGTCCGACAGGTAGAATGACTGACGGACTGGCTAACACGAGAAAAGCCAAAATAACACCAGCGCTGCGGGCTCCAGATGCCTCCGCTTTGAAGGATTGTGCAAATGAACGTCAATAACGGCGGTTGGGGCCCTGTCTCCTCTGAAAGCATTCGGCGCGCGAAGATCGTCGCCACTCTTGGCCCCGCGTCCAGCGATGAAGAGACCTTCCGCAAGCTCGTCCGCGCAGGCCTGGATGTAGCCCGCCTCAACTTCTCGCACGGCTCCCATGAGCAGAAGACTGAACTGATCGCCATGGTGCGCAAGATCGCCAAGGAAGAAAACAAGCCCATCTGCATCCTCGCCGATCTGCAAGGCCCCAAGATCCGCACCGGCACCCTCGTAGACCACAAGCCCGTCCTCCTCAAAGCCGGCGACAAGCTCACCATCACGCCCGAAAAGATCGACGGCACCGCCGAGCGCGTCAGCACCGTCTTCACCACGCTCGCCGAAAACCTCAAGCCCGGCGACCAGGTCCTGCTCTCCGACGGCCTCATCGAACTCCGCGTTCTCGAGCTCCAGGGCGCCGACGTCGTCACCGAAATCGTCAACGGCGGCATGCTCGGCGAAAAGAAGGGAATCAACCTCCCCGGCGTCGCCATCAAGGTCCCCGCGCTAACGCCCAAGGACGAAGAAGACCTCGAGTTCGCTCTCGCCGCCGGCGTCGACACCGTTGCCGTCTCCTTCGTGCAGACAGCCGACGACGTCCGCTACGTCAAGAGCCGCATCGCCGCTCTCGGCTACGACACATGGGTCATCGCCAAGCTCGAAAAGCCGCAGGCCATCGACCACCTCGACAGCATCCTCGAAGCCTCCGACGCCATCATGGTCGCCCGCGGCGATCTCGGCGTCGAAGTCCCGCCCGAAAAAGTCCCCGCTATTCAGAAGCACATCATCCGCCGCGCCAACGAGTACCTGAAGCCCGTCATCACAGCCACGCAGATGCTCGAATCGATGATTGAAAACCCGCGCCCCACCCGCGCCGAAGCCTCCGACGTCGCCAACGCCATCTACGACGGCACCGACGCCGTCATGCTCTCCGCCGAGTCCGCCGCCGGCAAGTATCCGGTCGAATCCATCGCCATGATGAACAAGATCATCCTCGAAAGCGAAGCGCAGATGTCGCTCCAGCCGCACTTCGCGCCCACCCGCACCCGCAAGTCCCTCACCGTGCCCGAGACCATCTGCGAGTGCATGGCCCACTCCGCCCAGGACCTCGATCTCGCCGCCATCGCCATCTTCACCGAAAGCGGCAACACTGCCCGCCTGCTTTCAAAGTACCGCCCCGAAGCCCCGATCTTCGCGCTCAGCCCCTTCGAGCACGTAGTCCACCGCGCGATGCTCCTCTGGGGCACCTACCCCATCCAGTGCGCCCGCTTCAACGGCACGGACACGCTAGTCAACACCGCCGAAGACATCCTCGAATCCCGAGGCTACGTGAAGAAGCGTCAAGTCGTAGGCATCGTAGCCGGTACCGTAACCAAGACCGGCGCAACGAACTTCATGCGCCTGCATCTGGTCGGGGACCGCTA
>Ga0302316_10001298_pt1 | contig 19898 bp, 16 predicted proteins | sample III_Palsa_N3_2_FD_200456 | JGI IMG/M metagenome (GOLD analysis project Ga0302316, IMG submission 200456) | Peat permafrost microbial communities from Stordalen Mire near Abisko, Sweden - III_Palsa_N3_2 | ecosystem: Environmental > Terrestrial > Soil > Palsa > Peat permafrost | place: Sweden...
GACCTTGAACGCGCCTTTGCCGCCGACGCGCTTGCGCCAGGGTGCCAGCCGGGCGGCCGGCGCCCGCAGATAGGGCCACGGCCCCGGAATGGTGTCGCGCGTGGTGCCGAAGGCGAGCGGCAGGCTCATCAGCGGACAATGCCAGGCCAGATCGCCGGGCGGTCGCGTGCCGGTCACCAGTTGCTCGACCCCGGGCAGCCCCTCGAACAGCGGCGCCAGGGCCGGCGCCGTCGCCAGCACGACGCGGCCGCCGCGCGCCGCGACCAGCGGCACGTAGCGCACGAACTGCAGCGTATCGCCCATGCCCTGTTCGGCATGCAGCAGGATGCGCTGGCCCTGCAGCGGCTCGCCCTGCCAGCGCGGGATGGTGAATTCGCCGACCCAGTCGCGCGGCCGATGCTCGTGATGCGGCCAGGCGGGGGCATACTCGCCCTTGAGCAGCAGCGCCAGACCCAGCCCGTTATGGGCATCGGCGCTGGTCGGATCGAGTTCGAGCGCCTGACGATAGCAGACCATGGCCTCGTCGATCCGGCCCAGATCGGCCAGGGCCACGCCCAGATTGCCCAGCGCCACCGGCTGGTTCGGGTCGAGCGCCAGCGCGTCCCGATAGATCGCGACCGCGGCCTCGGTCTGGCCGGTCCGCTCGACCATATAGCCGAAATTGGATCGGGCCAGCGCGTTCTGCGGCAGGGCCGCGACCAGGCGCCGGTAATAATCGACCGCGACCGCCGGATCGCCCTCGACCAGCACCTGGGCGAGATTGCCGTGCGCCGGACCGAATTTCGGCTGGATCGACAGCGCGCGCTCGTAGCACGCGATCGCCTCGGCCTTGGCGCCCCGCGCGCGATGGGCCTGGCCCAAGCTGTTGTGATAGGTCGGCATCCGATCGTCGAGCCCGATCGCCTGGCCGATCAGCCGCAGCGCTTCGTCGGGCCGCCCCTGCTTCAGCGCGATCACGCCCATCAGATGCAGCGCCTGGGCCAGCTTCGGCTGCAGCGTCAGCACCGGCTGCAGGCTCACCGCCGCCTCGGTCAGACGACCAGCGCCGAAATGACCGACCGCCTCACCCAGCGCCGCCTCTATATCCGGGGACACAGTACTTATTTCTCCAGCGGCGCCGGCTTCCGCCCCGGCTTGCGACGGGCGAGCTGACGACCGGTGCTGGTCTCGATCCGGCCGACGAAATCATCGCTGCCGAGCGGCCGCCCGGTGCGCTCCCCGGCGCGGAGGATCGCCAGCGTCGCCTCATCCAGACCGGCCCGCAGGAACGCCTCCCAGTCGCCGGCCAGCACGCCCAGCGCGTCGATCGCCGTCAAGCCGTCGCTCCGCCCGGTCAGATGCGCCCGGGCGCTCGACCAGGCCCAGGCGTCCGGCCGATCGACCAGCCGGGCGCGGACCGGATTAAGCTCGATATAGCGGGCTGCCGCCATGGCATGCGCCTCGTCCATCGGGCAGGAGGCGAACCGGCCCTGCCACAGATAGCCGCGCCAATCCTCGCGCTGGTTGATCAGCCGGGAATAGCGCCGGTGCGCCTCGCCCAAGGCTGCGCGCAACGCGTCCGGCGCCGGCGGCACCAGCATCAGATGGACATGGTTCGGCATCAGGCACCAGGCCCAGATCGCGACGCCCTCCGCCCGGCAATGGGCCGCGATCAGGTCGCGATAGGCGGCATAATCGCCGTCGCCGAAGAACACCGTCTGGCGGCGGTTGCCGCGCTGGGTGACGTGATGCGGGATGAGCGGAACGACGACGCGCGCGAGTCTGGCCATGGCGGGAAGATAGCGGTTCGGCGAGGCCGGCGCAATTCAGTATTGTGTCCCTGGAATAAGGATTGCAGGCCGCCGGAATTGCGCATTGCTTCGAGGCGAACCGCGATGCTGGTCTGCAACTGGGCAATCTTCGATCTCAGCTGCGCATGCCTTGGATCTGTCTGCGCAGTCGACTCCAGCTCCGTTCTCAGCGCCGCCAGAGACCTCATGTTCTCGACCTCCGGCGGAATGTATCCTGCATTCTTCAGTAGCTTGAAGGCGAGCCGGAACTCCTCCGGCGTTTCCTCCATCCCTTGCGAGGATTCCAGCGGCTTCCCCCAGCTTTTCGCGCGCTTGAGTTCGCCGTTCTCCAGACTTTCCTGAAGCGACCGTGCGATGTGTTCGTCGAGGGAAAGCATGGCGGTCTCGCGATTGGATCGTTGAACCGAAGCCTGGCAACGCCTTGACATACCCACAACTAACAATTGTGCCAAATTCCGCGCTGCTTCGGCATCGGCAACTTGGGCGCAGTCTTTCGCGTTGACCGTCTGCGCTCCCTCGGAAATGATCGGTCTCGGACAATCTTGCAACGAGGCGGAATGCCCGGCACAATTTTACCAATTGGCACGAATGTCGGCATCCGCCCGTTCTCCGCATCGGACTCGATCGCCGAATTAACGGACCTGCTGCACGCCGCCTACCGCCGTCTCGGCGACCTCGGGCTCAACTACACCGCGGTCGACCAGCCTCCCGAAGTGACGAGGCAGCGGGTAGTGCGCGGTGAATACCCTGTGGCCGTCGCGGACGGACAGCTCGCCGGCACGATCGTGTTCTACGGGACGACGATTGCTTCGGGCTGTCCTTGGTACGATCGTCCGGACGTCGCAGGTCTCGGGCAGTTCGCCGTCCATCCCAGACATCAATCGGCAGGCATCGGGCGGCAGCTCCTGGAAGCCGTCGAGCGCCGGGCCGCCGAAACGAATGCGGGAGAGATCGCCTTGGACACTGCGGAGGATGCTTCGCATCTGGTGAGTTGGTACGGGCGATGCGGCTATCGGCTTGTCGAACAAGCCCAATGGCCGGGCAAGACCTATCGCAGCGTGATCATGAGCAAGGCCGTTGGCCGGCCCTTCAGCCTGGGATGACCGCCAGCGTCCTCAAAGTGGTAGGCCCGGCCGGACTCGAACCGACGACAACACCGTTATGAGCGGCGCGTTCTAACCAACTGAACTACGGGCCCCCGTTTTGGGCGGCGGAGTTTGCGCGAGCCGTGGGGCAAAAGGCAAGCCCCGGCGGTGGGCCTCAGCCATCGAGTTTGGCGAGCGCCTCGACCAGCCGGTCCAACTCGGCCTCGGTCGTCAGATAGCCGACCGAGGCGCGCAGCACTTCGCCCAGGCCACGCGCGTCCATGTCGAGCGGCGTATAGGCCCGGCCGTTGAAGCCGAGGGTGATGCCCTGCGCCGCCAACGCGGCCTGAACCTCGGCGCCAGAACGGCCTTGAATGGCGAAGCTGACCAGGCCGGAACGCGCGACACCCAGGTCGTGGAGCCTGATGCCGGGTAGCTGGCCGAGCCGCGCGCGCAACGCCTTGGCATTGGCCGAAATCGTCGCGCGGATGGCATCCAGACCCAGGTCCAAGGCCTGCCGGAGCGCGACACCCAGCCCCAGGCGCAGCGCCGCCGAGCCCTCGGCCGATTCGAACCGACGGGCGTCGGTGCGCAATACCGCCCCGTCGTGGCCAATCGGCGCCGACCCGGTATCGACGAAGACCGGATCGAGCCGGTCCTGGAAATCCCGGCGGACGAACAGCAGGCCGGTGCCGCGCGGTCCGCGCAGATATTTGCGCCCCGCCGCGGCCAGCACGTCGCAGCCGATCTCGGCGACATCGGTCGGCAGCTGTCCCACGGCCTGGGCCGCGTCGATGAAGTAGGGCACGCCAGCGGCCCGGGCGAGCCGGCCGACCGCGGCCACTGGCTGGATCAACCCGCCATTGGCCGGCGCCCAGGTCAGCGCCACCAGACGCACGCGATCGTCGAGCATGCGCGCCAGGGCTTCCAGCGAGATTTGGCCGGTCTCGTCCGCCGGCACGGCCTCGATCGCGGCACCGGCCCGTTCCAGGCAGGCGAGATTGCCGCCCCATTCCGACCGGCCGACCAGCACCCGGTCGCCGGGCTTCAGGCGCAATGCCGCGAAGGCGCGGCCCCAGCCATCCGAATTGCCGCCGGTGAAGGCGATTTCGTCGGGAGACGCGCCCAGCAGTTCGGCCGCATCGGCGCGGACCTGCTCGATCAGGGCGGCGACGCGGCCGCCCGCTTCCATCGAACCCTGCTCGGATTCCCGGCGGAGCTGGGCGTGGATCGCCTCGATCGTGGCCGCCGATATCAACCCGCTGCCGGCGTGGTTGAAATGCGCGATCCGGTCGGCGCCCGGCGTCTCCGCCCGGAGCCGTGCGATGTCGAGCACCATGGTCAAATCTCCGCCAGTTCCACGATCGCATCGACCTCGACCGCCGCACCGCGCGGCAGCGAGGCGACGCCGACCGTGGTGCGGGCATGGCGGCCGGCCTCGCCCAGCACGGCCACGATCAGATCCGACGCGCCGTTGCCGACCAGAGGATGCTGGGTGAAGTCCGCCGTGGCCGCAACGAAGATGCCGAGCCGGGCGACCCGCTTCACCCGCGCGACGTCGCCCTCGGCCAGCCGGTCGATCTGGGCCAGCAGGCTGAGCGCCGCCGAGGCCGCGGCCGCTTGCCCCTGCTCGACGGTCAGTTCGGCGCCGAGCCGTCCGACCATCCCGGCCGAGACCTGGCCGGAGATGAAGGCAAGCGCGCCGACGCGCGTGACAGGCACGTAATTGGCGGCAGGGCCAGAGGCCTCGGGCAGTTGGTATCCCAGGTGCCGCAGCCGCTCGGCGATCGTGTCTGTCATGAAAAGCTCCTCCGTCGAACCTGAGGAGGGCATGCTAGGGCACGGGCGCCCACCCCGACCAATTCATATCGGCGCCGCCATGGATGAATTGGATTGATCCATCGCCGCCTCTTCGACCAGCCAGTCGAGGAAAGTGGCGGCGGCGCGCGACGGCTTGCGCTTCGGCAACACGAGCCACCAGGCGATGCCGGCATGGACCGAGAGCCCCAGCGGCTGAACCAGCAGGCCTGCCGCCAGCTTATCGCCGATCAGGCGTTGGCGCCCCATGCAGACGCCCTGCCCGTCCAAGGCCGCCTGTAGCACGATATTATAATCATGCAGCAGGCTGCGCCGCGCCGTCGCCAGATCGAGCCCGGCCGCCGTGGTCCAGGCGTCCCATTCGAACAGGGTGCGCGAATAAGAGAACAGGATGTCATGGCCGAGCAGATCCTCCGGCCGCTCGACCGTGGGACCGCGCGCCAGCAGGGCCGGGCTCATCACCGGCGAGATCCGGTCCGGCAGCAGCAGGCGGGCCTCGACGCCGGGCCACTGGCCCTGGCCATAGCGGATGGCCAGATCCGCGCCGCTCCCATCGATGTCGATCACACCGACCGACGGATCGAGCGCCAGATCGATGCCGGGATGACGTTCGCGGAAGCGCCCGAGCCGCGGCACCAGCCAATGGGTCGCGAACGAGGCGAGCAGGCTGATCCGCACGGTCGCCTTGGTCCTGGCCGCGACCGCGTCGGTGCCGGCGACCAGCAGGTCGAACGCCTGGCGCACGGTCGCCAGATAGCCGGCCCCCTCCGGCGTCAGGCTGACCGCTCGGATCTTGCGCACGAACAGCGGCACACCCAGGCTTTCCTCCAGCGCGTGAATATGGTGGCTGATGGCGCTCTGACTGACCAGCAGCTCGTCGCCGGCCTTGCTGAAGCTCAAATGCCGCCCGGCCGCCTCGAAGGCGCGAAGGGCGGCGAGCGGCGGCAGGCGGCGGGACATGGCACCTCGGGACACGGACAAGTTCGTCGGAGCTTAGCGCGCCGTCATCGATGCTCGCTAGCCTTGGGCTGGGCGGATCGTTTACGGTCGCCGCGCGAAGCTTCAAGGATGATGCGGTGATCGAAGAAAGTTTGCCGGTTGGCGAGGCGGGCGGCGCGCCCGCCGCATTTCGGGCCAGCCAAACCTACGACTGGCTTATGCGCCTGCCGATCCTGCTCTATAACGGCTTTATCCTGGTCGGCGAGATCAAGGGGCTGGCGGCCTGGATCGCCCAGCAACCGGTGCCGTTTCCGATCACCCTGGCGAGCGCCACCGTGCTCGCTTCGCGCGTCGCCCTGATCCTGTTCCTGGCGCTGCTGATGGGTTTTCACATCATCCGGCGCCGGCCGGTCGCCAAGGCGCGCGGGCTGCTGCCGCGCCTGGTGGCACTCGTCGGCGCCACGCTGACGCTCGCCATGGTGCTGCTCGACCGCACGCCGGGCTCGATCGCGCTCAATCTCGCGTCGGCCGCCCTGATCCTAATCGGCAACTACGTCTCGATCGTCGCCGTGATGTCGCTCGGCCGTTCGCTCAGCATCATGCCCGAGGCGCGCCGGCTGGTCATGAGCGGGCCCTATCGCTTCGTGCGCCACCCGCTCTATGCCGCCGAGGAGATCGCGATCCTGGGCGTCTGGCTGCAATTCATGAGCTGGCCGGCGACGGCGATCCTGGTCGGTCATTTCGTCGTCCAGCTCTGGCGCCTCCGTTTCGAGGAGGCGGTGCTGCGCGAAAGCTTTTCCGAATATGACGCCTACGCCCGCAAGACGGCGCGGCTGGTGCCGGGACTCTATTAGGAGGACATCATGGGACGGACGGTACTGCTGACGGCGGCGGCGATCATCATCGCCGGCATCGCCCTGGTCATGATCCTGCGGCCGACGGCCTATTATCCGGTGGCGCGGATCGCGGCCCCGGAAGGCGTGGGCCTGAGCTTTCTGCAGGACCGGGTCGCCAGCGAGGCCGATTGCCAGGCCGCCAATCAGCGCGTGACCCAGACCATGCTGGCCAATTGCAAGGAATGCAGCCTGGCCGAAGCCCGCTGCGCCGGCGAGCCGCCCCAGGAATTGGGCCAGACCCATGCCGGCGCGCAGGACATGATCGCGGCCAAGGGCCTGCAGATCCTGATCACCGCCCCACCCGTCGCCGCCCACGCGCTGTGCCAGAGCCTGGCCGCCGGCATCGCGACCAACGACGCGACGGCGCGATGCGTGCAGGCGGCGGAGTAGCCCTCGCCCCAATTCCGGCACGACACCTCAATCCGGAGTTCCAGATCGGGTCTGACACCGTGACCATGGTGACGCAGTTCATGGCGGCGGTACCGCGCTGACGATGACCGTCGGCGATCCGGAACATCGCCGGACCGATATCGTGAGCGCGCTCGATGTTCTGATCGCCGACGTATAGACACCAAAGAGAAAGGGCCGATCTTTCGACCGGCCCTCGATCAGGTCCTAGGTATCGAGGAAGCTGCGCAGCTTCCGGGACCGGCTCGGGTGCTTCAGCTTCCTAAGCGCCTTCGCCTCGATCTGGCGGATGCGTTCGCGGGTGACCGAGAACTGCTGGCCGACCTCTTCCAGCGTGTGGTCGGTGTTCATGCCGATGCCGAAGCGCATGCGCAGCACGCGCTCCTCGCGGGCGGTCAGGCTGGCCAGCACGCGGGTCGTGGTCTCGCGCAGGTTGGCCTGGATCGCGGCATCGAGCGGCAGGACCGCATTCTTGTCCTCGATGAAATCGCCCAGATGGCTGTCTTCCTCGTCGCCGATCGGCGTCTCTAGGCTGATCGGCTCCTTGGCGATTTTCAGGACCTTGCGGACCTTTTCCAGCGGCATCATCAGCTTTTCGGCCAGCTCTTCCGGCGTCGGCTCGCGGCCGATCTCGTGCAGCATCTGGCGCGAGGTGCGGACCAGCTTGTTGATCGTCTCGATCATATGCACGGGAATACGGATCGTGCGGGCCTGATCGGCGATCGAGCGGGTGATCGCCTGACGGATCCACCAGGTGGCATATGTGGAGAACTTGTAGCCGCGGCGGTATTCGAACTTATCGACCGCCTTCATCAGGCCGATGTTGCCTTCCTGGATCAGGTCCAGGAACTGCAGGCCGCGGTTCGTGTATTTCTTCGCGATCGAGATCACGAGACGCAGGTTCGCCTCGACCATTTCCTTCTTGGCACGGCTCGCCTCGCGCTCGCCGCGCTGAACGGTGGCGACGACCCGGCGGAACTCGGTGATCGGCAGACCGGTCTCGGCGGCAACCTCGCTGATGGTCTTGCGGATGCCCTCGGCCTCGCCCGCGTGCTTGTTGATGAAGGTCTGCCAGCCCTTGCCGGCGAAGCCCTTGATCTTGTCGAACCAGTTCGGGTTCAGCTCGCTGCCGAAATACTGGTTGAGGAAGTCCTGGCGCTTGACGCCGTCGGACTCTGCCAGACGCAGCAGCTTGCCTTCGAGCGCGATCAGCTGACGGTTCAGGTCGTAAAGCTGCTGGACCAGCGCCTCGATCCGGCCGTTGTTGAGGCGGATGCTCTGCATCGCCTCGACCATCTCTTCCTTGTGCTTCTGGTAGCGCTTCTCGGTCGTCTTCGGCAGCTCTTCGCCGGACTGGGCGGCGTCGATCCGCTCCTGATGCAGCTTGGCCAGCTTCTTGAAGATGTCGGCGACCTTGTCGAACGACAGAATGACCGTCGGCTTCAGCTCGGCTTCCATGGCGCTGAGCGAAATCGAGGCTTCCTCGCCCTCGTCCTCCTCTTCGCCCTCGACCACGGGCTCCGGCTCTTCGCCCTCGGCCAAGACGACCGGCTCGACCTCTTCGCCCTCGACCACGGGCGCACTCGGAAAGGCGGCGCCATAGGTCGCGTCGAGATCGATGATGTCGCGCAGCAGAATCTTGCTGTCGTTCAGCGCGTCGCGCCAGCCGATGACGGCACGCATGGTCAGCGGGCTCTCGCAGATGCCGCCGATCATCATCTCGCGGCCGGCTTCGATCCGCTTGGCGATGGCGATTTCGCCCTCGCGCGACAAGAGCTCGACCGAACCCATCTCGCGCAGGTACATGCGGACGGGATCGTCGGTGCGGCCGATATCCTCGTCGTCGAGGTTGCCGTTGACGCGGGTCTCGCCGTCCGGCGTCTCTTCGTCGACGGCGGCGGCCGGCTCTTCGGTCTCTTCGGCTTCGACGACATTGACGCCTGCTTCCGACAGCATCGTCATGGTGTCTTCGATCTGCTCGGACGAGACCTGATCCTGCGGCAGGGCGGCGTTCAGCTCGTCATACGTGACGTAGCCGCGCTCCTTGCCTTTGGCGACCATCTTCCTGACGGCCTGCGCCATGGTATCGACGATCAGGCTCTCGGCGGCCTCATCGCGGTTCTCATTGACCTCTGCAGTATTCGCCGCTTTTGTCGCCATCTTGAACCCAGTCCTAACATAAACCTGAGGGCGCCTCGGTCCCGCCGCCCGCCCCCGGGACGGCCGAACCGGCTCGTCTATCGTCCGCGGGCTCTCACCGTCCGGCACGGCCGGAACCCGCTCTTGAAGTCCCCCCGTTTTACCGGGGTCGAAAATTCAATGCCGACCGGACGACACCCATCCGGCTGTCGCCCCGTCGAATTCGGCCTGTTCCGTAAGCTCGATTTCCGCCTGCTCCTGCAAGGCCGTGATGCGGGCCCAACTGGCTTCCGTCGGCTCCATCTCGAACCGGCGCACGGCCGCTTCGAGTTCCTGTGCCCGATCCAGATGGCTATGCCACAAGGTCAGCGCCTGCAACCAACCAAGCCTCGTCGTCTCCCGATCCGCCGGCACCGCGAACTGCGTATGGGCCAGAACCTGCTGACCGAGCAAACGCTCCACATCCCGAACGAACCCGTGGTTTGTCAGGTGATGCTGAAGGCCTGCTGCGTCAAGTCCGGAATTTGCGGCGTGGAGGTTTAAGATCTCCCGACGCAGTTTGTCAAGGTCCGGCGCGGTCAGGACCATATGCGCGAATTCCTCGACATGGTCGTCGAGCAGGTCGGGGAGTGCCAGGACCATCGCGACCAGCAGCTCCTGCCGGCGCCGCTCGACGGCCTGGGTGCCGAGCGTCAGGCGCGCGCCCGAGACCACTTCGGGCAGTTGCGGCTTGAACCGGCCGTTGCGGTCCTTGACGCTTTTCTGCCGAACGTTCGCGCGCTGCGGACGGCCCTGCTCGTACATCTTGTTCTTGAAGAAATACTGATATTCCCGCTTCAGCCCCTCGTCCGCGATGACGAAGGCGCGGGCGTTCAGGCGATGGGTCAGGTCGGCGCGGCGCTCCGGCGTGTCGATCGGCCGAGCCGCCAGTTCCTGGGCGAACAGCACCTCGGCCAGCGGCTTGGCACCATCCAGCACCGACTGCATGGCGAGGTTGCCCTGGCGGCCGATCAGGCTGTCCGGGTCCTCGCCGGTCGGCAGCACGGCGAACTTCAAAGACCGCCCGGCCTTCAACAAAGGCAGCGCCCGGTCGAGCCCGCGCGACGCCGCGCGCTGGCCGGCGGTGTCGCCGTCGAAACACAGGGTCGGCTCCGGGGTCAGCTTCCACAGCTCTTCCAACTGTTCCTCGGTGAGCGCCGTGCCGAGCGGGGCGACCGCGCCCTCGAACCCGGCGCGATGCAGCGCGATCACGTCCATATAGCCTTCGGTCACGACCAGCTGCGCACCCTTGGCGACGCCGGCGCGGGCCCAGCTGAGCCCGTAGAGCACGCGGCCCTTGTGGAACAGCGGCGTGTCGGGCGAGTTCAGGTATTTGGGCTTGCCGTCGCCCATGACGCGGCCGCCGAAGGCGATGACCCGGCCGGCCCGGTCCAGAATCGGGAACATCACGCGGTCGCGGAAATAATCGAAGCTATCGCGGCCGTCGTCGGGCTTCTTCACGAGGCCGGCCTCGATCAGCATGTCTTCCGGAAACTCCCGCAGCAGGAACTGCTTCAGCAGCCCCTGCCCTCCGGAGAAGCCCGGCGCATAGCCCAGGCGAAACCGCTCGATCGCCGCCCGGTCCAGCCCGCGCTGGTCGAGATAGGCGCGCGCCGCCGCCCCGGCCTGGCTGTCCAATTGCGCCTGGAAAAACCCGGCCGCGGCCTCCATGACCTCGACCAGGGTCTTCTGCTTGAACACCCGCTCGCGTTCCTGCGGGGTCGCGCGGGGAACTTCCAGTCCGGCCTCTCCGGCCAGCGCCTCGACCGCTTCGAGGAAGCCCAGGTTCTGCGACTGCATGACATAGCCGATGACGTCGCCATGGGCACCGCAGCCGAAGCAGTTTCCCGTGAGAATGTTGTCTTCAAGGGTAAACGCGTGTTCTCCAGGGACCTCTGCGCAATACACTTCTTCTTCACGCTCAGTTTCGAAGATAGATTCCACTACCCACCGAAGACGAGAAAACTTCTTCTCCGCGGCGACGAACCTGTCTTTGTGAAAAGAACGCAGGAATATCTCCGGCCGAAGCGTCTCGGGCACAAAATGTATCCGATGTATTTCAGAATCTTCTTTTCCATACCCACGACGGGTCTGTGTGGTTACGCCGTATGTTCCAATGCCGAGCCGAGTGCAAACATCGCGGACATGCAGAAGGTCTTCCGTCTTGTAGCTATTCAGGCAAATTGTTCCGTCTTTTGAGACGTGTCCGTCCGTTGCCAGATATCCGGCGAGCCATCCCCTCAGGTATTCCGGTGGTGACGATAGGGGCGGCAATCCCTTCATGTGGCCGAAGCTGGAACCGCCGTAAATCCGGAAATATTCGGCGCCGGTGGCCGCTTCTCTAGGGATGACGCGCTGTTCATCGAACCAGCAAGAGAGATCCGAGGCCTTCTCTCCGTGCAGGTTGACGGTGCCGTATTTCCCCTTTCCCAAGGTGCCGTCACCGAAAACAATCCCGTGGCGAACGCCATCCGGACTGACCGACCAGTCTGGAATCGTCGCGGGCAAGCAGGCGTCTAGCCGGTGTCCCGGGCGAAGCGATGTCGTTATGACAGCACTCGATCGACCCCGGACAAACCACCTGTGGGCATGCGTCGCTAAAACCGTCTTTTTCAGCCCATTCCTGGTCAGACGGACTTCCCATAGCTGCTGCTTTCCATACGCACCGAATTTTGCGTCCGCCCATACGCCGCCTCGCGTGAGCACTCTCGCGACTTTCCCCGCAAGATCCGAGATGGCGAAGATTCCATCCCAGGTGACAACCCGGGTCTCGGCCGCCAGACAGTGAAAGAAGCCCTTTTCGTCATTCACCGTGAAGGACGGCGACTTCTCGTTATGGAACGGGCAGAGCCCGCTGTATTCCCGCCCCTTCTTGATCAGCCGGACCTTGCGGCCGATCACGTCCGGCAGCGAGACGCGGATGCGGATCTCGTCGAGAAAGCCGGGGGGAAAGGCCATGATGGCGGGCGGGGTCTGGCGGGGCTCAGGCGGCGGTCAGCGCTTCCTTGACCAGCGCACTCGCCTTCTGGAAATCCATCTCGCCGGCATGGCGTTCCTTCAGCACGGCCATGGTGCGGCCCATGTCCTTGATACTGGCGGCGCCGATCTCGCCGATCGCGGCCTCGATCGCGGCGCGGTCGCGGCCTCGTCCATCTGCTGCGGCAGGAACCGCTCGATGATGACGATCTCGGCCGCTTCCTGATCGACCAGGTCCGGGCGGTTGCCCTGCTTATAGAGCTCGATGCTCTCGCGGCGCTGCTTGATCATGCCCTGCAGCACCGAGAGCACGGCCGAGTCGTCGATTCCATCGGGATTGCCGGTGCCGCGGGCCTCGATATCCTTGTCCTTGAGCTTGGCCTGAACCATGCGCAGGGTGGAGGTCGCCCGCTGGTCGCGCGCCTTCATGGCCTCTTTCACCGCATCGGTCAGGGATTGGCGGATCATAGGCGTCGTCCTTAATGGGTAAGCGGGGCCGCATTCTATCGTCTTTTTCGACGATGTGCAGGGCCGATTCGGCAAGTCTCCCTTTCCGTCGTCGTCACGACACCCGGTATGCGTCCGTTGCGTTGCAATGCAGCCCCCAACCACAAAACCGGACGTTACGCTTGACGACCCAGGAGTCAGGGACTACTCGAAAAGCTCGCCGGGTCATGTTCCCCGGTGACCCTGTAAGAGGTCGGTTTGCCGCGGATGCGGTGTCCACCCTGTCGGCTTTGGCTTTGCCATTCGCTGATGGGGTCTCGACGCGCATCTAAAGGTAAGCACGACCTTTTCGATCGAGGAGCCGATCATGTCCGACATCATCAGCGCGCGAGCGCGTCCCCCGCGCCCGCCCGGTGCTACCGCCGCGTTGGTGCTGGATGATGGATCGGTCTATTGGGGCCGCGGCGTCGGCGCCGTGGGGACCCAGGTCGGCGAGGTCTGCTTCAACACTTCGATCACCGGCTACCAGGAGATCATGACCGACCCGTCCTACGCCGGTCAGATCATCAATTTCACCTTCCCCCATATCGGCAACGTCGGCGCCAATGCCGAAGACGTCGAGACCACGACCGCCGCCGCGCGCGGCTTGGTCATCCGGACCGACATCACCGAGCCGGCCAACTGGCGCGCGGTCCAGGGCTTCGATGCCTGGCTCAGGAAGAACAACCTGATCGGCCTCGCCGGGATCGACACGCGCGCGCTGACCCGCCGGATCCGCGACAAGGGCCCGCCGAACGGCGCCATCATTCACGCGCCCGACGGCAAGATCGACATCGACGCGCTGCTGGCCCAGGCCCAGGCCTGGCCCGGCCTCGAAGGCATGGACCTGGCGCTGGAAGTCAGCTGCCGCCAGACCTATGGCTGGGACGAGACGCGCTGGAGCCTCGACGGCGGCTACGGCAAGCTGGACGCGCCCAAGCGCCATGTCGTCGCGGTCGATTACGGCGCCAAGCACAATATCCTGCGCTCGCTCGCGGCCAACGGCTGCCGGGTCACGGTCGTGCCGGCAAATGCCACCGCCGAGGAAATCCTGCGCCACGAGCCGGACGGCATCTTCCTGTCGAACGGCCCGGGCGATCCGGCCGCGACCGGCGAATATGCCGTGCCCGTGCTGAAGACGCTGATCGACAGCGGCACGCCGATGTTCGGCATCTGCCTCGGCCATCAGCTGCTGAGCCTGGCGGTCGGCGGCACCACGACCAAGATGTCGAATGGCCATCGCGGCGCCAACCATCCCGTCAAGGACCTGGAGACCGGCAAGGTCGAGATCACCAGCCAGAACCACGGCTTCCGCGTCGTGCCCGAGAGCCTGCCGGCCAACACGGTCGTGACCCATGTCTCGCTGTTCGACGGCACCAACGAGGGCTTCCGCCTGACCGACCGACCGGTGTTCTCGGTCCAGCATCATCCGGAGGCTTCGCCGGGACCGCAGGACAGCAACTATCTGTTCGAGCGCTTCGTGCGGCTGATCGACGAGCATACCGCCGAAAAGGGAGCGAACTGAGATGGGTAAGCGGACCGATATCAAGTCGATCCTGATCATTGGCGCCGGCCCGATCGTCATCGGCCAGGCCTGCGAGTTCGACTATTCCGGCGCCCAGGCGTGCAAGGCGCTCCGGGCCGAGGGTTACCGGATCATCCTGGTCAATTCCAACCCGGCGACGATCATGACCGATCCGGACTTGGCGGACGCGACCTATATCGAGCCGATCACGCCCGAGATGGTCGCCAAGGTGATCGCGGCCGAACGGCCGGACGCGCTGCTGCCGACCATGGGCGGCCAGACCGCGCTCAACACGGCCCTGGCGCTCGCCAAGGATGGCACGCTCGCTCGTTACGGTGTCGAACTGATCGGCGCCAAGGAAGAGGCGATCGCCAAGGCCGAGGATCGTCAGCTGTTCCGCGACGCCATGGACAGCATCGGCCTGAACTCGCCCAAGTCGCGCGCCGTCAAGTCGATCGAAGCAGCGCGCGTCGCCATGACCGAGATCGGCCTGCCCGCCATCATCCGCCCGTCCTTCACCATGGGCGGCAGCGGCGGTGGCATCGCCTACAACACCGAGGAATTCGAGGAAATCGTGAAGGGCGGCCTCCGCGCCTCGCCGACCACCGAGGTGCTGATCGAGGAATCGGTGCTGGGCTGGAAGGAATATGAGATGGAGGTGGTCCGCGACCGCGCGGACAATTGCATCATCATCTGCTCGATCGAGAACATCGATCCGATGGGCGTGCATACCGGCGACAGCATCACGGTCGCCCCGGCGCTGACGCTGACCGACAAAGAATACCAGATGATGCGCGATGCCTCGATCGCGGTGCTGCGCGAGATCGGCGTCGATACCGGCGGCTCGAACGTGCAGTTCGCAGTCAATCCGGCCGATGGCAAGCTGGTCGTGATCGAGATGAACCCGCGCGTCAGCCGCTCCTCGGCGCTGGCCTCCAAGGCGACCGGCTTCCCGATCGCCAAGGTCGCGGCCTTGTTGGCCGTCGGCTATACGCTGGACGAGCTGAAGAACGAGATCACCAAGGTGACGCCGGCCGCGTTCGAGCCGACGATCGACTATGTCGTGACCAAGATCCCGCGCTTCGCGTTCGAAAAGTTTCCGGGCACCGCGCCGCTGCTGTCGACCTCGATGAAGTCGGTCGGCGAATGCATGGCGATCGGCCGCAGCTTCGCCGAAAGCGTCCAGAAGGCGCTGCGCTCGCTCGAGACCGGCCTGACCGGCTTCAACGAGATCGCCATTCCCGGCGGTCCCAGCAAGGACGCCGTCCGTGCCGCGCTCGCCCAGCCGACGCCGGACCGGATCCTGGTCATCGCCCAGGCGTTCCGCCACGGATTGACGGTCGAGGAGATCCACGCCGCCTGCAAGTACGAGCCCTGGTTCCTGCGCCAGATCCAGTCGATCGTCGCGACCGAGGCGACCGTGCGCCAGCATGGCCTGCCGCAGGACGCCTACGCGTTCCACGCCCTGAAGAAGCAGGGCTTCGGCGACGCGCGCCTGGCCGAGCTGGCCGGCACGACCGAGGCGCATGTGACCGCGGCGCGGCACAAGTTGAACATCCGCCCGGTCTATAAGCGCATCGACACCTGCGCCGCCGAGTTCGCGTCCGACACGCCCTATATGTATTCCACATACGAGGGCGACGGCCTGTCGCCGGCCGAGAACGAGTCCGACCCGACCGACCGCACCAAGGTCATCATCCTGGGCGGCGGGCCGAACCGGATCGGCCAGGGCATCGAGTTCGATTATTGCTGCGTCCATGCCGCCTATAGCCTGCGCGAGGCCGGGTTCGAGACCATCATGGTCAACTGCAACCCCGAGACGGTCTCGACCGACTACGACACCTCGGACCGGCTCTACTTCGAGCCGCTGACCGCCGAGGACGTGATCGAGCTGGTCCGGGTCGAGCAGTCCCGGGGCAAGGTGCTGGGCTGCATCGTCCAGTTCGGCGGCCAGACGCCGCTCAAGCTGGCGGCGGCGCTCGAAGCGGCCGACATTCCGATCCTGGGCACCTCGCCCGACGCGATCGATCTGGCCGAGGATCGCCGGCGCTTCCAGCATTTCCTGGAAGACCTGAAGCTGCTGCAGCCGGAGAACGGCACGGCCTATTCGTCGGACGAAGCCGTCGCCGTCGCCGAGAAGCTGGGCTTCCCGCTGGTCATGCGCCCGTCCTACGTGCTGGGTGGCCGCGCCATGGAAATCGTCCATGGCATGCCGCAGCTGAAGCGCTACATGGAAAACGCCGCCAAGATCTCCCAGACCGGCCCGATCCTGCTCGACCGCTACCTGTCGGACGCGATCGAGGTCGATGTCGATGCGCTGTCGGACGGCAAGACCGTCTATGTCGCCGGCATCATGGAGCATATCGAAGAGGCCGGCATCCATTCGGGCGACAGCGCCTGCTCCCTGCCGCCCTATTCGCTGTCGGCCGAAATCATCGGCGAGATCGAGCGGCAGACCAGCGCCATGGCGCTGAAGCTGGGCGTGGTCGGCCTGATGAACGTGCAATACGCCATCAAGGACGGCACCGTCTTCGTGCTGGAAGTAAACCCGCGCGCATCGCGCACCGTGCCGTTCGTCGCCAAGGCGACCGGCGTGCAGATCGCCAAGCTCGCCGCCCGGGTCATGGCCGGCGCGGTGCTGAGCACGCTCGTGCCGGCCATGCGGCCCGACATCAAGCATGTGGCCGTCAAGGAAGCCGTGTTCCCGTTCAACCGCTTCCCCGGCGTCGATCTGCTGCTCGGGCCCGAAATGAAATCGACTGGTGAGGTCATGGGCCTGGATTTCGATTTCGGCCGCGCCTTCGCCAAGTCGCAGCTGGGATCGGGCGTGTTCCTGCCGCTGGCCGGCACCGTGTTCGTCTCGGTGCGCGACCGCGACAAGCCCGGCCTGATCGAGCCCTGCCGCAAGCTGGTCGAGATGGGTTTCAAGCTGGTCGCGACCAGCGGCACCGCTGCCCATCTGAAAGCCGCCGGCATTCCGGTCGATACGATCAACAAGGTCCTGGAAGGCCGGCCGCATATCGTCGACCGCATGGTCTCGGGCGGCGTGCAGCTGATTTTCAACACGACCGAGGGCAGCCAGGCGATCAGCGACAGCTTCAGCCTGCGCCGCACGGCGCTGACCCACACCATTCCGTACTATACGACTTTGGCCGGCGCCAAGGCCTCCGTCCACGCGATTCAGGCGTTGAAGAGCGGCAGCCTTGAAGTTGCCGCTCTTCAATCCTATTTTGATGAGCCGTCCGCGCGGGGTGGGAGCCCCGCGTAAGGACAATTCCGCTTCCCGTATCGCCGAAATTCAGGTCAGGCCGTCGAAGAAATGCAAAGAGTTCCTATGACCGTGGGTGGCTTCAGCCGGATGCAGGACGAACTGCGCCGCCTGAAGAGCATTGACCGACCGGCAGTGATCCGGGCGATCGCCGAAGCGCGCGAACACGGCGATCTGTCCGAGAACGCCGAATATCACGCCGCGCGCGAACGGCAGTCCTTCATCGAGGGCCGTGTCCTCGAGCTGGAGGACAAGATCTCCCGCGCCGAGGTGATCGACGTCAGCAAGCTGTCGGGCGCAGCCGTCAAGTTCGGCGCGACTGTCGTGCTGGCCGATGAAGAGACCGACGAAGAGACCAAGTACCAGATCGTCGGCGAGGACGAAGCCGACATCAAGCAGGGTCTGCTCTCGGTTACCTCGCCGCTCGGCCGCGCCCTGATCGGCAAGCAGGCCAAGGAAAGCGTCGAGGTCACCACACCCCGCGGCGCCAAATCCTACGAGATCGTCAAGGTCGCGTTCTGACGGACCCGGCTCCCCGGCATCGTGGGGCCGACCGCGTCAGCACAAACGAAAAAAGGGGCGCGGACATTGGTCCGCGCCCCCTTCGTCTTGACCGATGCGACCGCTCAGGAATCGTCGTTCGACTCCACGTCGATCGGCACGCCGACGGAATATTTGCTGGACCGGATCGCGAGCGCGGATTTGACATGGCTGACGTTGGGCGCGGTCGTCAGCTTGGTGGTGAGGAACCGGTGGTAATTGTCCCAATCGGTCGCCACGACTTTCAGCAGGAAATCGGTCTCGCCGGCCAGCATATGCGCCTCGCGCACCTCGGGCCAGCCGCCGACCAGTTCCTCGAACGCCTTCAGATCGCCCTCGGCCTGGCTGACCAGACCGACATGGGCGAAGACGGTGACGCCATAGCCCAGCGCATCCGGCTCGATCGCAGCGTGATAGCCCTTGATGTAGCCCGCCTCTTCCAGCGCCCGCACGCGGCGCAGGCAGGGCGGGGCGGAAATACCGGCGCGGCGCGCCAACTCGACGTTGGTCATCCGACCGTCGTCCTGCAGGTCCCGCAGGATCCGCCGGTCGATCCTGTCGAGCTTAATTCGACGCATGTATGGAGCCCTCAAAAGAATTTGGGCAACTATCTTACAAATTACGCCGCCAAATCAACACATGTGAACCATGTGCATGGGAGATCGGCGGGAGAAACCTCATGAGCGCCGATGTCTGGCTGCTTTACGACGGCAAGGTCGGCCTGCGCAGCCAGGTCGTCGGCGTGGCTGAGGCCGTAGGATTGCCGTTCGAGGAAAAGAAGCTCTCGATTCGCTATCCCTGGAAGGGCCTGCCGCCGCTGCTCTGGTGGAATGCGACCGCGGCCGCCAGTCCTGACGGCGACCGTCTCTCGCCCCCTTGGCCCCGCCTGGTCATCGCCGCCGGCGGCCGGTCGGCAGCCCCGGCGCTGGCGATCCGCGCCAAGAACCAGGGCCGCACTGTGGTGGTGCAGATCCAGGACCCGAAGCTTCCGCCGGCCCGGTTCGATCTGATGATCGTCTCGGACCATGACAAGGTCCGGGGACCCAACGTCATGGTCTCGCTGGGTGCGGTCCATCCGGTCACGCCGGCGAAGCTCGCCGCCGGGGCCCAGACCTGGGCGCCGCGTCTGGCTCACCTGCCCCACCCGCGCATCGCCGTCGTGATCGGCGGCGACAATGGCGTCTATCGCCTGACGCCCGAAATCACGACCCGGATCGCCGATCAGCTGGCCCAGCTGGTGCGCGACGGCGCCGGGCTGATGATCACGACCTCGCGCCGGACCGGCGCCGAGGCCGAGGCGATCCTGCGCGCCAAGCTGACCGGTCCCAGCGTCGAGATCTGGTCGGGCACCGGCGACAATCCCTATTTCGGCTATCTGGGCCTGGCCGACCATATCCTGGTCACCGCCGACTCGGTCTCGATGATCACCGAGGCGAGCGCGTCCGGCAAACCGGTCCAGGTCCTGCCGCTCGAAGGCGGCTCGAAAAAGTTCGAGCGCTTCCATCAGGCGATGCGCGCCGCCGGGATCACCCGGCCGTTCGACGGCAGCCTGCACAGCTGGGACTATACGCCCCAGGACGACACCGGTGCCGCCGGGACCCGCATCCGCCAGATCATGCAGGAGCGCGGCCTATGGCCAGCCTGACCCGCCTGCCGGTTCCCGTCCTGCTGCTCGCGGGCGCGATCCTGACCGGCGCGCTGTTCATGGCGCTGCCCGGCATCGATCTCTGGGTCAGCGGGCTGTTCTGGCGCCCGGCCGACGGCTTTTTCCTGCGCGACTGGGCGCCGTTCCGCGACGTCTACGACGCGGTGCCGATCGTGACCTGGGCGCTGGTGCTGGGTTTGCTGCTGCTGGGCCTGGCAGTCTGGATCCTGGGCCGCGCGATCGGCCCGTTCGACCGGCGCACCATCCCGTTCCTGCTGCTCAGCATCGCGATCGGGCCCGGGCTGCTGACCAATACGGTGCTGAAGGACCATTGGGGCCGCGCG